>Ga0310811_10015256_pt1 | contig 10045 bp, 10 predicted proteins | sample YCmetagenome_FD_207642 | JGI IMG/M metagenome (GOLD analysis project Ga0310811, IMG submission 207642) | Soil microbial communities from experimental microcosm in Duke University, North Carolina, United States - YC | ecosystem: Engineered > Artificial ecosystem > Soil microcosm > Unclassified ...
TCGGCAAGCACCGGCGTAACGATCGTGTCGACGCTGTCTTATCGCGACAATGCGAGTGGAAATATTCTCTACATGGCGGGTGACATGAGCCTGTTGAAGGCTGCCGGAAGTTGCCCTCTCGTTCTGTCGCCCTCGACGGCCACTGTGTTTGCGATCGGTGGCGTTCCGATCAACGGTCTACAACCGGTCGTTGTAAACGGTGACCTCCCTGCCGCGTTAACGATCAGTTCAGAGCTTGCGATTCTCGAAAAGAATAGCGGCCAGGGCTGGAAGATTTTCGTTAGTAACACCTGAACGATTCGAGCGGCCGCCGTTGCAGAGCTTCGATGCGTGTAGCCAGAATCAGTGGACAGGCTGGCAACCAAACTGCGACAGCGGTCTAGTCTGTCCGCTCTGAGGCAAGCGCCGCGCTGCGCTCATCAGCCGCCATCAATTGATCGAGTATCTGCTCGCAGTCGCTCGGAAACAGGCAGGCCAGCGTGTACTCGCTGAGAAATACGCCATGACCTCGCGGCAGAATATCCAGAACGCCTGGAAATTTTTCGCGAATGATAAATCCGACGCAGGTCACCGCGGACAATACGACGGCAGAAAACGCCACCTTCTCGAGAACTCGATAGTTCAACTGCATAACTGCCCCCTCGTATCAGTTGCATCAAACTCGCGAAGACACGTTTGGTCGGCCTTTCCTTTCTTTTTGTTGCTTGACCAGCGGAGCGGCGCGCCGGCTATCGAGCATCCTCTTCTCGAACGAAGCGGCTGATGGGCATGGGCAGCGCGGCTACCGCCGCTTTCATTCGAGCCTCAACAGCGTTCGAGGAGATTTTTCCGGAGACAATATTATTACAATAGTCTTTCAGTTTTTGGATTGTCAAACGGAAGTTGGGGGTTTATGTCTCCCCGCAGTCATTCGGACAACGCTACTTGAGGCTTGCAGGGCAATGACGTGCGGCGTCCAGCTGGAGCGGCCGTCTAGGCATTGAACAACTCGCTGCGGGCCGCGTCCATGATCATCGCGACGGCCGGATGACTGATGCGACGCTCGATCGAGATCGCAAAGAATTCTTCGACAATGGTGCTGATCTGTCCGACCATTGTCAGTTTGTGCTCCGCCTGTAACTGGCCCTCCAGCACTGTGGGAGCGAACAGCACGCCACGCCCTTCGCGACCGAACGCCATGGTCATCGCTCCATCGTCGAATTCGCCGACGATATGCGGCGCAATGGTATGCAATGCCAACCAGTGGTCCAGCTTGCGACGCACAGCGGAATCGGTACCGGGCAACAATACCGGCACCTGACCGAGCAGTTTCGGGAAGCTTTGTTTGTTGCGTTGCATCAGCGTAGACGCGCCAAAACAGCCCAGTGACGAACGACCGAGCCGGTGATTGAACGCCTTGATGTTCACGTCGGCAGGAATCGGAGCATCGGCGATGATCAGATCGAGCCGGTGCACCGCCAGTTGCGCGAGCAGCGCATGCAGCTTGCCTTCGTGGCAGATCATGCGCAGCGACATCGCGGTGCCCAGCGCCGGTTCAAGCAGCCGGTAAGCGATTGCCTTGGGCACCGAATCCGCAATCCCCACACGAAACCGCGTTTGCGCCCCCGATTCGCTCTCACGGCGCGCCGCATTCTCGAGTTCTGAGCCCAACGAGAATATTTCGTCTGCGTAGCCGAGCGTCACGCGGCCCACATCGGTCAGCTCGAGCGTGCGCCCATTTTTCCTGAACAGCTTCTTGTCTAGCGCTTCTTCGAGCAGCTTGATCTGGCCGCTGAGCGTCTGCGGCGAGATATGCAATTGCTCGCCAGCGCGGGCAATGCCGCCTGCGTGCGCTGCCACCCAGAAGTAATGCAAATGCTTAAAGTTCATGCGGCCTCCCCGATGAACCAAAGCTACGGTTTTTTCGAATGATTGACAACAAAAATACGAATTTTATGTTCTACCGGGTTCGGTTAGATTCAGATATCGCGTCCGGACGCCCGTGGGCGCTAACGATCGAAGAGAGAGGTGACCTATGGCATCGGTTGAGCAATTCCTTCGTTCAAAGCTTTCGCAGACTGTGTGGTCCACCCAGGCGACTGCATCGGTGTACGACGCGATTGCGACCATGTCGCACCGGCAAGTCGGCGCGCTAATCGTCGCGCACGAAGGGCGCATGGCCGGCATTGTCACCGAGCGCGATTACGCCCGGAAAGTCGTCCTGATGGACCGTTCGTCAAGGAATACGCAGGTGCGCGAAATCATGTCGGCTACGGTTCGCTACGTCAGCCCGCAGCAGTCAACCGACGAATGCATGGCGCTGATGACTGAGCACCGGATACGTTATCTACCCGTGATCATGGCTGGGCAAGTGATCGGGATGGTGTCGATCGGCGATCTCGTCAAGAACCAGATGGCCGAGCAGGAGCGCACGATCCAGCAACTGGTGCGCTACATACACGGCCACGGCTTTCAGCGCGGCCACGGCGAATTGAAGACTCAATCGGCGGCAAATTATGTAAGCCAATAACTTTGCTATCCGTATTGTTTTCACGTGGCTGTGCAAAACACGTGATGACACAAGTATCCCGAATTAACAGAAGAGGCTTCTTATGTTCAAGAAATTCATCAATCAAGTTCGGCACGCGGCCGGTGCGATAACGCGCGGAACCGCGGCGCTCGGTCTGGCAGGCGTGCTTGCTCTAGGCGCGTTGGCCGCCAACGATGCCGAAGCGAAGCGGGTTGGCGGCAGCCAAAGTATCGGTCGTCAGTCGCAAGCGGCGCCGCAGTCCGGGCAGACGCAACGCAGCCAGCAAGCGCAGCCTGCACAGCAAGCCGCACAGTCGCCTGCCGCCGCGGCTGGTAACCGCTGGATGGGACCGCTCGCCGGCCTCGCCGCCGGCCTCGGCATTGCGGCGTTGCTGTCGTCGTTTGGCCTCGGTGAAGGGCTCGCGCAATTGCTGTCGAATGCGCTGCTGATCGGGTTGGTCATCTTCGGCGGCATGTTGCTGTATCGCTTCATCGCCAACCGCCGTCGTCCGGATCTCGCTTACGGGCCGGGGGCCGCAGGCCGCCAGCAAACGAATGGCTCGCCATTCCTGAATCGGATCGGGCAACCTCATCCCGAAGCGAATCCGGGCGGCTGGGGACGCCCGGCAGCGGGGGCGGTTGCACCTGCAGCCTTTTCGTCAACGGCTGAGCAGACCGCTTTTCTGGTCTCGGCGAAAGACATGTTCATGCGTCTTCAGAGCGCATGGGACCGGAACGACCAGGGTGACATGTTCGAGTTGACGACGCCCGAGATGTTCATGCAGCTCAAGCAAGACCTTGAAGCGCGCGGCCAGGAGCGCAGCGTAACGGAAGTCACGCGGCTCGACGCCGAGGTGCTGTCCACGGAAGGCAATGCGGACGAGACGCTGGTAAGCGTGCGCTTCCACGGTCAAATGCGCGAGGATGACAATCCGATCGCAGAGCCGTTCCAGGAAATCTGGAATCTGGTCAGGAGCACGCGCGGCGATCAGACGTGGCGACTGGCTGGGATCCAGCAAATGAACCGTTAAAGAAGGCGCTAACGGGGGGACGCAACCGGCGGCGGATGCCGCCGGTTGTCATGTTGAGCCTGGTGCCTCACCGCAGATACCCAAGATGCTTCAGGATTCGAACCACATCGGGCCCAATATGCTCGTAGAACTTGTACAGTCCACTGCAAAGATAGTTCAGACCCGGTTCACCGTCGCGTGTGCGTATCAGGCGGTTCTTGGGACACTCTCCCCAGCAAAGCCTTAGATAGGCGCAACTCATACATTGCTTCGGCAGCGTATCGCGCTTGTCCATGCCGAATCGTTCCTGTCTCGTCGAAAACGCCAGATCGCCGAGGTGGACTTCGTGAATGTTCCCGATTCTGTACTCCGGATAAACGAAGTGGTCGCAGGAAAACACGTCGCCGTTGTGCTCGACCGCTAATCCTTTGCCGCAGAATTCCGCCTGCGTGCACGTTTGCGCCGGCATTCCAGCGGCCTGCGCAACCGCGGTCTCAAACAGATTCACGTGAATCCGGCCGAAATCGGTGGCAAGCCATTCATCCCATACCGCGCACAGAAACGTGCCGTAGTCGTCGGGATCGACTGACCAGTCGGTGACGATAGACAGCGGGTGTCCAGGTCGTGCACGCGGAGTGCCTTGCGTAGGCGCATGGCTCCGGTCCAACATCGCCGGGGCCGCGGTCTTGAATACTCGCGGCTCGACCGCGGGATTGAACTGCACGCGCCAGGTGCCGAGTTCGTCTGCGAGAAAGCGGTAGACATCCTTCGGATGCTTCGCATTGACGCGATTGACGACGCATAGCGCCGCAAAGGAAACGCCCGCATCGCGAAGACGTTTTGCCGCCGCTACGACATAGTCGAACGTGGGCTTTCCATTTCGCGTCTTGCGAAAGGTGTCATGCAGTTCGCGTGGGCCGTCGATCGAGAGTCCGACGTGAAAGTCATGTTTCTTCAGGAAGGCAACCCATGCGTCGTCGAGCGCAATGCCGTTAGTTTGCAGATCGTTGGAAACCCGTTGCCCGGCTTTCGCATAGCGAGCTTGCAACCGGATGACCTGTTCGAAGAAAGGCAGCCCCATCAGCGTGGGTTCACCGCCCTGCCAGGAGAACACGACTTCTTCACCAGTCTGGGCTTCGATGTATTGCCGAATATGCGCATCCAGCGTGTGCTCATCCATCCGCGCGTGCGGAGGATGGCCAAGCAGCTCTGTCTTGTGCAAGTAAAAGCAATACTCGCAGTCGATATTGCACTCGCCCCCGCTCGGCTTGAGCATGGCGTGAAATCGGTAGTGGCGTCCTTCCGGTAGTGCCGGCAGATGCAGCGGCGGCAGCGTCGGCATCGACGGCAAAGGCGGAGTCCGAAATGATTTTGAGCCGGATAGGGTCATTGTGCTGTGCCAGGTTGAACCAAGCCCATCAAACGAGCCGCCCACCCATTTTCACGCACGGTGGGTCCACAAAACTAACCTAACGACACCGGACTTAGCACCGCTAGTGGACCAAAGCCCAATAGCGGCATGCCGCTTCCCTTCATAAACTGCAACAGCAGTCGTCGTGTCATGCTGGGCTCATCTCGCGCGCTCATACCATCTGAAGAAAACTGAGCGGACACGTCGTAGACCGTCGACCTTGACCAGGGTGCCGGGAGGAACGCGACATGGAACTGCGTCTGAAGAAAACCGCAATGGCGGCCTTGGTGCCCTTCGCCATGGGGTTTTGCGCGCAAGCCCATGCCGCGGACAAGCCAAACATCGTGGTCATCATGGGCGATGACATCGGCATTAGTAATATAGCCATTTATAACCACGGCCTGATGGGCTATAAGACGCCGAATATCGACCGCATCGCGACGGAAGGCGCGCTATTCACCGATTACTATGGCCAGCAGAGTTCGACCGCTGGCCGCGCGGCTTTCATTACCGGACAGTCGCCGATTCGCACCGGGCTCACCAAAGTCGGGCTACCGGGCGCTAAGGAAGGGTTATCGCCCAAAGATCCGACGCTGGCCGACATTCTAAAAAACAGGGCTATGCAACGGGCCAGTTCGGCAAGAATCACTTGGGCGATCGCAACGAGTTCCTGCCTACCGTGCACGGCTTTGATGAGTTCTTTGGCAATTTTTATCACCTCAACGCCGAGGAAGAGCCGGAGAATGCCGACTATCCAAAGAATCCCGAGTTCAAGGCTAAATTCGGTCCAAGGGGTGTATTCAAGTGCGTTGCAACGACTAGCGACAACGGAGCCGAAGACCCGCGCTTCGGCAAATGGGGGAAGCAGAAATGCGAGGACACTGGCCCATTGACCAAAAAACGCATGGAGACCATTGACGACGAAGTGACTGGCGCGGCGCTGGATTTCATCGACCGCAAGGCGAAAGAAGGCAAGCCTTTCTTTGCGTGGATCAATAGCAGTCGCATGCATATCTTTACTCACCTGAAACCAGAGAGCCAAGGCAAGACCGGCCTCGGCCTGGTGGCAGATGGCATGACCGAGCACGATGCGCATGTCGGCCGGATCCTCGGCAAACTCGACCAGTTAGGCCTCGACAAAAACACTATTGTTATCTACACGACCGATAACGGCGCCGAATTGATGGCTTGGCCAGACGCGGGCATGACACCGTTCCGCGGGGAAAAGAACACGAACTGGGAAGGCGGCTACCGGGTCCCCGCGCTGATCCGTTGGCCAGGTGTGGTGAAGCCGGGCTCGACATATAACGACGTGACCTCTGCCGAAGACTGGTTTCCCACGCTCGCAGCCGCGGCGGGCGCCGGCAACGTAAAGGAGAAGTTGCTGAAAGGCGATGGCGGATTCAAGGTGCACCTGGACGGCTACGATCTCGGCAACGCTATGCAGAACAAAGCCGAATGGCCTCGCAAGGAATTCCTCTATTGGACTGACGACGGCAATCTGGCGGCGCTGCGTTATGACCGCTGGAAGATCAACTTTATGGAGCAGCGCGCGCATGGCTTTGAGGTGTGGTCTGAACCACTCGTGCCGCTACGGCTGCCCCTGCTGTTCGATTTGCGTGCGGACCCGTATGAGCGTGCTCAACACGATGGCTTCGGTTACGACCGATGGCGCGTCGATCACGCGTTCGTATTGGTGCCCGCGCAGGCCTTTATTGCTCAATGGCTACAAAGTTTCAAAGAGTTTCCGCCGCGCCAGAAGCCCGGCAGCTTTAGCATCAATGATGCGATGCATGCGCTGGACGCGACGGGAAGAAACTGAAAGCGGTGTTGCTACGAATCGATCGTCGTCCCGGCCCGATGTATGGATAAATCACGACGGAGTCTAAAGATCCTCCCATTGGTCGAGGCGTGAGCCCTCTGCGTGACCTTGCTGAGCATGGCGAAACGTGTTCGGCGACATCCCAAAGGCCGACTTGAACAGCCGGCTGAAGTGGGCGACATCACTGAAGCCCCACGAAAGCGCGATCTCGGTGATCGTCCGGCGACTGCTGCGATCAGCCAGTTCAGTACGGCACTTCGCCAGACGCCGCGCTCGGCGCCAACCGCTTACCGTAAGCTGCCTTTCGCTGAAAATCCGGTGTAAGTAGCGCACCGAAATACCGAAGTGCTGCGCAATCATGGCTGGCGTCAGCGTTGGGTCATCGAGCCGGCTATCGATATAGCGCATGACACGCGGCAGCAGATCGTGAGCCCTCGTCGCGTTTGGCTTGCGGACATGCGCGGTGATGGTTGCCGCGAGCACGCCAAGCGTCGTGTCGACGCTCGATACCAAGGGCGCATCGCGCTGCGTCATCACTCGGTCCGCGAGAGCGGTAAGCCAGCTGCCAAGCAGTGTTCCCGAATGGCTTGCCGCGTCGATGCGCAGGCCGTCGAGCGACGCCGCGTTCGGCAAGTCCAACTCGAACTCTGAGACCGGAACGAGCATGCAGAGCTTGCGGAACGACTCGGGCATCGCGAACTGCGCAGAATGGGCGCTATGCCAGATGGCGATGTCACCTGCACGCACGTCGACCTGCTGCTTGCCGAATTCATAGACCGTGCGACCGGCACGCTGATAAAGAATGCCGATGTAGGCATTGTCGTCGCGCGCCAGTTCCAGCGGACCGCGTCGCGCCGTAACCGGCTCGCCCCAGATCGACATCAACTTCGCGGTGCCCGCATCGCGCGGCAAGATGCCCACCGACAGTGGGTCCGCACGCTTACGGGATACATCCCAACTGACGTTGCTCGTGCGCAGCGCGTCGTGCAATTCGTCGTCCTCGCGGTACAGATGCGCAAACTGCGCTTCATGCGCAGAAAGACTTGCGGTCATACGTATCCTTGCTGCTTTGGTTAGAAAGTATCCCGCGGCGATCAGGCTCCACGATCGACACCAACCTGGCGCTTCGCCGGATGCAAGCGGCATTCACATGGGCACTGTCGTTCAACAGATTGTGCAGTCGCATACATGCTCGAATGGTGTGCCGCACTCTATCATCGGGGCACTCATCGACGGGCTCGAACACGCGTCAGCAGCCTTCGATTTTGACGTACGGCAGCCGGTATGAGGGGCATTGAGTTCGTTTGCACCGAACCTGCCGGATTGATTGCGTAGCGAAACCGAAGGAATTTCGAATGCGTATCGTATGTCTCGCAGCAAATAAATTCGGTCTCCCCTTCTTTGCTAAGAGGTAACTGATGACGACGGCGATCGGCGACGTAACCGCAAGCGGATTGATTCCCGGAACCACGACGAACGACTTTTTTTCGAACAACACCACGTCAAAGCAGGCGCAGCGCACATCTGCGACGGATGCGAGCAGCGGCACGGCAAGCACAACGTCAGGCCCACCGCCGACGAACGCTAATGCTGGGGCGGCGTCGAAGGCATCCAGTAGTTCAGGCGGCGCCTCGAGCGGTGGCAGCTCAGGCGCGGGAGCTGCCGCGGCTCAGGCGCTCAAGCAATTGATCAATCGTCTGCAACAGATGCTGGCCCAGATCGAAGCGCAAATAACGGCTGCCGCCGCCCGGAGCGGACGCGGCGGCTCACCGAATGCGGCGCTCAGCTCATTGCAAGCCGAGGCTTCGATGATTCAAGGCCAGATTTCCGCAGCCACCGCGAAGTTGGCGGAAATGCTTATGTCACAGGGACAAACCGTCGGGGGACTCGTCAACAGCCAGGCGTAGACGTGCCGGGCCTGATCCACGCAACGGGATACCGGATGCGAAGGATCGCTTATCGTCGCATTGCTCGTGCGGCTTCCTTCAAATCGCGGAATGAATTTGCAGGGACGACCAGGCAGATTCGCGATAGCCACCCTGATGCGGATATCAGCAGCGACGCGACTGCCCGCGCGATGGTCCGATTTGCACTAGCACTTGAACCGAGGGCGCACGACGTCCGGATACTAATCAGAGGATCATATGTCTGTCTCATCCATCAATCCAGCGACTGCACAAACGCACCAACATGCGCGAGGTGGCTCTTCCGGCACGTCCAGTGCATCGGGAACGTCCGGTGCAGCGGCGACCTCAGGAAACACGGCGGCGTCTACGTCGACGTCCACGTCCGCAGATGCGCCGGCATCCTCGACCATCGTCACGCTTAGTCCCGATGCACAGACCCTTGCCTCGCTTGCGGCGGAGGGTGTCAGCTTTTCATTAACCAGCATGGCGAGTCTGGGTATCTCCGCCAGCGACATCGCCAACGCCACAACACCCGCGCAACAATATGCACTGGCGCAGCGGGTACACCAGGGCCTCATCAGTCACGGAGACCTGATGACACCGGGCGGTTCAGTGTCGCAGTCGGGCTTCGAAAACCTGGTGACCCAATTCGGTGGGACGAAAACGCAAGCTGACCAGCTCTTTCAGAGTCTCGACACCAACGGCGACGGTTCAGTCTCGACTGACGAGTTTCTGGACGGCATGGGCAGTACATCCGGGGACAGTCCGGTCGCCCAATCGCTTCTTGAACTGATGGACACCGACGGCAGCGGCTCGGTCAACTCGTCGGAATTTATCAACTTCGAGATGGCGTTCGCACAAACAGAAAACGGAAAAGCCTGAAAGAGATTTTGCGGGAGGAGACGATTGCGCGCAGCGGATGCAGCGTGTCCCACGCGCTCTTTACAGGACCTACGTGCCGCCGGCGGCGGCCGTGGGTCCGATGACCGACAAACGCGTCCGTCAAGAATCGGCCATCTGCAACCATGAGCATATTGAGCCTTTAATTGACCCCTGCTCGTCTCGAAACAACTGCCGCCTGGTCGTAACCTGCACCTATCGAACACTTGATTGAAAGGACAAGTTATGACCACCGACCTCTTCGAAACCGCTCAGACCGACAACGCAACCGACGCTCTCGTCATGACCCATGCAGTCATCGAGGCCGCTCGGACCCGCAATGCTGCCGAAGGTCTCGTTATGACCAATGCGGTCATCGAAACCATGCTGAGTCGCAGCGCGACGAAGTACTACGATCCCGAGGCTGTGCTGACCGACGAACAGATTGCCGCTCTTGTCGAGATCGGCACATCGGCGCCGACTTCGTTCAACCTGCAGAACTGGCGTT
>Ga0310811_10015257_pt1 | contig 10045 bp, 6 predicted proteins | sample YCmetagenome_FD_207642 | JGI IMG/M metagenome (GOLD analysis project Ga0310811, IMG submission 207642) | Soil microbial communities from experimental microcosm in Duke University, North Carolina, United States - YC | ecosystem: Engineered > Artificial ecosystem > Soil microcosm > Unclassified ...
GTCCTGCCACCCCCAATTCGGGCGGGGAAGCACGGCCGTCTGCCTACGCACCTGGGACATGGATCAATCACCTCAACAAAGTTGCTTAGATCTTGCGTTACCCTTGCTAGTGGCTCGCATGCACGCGAGTCCGGTCTGCGCGGTAACTGCTGTTGCAAGCTGCAACGCTCAACGGCGTCATAGTGTTCCCGCGCGTGCGAAGCGCGCTCACGAGCGCTTCACTAACTATGCGCGGGAACGGTTTCCCGTGGGCATTGGCATTGCTTGCAGCGCAGCCGGAGGCTGGCACATGCGTGACAGGCGCCTAGCCCCCACCAGGACGACGCACGCCATCAAACCATGCCGTCAAACGGGAAGCCCGTTCAGTAGACAGTGCTCGATAGCTGACCCGTTAGCTGCTGCCAGCCGGAAGATCCGCCGCAAAGAGGGGGGCAGGAAAGCCTGGGGACTATGATGCCACCCGGCCCCCGGCCCGTGCACGGCGGGGTGGCATTTTTCTTACCGCGCGTCGCATTTATTTTTCGGTGCGTCGCCCCGGAGACCGCCCACAGGCACGTAGACAGGCGAAAGCCCGGCGGACGGCCGAAGTGGGTCACGCGTGAGGCGTACGAGCCCTACTCTGTACGAAGTGGACAAACGTTCGCCTGGGGGACAGCACATGGGCAGTATGTCAGCGTCGGACGCAGCAGCGCTGCCCCGGCTCGGTGAGATTTTCTTCGACGTACGAGGCAGTTCGCGAAGTATGCGACTGAGCTGGTACTCGAACACCGGCGTCGCTGTCTTCAGCATCTGGCAAGGCGGGACGTGCACCGGAACCTTCCGGCTACCGATCGATGACCTCAGCAGGCTGGTCGACTCCCTGCGGCGCGGCGTGTCCGGCCAGGACGACGAGAACCCCGGTCAGCCCGCGCTCGCCGCGCAGCGTCCCCGGCTCGCGATCGGCGCCGGTTCCAGCTCCGAGCCGTTCACTGGCATGATGAGCGCCCTTCCCGATGACCGGGCGGCGGCCCAGCGGATGCTGGCCAGCAACGGCAGGCGGACAGGCGGGTTCCCCGCGCTCGGCGGCTCTCAGCCGCGCGGCGACGGCGGGACGCCCGGCGGGGCCCAGGGGAGGGGCGCCGGCGAACAGTACGCCGCCGCGCAGCGCTACGGCACAGCGCAGCAGTACCTGGAGTCCCAGCAGTACGGCTCGCAGGAGGACCAGTACGGCGGCGCGGGCGAGTACGGCCCGGGCGACCAGTACAGTCCAGGCGAGCAGTACGGGACCGGGCAGCAGTTCGGGGCGTCCCAGCAGTACGGCCCGCGCGATCAGTACGGCGCCGACAGGTACAGCGCCGACCAGTACGGGCCCGGTCAGTACGGCTCCGGTCAGTACGACTCTGGGCAGTACAACTCTGGGCAGTACAACTCTGAGCAGTACGGTGCGGCGCGGCAGTACGACGGCCCGCCGCAGTACGGCACCGGGCAGCAGCAGTACGGGCAGTACCAGCAGGCCAGCCAGTTCGGCGGCGAGGCCGGGTACGGTGCCGACGCCGGGTATGGCGACGCCGGTCAGGCCAGCCCGGCTCAGCCGCCCGAGCCTACGCGGGACTCCGGCCCGCAGCCAGCGGTTTCGTATTCGACCGGGCCGCAGGGCGCGGCCCAGCCAGGCGGTTACGGGGGAGCGGGTCAGTACCAGGCGCCGCAGCCAAGCGAGGCGGCGCCCGCGTACGACAGCGGGCCGCAGCCGTCCTACGGCTTCGCACCGCCCCCGCCTGCGGGTCAGCAGTCCTACGGCGATGCCCCGCCCGCGTCGCAGTCCTACGGTGCCCTCGGCCAGCCAACTGGGGCGTCGGCTAGCGGCGGCGCGCAGCCCGGTGCGGCGAACGACGATGGCGTCACCGGGCCGCTGCCGGCGGCCCGCTACGGGGATCAGGCGGCGTACGGACCGCCGCCGCCGGCCCCGTCCTATGAGGCCCCCGCCTATGATGCGGGCCAGGCATACGAGGCACGGCCGCAAGCCGCGCCGTCGCGCGACGACCAGGCGCGCGCTGGGCAGGACTACGGGCAGCAGTCGTACGAGCAGCCGCCCGTCTACGACGAGCACGGGTACGACGAGCACGGCTACGCGGCCCCCGGCCGGGCCGAGCAGGTCCCGGCGGGCACCGACTTCCCGGCGGGGACCTTCGGCAACCGCGGCTACACCGTCGCTGGCCAGCAGAACGCTGGCCAAGGAGCCGGGCAGTACCAGGACTACAGCTACGGGTCCTACGGGCAGCAGCCGGGCCAGGGCTATGGGCAGCAGCCCGACCAGGGTTATGGGGCGCAGCCCGACCAGGGCTACGCGCCGCAGCAGTCGGACCAGCAGGGCGCGGCGGCCGGGCAGGCGCAGGCCCAGCAGGGCTACGCGCCGCAGCAGCCGTCGCCCGCGCCGCCCCAGCCCCAGTCGCAGCAGCCGCAGCAGGCCCAGCAGCAACAAGCGCAGCAGCAGTGGCAGGACAGCGCCCGGCCGGTCCTCCCGGACAACGCAGCCGCCGGCCAGCAGCAGCCCAGCGCGGCACCGGCGCAACCCGCCGCCTCCATGGCTGGGCCGCAGGCAGGCGCTTACGGAGCACCGGGCGGCGAGGCCGACAGGTATGCCGCCTCTTACGGTGAGCAGCAGGGCTATACGCAGGCGCCCGGCTTCCAACCCACCGCGACGCCGGAGCCGTCCCAGTACCCAGGCGCGCCTGCGGCTACGGCGGGCACCGGGGACGCCAGCGGCGCTGCCGGAGCCAGCGGCTATGCCGCCCCGACGGCGGCGACTGCCCAAGGTGGCTACCAGCCCCCGGCGCCTGCGGCAGGCAACGGCTACGCGTACGGCGCGCAGGCCCAGGCCGGCAACGGTAACGCCGCCGGCTACGCCGACGCCAACGGTCAGGTCGGCGGCTACGGCGATGGTGACCGCGCAGGCGAGACTGCTTTCCCCGGGGCGAACGGCAACGGAAACGGCTATGCCGCTAACGGGCCCGCAAGCGGCTACGCGGCCAACGGGGCCGCAAGCGGTTACGAGGCCAACGGGTCCGCGAACGGCTATGCCGCCAACGGCTACGCGGCAAACGGCAACGGCTACGGCACTGGGAACGGCAACGCGGCGAACGGCTACGGTGCCGGGAACGGCAACGACGCCAGCTACCACGCGGCCGACAGCAACGGTTACCAGGCCAACGGGAACGGTTACCAGCCCGCTACGCCCGCCAGCGATAGTCCCGGTGCCAACAGCTACCAGGCCAACGGCCCGACGGCCAACGCCAACGGCTACGCGGTCAACGGCAACGCCGCCAGCGGATACGGAGGCAACGGGTACGGGGCGGCCGGCGGCTACGCGGCCAACGGCTACCAAGCGAACGGCTACGGCGCGAACGACTACCAGGGCAACACGAACGCGACAGGCAGCCAGCAGGCAGGCGAGCAAGCCGCCCATGGCGCAGCGGCGTCCGGTGCCTACCCGAGCCCCAACGGGTACGCGGCGGGCTATGCCAACGGCACCTTCCCGGCCAACGGACCCGCGGCTGCGGCGAGCGCGCCTGCTGGCAACGGGGCTCAGCAAGGCGGCTACCAGGCAGCGCCCGATTACGGCCAGGCCAGCCCCAGCGGGGCGGTCCCCACGTTCACCCCGACCTTTACCGCGAACAACGGCGCGGGCACGCCCGGTGAGGCCAACGGCGCCGCGCGGCCCGGCACCGGCGCCTCCCCGGCGTCCGGCTACGGCGCCTCCCAGTCAGGCGGACCGCAGGGCTACCAGGGGCCGCAGTCCTCCGGAAGCGCCAACGGCGCCTCCCCGAACGGCAACGGGGCCAACTACCCCGCCAACGGCTACGCGGCGAACGGCAACGGGAACGGCTACGCCGCCAACGGCAACGGGAACGGCTATGCGGCCAACGGCAACGGGAACGGGAACACCGCGAACGGCTACGCCGCCAACGGCAACGGTTACGGTGCCAACGGCTACGCGGCGAACGGCAACGGTGCGGGGAACGACGCCAGCTACCACGCGGCCGACGGCAACGGCTACCCCGCCAACGGCAACGGCAACGGCTACCAGCACGACGGCTACATCTCCGGCGACTACCCGCCCGCGCCGGGCTTCGCACCCGCGGGGCAAGCCGAAGAGGGCCAGCAGGGCTACTGGCCACCGGAGCAGCAGCCGCGCGGGAATTGGTCCTGAGAAGGGAACACTAACCTTCCAGGACGCGTTAGACTCAAGTGCCGGTGCGGCTAGGGTCCCCCGGGCCGCACTTAATATCGCCTTCGCGGAATACCGTTCGGCTGGAGCCGCGATGTGCCTCTCGCCGAGGAGGCGACCGGTCGCACCGGCACCATTTTCAGTGGCTTTCCGCCACTTTCCCGACTTGTTTCCTCACGGGGGACCCCCGTTCCTCCCGGAATGCGGGCTTGGCCCGCAGGCCCAGGCAATGCCGTGAAGTCAAGCGCCTTCGGCGCAGGTCAGAATCGCATCGTATGCCCCAATGCCGTCTAGCTTGCCGCCCCGAGTCGCCTCAGCAGGGCACTTCACGGCAGCCGCTGTGGTCACGGGCATGGCGAAGACCGGCGCCGCCCGCAGACCCCCGGGTGGACGTATGCCGAATTCTGGTGTGACAAGCCACCGTGAAAGGGGCGGCCTAGCGGCCAAATCTCGGTATACCTTGCTCCCCGCCAAGCGAAGGAAAGCGGTATTTGGCGTATGCCCGGCCATGCCGCGAATGTCGCGTTGGTCCCTGCGCCCTTAGCGTGGAACCTTTGCAGTACGTGGAAACTACGCACGTGCTACGCGTGTTTTTCTTCCATATAGTGAAAAGGTTCACGATAATCGCCTGACGAGCGTGGACGACTAGCTGGCCGACGGTACCTTCCTCGGCTGCACATTTCCCGGAGGGGCCCTCGATGTGGGCTTCGCCCGCGAACGCGCGGTTTCTGAGGATCACGCAAAGCCGGCTGTGGCGTCCGGTAGCACGCACGGATCTGCCTCGACCTCAACGGCGGCGATGCAGGGCTATGCTCGCGCGGGTGACCGTGGTTTATGTCGTTGATGGTAGCCAGGTTGGATGCCTGGAGGACTTCTGGGCGGTCATGGGGGAGGCCGTGAACGGCCCCGGCGGTTACTTCGGCCAGAACCTGGACGCGCTCAACGACTGCCTGCAGGGCGGGTTCGGCACGCCCAAAGACGGCGACTTCATCGTCGAGTGGCACCACCACGAGCATTCCAAAACGGCCCTTGGGTATCCCAAGACGGTCCGCCAGCTAGAGCTGAAGCTCGCACGCTGCCATCCGTCGAACAGGTCGCGTGTCCGGCGCGAACTGGCGGCCGCGCGCAACGGAAAGGGTCAGACCGTCTTCGACTGGCTGACCGAGATCTTCACCGGCCAGGTTTCCGGGCCGCCTGCACCTGCGCTGATCGCCGCTTGCGCCTGGGTTGATCCCAAGCCCCGTCCCAGTCTGCGTGCGTCACCCCGGATCGCCGCCGGTGACCGCAACAGGGCCTCAGGCGCGGGCAAGGGAGAAGAACAGGAACTGGGCGCTGCGGGACAAGTGCGCGTACGCCCGCGGGTCCGCGGCGGCCATCTCCGGTGCCGGGTCTGGCTCGGCGATGTCGTCGACGCGGAACCCGGCTTGGCGCACCGCCGCCAGCATGGCGCGCAGCGGCCGGTGCCAGAACCGCATGGTCATCGTCCGCCCCTCCCGCGCCCACTCGTCGGTGTACTGATACGTCCCGAGGTAGTCGTCGCTCCCGCTGACCCGCAGGTCAAGTAGCGGGTGGTGGGTCGAGAAGACCAGCCGCCCGCCAGGTGCGAGCACCCGCTGGAACTCGCGCAGCGTCGGCCCCCAGTCGGCGATGTAGTGCATCACCAGCGACGACAAGACAAGGTCAAAGGCGCCTTCCCGGAACGGCAGCGGCTTACTCAAGTCCCTCACGTACAAGGCCGCATCCGGCCTAAGCCGCTCCCGGGCGATCTCGATGAGGCCCGCGCTCAGGCTGCGGTAACAGCAACAAGCGCGGGGCGCTGGGGCTGCGGGCGTTCGGGCTGCGGGCGTTCGGGCTGCGGGCGCTGGGCTGCTTGGGCGCTCAGGGTGCGGGGCGCTTAGGCTGCGGAGCTCACAAGATGCGGAGTGCTCAGGCTTCGGCTACGTGGTTGACCAGGGTGGTGAAGATCCAGGGGAAGTGCTGTGCGAAGGGGACGAGGCGCTCGCCGAGCAGCGGGTGGTTCCGTGACCAGAGCAGGCCGGCGGTGAAGCGCCAGGCCGGGCCGGAGGCGCGCCGCCAGGCGCGCTCGTAGTCGGCGGGGCGGCCGGCGGCGAGGCAGGCCGCCAGGGCGTCGGCCTGGGCGAGGCCGACGCCGAGTCCCTCGCCGGTGAGCGCGTCCACGTAGCCGGACGCGTCGCCCACGAGGAGCACACGGCCGTAGACCCGGCGGCGGACGTCCTGCCGCATCGGGCCGGCCCCGCGCAGTTCGCTCGCCGGGTCCGCGCCGGCCAGCCGGTCAAGCAGGGCGGGGAAGGCGGACAGGCGGGTCTTGAAGTCGCCGCTCTCGTCGTCCGGCGCGCGGTCGGAGGCTTCCTGCCCCGCGGCGCCAGGGTTCGCGGCGGCGGGCGGCCGGCCGAGGCGCGGCTTGGCGAACAGCAGCGCGACGCCGACCACGTCGGGCGAGACCGGCGTCACGTAGGCCTCGGCCTGCGGCGTCCAGTGCACCTCGACCAGGTCCGTCCAGGGGGCGACGCGGTAATGCCGCCGCAGCCCGTAGCGCTGCGGTGCCTGGTCCCGGGCCACGCGAGACCGTGACTGGCCAGGCGGGCCGGGTGCGCGCGAGTCCCGCTCCAGCGCGCGGCGGATCGTCGAGTGCAGCCCGTCGGCCGCCACGAGGTAGCGGGCCTCGACGCCGCCGGCGGTCACGTGGCCGGCGTCCTGCGCGAACGCGGTCACCTTGACCGGCAGTACCGGGATGCCGAGCGTCGCGGCGCGGGCGGCGAGGGCCGCGTGCAGCACCGTGCGGCGGACGCCGAGGCCGCTCCCGTGCCGGAACCGGGCGTCGGCCTGGTGCGCGGCGTCGACATAGCGGATGCCGCGCAGCGGGTGGCCGTCCGGGGTCACGCCCAGCGCCGCGAGCCGCCGCACGGCGGCGGGCATGACGCCTTCACCGCACGCCTTGTCGACGGGGGCGGCGCGCGGCTCGGTGACCGTGACGGAGAGTCCCGCCCGCGCGCAGCAGATCGCCGTCGCCAGCCCCACAGGGCCGCCGCCGACGATGAGCACGTCGATCACGAAGCGGTCCCTGAGCCGGCGAGCGCGGGGACCTCGCAGCGGATGCGCACGGTCAGCAGCGCGGCGTTGAGCACGGTGAACGCGATCGCTGTGATCCACGCGGACCCGGTAAGCGGCAGCGCGAACCCCTCGATGATGACCGCGACGTAGTTCGGGTGGGCGAACCAGCGGTACGGCCCCGAACGGACGAGCGGTGCCCCCGGCAGCACGATGACCCGCGCCGTCCAGCGCTCGCCCAGGGTGGTGATGCACCACCAGCGCAGCACGTTCGCGAGCACCGTCAAGGCGAGCATGGGGAAGCCGAGCGCCGGGAGGAACGCACGCCCCCCGAGCAGGGGCTCGAGCACGCAGCCGGCGATGAGCCCCACGTGCAGCACGATCATGACAGGGAAGTGGCTGAAGCCGTACTCCACGCCGCCGCGCCCAAGCAGGGCCTTAGCGTGCCGCGCGGACACGACGAGCTCGGCTACTCGCTCGCAGGCGATGACGCCCAGCAGGATCCAGAAGATAACCATCGCAGCAGCACGAGCTCGGCGCTCACCCCTGGTCCGAGGCCGATCATGAGGCCTGCCGAGCCGGGCGGCGGCCGTTCGGTTTCGCTGATCATCTCAAGGATGTGCAGCACCGACGCGGACGACAGGTTGCCGACCTCGGCGAGGGAGCGGCGGCTGGCGGCCACCGCGCTGTCGGGCAGCTTCAGGGCCCGCTGCACCGCGTCGAGCACCTTGGGGCCGCCGGGGTGGCAGATCCAGCTGGCGATGTCGTCGATGGTGAGGTCGTGCTCGGCGAGGAACTTGGTGACGCTGTCGGCCAGGCCGCGTTCCACCACGTCGGGGAGTTCGGTCGTCAGCACGATCCGGAAGCAGTCGCTGGACAGCCGCCAGCCGAGCGCGTCCCCGCTGTCGGGGTAGACCGCGCTGCGCGAGGCGATCACCTGTGGCCTGGATCCGGCGTCGTCCTGACCGCCGCGGGCGATGAGGGCCACCGCGCCGTCGCCGAACAGCCCGGCCGCCACCATGTCGGCGGTGGTGATCCCCGCGGTTGGCCAGTTCAGCGAGCACAGCTCGATCGCGAGCAGCGCCGCGGTCTGCCCGGGCCAGGCGAGCAGGTAGTCGTGCAGCCGCCCGAGCGCAGCGGCGCCGGCGACGCAGCCAAGGCCGAAGATCGGCAGCCGCTTGATGTCGCGCCGCATCCCGAGTACCGGGATCAGCCGGGCGTCGAGCGACGGCACCGCCACCCCGGTCACCGAGGTCACGATCAACAAGTCGAGGTCCTCGGCAGCCACGCCAGCGGCATCAAGCGCGGTGCGCAGCGCCCGTCCGCCGAGCAGGGTCGCCTCGTCGATGTAGCGGTCGTTGACGGCCTCGGCGCCAAGCAGCACGCCGCACTCGTCGAGCGGCAGCACGGTGTGGCGGGTCTTGACCTCGGCGGCGGCGTGGAGCCGTTCGAGCAGCGAACGCTCGGCGGCGCCCATCCGGCCCCTGGTGGCGAACGCATCGGTGAACTCCGCCTGCATGCACCGGTTGCCAGGCAGTGCCGAGCGCACGGCTAGGATCTGCGGGCTCATGTCAGCGCCTCCCCTCCCGCGACGAACAGCACAATGTCCACGGCCGCGATCCCGATCGCGGCGAGGAACGGCACCCGCCCGGTGCCGCGGGCGGAGGCCACGGCGAGCAGCAGCGCGGCGATGAGGCCGGGGACGGCGACCCAGAGGCGGGTGGCGCCGACGAGCAGCAGTACCGACGCCGTCAGCAGCAGTACGAGCGCGCCCGCGCGCACGGCCGCCGGGCCCCACCGGGCGGCCACGCGCTGGGGGAGGCCGCCCACGCCGGTGGCTTTGTCCGCCGCCAGGTCCGGCAGCACGTTGGCGAAGTGCGCGCCGAGGCCGAGCAGTCCGGCCGCCACCGTGACGGTCGCACGCGGCGCGGGGTGCCCGGGCAGCGTGCTCGCCGCGTACGCGGGCATCAAGCCAAATCCCAAGAGGTAGGTCGCCCCAGATGCGAGTGATGACTTGAGTCCGAGGTTGTATGCCCAGCCCACGGCGATGGCCACCGCGTAGATCGCCCCGGTGACCGGGCCAATGGCGAGCGCCATCGCCAGTCCGGCCGCAGCGGCGGCGCAGGCCGCCCACCAGACCGCGGACTGGCTGATGTCGCCGCGGACGAGCGGCTTGTCGGTCCGGCGGGCGGCGGAGTCCTTGGATGCGTCACAGGCGTCGTTGGACCAGCCGATGGACAGCTTCCCGGCCAGTAGCGCGGGCGCGGTCAGCAGCGGGCCGACGCCGTGCGGTGCCGCCTCCACCGCGAGCAAGGTGGTAAGGGCCGTGACGGCGAGGGAAGGGCCTGGGTGGCTGGTGATGATGAGTGCCCGCACGCGGCTCAAGGCAGGACCGCCTCTGTCAGTGAAAATACAACTGTCTCCGGATCAGTTCGCCCAGCTTCCCGGAGCCGACGCCGGCACCCGGTGGAACCGGACGAACAGTAGAACTGTAAATCATCCGGGTACATAGCAGAAGATGGGAATATCGTGTCCGAAAGCTAAACATGTGACGCAAGGAAAAATAAGGTACCCAACCTAATAAATTCAGGGTGATACATGAAAAATTCGGTCAAATGAGGCTTGCGCTGCGGGGAGCCAACCCCGCCGAGTGGCTGGCGCTGCGCGCCGGCCTGGTACCGACGGCCGCCGCCCATGCCGTGGGCGGGATGGCGCTGTCCGGGATCATGATCGCGGCCGTCCGCACCGGCATCACCGCCCGCCTCGCCGCGG
>Ga0310811_10015258_pt1 | contig 10045 bp, 7 predicted proteins | sample YCmetagenome_FD_207642 | JGI IMG/M metagenome (GOLD analysis project Ga0310811, IMG submission 207642) | Soil microbial communities from experimental microcosm in Duke University, North Carolina, United States - YC | ecosystem: Engineered > Artificial ecosystem > Soil microcosm > Unclassified ...
TTCGCGAGCGGCCAGCTCAAGACCTACCACGAGCTGACGGTGATGACGAAGACCGAGGACTGGAAGTCCCCGTAGCAACGCTCATCGCTTCGAGGCTGTCTGATCGAGCGCTTCTCGTAATCCGCGCGCAAGCGCGACCGCGTTCGCGTTCGCCCAGAAGTGCATGAAGTACAGTCGGGGCTCCTCGTCGATCAGGTGACCGTGCAGGGCCGTGGCAGTGATGCCGTTCTTCTGCAGCGCGCGAATCACCTTGTTGACCTCGCTGCCGCGCATCACGAAGTCACCCGTGATTGCCGCGTTCCCCCCACCCGTCGGTTGGAAGTTGATCGCCGTGGCGACGCCCATCGACGGTGGTAGCTGCCGGCCCATCTCGGCGATGGCCTCGCTGCGCGGCACGCTCACCTGAAACACCACGCCGTTGAGACGACCAGCCACGCCGAGCGCTCGGGCAATGCCAGCCGTATCCAGATCCGCCGCCGACGCTGGCGCGGCCGTCGGCGCGGGTCCGAGCGGCGTCGCGCTCTTGGCCAGTGCAGCCTTCACTGCGCCCGCGATCTTCGCCGCATCGCCGTGCGCGGAAATGTGCATGTACATGACGTGCGGCGATTCGTTGAGCAGGTGGTTGTGCAGCGCACTCTGCTCGACGCCGCCCGCTTGGAGCGCGGCCATAACCGCACCAACCTCGGAATCCAGCAGAACCAGATCACCCATGGCCATCGCTTGACCGTTGCCGGTTGGCAGGAACGCCACCCAGCTGCCAAGAGCGAATGCTGGCTTGAGAGTCACACCGCCGACGGCGACGGTCAGATCGGTCCGTGGAAAATTGAAGCGCATGACATCGGCGGCCTGGGGCACACCCTTGCGGCCAAAAGCATCCTCGACCGCCGTCCAAGAGGTCGCGCGCTGCTGCGCGGCGAGCTGCGTGGCCGCGCCGGAGAGCGCAGTGAGCGATGCAATCAAGGGAACGACCATTCGAATGCGCATTGGCAGTCTCCGAGGAGCGCGATGCTGGAACGGGGTCGACGCGACGGAGCGCGTCATCGGCGATGAAGGAGTGCGATCGCGGAAGAATCTCGCGCGTCTGCGGGCACATGTCTATCCAAGGCAACAATCCTTTATAGCCAGGCGTGTGCGAGAATCCTCATTGACCAAACAAAACGTCCTCGGACGCGCTTTTCGGAGAACGATTCCTCGTCGTGCGAAAAGGTTCGGCCTGCTAGATCGCCATGCTCTTCAGGCCGTTAGGGGCGTCAGCGGGTGGCGCGCACGTCTTGCAACCCTCTCGGTGTGGGTGCTAATTGACAATCTGCGGGCGACCTCCCATGCCGCTTGAACGAGGACTCCGAATGGCGAAAGGTTCGAGGTCCGTAACAAAATGTCTACGATGACGCTTTCGCACAGCGAGATCGAGTACCGGCGACTCGCCAACACGCTCCCACACATTATCTGGACTTGCGACGCAGATGGTCGCCTCGAGTGGGTGAATGACCGGTGGCTCCAGCTGACGGGGCTGACCGAAGAGCAGTCGCTCTACAACAAGGGCGCCATCGTTGCGGTGCATCCCGACGATCGCGAGGAGCTCACCCGGCGCTGGCGGCACGCTCTCGCGACGTCGACAGCGTGTGAGATCGAGTACCGGATCCGAACCAGGGACGGCGAATACCGCTGGCATCTCGCGCGAGCGGAGCCACTGCGCGATGAAGCCGGAGCCATCTCGCGCTGGGTCTCCGGGGTCTTCGACATTCACGATCGCCGCCAGGCCGAAGACGCGCTTCGTGCCGCGGAGGCCGAGTTGCGGGAGAGTGAAGCGCGGGCGCGCGCACGGGCCGACGAGCTCGAGGCACTCATGAACGCGGTTCCCGCCTCCGTATGGATCTCACATGATACGGCCTGCAGCTACGTGGGCGGGAACCGGGCGGCGCACGAGCTGTTGCGCAGCGATCCCGGCGAGAATCTCTCGATGACCGCCGGCGACCCGTCGGCCATCCAGCATTTCAAAGTATTCGCTCACGGCAAGGAGCTCCACGGTAGCGAGCTCGTGCTGCAGCGGGCCGCGAAAGGCGTCGAGATACGCAACTACGAGGAAGAGATTCGCTTCGACGACGGGCAGGTGAAGCACCTGTACGGAAGCGCCATCCCGCTGCGGGAGCCTAGCGGAGCGCCTCGCGGGGCGATCGGCGCGTTCGTCGACGTGACGAGGCTCAAGGAAGCCGAAGCCGCCCTCCGTGAAGCCGACCGTCGCAAGGACGAGTTCCTCGCGCTGCTGTCGCACGAGCTCCGTAATCCGCTCGGGCCCATCATCACGGCAACGCAGATCATGCAGTTCAAGGGCGCCGTCGCCGCGCCCGAAGAGCTCGAGGTGATCCTTCGGCAGGCGCGACATCTCGTCCGACTCGTCGACGATCTCCTCGATGTCTCACGGGTCGCGCGCGGAAAGGTTACGCTGTCGAAAAAGACTCTGGAGCTCGCCGACGTCGTGGCCAAGGCGATTGAAGCGGCAGGCCCCCTGCTCGAGCAGCGCGGCCATCGACTCTCGATATCAGTTCCGGTGGAAGGTCTGGGGGTAGAAGCCGATGAAGTCCGCCTGACGCAAGTACTCAACAACCTCCTCACCAACGCTGCGCTCTACACGCCGCCTGGCGGAGACATTACGATCTTCGGCGCTCGCGAGGGCGACGAGGTCGTTCTGTACGTGCGCGACAACGGCGTGGGCATCGATCCGGCCGCGCTTCCGCATCTGTTCGACGTCTTCGAACAGGGTACACGCGCCGGAATCCGCGCTCAGGGTGGCCTTGGTCTTGGCTTGCCGCTCGCGCGGACGCTCACGGCGCTGCACGGAGGCACGGTGACCGCGGTAAGCGACGGGCCAGGACGCGGGAGCGAGTTCGCCGTTCGACTACCGAGATCGAACCGCCTCGAGGCGACACCATCGACGCGTCCGCGATCGCATTCCGAGAGCCGGCGCACGCCTCCAGGCCAGCGCGTGTTGGTCGTGGATGACAATCGCGACGGCGCGGCGATGATCGGAGAGCTTCTCAAGGTTGCCGGGTATGATGTGCGGGTCGCGAACGATCCGTCAGAGGCGTTGGCCTCGGCCATCTCCTTCGCCCCGCAGATCGCGGTCGTGGACATCGGCCTTCCGGTCATGGATGGCTACACCCTGGGGACTGAGCTGCGCTCGCGGCTCAAAGAGACGCCGCCAATCCTCGTCGCGCTCACGGGCTACGGTCAGGATCAAGATCGGCGGCGGAGTAGAGAGGCGGGCTTCACGCTCCACCTCGTCAAGCCGATCGAGGCCGAACGGCTCGTCGGCGTGCTCGACACTCTGCTTGCTTCGGGACATGGGTCGTCCCCGCTCGTCGTCGAGGGACACACATAGCAACTACTGGCTTTTGACGGGTCCGCCGGGCACCTTATCCGCCGAGCGATGCTCGGCTTTGCCCGATGATTGACGGCCCGTAGTTGACGGGCGGCTGCATTCACATCCGTCGTAGCCACATGATCGGTTCAACGGTTTCTCATTACCGCATTCTCGACAAGATCGGCGAAGGCGGCATGGGAACGGTGTACAAAGCCCAGGATACACGGTTGGGCCGTCTCGTTGCGCTCAAGGTGCTCAGCGAGGGGCACTCCATGTCGTCGTCCGCGAAGCTGCGCTTCGTCAACGAGGCGATCGCTGCGTCCGCCCTGAACCACCCGAACGTCGCGACGGTCTACGACGTGGGCGAAGTGGAGTCCAACTCCTTCATCGCCATGGAGCTCGTCGAAGGCGAAACGCTCAAGTCGAGGCTTCGGCGCGAGCGCCTGACGATCGAGCAGGTTCAAGCCATGGCGCTCGAGATCGCCCAGGGGCTCCAGGCGGCGCACAGCAAGGGGATCGTCCACCGCGACATCAAGCCGGACAACCTCCTTCTGACGTCCGAAGGCAACATCAAGATTCTGGATTTCGGCATCGCGAGACTCGGCGACTCAGGTCTGACGCAGACCGGGATGGTGTTGGGGACGCTGTTGTACATGTCGCCGGAGCAGGTGCTCGGCGAGGAAGTGGACCACCGCAGCGATCTCTGGTCGTTCGGTGTCGTGCTGTACGAAATGCTTGCGCGCGAGGTTCCCTTCCGCCGCGACCGCGAGGCCGCGGTTCTGTACGAGATTCTGAATCAGGAGCCGGTTCCCATCGAGACCCACAGGCCGGACGCGCCGCCCGGGCTCCGCGCCATGATCCAGCAGTTGCTGCAGAAGGATCCCGCCAGGCGACTCGCATCGGCCAGCGAAGCCATCACGCAGCTCAGGAAAGCGGCGTCGCGTCCGGTCGTCGAGGTGCCGACGAAATCCATCGCCGTTCTGTACTTCGAGAACATGAGCTCGGAACGGGAGAGTGACTATTTCTGCGCCGGCATCACCGAGGACATCATCACCGATCTCTCGAAGGTGAGTGAGCTCCGCGTCGTGTCGCGCACGGACATGCTGCCGTTCCGGAACAAGGAGATCAACATCCGCCAGGTCGCCGACGCGCTTCGCGTCAACTATGTCCTGGAGGGAAGCGTCCGCAAAGCGGGGAACCGCATCCGGATCACCGCGCAGTTCATCGACGCCCGCAATGGCTACCACCTCTGGGCAGACCGCTTCGATGGCATGATCGAGGACGTCTTCGACCTGCAGAACGAGGTGGCGCAGAAGATCACCGGCGCGCTGAAGGTTTCGCTGACGGAGACGGAGAAGAGCTCACTCGCCAAGAAGCCGACCGACGACCTCAGGGCGTACGACTTCTACATGCGGGGCAGGGACTATCTCAACCGCCGGGGGAAGAAGAACACCGAAGCAGCGATCCGGATGTTCGACAACGCGCTCGAGATCGACCGGGATTTCGCCGGAGCCTTTGCTGCGCTCGGCGAGGCGTGTGCGTACATGTACGAATGGTACGACGGTGCGGCGACGTGGCTGGCGCGGGCGATCGAGATGAACAAGGAAGCGCTGGAGCGCGATCCGGGATCCGTCGATGCGCGTTTCGGCATCGCCATGGTTTACTACCATCAGCGACGCTTCACCGAGGCCAAACGCACGCTGATGGAGGTTCTCGAGGCCGATCCCAGGCACGTCAGAGCGCGCCTTCGCCTCGGGCTGATCGCCGAACAGGTCGCGGGCGGCGACCTCAAATCAGCGTTGGCGCTCTACCAGCGTGCGGCCGAGCTTCGGCAGCACGACGATGATCCGTGGCGATATCTCGCGGCTCTGTACCGAAAACTTGGCGACGTCAATAACGCGCAAGAGGCGGCGATCAAAGTCATCGAGATCACCTCGCGCAAGCTCGAGGCAAGCCTCGAGGATGTCGTGCTGCTCAGTCGCTTGGCGGAAGCCTACGCGCTCTTCGGCGGCAGAGAGGAAACCCACGCGATACTCAGGCGCGTGCTCCAGCTCGACCCGTCAGACGGCCTCGTCCTCTACAACTGCGCCTGCGCCCATGCCCTGCTCGGCGAGCCTGGGCCGGCTCTGCTGTTCGTGCGCCGTGCATTCGACAGCGGTTTCCGCGGCGTCGTTCACTCGGTGCGCGCCGACAGCGCATTCGGCTCTCTGACGGCGCAGCCCGAGTTCCAGCGATTGGTTGCCGAGTTGGAGTAACCGAGTTATTGTGGCATCCCCGCTCGTGGCTCGTATCGGAGACTACACGTCATGCCAAAGTATGTGATCGAACGCCTGATTCCCGGCGCCGGCAATCTGACCGCCGAAGAGCTGAAGGCCATCTCCGTGCGCTCGTGCGATGTCCTCAATCAGTTGGGTCCACGGATCCAGTGGATTCACAGTTATGTGACGGACAACAAGATCTACTGCGTCTACATCGCGCCGAATGAGGAGATGGTTCGAGAGCACGCGCGCATGGGCGGATTCCCGGCGAATCACGTCGCGTCGGTGAAGACGCTGATCGATCCGACCACATCGGAGCACGGTATTCCGTCCTGAGCGCGGGACGTCGAGCCCTCGGGTTCATCGCCGCGTTCGCACGTGAATCACACCGTCGGCGCAGTCACAGTATGATCCCCAGAATGCCTGCGCCGCGGCGGGTCGGATGAAGCGGATCTCCTCCACCACATAGAGCGGGATCGTTTCGAGTGCTTCTAGCCCGCCGGCTCGGACGCCGTTGACGTAAACCAATGGGCCGGTGCTGGCGCTGGTCGGGTGAGTCGGCGTTGCGGTGCCGCGGAAGAATTCTGGGCGCAGATGTCGTACTCCTTCAGCCGTAGACATCGGATTGTTCTTGAGCAGCTCATCCGCCGTCAAAATGTCGGACGAGCGCCCGGAGCGCGGCGGCTCGACCACGGTGGTCGCCTGTTGGCGCAGGGCGTCCGTCGGTCGTCCGACGCTACTGGCACAACCGCCAAGCATCACGAAACCAAACAAAACTCCTACGCGGGCGCTCGTCATACGTACGCTCATGGGTCCTCCGATCCGGGGTTGTCCGGAGGCTACGGCGTGCGCGTTCGGCGCTCGTGGGCCTGATGTGTCGACGAGCGTTCTTTAATCGTTCCCTGGTTGTCCGTTCGTCTCAGCGGTGCCCGGTGGCGACCGTTACCGGGCTCATTCGGGAAGCGCCTGGCCCGTCGTCTCGACCGCGAGCGGGATCATCAGGATACCAACACCGAACGCGATGGCGGTTAGTGCGACCGGCGTCCCCAACGTTCCCATCTGCAGCACCATGGAGCCGAGCAGAAAATTCACGCCCGCTCCGATGAACCGCCCGGCCGACGTCGAGAAGGCGAACGCCGTCGCCCGCACTCGCGTGTCGTACTGCTCGGGGAGCCACAGGCTGAACACCGCGAAACTGCCGCCGGAAAAGCCCATGAAGAAGAGAATCGTGATGAAGGCGGCCAAACCGTTCTCGAGATAGAACGCCCAACCAAAGGCCAGCGGAATCGTCAGCATCATTCCGGCGAAGTAGAGCGCGACCGTCACCTTGCGTCCCCAACGCTCCGCGAAGATCGGCGCGCAGATGCAGCCGAGGATGGTTCCAATCGATAGCACGGCCGTGCCGAGCGAAACGAGTTTCGCTGCCGCTGGTCCAACGATTCCCGCTCTCTTCGCCAGCGTCGTGATCGCCGCCGGTTCGTACACCGCTCCGGCCCAGAGTCCGACGATGGCGACGGTGAGCAGCGTCGCGTTGACGACCGTTCTCTTGCGATAGGCTGGGCCAAAGATCTCGGCGAGAGGATGCGCGCGCCTCGCGTCGGCTTCGTTCTTCGTCCAGCGCTCGGGCTCCTTCACTCTCCGGAGCGTCAGCACGGACACGATCACCGGTACGAACCCGCAGAGGAACATCGCGCGCCAACCGTACCGCGCGCCGACCGTGTAGTTGAGCGCCGCCGCGGCGAAGAATCCGAAGTAGTAGCCGGTTTGCAGGTAACCCGCGCCCATCTTTCGACGGTCTTCGGGCCACGCTTCCGCGACGTAGGTCCCCGCCATCGCCCACTCACCGCCAACGCCGACGCCGGCGAGAAACCGGAACAGTCCGAGCTGCCAGACGTTCTGCGCGAATGCCGCCGCGCCGGTGAACAGCGCGTAGACGAGAATCGTCGCCGCGAGTGCACGCGTACGGCCGAACCGATCCGCGATCGGGCCCCACAGGAACGAGAATCCCCACCCGCCGAGGAACGCCGCGAAGAGAACCGAGCCGACGAATCCGACATGCGCGGGCGAGGCATCGACGCCTGAACGCGGAAGCAGCTCGGTGAGCGCGGGAGCCAACACCAGCGCGTAGATCACCGAGTCCATTCCATCGAGCAGCCAACCCGACCACGCCGCCCAGAATCCAACGATCTGTTGGCGGTTCAGCTTCGTTCGAGCGACTGATCCCGTCAGTGCAATGCTCTGTGTGCTCATCGAAGTTGTCCGCTCCACGGTGGCAGGAGATGCTTCTGAACCTTTCCGAGTGCGGTACGCGGCAGCGCGTCGATCCGCACGAACGCTCGTGGCACTTTGAACGAGGCGAGTTGGGCGCGACAGATCGCCTCGAGCTCGGAGACGTCGAATCCCACCTCGCCGACGACGTACGCGATCGGAACCTCGCCTCGAACGTCGTCGTGCACGCCCATCACCGCGGCTTCGCGAACGCGCTGATCCTCGAGCAGCAGTTCCTCGATCTCTCGCGGATAGATGTTGAAGCCTCCGCTGATGATCAGGTCTCCGCGACGGCCCCGCAACGTGTAGTACCCATCCAACGAGCGAACGCCAAGGTCGCCCGTGCGAAACCATCCATCGTGGAACGCAGCGGCGGTGGCCTCCGGTCGCCGCCAGTACTCGGAGAACAGATGTGGTGAACGAATCTCCACCTCACCAACCGAGTCATCTTCAAGCACACTCCCGTTTTCATCGACGACACGCGCCGACACGCCGGGCAACGGAGGTCCGACGGCGCCGGGACGCCGCTCACCCTCGTAGGGATTGCTCATGATCATGAGCGCTTCGCTCATGCCGTATCGCTCGAGAATCGTATGACCGAAGCGCAGGCGAAACGCCTCGTGCACGTGCGCGGGCAGCGGCGCCGATCCAGAGACGAACAGCCGCGCGCTCTCGCCGATGACGCGTGCCTGTTCGTCGGTCAGCACGGCAGCATCCAGGAGGCGCACGTAGATCGTCGGCACGCCGAAAACGAGCGTGGGCTTGAACTCGGCCATCAGGCTCGGCGTCGTCCGATGATCGAAGCGTTCGACGAGGTGCAGACGGCACCCGCTGATGAGCCACGCGTGAATACCGTTGCCCAGGCCGTGTACGTGAAAGAGCGGCAACATCGCGAGGTAGCGGTCGGCTTCGCTGATTCGCCACACGGTCGTGAGAGTGACGCCGTTTGCCGCCAGGTTGTTGTGGGTCAGAACGGCGCCCTTCGCGGAGCCGGTGGTACCCGACGTGTAGATGATCAACGCCGGATCGTCGCCGTCGAGATTCACGCCGGGGCGAGTCGCCTCACGACGCGCCGCGCACGAGTCGAGGTCTGTCACGTTCCAGAGTGGAATGCCGTCGGGGTACGTGGCATCGGTGTTCGGCTCGACGACGACGGCACGCGGCTCGGCGTCCGATACGATGTGCCGCAGCTCGCGTTCGCGGTACAGGATGTTCATCGGCACGAAGATCACGCCCAGACGGACGCACGCGAGAAAGAGGTCGATGAACTCGAGCCGGTTCGCGAGGTGCGCACAGAGCCGGTCGCCGCGTTTCAGGCCGCGCGCAGTGAGCTCATGCGCCATCCGGCTGGCGCGCGCATCGACCTCGCCAAAGGTCAACCGGCGTGCGATGCCAGAGGAATCGGAATACTCGAGTCCGACGCGGCCAGCTCGCCCTCGGAACGACAGATCGAACAGCTCGGTCAGATGCATGGTCGTCGAACCTACGAACCGCGAATCGGGGCGGTAAGACGTCCGATCAGATCGCCCTGCGCCGCTCGGCATGAACGCTGCCTACCGCTCATGTATGGATGGTGCGTGTGTCGTCTACTCCGAAGCGCCGAACGCGCCAGAGAATCTGGGAGCGAGGCTGAGCGCCGAGAGGCACGCGAGCATCCATTGGCGCTCCGTCGCCGAACTGTTCACGGGGCGGCATTCGGTCGATGAAGCCGCGGTGCTCATCGCCGATCGTACGCTGCTCCATGATCTCGACCAACTGCCCGAGATTCCGGGTCACGTGGTCATTGTCGCCGCGGACGTCGAGTCCGAGACGACGCTTGGGCGGCGCGCCGACATCACGATCGCGAGAGTGAGCGACGCCGTCGCACGGGTCAGTCTGCTCGACGCTGCGTGCCGGCTTGCGTTCTCGAGGCGCGATGGCGTACGGCTCCGGGAAAAGCTCTCCAGGGCCGACGACGAGTTCACCGAGCTGTGCTACGTCGCGTCGGAGCTCATGCACGAGCAGGATCGTACGGGCCTGCTCGAGGCTTTCGTCATGTTCGGAAAGAAGGTCACTGAGAGTGACGGCGGCGGTGTCTTGCTTCTCGAAAGGGATGAACAGGGTGCGGAAACCCTTCGTCCGGTCGTCTTCAGGCTCGATTCGCTCCCGAACCTGCCAC
>Ga0310811_10015259_pt1 | contig 10045 bp, 8 predicted proteins | sample YCmetagenome_FD_207642 | JGI IMG/M metagenome (GOLD analysis project Ga0310811, IMG submission 207642) | Soil microbial communities from experimental microcosm in Duke University, North Carolina, United States - YC | ecosystem: Engineered > Artificial ecosystem > Soil microcosm > Unclassified ...
TGTTCGCGCTCGGCGGCACCTGGATCGGACTGAAGATCCGCCCGCTGTTCGGTCTGGGCAACCCGGTTCCCACCGACAGCATCTGCTGATCCGCGGCACGCGGACAAGCCCCGGCCGGAACCGGCCGGGGCTTCTCGCAGCAGTTGCCGCGGTGACCGAGATACCCGCCGTGACCGAGGTCGAACCGCGGCGACGACTCCGGGATCGGCCTCAGCTCGCGGAAAGTCCCCACGTGCTGGACATCGCCCACGCCGCGCACAGGTTGACGTCGAGGATGTAGGGCCCGGCCTGGCCGCACTGGGTCGCACCGGTGCCCGGGTCGACCGGTTGCCCGTGCCCCATGCCGGTGATCGTGTAGGTCTCGACCACGGTGCGCCCGGAGCCGTCGCGGTAGACGGCGTGGGGGTAACCGGCCACGGTGTCGGTCGCCGACGGCGTCGTGGAAATGCCCTGCACGGCTGTCCACTGTTCCATCAGTTCACGCTGGTTGACCGGCGCGACGGTGTAGTCGGCGGTGCCCTGCCAGATGCTCACCGTCGGCCACGGCCCGGAGTAGGACGAGGCCGCGCGTACCTTGGCCGCCCACTGGGCGGGTGTCAGGTCCTTCCCCGGATACATGCAGGAATAGGCGTCGAGCGAGCTGGTCGCGCACCCATAGGGCAGTCCGGCCACGATGCCGCCGCCGGCGAACAGATCCGGGTAGGTGGCCAGCATGGCCGCGGCCATGCCGCCACCAGCGGACAGTCCGGTGACGTAGACCTGCTTCGGGTCGGCCCCCGAATCGTTGATCGCCCACTGCACCATCTGCGCGATCGACTCCACCTCACCCTGCCCGCGGGTGATGTCGGGCTGAGAAAACCAGTTGAAGCACTGGCTGATGTTGTTCATCGCGGTCTGCTGGGGCAGGACGAGCGTGAAACCGTCCCGCTGCGCCATTTCCACCCAGCCGGAACCCTGCCCGTAGCCGGTGGCGTTCTGGGTGCAGCCGTGCAGCGCCACCACCACCGGACGACCCGCGGCGAGCCCGTCCGGACGATACTCGAACATCTGCAGCGCGCCGGGATTGCTCCCGAACCCGGTGACCTGCCGGATGGTGGCGGCCGAGGCGGGGGTCACGCCGATGGCGAGCATCGCCCCCAGCATCAGGAACAACAACAGGAGTCGGCGCATGCCGATCACCTCCTTGTGATCAGGTATGCACCGAGGGTAGGTCCTCCCCGCAGGGCGGTTCGACGGTCTGGACCACCACACTCGCGTCCGGGTTTGTGTAGACGCCAACCATGGCCCCCGGTCGCGCTCCCGGCCTACCTTTTCCCGAGGCGACAAGGAGGTTTGCCGTGCCGAGCAGATTCGCGCTGGCTGTCACCCTGGCCGTCACCCTGGCCGTCGCGCTGGTCGTGCCCGCCGCCGCGGCCGCCACCGGATCGGGCTGCGGCGCCCGGGCCGTCACCGTCCCCGGAGCCGCGTACCAGGAGTCCGCGTGTCTCGCCGACCTGACCACGACGGGCACGCTGGCCACCGGGCACACGGTGGCCGCGGACTGGGCCGGTCTCACCTCGGCCGGGCTGCCGGTGCCCGGCCCGGTGCCGGGACTGCAGATCGACGGGTACTTTCCGGACGACTCCACCACGAACACCAACCACGGCTGGAACCACGACGCGCAGTTCGTGCTGCGGCTGCCGCGGAACTGGAACGGCGGGCTGGTCGTCACCGGCTCACCGGGCAACCGCCGGCAGTACGCGAACGACCGTGCCATCGCCGACCAGGTTCTGGCCGAAGGGTATGCCTTCGCCGCGACCGACAAGGGAAACACCGGCTCGGATTTCTTCACCGACGGAAAGCAGCCCGGCGACGCCATGGCGGAGTGGAACTTCCGGGTCACCCAGCTCACCATCGCGGCCAAGGCCACCCTGACCCGCTACTACGGGCGTCCGCCCGTACGCACCCTCGCCGCGGGCCTGTCCAACGGCGGCTACCTGGTGCGCTGGCAACTGGAGAACCGGCCCGAGCTCTACGACGGAGGTGTCGACTGGGAAGGGACGCTGTGGACCCAGCAGGACAATCCGCTGACCTTCCTTCCCCCGGCGCTGCGCGGCTATCCGGATGATCCACAATCCATTGTGGACGCCGGGTTCGCGCCGGGATCGGAGTTCCTGTGGGCCTACCACTACCAGGTCTACTGGGATCTCACGCAACGCATCTACCGTGCGGAGTTCGATCCCGGCTACGACGGCGACCTCGCCGCCGGAATCCCGTTCTGCACCAGTGGTACCCCGTATTGCGACGCCGACTACGACTACGCCGCCCGTCCACCGGCGGTGCACCGCGCGGTCGAGAAGATCGCGCTGACCGGCCGGATCGGCAAGCCGCTGATCACCCTGCAGGGCACCCTGGACAGCCTGCTGCCCATCTCCCGGGACTCCGACATCTACGACCGGATGATCCAGGCCGCCGGACGGGGGTCGCTGCACCGCTACTACCGCATCGAAGACGGCAATCACGTCGACGGGCTCGTCGACACCTACCCCGACCTCCTTCGCCCGCTCGCACCGTGTTTCCGCAGCGCGTTCGCGGCGCTGGAAGGCTGGCTGAACGGCCGGCAACCCCCACGGTCGGCGACGATCGCGCGCCCAGCCGGTGCGTCGCCCGCGGAACTGGCCGCCTCCTGCACGCTGTCGTGAGGCCGGGCCGCGATCAGTGCCGCAGCCGGTGCAGTCGCAGGGCGAGCTGGATCTCCAGCGCTCTCGCCGGGAGCTGCCAGTCCTCGCCCAGCAGGGAACCGATCCGCTCCAGCCGCTGCACGACGGTGTTGACGTGGACATGGAGGGCATCCTTGGCCCGGGTCAGGTTGCCGCCCGCGGCGAAATAGGCGTCCAGGGTCCGGGTCAGCTCCGTGCCACGACGGGTGTCGTAGTCCAGCACCGGTCCCAGCTCGCCGCGCACGAACCCGGCCAGGTCGGACCGGTCGGCCAGCAACACCCCGAGAAAACCCAGGCCCCCGGCCGAGGCGCCCTCGCCGGAGCGGCCCAAAGCCAGCAGCGCACGCAGGCAGCGCACCGCCTCGCCATGCGCCACGGCGATCGCGGACGGCCCGCCCGCCGGGCCCGCCGCACCGACCGTCACCGGATTGTCCACAGTGGAACCCAGTTCCGCGGCGACCCGGCGGGAAAGCGCTTCCGGATCTTCGGCGCGGGCGAGCAGCACGACCTCGTCCGCATGCAGCCCGGCGAGCACGGCGTGGCGGGCGGCGAGCATCGCCAGCCGCGTCCTCGGCACCGCCTCGGCATGCGCGACCAGCACGACATGGGGCTCCGCGAGGTCCACCCCCAGCCGGGCGGCGCGGGCGAGCAGCGCCGCCGGATTCCGGTCGGGCGCGGTGAGCAGGTCGGTCAGCAGTTCGCCGCGCACCTCGTCCTCGGCCTTCGCGACGGAACGCCGCAGCATCAGCAGCAGGGCGGTGACCACCGCCGCCCGTTCGAACAACCGCCGGTCGGCGTCCAGGAGATCTTCACGGCCGGCCAGCACGATGCTGCCGAGCGGTTCACCTCCGGCCTGCACGGCGCACACCCAGAACCCTTCCGTGGCAACGGAACGGCCCGTGGCACGGGAAGCGGCGACCACCTCCGCGCCCGGAGCGGGCGGGGCCTGTCCCGCGTGGGCCAGCTCAGCGCCTTCGGCGTCGTAGAGACCGATCGCACCGTGCAGGACATCGGCCACCGCGGCCGCCACCTCCGGCACGTCACCGCCACGCAGGACCAGTTCCATCAGCCGGTCGTGCGCCTCCTCCGCCCGGTGCATGGCCGAGCTGTGCGAACTGATCTCGTCCAGCAACCGCGCGTTGTCCAGCGCGATGGCGGCATGGTCGGCCAAGGAGGACAGCAGCGCGACCTCGTCCGGCGTGAACTCCCGCGGGGTGCGATGCGAGGCGTAGAGCACCCCGATCACGGCGCCGCCGCCCAGCGACAGCGGCACCCCCAGGATCGCGGCGAGCCCCTCGTCGCGAACCGCGTCGTCGATCGGGCCGGTGTGCTGGAACCGGTCGTCGGGGAAGTAGTCCGAGCTGGCGTAGGGACGCGCGGTCTGCGCCACCAGACCGCCGATCCCCTCACCCATCCCGAGCACGACCTCCTTGAACAACTGCGACACGCAGCCGTCGGTCACCCGCATGTACGTCCGCCCCGCGGCCTCGTCGTTGAGGCTCAGATACGAAACGTCGGCGGCCAGCAGGGTGCGCGCCCGCCGCACGATCGAGCGCAACACCGCGTCCGGGTCCCGGAGGCGCGCGAGATCGCTGGCCGTGTCGAACAACGCGGTCAGTTCGGCCTCCCGGCGACGGTGCGCGCTCAGCGTCGCGTGGATGCGCAGCGCCAGTTCGGTCGCCTTGCCCAGGCTCGGGTTCGCGGCACCCGCCTCGGCGAGCTGCTCGCTGCTCGCCCCGCCCGCGAGCAGGTCGAGCAGCCGCACCAGGTCATCCACCGGCCCAGTCTCCCACCGGGCGAGCTCAGCGCGCGGCGGCCGGTTCGGCCGAAACCGCGTCCTCGTGCAGCGAAGTCCTGGTGGTCTCCCGCGCGGCGGCCACCGCGATCAGCGTGATCACGCACATCGCGACCAGGTAGAGCGAAACCGGTACCGTGCCGCCGAAGCCCTCGAACAACGCGACCGCGACGATCGGCGCCGGCGCCCCCGCGACGATGGACGACAGCTGACCGCCCACCGAAAGCCCGGTATAGCGGACGCGGGTGGTGAACTGTTCGGCGAAGAACGCGGCCTGCGGACCGTACATCGCGCCGTGCAACAGCAGGCCGATCGTGGCCGACAGCACGACAAGGGCCGGGGACCGCGTGTTCATGAGCGCGAAGAACCCGAACGCCCAGCCGACCATGCCGACGGCGCCGAACAGGTAGACCGGTTTGCGGCCGACCCGGTCGGACAACGCGCCCCACAACGGGATCGTCACGAAGTGCACCGCCGAGGCGATCAGGACCGCGTCGAGCCCGACCGTTTTGCTCAGCCCCAGCCCGGTCGTGACGTAGACGAGGATGAACGCGGTCAGCACGTAGTAGGCGACGTTCTCGGCCATGCGCGCGCCGATCGTGACCAGCACCTGCCGCCAGCAGTCGCGGAACACCTCCACCACGGGGACGTGGCGTGCGTCGCCCCGGAGCGCGGCCTTTTCGCGCGCGGCGAGGAACACCGGCGACTCGCTCACCGACAACCGGATCCACAGCCCGATGATCATCAGGACACCGGAGATCAGGAACGGGATCCGCCACCCCCACGCGACGAACGTGGCGTCGGACTGCACTGCGGCGAGGACCGCCAGTACCGCGGTCGCCAGCAGGTTGCCGCCCGGAGCACCGCATTGCGGCCACGACGCCCAGAACCCCCGGCGGGCGTCGTCACCGTGCTCGGAGACGATCAGCACGGCGCCACCCCACTCGCCGCCCAGCGCGAACCCCTGGATCAGCCGCAGGAGGGTGAGCAACACCGGAGCGGCCGCCCCCACCGTCGCGTAGGTCGGCAGCAGGCCCATCAAGCAGGTCGACGCGCCCATCAGCACCAGGCTGAAGACCAGCAGCGTCTTGCGGCCCAGCCGGTCACCGAAGTGCCCGAACACCAGACCGCCCAGCGGCCGGGCGAGAAACCCGATGGCGTAACTGGCGAAGGACAGCAACGTCCCGGTGAGCGGGTCGGCCGTGGGGAAGAACAGCTTGTTGAACACGAGCGCGGCCGCGGAGGTGTAGAGGAAGAAGTCGTACCACTCGATGGTGGTCCCGATGAGGCCGGCGGCGACGATCTTGACGATCGAACGGCGCGGGGAACGCGCGGGCGGGTCGGGGTGCACTGTCAACACTCCTTTGTGTCACGGTGTCTTCGAGTCGCTGGGTCTTCGAGCTTGGTCGTGGCGGTCCTGGGGAAGTCAGCCGGCGGTCCACCCGCCGTCCATGGTCAGCGAGGCCCCGGTCAGGTGCCCCGCGTGGGCACCGCACAGCCACCGCACGAGCCCGGCGACCTCGGCCGGATCGATCAGTCGTTTGATCGCGGCCCGCTGCAACAGCACCTGGTCGACGACCTGTTCGGGCTCCAGTCCGTGCGCGGCCGCCTGCGCGCTGATCTGGTCGCGCACCAAGGGGGTGTCCACATAGCCCGGATTCACGCAGTTGCTCGTGACCCCGTGCGGCGCACCTTCCAGTGCGGCCACTTTGGACAGTCCTTCCAGGCCGTGCTTCGCTGCCACGTAAGCGGATTTGAACGCGCTGGCCCGCAGGCCGTGCACGCTGGAGATGTTGACGACGCGGCCCCAGCCCCGCGCGTACATGTGCGGCAACACCTTGCGGATCAGCAGGAACGGCGCGGTGACCATGACCTGCTGGATCCTGGTGAAGATCTCCGGCGGAAACTCCGGCAGCGGGGCGATGTGCTGGAACCCGGCGTTGTTGACGAGAATGTCGACCTCGGCGGGCAAGGCCTCGATCGCGGCCGGGTCGGCGAGGTCGGTGGCGTGCGCCCAGCCGCCGGTCTCGGCCACGACCCGTGCGGCGGCGGCGCCGTCGATGTCCACCACGTGCACCTTGGCCCCGGCGTCGGTCAGGGCCTGGACACAGGCCAGACCGATCCCACGGCCGGCACCGGTGACCAGCGCGATCCGCCCGTCCAGCCGATCGGAAGAGGAACTCATAGCGACCGACGGTAAGCCGTGGACCACGCCATTCCTATGTGGCCTGCCACCACAGCTCGACGCCTTCGGCCAGCGATGATCACTACGTTCCCGGGCGGGGTCGGCTGTCCTGGACCGGCAGTCCCCCGCTACCGGATTTCGCGGCCATTTCCGGCGACCGCGAGGACCCGCTCAGCCCGGCCGGGGCTCCCGTTTCAGGGTCACGGAACTCACCCGGTCCGCGAGCTGTTCGGGGACCCGCCAGTCACCGGGAACGCCGGTGGCACTGGCCTCGTGTGCCGCCGCCGCTTCGAGGACCGCTTCGACGTCGCCGGCGTCCAGCGCGGCGAACCGCACGCGCGCCTTGCCGGGCCCGTCGACCGCCACCACGCCATCGCGCGGACAGCCGCCGAGGCACTGCACGTTGCGGATCTCGACGGCGGCCCCGGCCTCCGCGATCGCCGAGGTGAGCGCGCGGCCGAAGTCGCCGCTGCACCGGGGTTCGTAGCGGGGGCAGGTGCGGCAGATGAGCAGGGTCATCGGACTCCTGTGCCTCTCGACCGGCTGCGGCGGTGAGATCCACCGGGGAGTCAAGCCACGGCCCCGGTTTCGCCATGGTAGACGACCTTCGAGCCGTGGCACAGCGGCGACGACAGCGAATCCACGGGATCCGCGCCGGCCGATGTCCTCGGGCACGGGCCGAAGCGCTCGGCCACCTGCGCCGACCGAGCCGGGACGGTCCCGGAGTGACGGGACATCCCCGGTTGTCGCGTCGGCCGGATCCGGCATGTTCGTGGGAAAATGGCGGTGCGCCACCGCTACGGTGCCGCGGACGGAGGAACATGGTGGAGGCGGCGGAACCGCAACGCAGGGCCGACTCGTTGTCGCGGCAGATTTACGACCGGCTGCGCGAAGGGATCATTCGTGGCCGCTACCCGCAGGGCAGCCGGCTCGCGGAGCAACGGCTCGCCGCGGAACTGGAGGTGTCCCGGGTGCCATTGCGGGAGGCGGTGCCGCTGCTGGAGGTGGACGGGTTCGTGCGCACGCTGCGGAGCCGTCGTGACACAGTGGACGGTCCGGTCCGCGCACGACCTGTTCGACCTGCGCCTGTGCCTCGAAGTGGGCGCCGCGCGGTTCGCCGCCCGCCAGATCGCCCTCGGCGCGTCACCCAGTCCGCTGCGCGGCGCGCTGGAACGTTCGCGGCAGGGCGTCACCACGAACGACCCGTACCGGATCGCGGGCGACAGCACCCTGTTCCACGAGACGATCGTCGAACTCACCGGCAACGACCTGATGCGCTCGCTCATGCGGTCGGTGTCCGGCCGGATGATGTGGTTGTTCTACCTGACCTCCGAGCTGGACGCGATGGACGCGTTGGCGGGGCACGAGGAACTGCTGGAGGCCATCGGATCGGGAAACGAACGGCTAGCCGAGTCGGTCGCGTACATGCACATCGAACGGGACCGGGCCGAATCGATGGCCGTGCTGGCCAGCCATCGCGGCATCCAGGACAGCGCGTGAGCGGGTGGTGGCGGGACCCGGCGGTGGCAGGACGGGGTGGCGCCACCACCCGCCGGGCCTACCCGCCGATGCCGAGCAGGTTGAAGTTCAGCTCGTTCGCACCGAGGTTCTGCGACTGCGGCACCCCGGTCAGCCACTTCTGCGCCACGACCCAGTCCTTGTTGTACGACAGGTTCATGAAGCAGCCGTTGGCCGAGTACTGTTCGCCCGCCTGGACGTAGAGCGCGGTGTCGCCCGTCTTCAGTGCCTGGTCCAGCTCGGAGTCGACCTGCGGCATGTCACAGGAGAAGTAGTCGATTCCCCCTGAGGCGTCCCAGAAGACATGGCCCCACATGTACGGGTTACCGCCGTCGGGGCCGTTGTTGCCGTCGACGAACGCGTCCGGACCGGCGGTCGGCTGCTGCGCCCAGGAGAACACGGTCGAGGTGTCGTAGCCCTGCGCGGTGGCCTGGACCCCGTCGGCCTGCAGCTGCGCGACCATGATCTGCGCCATGTTCTGCGCGTTGGGGTTCCCGTTCGCGTAGCCGATGGTCATCGTGGTGCCCGCGGGCAGATGCTTGGCGTAGGCGGCCATCACCGACGGGTCGTACTTGATGTTCTGCTTGTCCGCCCCGCCCGGGACCGTGCCCTGCGCGTACAGGTTGGTCGCGACCGAGGATCGCTGGCCCATCACCTGCGACACCAGCTGCTGCTGGTTCACCGACTGCAGGAACGCCATCCGCGCCTGGACGGTGTTGAAGAAGCTCTTGCTGGGGTTCAGCGTCAGCAGTGAAGCCTGCAGCGTCGGGAGGAAATAGTTGTTCACATTCGGGTCGGATGTGTAATGCGACAGGCTCGACGAGGGCAGTGCGGCGGCGACCGCCGACACATCACCGTTGTCCAGGGCCAGCTGCAACGGTGCCGCATCGCTGTAGACGGGCAGGTTCACCGTGGTGAACGGCGACTTCGGTCCCCAGTAGTTCTTGTACTGGGTGAGCACGTACTTCGTGCCGGGCACCGCCGAGGTCAGCTCGTACGGTCCGGTACCGACATCGTGCGTTTCCAGATAGGTCTGGTCGTGGTCGGTGCCGGCGTGGTCCGCGAGCGCGGTGGGCGACTCCATCTTCGGGCCGAACGGCGACGCGAGGTAGTCCAGGAACGCCGAGTTCGGCTGGTCGAGGGTGATGACCGCGGTGTAGGGGTCCGGGGTCTGGATGCTCTTGATGCCCTCGACCATGTAGGCCGCGCCACCCTTGACGTCCACCCGCCGTTGGAACGACGGGGCGATCGCGGCCGAGGTGAACGGGGTGCCGTCGTGGAACGTGACGCCCTGGCGCAGGTGGAACGTGTAGACGGTGTTGTCCGGGCTGACCGTCCACGACGTCGCCAGGCGCGGCGCGATCTTCACCTGATTCGTGTCATTCTGGTACTGGACCAGACCTTCGTACACGTTGATCATGATCGCGGTGCCGTTGTTGGCGTAGTAGATGTCGGGGTCCGGGGGCTGGCCGATGTCGCCGAGGAGGCCCACGGTGAGCACTCCGTTCGTCGGTGGCTTGCTGCCCGCGCCGTAGCCGCCGCCACTGGAACAGGCGGCGGTGGCGAGAGCGGTGGCTGCCGCCAGCGCCACCGCCGCGAGGCGCCGCGGACGCCGGGTGTCGATTGTGGACATGCTGATCTCCATTCGGGACACGAGTAGGTGAGGCTGTGGGCCGGTCACACGGTGAGACGGGGATCGGCCACTGCCTGAATCACATCGACGACCGCGTTGACGACGATGTAGACGCCACCGAGCAGTAGCGTCACCCCGGCGATCGCCGGGAAGTCCGATTGCGGAATGCTCTGGGCGAGGTAGTAACCGATGCCGGGCCAGCTGAACACGTCCTC
>Ga0310811_10015260_pt1 | contig 10045 bp, 11 predicted proteins | sample YCmetagenome_FD_207642 | JGI IMG/M metagenome (GOLD analysis project Ga0310811, IMG submission 207642) | Soil microbial communities from experimental microcosm in Duke University, North Carolina, United States - YC | ecosystem: Engineered > Artificial ecosystem > Soil microcosm > Unclassified ...
CCGGTCTAGTCGGATTGACGCATGCGGCGCATGCGTTCCGTCAAAAGCTCGTGCGCAGCCAATTGCCGACGCGGGCGAAATAGCCGTCGGTGCCGGTGAGCCGGCGGGTGTTGCGCGGCTCGACATATTCCTGGGCGCAGATCTGCGGATAGACCATCATGCCGGCAACCGTTGCAAAGCCGGCGCCCTTGGCCATTTCCGGCAGGCCGGTGATCCCCATCGGGCGCCCGTTGCGGACATTGCGGGCCAAAAGCCGCCTTGCGACTTCCGGCAGGCCGGTCAGTTCGCTTGCCCCGCCGGTGAGTACGAAGCGGCGGCCGCACACATCCATCATGCCCGTCGCCTGCATGCGATCGCGAACGGCGGTGAGGATTTCCTCGATGCGCGGGCGCAGGATCCGGATGATGGCCGAGCGCGGCACCTGCCCGGGAGCCTCGTCGATCGTTGCACCCACCGGCACGATCGGGATCATCTCGCGCTCGTCGGACTGGCCCGGCAGCACGCTGCCATAGATTGTCTTCATCCGCTCCGCATCGGCCACGCCGATCGAAAGCTGGCGTGCGAGGTCGAGCGTCAGATGATGGCCGCCGATGGCGATGGCGTCCGCATAGACGAGGTGGCTGTCGGAAAACACCGAAACCGTGGTCGTCGCCCCGCCGAAATCGATGCAGGCGACGCCCAGCTGCGCCTCGTCATCGACCAGCGTCGCGAGCCCGCTTGCATAAGGGGTCGCGACCAGCGCCTCGATCTGCAAATGGCAGCGATGCAGCACCAGTTCGATATTGCGCATCGCCAGCGTCTCGGCGCTTACCACGGCAACATCGACGCCGAGCTTTTCGCCGACCATGCCGAGCGGCTCCCGGATCCCCCGTTGCCCGTCGAGCGAATAGCCGATCGGCAGCGCGTGGATGATCGAGCGCTCCGGCCTGACGCTGCGCTCGTTCACCGCCCGCAGCACGCGGACGAGATCGCTCTTTTCGACCTCCTGCCCGCCCAGCGACACGGCCGCCGAAAACGTCTCCGATCCGAGACGCCCGGCGGTGACGTTGACCAGCACGGATTCGAGCGTCAGCCCCGCGGCGCGCTCGGCCATGCCGACGACCGATCGGATCGCCTGCTCGGCCTTGTCGAGATCGGTGATCACGCCGCTCTTGATGCCCGAGGATTTGCCATAGCCGAAGCCGATCACCTCGGCCGAATGGGTGCGGCCCTTGAGCGACTTGCTTTCCGGCTTGGGGGTGAGCCGGGCGATCACGCAGCAGATCTTGGTCGAGCCGATGTCGAGCACCGACACCAGGCTCGGACGCCCCGGCTGCACCGGCTTCAGCCTTGCGGTCATTGCTTCAGTCATCATCTTAATCGCCCGCCGGCGCCGCGTAATCGGCGTCCGCTCCCGGATTTTTCTTTTCGCTGTTCTTGAGGTTGTCGAGCCTCGCCTTGGCGGCCGCCGCCAATTGCTGGGCCGCGGCCTGGGACGGCTCGACCGCCACAATCCCGGGCACGCGCAGATCGACCACCACGATGTCCCGCTGCAACAGCTGGAATTTGTCCTGCAGCGTCATCAGTTGGGCCAGCGCCTGCGCCACCCCGCTCTCGGGCAGCTGGATGCGGAGCCCCGACTGGTAAATCATGTCCCAGCGCCGGTCGGCGATGCGCGACAGGGCCACCAGCCCCTGCTTCAACGCCGGATACTGGTTCATCGCCATGAGCATCACCATGGCGTCGTCGCCCGCCGCATCGCCGACGACCAGCGGCAGGCTCGGATAGTCGCCGCCGTTTTCCGAAATCTTGGCGCCGGTGCTGTCGATCAGATAGGTCACCCCGTTCAGGCGCCAGCGCGCCACCGGCACGCGCTCGGTCACCGACACATAAACATGGCTGGGATAAACCTTGCGCACGGTCGCTTCGGACACGGCCGGCAGCGCCTCGATCGCCTGGCGCGCCGCATCGGCATCGAAGTTGAACATCGAGGTTTCAGGCCTGATCGCCAGCGCCGAGACGATTGTCTTCTCGTCGGTCAGGGACATGCCGCTGATCGAAATTCGCGCGATCGCAAAGGGCGAATGCGCCAGCTGCCGCTCGCCGAGCACGTAGAGATTGCCGGCCTGCGTGCCGATTTCCTCGCGCACCTGATAGAGTCCGCCGCCGACCGCGCAGCAGCCGAGCAGCACCATTCCCTGCAGCACGCGCTTGCGATGCAGCACCCACACCCGGCCGATGTTCAGGAACGAGCGGCGGCGCGGCGCCGCGATCAGCCCCGGCAGCCGCTTGGGATCGACGGCGATGGCACTGGCGAAGGCATCTGCGCCTACCTGTTGCAACTCGCGTCCTCCACCATCCAGCTGACCAGTTCTTCAAAGGAGTGGCCCGCATGGAGAGCCTGCTCCGGCACCAGGGAGGTGGGCGTCATGCCCGGCTGGGTGTTGATTTCCAGACAGACCAGCTCGCCATCGCCCCCTGCCCGGTCGTTGAAACGGAAATCCGTCCGTGTCACGCCTCGACAGCCGAGCGCCTCATGGGCTTTGAGGCTCATTTTCTGTACTTTTTCGTAAATAATCGGTGAAATATTCGCCGGAATGATGTGGCGCGACCCGCCTTCGGCGTATTTTGCCTCATAATTGTAGAACGAAAGGTCGGTGACGATCTCCGTCACCCCCAGTGCGACGCCGCCCATCACCGCGCAGGTCAGCTCGCGGCCGGGAATATAGCGCTCGACCATCACCTCTTCGCCGCCGACCCAATCCTCGCGCAGAATCTCCTGCGGCGGATGGCCGTGATCGGCCTTGACGATGAAAACGCCAAAGCTCGACCCATCAGCGATCGGCTTGACCACATAAGGCGGCTGCATGGCATGCGCCCGGGCAACCTCGGCACGGTTGAGGATCAGATGGTCGGTCACGGGAACGCCCGCGGCCTTGAGCATGATTTTGGCCTGGTGCTTGTCCATCGCCAGCGCCGAGGCGAGCACGCCCGAATGGGTATAGGGAATTTCCAGCAGCTCGAGCAGCGCCTGCATCATGCCGCTCTCGCCAAATGCCCCATGCAGCGCGTTGAACGCCACATCCGGCCGGAGGCGCCCCAGCACCTCGGCCACGTCGCGGCCGACATCGACCTCGGTCACCTCGTAACCAGCGTTACGCAGCGCCTGCGCGCAGGCCTTGCCCGAACTCAGCGACACCGGCCGCTCATTCGACCAGCCCCCCATCAGGACGGCGACGTGCTTGGTCATCGGATTGCCTCCGCCCGCCCCACAACCTCGGCGTCATTCCCGCGAACGCGGGAATCCATCTCCGGCCCGCGGCGGCAGGCTTGCGGCGGATCAACGGCGGCAAAATGGATTCCCGCGTTCGCGGGAATGACGCCGTGGAAGATGAAAAGCTTGGTGCTCATCACACGGCCCCCGTGAACACATCGCCGTCCAAAAACTCCCGCACTTCCTGCCCCGGCACGAAATGCCCCATGCGGCGGATTTCCCATTTGAGTTCGATGCCGGAGTTCGCCCGCACCCGGTTGCGCACCGTCTCGCCCAGCGTCTCGATGGCATTGGCGTCGGCATCGCCCAGGTTGAGCAGAAAGTTGGCGTGCATTTCCGACATCTGCGCCCCACGGATGGTGAGCCCACGGCACCCCGCCTCGTCGACGAGCTTCCACGAAGAAAGCCCCTCGGGGTTCTTGAACGTCGAGCCGCCGGTCCTCGCCCGCGTCGGCTGCGAACCCTCGCGCTTTTCGGTGATCTCGCGCATCCGCGCCAGGATCTCGTCCTTTTCGCCGGGCAGGCCCTGGTAGATCACGGACGTGAACACCGCGCCGCGCGGCCCGTTCGATTTGCGGTAGAGGTAGCCCATATCGGCATTGGAAAGGGTGATGATCTCCCCTTCCCGCGTCACCGCGCGAAGCTCCGCCATCCGCTCGCGCGTTTCGCTGCCATAACAGCCGGCGTTCATGTAGAGCGCGCCGCCGATGCCGCCGGGAATGCCGCGATAAAAGCTCAGCCCGTCAATGCCCGCTTCGGCCGCCGCAGTGGCCACTTTTACGTCAGGCATCGCCGTCCCGACGCGAAGACGATGCCCCTCCAGCACCTCGACCCCGCCAAAGCCCTTGGCCGGGAGCCGGATCACCACGCCATCAAGGCCACCGTCACGGATCAGAAGGTTCGAGCCCAGCCCGATCACCGTCACCCTGATGTGTTGCGGCAAGTGCTTGAGAAAGAAGGCGAGGTCGGCTTCGTCCGCCGGCTGGAAGAACAGCTGCGCCGGCCCGCCCACCCTGAACCAGGTGACTTCGCTCAGCGCCTGGTTGGGCGTCAGCCGCCCGCGCACCTCGGAAACCCAAGGTTGAAGTTCTGGTAGAAGATCAGGCCAGCTCATGGCTCCACTTCCTTGCCCATCAGGGCGCCCAGCTCGGCGGGGAGCGTCGCCGCCCACTGCGTGATGTTGCCCGCCCCGAGGAGGACAACATAGTCGCCCTCCCCGACCCGGCCGGCGAGCAGCGATGCCAGTTCCTCCGGCCGGTCCATCACGCGCGCGTCGCGATGGCCGCGCGCCCGGATGCGGGAGACGAGTTCCTCATGGGTGACGCCCGGGATCGGCTGCTCGCCCGCCGCATAGACCGGCGCCACGATGACCGTGTCCGCATCGTTGAAGGCAACGGCGAAATCATCGAACAGGTCATGGAGCCGGGAATACCGGTGCGGCTGCACCACGGCGATGACGTCGCGCCGGGTCGATTGCCGCGCCGCCCGCAGCACCGAGGAAATTTCCACTGGATGGTGCCCGTAATCGTCGATCACGGTCACGCCGCCGACGACGCCGGTGCGGGTGAAGCGCCGCTTTACGCCGGAAAAGGCCTTGAGGCCCTTGCGGATAGCCTCGGCCGGAATGTGCAACTGATCCGCCACCGCGATTGCGGCCGTGGCGTTGAGCGCATTGTGCTCCCCCGGCATGGGCAGCGTCAGCCCGTCGATCCGCAATTGCGTCATGCGGATGCGGTCGCGGATCTCGACCGAGAAATGGCTCTGGCCATCCACGATCTGGAGATCGATCAGCCGCACATCGGCCTGCGGGTTGGTGCCATAGGTGATGACGCGGCGATCACGCACCTGCCCCACCAGCGACTGCACCTCGGGGTGGTCGATGCACATGACCGCAAAACCGTAGAACGGCACGTTCTCCACGAAATTGTGGAACGCCCGCTTCACGCCCTCGAAGTCGTGATAGTGGTCGAGATGCTCGGGATCGATATTGGTGACCACCACCACATCGGCCGGCAATTTAACGAAAGTGCCGTCGCTCTCGTCGGCTTCAACCACCATCCACTCGCCGCCGCCCAGGCGCGCATTGGTGCCGTAGGCATTGATGATGCCACCATTGATGACGGTGGGGTCGTAGTTGGCGGCATCGAGCAGCGTTGCCACGAGCGTGGTTGTCGTAGTCTTCCCATGCGTGCCGCCGATGGCGATCGCGTTCTTGAAACGCATGATCTCGGCCAGCATTTCGGCCCGCCGCACGATCGGCAGCCCGCGCGCCCGCGCCGCGACCAGTTCCGGATTGTCGCCCTTGATCGCCGAGGAAACCACGACCACGGCGGCATCCTTCAAATTCTCGGGCCTCTGGCCGACTTCGACCGGAATGCCCATGTCGCGCAGGCGCTGCACATTAGGATTGAGCGCGCTGTCGGAGCCACGCACCGCGTAATTCTGGTTGTGCAGAATCTCGGCAATGCCGCTCATGCCGATGCCGCCGATACCGACAAAATGCACCGGCCCGATATTGCGCGGCATCTTCATGGTTTTACCCCTGTTCTGGGAGCGTGTCCGGCAAGAAGGATCGTCCGCTTTGACGGTCCGAACGCGCGACGATTACACATTGTGCGGCTTCCTGCCGGCGGCGAGCTTTTCGGCCAAATCGGCCAGAAGCGCAACTGCGTCCGGCCGTCCGAGCGATTTTGCGACGGCGGCAGCCTGCGCCAGTGTTTGCGGCGCGCTCAAAAGCGCGTTGAGCCGCTCCGCCAGCACTTGCGGCGTCAGCGCAGCCTGCTCGGCGATCCAGCCGCCCCCTGCCTGATCGAGCACCAGGGCGTTGTTCTTCTGGTCGGCGTCAATGGCACCCGGCAGCGGTATGAGAATCGCCGGACGGCCGATGACGCAGAGTTCGGCGACAGTGCCGCCACCCGAACGCGAAATCACCAAATGGCTCTGCGCCATCCGCTCCGGCAAATCGGAGAAGAACGGAGCGAGATCGACATTGATCTTGGCCAGCCGATAGGCGTCCGTCACCTGATCCATGTCTTCCGCCCGGACCTGCTGCACCAGCGCCAGTCGCGAGCGCAATTGCGGCGGCAGCAGCGCGATGGCGGCCGGTACGAGCTGCCCGAAAGCGCGTGCGCCCTGGCTGCCGCCGAAGACCAGCACGCGAATGGCATCGTTAGGGCCGAGCATCGGGTAGGGAACCTTCGCGGCTTCCCGCGCCCGGTCGCGCACCGGATTGCCAGTGATCACCACCTTTTCGGCAAATTCCTCGCTGCGGGCGGTGTGCTCGAAGCACAAGGCCAGCTTGTCGGCAAAGCGGGCGAGAAGGTGATTTGCCCGGCCGAGAACCGCATTTGAGTCATGCACCGCCCCCGGTATCCCCCTGAGCCTTGCGGCAAGGAAGGAGGGGACGGTCGGGTAGCCGCCGAAGGCGATCGCGGCATCGGCACGAATGCCGCCCAATTGCTGCCAGGCGACACTAATGCCCCAGAGAATTTTGAGAGCCGCCGCAGCAAGCTTCACCGGATTGCGGATCGAAGGCGTCGCCGAGGGCACCACATGGGTTTGCTCGGCGAGAAAATTGTCGCCATACCCGGAAACGCGCTCATCGGTCATCAGGTGGATGACATGGCCCCGCCGGCGCAATTCCTGCGCCAGCGCCATGGCCGGGAAGAGATGCCCCCCCGTGCCTCCAGCCATCAGGACAATGGTGCTCATTCTGCAGGCGCCACCACGGCGGAGCGGTAAGCCGGCAAGCCCGAGGCGAGGCGCTGCTCCGGCTTCTTGCGGGTCAGCGCCAGCATCAGGCCCATGCCGAAGGCGATGGCGATCATCGAGGTGCCGCCGTAGGAAACAAAAGGAAGCGTCATGCCCTTGGGGGGAATCAGGTTGAGGTTGACGCAGAGGTTAATTGCCGATTGCAGCCCGAATTGGATTGCGATGGTCGAGGCAGCCAGCCGGTTGAAGAGGCTCGACTGCTGTTGCGCCGAGATCAGCGAGCGCACGACGATGAAGCAGATCAGCCCCACCAGCACCAGGCAGAACAGCAGGCCATAGTCGCCCGCGGCGGCCGAAAACACATAGTCGGCGTGCGCGTCGGGGATGAATTTGTTGGCGATCGATTCACCCGGGCCCCGCCCGAACCAGCCGCCCTCGAGCAACGAATTCAGCGCCTTGTCGACTTGGTAGGTATTTCCCCCGCCCTCAGGGTTGAGGAAGCTGTCGATGCGGTTGGAAACGTGCGGGAAGGCCAGGTAGGCGCCGTAGCCGAGCCCGACCGCCCCGGCCAAGAGGCTGAAGATGACGATCCAGGAAATGCCCGACATGAACAGCAGCGCCGCGAGCGTGGACAGCATCAGGGCCGTCTGCCCCACGTCCGGCTGCAGCACCAGCGCGCCGACGATCGGCAGCACCAGTATCGACGCGATGATCCGGCCGGGGATATCCTTCTTGATCATGCGCTCCGAAAACAGCCACGCCGCAATCACCGCATAGGCCGGCTTGACGAACTCGGAGGGCTGGATCGACTGGCCGGCGAAATTGATCCAGCGGCGCGCGCCCTTGACTTCGGCACCCAGCTTGAGCGTCGCCCAAAGTGCAAGGACGCTGACCACCAGCGTAATCAGCGCCGCCATCCGCACCTGTCGCGCGGTGAGCAGCGAGGCGGCGACCATGACTGCGACCGAGGGCACCGCGAAGGCGCACTGCCTGACGATGAAAAAGTAATAGGGCAGGTGCAGCCGCTCGGCGACGGCGGGGCTGGCGGCAAAACTCAGCACCACCCCGCACCCGATCAGCAGGATGAGCGCCACCAACAATTCGCGGTCCACCGTCCACCACCATTCGGCGATCGGCGTTTTCTTCTCGCGTGAAAACATGATGACGCGCCGCCCCCAAGCGAGCGGCCTCCCGGTACTGATACGCAGGGGTTAACGATAGCTCACTGTTGGTTAGCAAATCGCAAAGTGAATCGCGATTTGCGATTCACTTGAGGGGCGGCCCGGCAAGGCCTACGCTGCCGAGAAAGGAGGCGATCATGGACCAGGTCCGCGACACCGAAGCCAAGGAACGTTTCGAACTTCTGCTCGACCGCGTCGAGCAGGGCGAAGAAATCATCATCACCCGCGACGGCAAACCCGTCGCCCGCCTGGTGCAGGCCGAACCCGACTTCGATCGCGCCGCGGCGCTGCAGGCGGCGGAACAGATACAGGAACTCTCGAAGGGGCAAAACCTTCAAGGTCTCTCAATCAAGGACCTGATCAACGAGGGGCGGAAATATTGATCGTCCTGGACGCTTCCCTGACACTCTCCTGGTACTTTGAGGATGAGCGAACACCGGATCGCCTAGACGTCCTCCAGAAAGTTGCAGGGGCCGGCGCCGTAGTTCCGGCACACTGGCCCTTGGAAGTTGCGAACGGATTTGTGATGGCGGTCAGACGCGGTCGCATGTTTGCCGATCGCCGTGAGCTTGCATTCGCCGCTCTCGCGGCCTTGCCGATAACGGTCGATCCGGACTCCGCCACCCATGCCTGGTCGCTGAGCGTCGATCTAGCCGATCGTAGCCGCCTGACGGTCTACGATGCGGCCTACCTGGAACTCTCGCTCCGGCGAAAGCTTTCGTTAGCCACTCTGGACATGCAACTCGCGCAGGCGGCCCGAAGCGCTGGCGTTGCCGTACTGCCCTCCTGAGCTACCGCAGCTTCAGCGAGCTCAGCCCGATCAGCGCCAGCACGAAGGCGATGATCCAGAAGCGGATCACGACCTGGCTCTCGGTCCAGCCGATGTGCTCGAAATGGTGGTGGATCGGCGCCATGCGGAAAACCCGCTTGCCGGTGAGCCGGAACGAGGTGACCTGCACGATCACCGACACGGTTTCCAGCAGGAACAGCCCGCCGATGATGGCCAGCACGATTTCGTGCTTGGTCGCCACCGCGATCGAGCCGAGCGCACCGCCCAAAGCGAGCGACCCCGTATCGCCCATGAAGATCTGGGCCGGTGGGGCGTTGAACCAGAGAAAACCGAGGCCGGCGCCGATCAGCGCCCCGCAGAGCACGGAGAGCTCGCCGGTCCCCGGCACGAAATCCACCAGCAGGTAATCGGCGAAATTCTGGTTGCCCACGAGATAGGCAATCAGCCCGAACGAGCCCGCCGCGATCATCACCGGCACGATGGCGAGGCCGTCGAGCCCGTCGGTCAGGTTCACGGAATTGCCCGCCGCGACAACAACGAACCCGCCGATGAGAAAGAAGAAGATGCCGAAATTGAGCGCCAGCCCTTTGACGAAGGGGAAGAGCAGCGAATGCGAGTAGTGCGTGCCATCCATCATCGACATCAGATAGGCCGCGATCGCCGCGATGATGAACTCAAGGAGCAAGCGCTGGCGGCCGCCAAACCCCTTGTGCGACATGCGCGTGACCTTGAGATAGTCATCGTAAAACCCGATTGCCCCGAAGGAAACGGTCACGCCCAAAACGATCCATAGGTAGCCGTTCGCGAGATTGCCCCACAGCAATGTCGAAACAACGGTGCCGGAGAGGATCATCAGCCCGCCCATGGTGGGCGTGCCCTTCTTGGTCAGCAAGTGGCTCGCCGGACCGTCTTCACGGATGGGCTGGCCCTTGCCTTGCCGGATACGCAACCCGGCAATCATTCCCGGACCGAAGAGGAAGACAAAAAACAGCGCCGTTACAACGGCGCCGGCGGTTCTGAAAGTAATGTAACGAAAGACATTAAAGGCGGTGAGCTCACCACCCAATTGGCCCAGAAAATAGAGCATGCCAGTACGTTTCCTCGTCTAGG
>Ga0310811_10015261_pt1 | contig 10045 bp, 8 predicted proteins | sample YCmetagenome_FD_207642 | JGI IMG/M metagenome (GOLD analysis project Ga0310811, IMG submission 207642) | Soil microbial communities from experimental microcosm in Duke University, North Carolina, United States - YC | ecosystem: Engineered > Artificial ecosystem > Soil microcosm > Unclassified ...
GCTGCTCGGCTCGTCGCAGCACGAGCTGCACTACGAAGTCACGGTGCCCTTCCACGAGCAGATCCGTCGTCTCACCAAGCTGATTCGCGGGATCGCCGGCCGGCGGGGCACCTCCGTGGAGTGGGATATCAAGAAGCAGAAGCTGGTGAAGCCGTGAACGACCGGAACTAGGAGGTCGCGATGTTGGGCTACCTCGTCCTCACGCTTTCGCTGGCGGGCGGCATGTCAGTCGAGAAATGCGACCTGCCTTCTCCCGTCACCGGCCACACGACACTCTCTCCGGCCGACGCGGCAGCCATTGCGGAGTTCAACGCGCACGTCCGCGAGTACTGCCTGATGCGGGAGGCGATTGGAATGCCCTCCGAGCGGATCTTCAGTGATCCCAGGGACATCCAGATCGTGCGCAAGACACTGCGGGACGCTATCCGCGAGCGCAGGCCGCTTGCGCGGCAGGGCGACATCTTCACCGATGGCGCGGCTGCGGCAATCCGGCACATTGTCGCCGCGACTGCGGCGGCGAATGGACTCAATCTGAAGCACGTAAAAGGTGCACTCCGCGCCGACCGCCTGCCCGGCGCACGGCCGCCAGAAGTCAACGAGACGTACGACTGGCGACTCGGTGCATGGATGTGGCCGGCGCTGCTGCTCGAGCTTCCACCGTTGCCGGAGGATGTGCAGTATCGAATCGTTGACGACGACCTCGTGCTGATAGACATTCGCGCCGATCTCGTCCTCGACATTCTCGACGACGCGCTGGAGGCTGACGAGGACTGATGCCGTGGCCCTACAAACGCTCGATGACATGAGTCGCACGCTGATCGACCTCCGCACCGAGATGCTCGGCGCGGAGGCCGAGGGCGGGTTGATGGACCTGCCGGCACAGACACACGCCAGCGCACGCAACCTGCTGCACTACCTTGCGCTGCGACGGCACGACCTGCGGGGGCTGCAGCGCCAGCTCGACTCGCTCGGCCTCTCGTCGCTTGAGGGGGCGGAGGCGAGGGCGCTCGAAAACGTCGAGGCCGTGATTGGGATCCTGCGACGCCTTGAGGCCGCGCTGCCCGCGGCCCTTCCCCCGCCGAACGTCGGGCGCGCGCTGCTGGATGCACACACCGACGCGTTGTTCGGACCGGCGCCGCCGGGCCGTACGGTCCGCATCATGGTGACCATGCCGACCGAGGCCGCTCACGACTACACGCTGGTCCGCAATCTGCTGACGTCGGGCATGGACTGCATGCGGATCAATTGCGCCCACGACGATCCTGACGTGTGGGAACGCACGCTTCGCCACCTCCGCCGCGCGTCCGATGACATTCGCCGACCGTGCCGCACAGTCATGGACCTCGCCGGCCCGAAGTTGCGCACGGGCGGCATTGAGAGCGGACCCCGCGTCGTACGCTGGCGGCCCGACCGGGACGCCTTCGGCCAGGTTACCGCGCCCGCGCGGATCTGGCTGACACCGGCAGAACACCCGCGAGCGCCGACCGAGCCCGCAGCTGCGACGCTCCCGGTTCGCGGCTCATGGGTGGCGCAGTTGACCGTCGGGGATCGCATCACACTGTTTGATGCGCGCGATGCGAAACGTGAGTTGACGGTGACGGCGCTCGACGCCGGCGGCGCATGGGCGGAAGCAGATCAGACCGCCTACGTCGTACCTGGGACCACGCTCGTCCGCGAGCGGCGGTGCGCCGGTCATCAGCGTCGGACGCACGTGGAGGATCTGCCGGCTACAGAGCAGGTCATCCAGCTGTCGGCCGGCGATACGCTGATCCTGACGAAGGACCCGGCGCACGGCCGCCCTGCTGCGCGCGACCAGCAGGGCAACGTCCTGGCGCCGGCGCGAATCGGCGTGACGCTGCCGGAGATTCTCGACGACGTCAAACCCGGCGAGGCAGTGTGGTTCGACGACGGCAGGATCGGCGGAGTGATTCGGCACGTCGGCTCCGCCGATGTGGAAGTGGCGATCACGCATGCGAACAGCGCCGGGCTGACGCTTGGCGCTGATAAGGGCATCAACCTGCCGGACAGCACGCTGCGCATACCGCCGATGTCGTCCAAGGATCAGGACGATCTCCGCTTCATCGCGGCACGAGCCGACATCGTCGGCTATTCGTTTGTGCGCACCGCTGAAGAGGTGCGCATGCTGCAGGAGCAACTGGGCACACTCGGCCGGCCCGAGCTTCCGTTGATCCTCAAGATCGAGACCCGCCGCGCATTCGAGCAGTTGCCGTCCCTGTTGATGGCCGTCATGCACAGCACCGCCGCCGGTGTGATGATCGCGAGGGGCGACCTCGCTGTCGAGTGCGGGTTCGAACGGCTCGCAGAGGTACAGGAAGAGATCCTCTGGATGGCGGAGGCGTCGCATGTGCCGGTCATCTGGGCAACTCAGGTGCTCGAGTCGCTGGCGAAGCGCGGCATCCCCTCGCGCGCTGAGATCACGGATGCGGCAATGGGAGAACGGGCCGAGTGCGTGATGCTCAACAAGGGCGCGCATATTCTCGACGCGGTTCATGCGCTCGCCACGATCCTCGCCCGCATGCAGGCGCACCAGCAGAAGAAGAGCGCGATGCTCTGTCAGTCGCGGCTCGCGGACCGGTTTTTCAGCCAGCCTCGAGCGGAGTAGCCGTCGCCGGTCGCGATGCGCGACGACGCGCGTCGCCGAGCAACGCGAGCAGCGCTACGAGCCCGCCGCCGTAATGTACGAGCGGAGAATTCTGGGCCCAGTTCATCACGGCGAACGCACCAACGACCGGCCAGAAGACTGGATCGTCGCCGCGCCAATCGCGCTCGGTGCCGCGCGCGAGGTAAATCAAGAACAGTGGTGCGGCGAGCAACTGCCAGTAGGGCCAGACCAGATACGCCCAGACCCCGAGCGAAAGGCCGAATGCGTCCGCGGCTTTCCCGAGCACACCGAGCAGCGAAACGTTGTATCGAGAGACCAGCAGCGCTTGCGACGAATCGGTGAGGCTGGCGAGCCAGCGCAGGTCCTCCGAAACGGCAAACGTCCAACCGTGAACGAGCGCAGGCACCGCGACAAGCGTCAGCAGAGTGATGGCGACCGCGCCGGCGAACACCGCAGCTCGACGCCGCAGTAGCCAGAGCGGCGCGAGCAGCAGCGCGTACAGCTTCCATTGCACGGCGAGTGCCCATGCCGCGCCGATCCAGAAGCCGCGGGCGTCACGCCCGGCGCGCGTGGGGCGGCGTGCCACCCACGCCGGCAGCACGAGCAGGAATGGCCACAGGTTCACCTGACCGAGCTTCAACTCATCACGGATCGCGACCGAGAACACCACCACACCCGCGGCCCACAGCGTCCATGCGCGGGTTTCGTCCACCCGCCGTGCCAGCCAGAACAGCAGCGCGTACCAGCCGATACCGGTGACCACGTAATGAAGGCCCGACCACAGACGCTCGCTGCCAATGTAGGTGGGAACGGCCCAGAGCAGCGCCACGAAGGGGGAGTACTTGAACTGGTAGTGACCTTCGACGTCGTAGGCCGTCAGGTGGCGCGCCGCCTTTTCTCCAGCGACCCAGTAGACGTGAAAGTCCGAGAAGTCCGGCCGCTCGTGCCGCTGCAGAAACAACGCGAGCCAGAGCACTGCTCCGACGGCACAGGCCGAGACGATCCACGCACGCCTGGTCACCATTCGCTCCGGGTGCGGGTACAACGATTGAGGCGCCGCGGCGATCCGCCGACGCGGGTGCTCAGTCCGCCGGCTCGATCTTCAGGATTGCGGCGTCCGCTTCATCGGTGGCCACGTAGAGCAGGCCATCACGACCCTGCTTCACGTCGCGAATCCGCCGGTGCAGATCGCCGAGCAGCGTCTCGCGCCGCAGTTCCTCGTAGTTCTTGTTGATCAGGATCCGATCGAGGCGGCCAGTTCCAGGAATCTCACCGTACCGCATGCCGCTGACGAACACATCGCCCTTCCATTTGGGCAGCTTGTCGCCGGTATAGAAGGTGATGCTCGAGACAGCAATCGCGGGCATCCAGTAGATGACCGGGTCGCGGAATCCTTCCTTCGTGAACGGGCCCTGCCACGGCCCGGGATAGCTGCGCCCGAGACTGATGAGCGGCCAACCGTAGTTGGCGCCGGGCACGAGGACGTTCACTTCATCGCCGCCGTTCGGCCCATTCTCGATCTGCCAGATCTGACCGGTGAGCGGGTGTTTCGCCATGCGCAGGAACGTGCGATGACCCTGCGTGAAGATCTCGGGTCTCGCGTCGGCGCGGCCGACGAACGGGTTGTCCGGCGGTACCTTGCCCTCATCGGTCAGTCGCAGAATCTTGCCGCCGAGCGTCTTCAGCGACTGAGTGTCGCCGCCTCCGTGCGCGACGTAGAGCATGCCGTCGCCGCCGAACACGATCGGGCCGCCGCTGCTGCCTTCGCCGACGAAGATGTCCTTCACGTCAGTAAATCCCTTGCCGTTCCAGACCGCACGCGCGACCGCCAGCGTCGCCGGCTGGGCGGCGCCGCGGCCGCCACCACCTCGTCCTCCACCACCACCGGCAGGAGCATTTGCTCCGGCAGCGCCGCCCTGACCTGCGGCCGCACCAGCGGCAGGCGGAGCAGCGCCCGCTCCCGCGCCAGCGGCGCTCCGGGCGCCGCGTCTATCGGCTTGGTGTAGCTGATGTAGACGTAGTGATTGCGTTCGAAGTCGGGATGCAGCGCCAGATCAGTGCCCGACAGACCGGCGCCGATGGCCCGCGGCGCGCCGGCCACGGGCTGCGGATCAACGACTCCATTACGCACAATCTTGATCGTGCCGCCGCGTTCAGCGACGAGCATCGTGTCGTCAGACACCCACGCCATGCTCCAGGGGTTCTGGAACCCGCGGGCGTAGACCGACACCTTGATGTTCTGTCCCTCGCCCGTTTCGAAGCGCACCGGCGCCTCGGGTAACGGCGGAATCTTGAGGCCCTGCGGCGCGCGGGGCGTGGTGCCATTGAACGGGACGTCCTGCTGGGCGGCCAGATGATGAGGGCCAAGGCCCAGGGCCCAAGGTCCGAGCAGGCCCAAGGTGGCAATGGCGAGATAGCGGATCAATCTGGTCATGTGTCGATCTCCAGAAGAAGGGACGCGGCGGGATTGTAATGCGAGGCGGTCCGCTGCGGTGCATGGTTCGCCCCCGGCGATACAATTGGCGCGTGTTGAAGAAATTCACGACTGGCTCGCTCGTCGCCGTGTTGCTTGGCGGATTCGCCGTAATTTCAGCCGCCCCGCAGGCGCCCCAGGGACAGGCGCCGCCGGCGGCGGGCCGCGGCCGCGGAGCAGCGGCCCCGGCGACGCGGATCGTCACGTTCGAGGCGAAGCCGGCGACGATCAAGCCCGGCGAGTCGGCCCTTCTGGTCTGGCACATCGAGAATCCGCCGTCGGCAACCGGCTTCAATGGCTTCGGGACGATCGAGCCGGGCGTCGGTCGGGTCGCGCCCCGCGGTTCGCAGCGTGTCACGCCCACGGCGACGACAACGTACACGTTGAGTGCCGGCTCAGTGACACAGACGGTGACCGTGACCGTCCCCGGTACGAAGCCCGTCACCGCGGCTGCCGGCGCGGCCGCGGGCGCGAGCACGGCGATTCGGCGCACGCCGGATGGCAAGCCGGACTTCTCTGGCGTCTACGGGTGGGCGAACCTGTTCGGCGGGCGCGGGGGCGGCGCGGCGCCCGCGCTCAAGCCCGGAGCCGAGAAGTATCGGGTCACCCGTGGCCCGCTCGACACGGGAGCGACGTCCGATTGCCTGCCGTTGATTCCGCCAAACTCCTTTGGCGTGCCGTATGAATTCCAGTTCATTCAGAACAAGGACTATCTCGTGATCTTCCACGAGTATCCCGGCACGTTCCGAATCATTCCGCTCGATGGTGAGCCGCATCAGGCTGATCCCGATCCTTCGTGGCTTGGCGATTCAGTCGGTCACTGGGAAGGCGACACACTCGTGGTCGACACGATCGGCTACAACGACAAGACCGAGATCAACGGCTATCGGCACTCGGAGGATCTGCACACGGTGGAGCGCCTCACCCGAGTGCCCGAGGGTGTCGAGTACGAGCTCACGATCGACGATCCGAATGTCTTTGCCGGCCCCTGGAAGACGAATCGGAGTTTCCGGTTCGTCGACGCGCCGCAGAAGCGGATCTTCGAGTTCGTCTGCGAGAACAACCGCGATTACCGTCAGCTGTTCGGCGATAAGAAATAACCGGACGCCCCGGCGGTCAGTCGCGTCCGGTCACGATCAGACGAGTTTCTGCTTCGAAAACGGCATCTCGCGGAGACGTTTTCCCGTCGCCGCGTAAATCGCGTTGGCCAGCGCCGCGATCACCGGCGGCACGCCCGGCTCACCGACGCCGGTAGGCAAATTCCCACTCTCCACGAAGTGCACGTCCACCTGCACCGGCGCGTCGTTCATCCGCGCCACGCGGAAGCCATCGAAGTTCTTCTGATCGATGCGGCCGTTGGTCGCGGTGATCTCGCCGAACATCGCCAGCCCAACGCCCATCACCGCCGCGCCTTCGAACTGCGCGCGGACGCGATCGGGGTTGATGACCACGCCGGGATCCGCGACTTGATGGATGCGCGGGATCTTCACGCGGCCCTGCTGATCGACTTCGACTTCGACGACCGAGGCGACGTAGCTGTTGAAGCTGCGGTGCGCAGCGATGCCCATGCCGCGGCCGTTGCCGGACTTCCGCTTCGCCCAGCCCGATCGCTCGCCGGCCACTTCGAGCACCCGTCGCAGACGACGGCTGTCGAGCGGGTATTTGTCGATAGGCGCGCCGTAGTTCGAGTAGTCCACGCCCTGTGCCTTGAGGTCTACGATCTTGCCGGGACCCAGCAGGTCGAGCAGGAACTCGAGCGGATCGCGTTTCGCCGCGTGCGCCATCTCGTCGGCGAAGCTGTGCGCCGCAAACGCGTGGAAGTTGTTGGTCACGGCGCGGAACCAGCCGATGCGGACATGCGCGTCCGCGCCGGCGTTCTCGGCACGGATGTTCGGCAGGTCGTACAGCGTGTCGTCGAGGCCCATGTCGAGCTCGAATCCCATCGGTTCCGGCGCGCCGAACGTCGAGGCAATCGGCGGGAACACCGAGCGCTGCAGCCACGCTGTTGGTCGGCCTTTCGCATCGACGGTGGCCTTGTGATAGACGGCTGCGGTCGTGTGGTAGAAGTCGTGATGGATGTCGTCCTCACGCGTCCACACCACCTTCACCGGCTTGCCAAGCTGCTTCGCGAGAATCGCCGCTTCCGCTGCGTAGTCGGGCTTGCTCTTGCGGCCGAAGCCGCCGCCGAGCAGCGTCACGTGACAGATCACGTTGTTCTTGTCGATGCCGAGCGCGGCGGCAACCGTTTCCTGAGCGGCCTGCGGATTCTGCGTCGGGCACCAAATCTCGGCTTTGCCGTTTCTGAATTCCGCGACCGCCGCCGGCGGCTCCATCGATGCGTGCGCGGCCATCGGCGTGTAGTACGCGGCTTCCATCACCGTGCCGCCCTTCGCGAACTCGGCGTCCACGTTCCCGAGGTTGCGCGCGACTTTGGCCGGCCGCTTTACCTTCTCGAGGAGCGCCGCTTTGAAGGGTGCGGTCGTGTAGCCCGCGTGCGGGCCGTCGTTCCATTCGATCTTCAGCTGCTTACGGCCTTGCAGCACCGCCCACGTGCTGTTACCGATGACGGCCACGCCACCGAGCGTCTGGAAAAGCAGCGGCGGTTTCGGCGCGGCGAGCGTTTCAGTCTGCGTGACGCCCTTCACGGCGAGCGCCGCCTTGTTGTCGAGGCTCTTTACCGTGCCACCGACGACCGGCGGATGTTCGATCGAGGCGTACACCATCCCCTCGCGATAGACGTCGAGTCCGAACTGCGCGGTACCGGTGACGATCGGCGTGAGGTCGTAGATGTTGGTGTCCTTGCCGACAAACTTCCAGGCCGTCTTCGGCTTGAAGGTCAGCGACTCTTTCGCCGGCACCGGCATCTTCGCCGCAGCCGGAACGAGCGCACCGTACCCGACCTTGCGGTTGCTCCGCGCATGCACGACTTCATGATTGGCTGTTGTCAGCTCACTGGCAGGAACGTTCCACTGAGCCGCGGCGGCGGCGATCAGCATCGAGCGCGCTGAGGCACCGGCCACGCGAAACGCATCGTAGAAGTCCCGGATCGACCGCGAGCCGTCGGTGTTCTGATCGCCGTAGCGGGTATCGCCCACTCCCTGCTCGATGCGGCAGCGGCTCCAGTCGGCGTCGAGCTCGTCCGCAGCCACGAGCGGGAGTGACGTGCGGATGCCCGTACCCATCTCCGATCGATGCGTGACGATGAACACAGTGCCGTCGGGCTCGATGCCGAGGTAGACGCTTGGATGGAGAGCCGCTGTGTCGGCCTTCGTGTTCAGGATCGCAGCGCCAGCAGGCCCTTGCGCAAACAACTCCGCGGGGATCAGACGCGACGCGACGACGAACGCGCCGGTCGAAAATATGCCGCCGAGGAACTGGCGGCGGTTGAGCGAGACGTTTTCGATGACCATCACCCACGCTCCTTTGCCGCGGTCTTGATCGCGGCGCGGATGCGCTGATAGGTGCCACAGCGGCAGATGTTGCCCGCCATGGCCGCGTCGATCTGCGCGTCGGTCGGGTTCGGTGTCGTCTTCAACAGCGCGACGGCCGACATGATTTGACCGGACTGACAGTAGCCGCACTGCGGGACGTCGTGCTGGATCCAGGCGCGCTGCACAGGGTGCAGCTTGCCACCCTCAGCGAGCGCGTCGATGGTGAGCACGGTCTTCGACTCCAGCGTGCCCATCCGCGTCTGGCACGAGCGGACGGCCTGGCCGTTCACGTGCACCGTGCACGCGCCGCACAGGCCGGCGCCGCAGCCGAAGCGGGTGCCGGTGAGCCGCAAATCGTCGCGGAGGTACCAGAGCAGCGGCATCTCCGGATCGTCGTTGTATGTCTGGGCCTTGCCGTTCACTGTCAATCGCATGGTGTGAACCCTTTCACCTGAATCAGTCGCGCATTATCCCACGGTGCGATTCTTCTTACGCTGGTCGGTGCGATTTCGCTTCGCTGGTCGTGGCAATGCCGGCGTCGCCGGTCGGTCCAATTCGGACGTTGGCCGTCGGTGCAAAGGGCGGCGCCAGGCTCAGACGTGCCGCTTCCAGGGAGCCGGAGACGGCGTAAGAACCGCTCCGGCAATGAAGGCGATCAGAACCCTGGAACACCGCAACCATCGCGAGGACCATGTTCTTGTACTGACCGAACGTGTTGTCCACGTCGGCATCAGCTTCACACCCGGAGGGCTGCCGACGTCGCCACGAGCACAAACGGCAGCACGCCTGAACCCAATCCTCATTGGGACGGCCCTTAGTTCTTCCCGGTTACTGTGGCTCGGTCGGCAAACCAGTTCAGCACCACGTTCAAGCGCCCCGCGCCCGATTCCGGTTTGACCATTACGAAGCGCTGGCCGTCGCGCGACACGTCGAAATTCGGAATGGTGATGCCCGCGCCGTACGCGTACCGGGCCTCGAACAGCAGCTCAGGTGACGACATCTTCAGCGTGGGACTCGTCGTCACCTGTACCACCATCATCTTGTCGTCGACACGATAGAAAATCTCACGGCCATTCGGATTCCAGATCGCCTGCGTACCGCCGTCAGTCGACACCTGCTGGCGCTCGCCCGGGCCGGGGAATGGGCGGAGGTAAATCTCGTTGCGCCCGGTCTCGTTCGAAACGTACGACATCCAACGACCGTCCGGTGACAGCCGGACGCCGCCCTCGTACGAAGGCGTCTGTAGGACCGTCGATGTCTTTGCGGGATTGCGGAGCGACAACGTGAGGATGTTGAACGACGAGTCTTGGGTGCTGCGCAGGAACACCAACGTGTCGCCGTCAGGCGCGATCACGCCCGGGTAATCGAGATCGGTCGTTCCCGGAAGCACCTGCGCGTCACCGCCGGGGCCGCTCGTTCCCTGCACCCGGAGACCCGTCTGGCCGCGGTACATGACCCGCCCGTCCGGCAACCAGATCGGGAAACCGTTCCCCAATATCGTGCCGGTTGTCAGCCGGC
>Ga0310811_10015262_pt1 | contig 10044 bp, 10 predicted proteins | sample YCmetagenome_FD_207642 | JGI IMG/M metagenome (GOLD analysis project Ga0310811, IMG submission 207642) | Soil microbial communities from experimental microcosm in Duke University, North Carolina, United States - YC | ecosystem: Engineered > Artificial ecosystem > Soil microcosm > Unclassified ...
ACCAGCATCAGCATCACCCCGGCCACCACCGGACGGCCGGCCAGAACCCGCAACGGCATCAGCGGTGCGACGGCCACGCGCTCGACCAGCACGAACACCCCGTACAGCAGAACCGCCACGGCCAACGGCACGAGCGTCGACACCGCGAGCCAACCGTGTCCGCCGACGTTGACCAGCCCGTATATGGCGGCGCCGGTGGCGAGGGTGACCGAGAGCGCCCCGGCCGCATCCACCTGGACCGGCCCGGACCGGTGTCGCCACCTGGCGGGAATCATCATGGGCGTCAGCGCCAGGACGATCAGCCCGGCCGGCACGTTGATGAAGAACACCCACCGCCAGCCCGGGCCAGATGTCAGCAGGCCGCCGAGAATCACGCCCAGGGCCGAACCCGCACCGGCGATCGCCGCCCATATGCCCAGCGCCCTTGCCCGGTCCTTGCCGGCAAAGGTCGTGGTGACCATCGACAGCGCTGCCGGTGACATCAAGGCCGCGCCGATGCCCTGCGCCGCACGGCCAGCCAGCAGCATCGCCGCGTCGGCCGCGAGTCCGCTGACCAACGACGCGACAACGAAGATCGCCAGACCGCTGAGGAGCATCCGGCGAGCACCGAACATGTCGGTAGCGCGGCCGCCGAGCAGCATGAGACCGCCGAAGACCAACGTGTACGTCGTCAGCACCCACGGCATGATCCCCCGGTGCAGCGCCAAGTCGACGCCGATGTCGGGCAGCGCCACGTTCACGACGGTCACGTCGAGAACGAGCATGAACTGCGCGACGCTCAACAGTCCCAGCAGCCACCACCGCCGCGCGTCAGGTGATTCGGTGTGCTCCCGGTCGTTGGAGATGGGCAACGGTGACGTAGCCGCCATGGCCTGATCCCTCCTCTGTGTCAACGGCCGCCGCGTACGCGATCGGCCCCCCGCAGGACTAACTTGAACATGCCTGTCCGGGTTAAACGCTAGCATTAACTCGTACACCGTTGTTCGACTTAACGCAAGCCATGGCGAAGCAGTACGCGGCCACCAGGCGGGCCTTTCTGGCACCGCCCGCCGCCTACGCGACGAGAACGCGGGTGTTGCGAGGACAACATGAACTAAGCTGTTCGAGTTACTCGGCGACCTTTCAGCTCACAGGAGTAGGGATGGCAGCCACACCGCGCGGCGCCGGCGGCCGGCCCAGGTCCGCGCAGCGCGCAGCGGCGCCGCTCATAGAGCGGAGGGCCGACGCCCGGCGCAACATCGCGTCCATCCTGGACGCGGCCGTGCTGCTTCTCTCCTGCGACGCCGACGCCAGCGTCGCCGACATCGCCAGGGCAGCCGGTGTCGGCCGGGTCACGCTCTACGGGCACTTCAGCACCCGCGCAGACCTCGTCGACGCTGTGCTGACGCGCACCGTGGAGCAGGCCGACGCCACTCTCGACGCGACCGACACGGCCGGTGACCCACGCCAGGCGCTGACCCGACTCGTCGGCGCCTCATGGCAGATCGTCCACCAGTTCCGGTCCGTGCTTCAGGCCGCCCAGCGCGAACTTCCCGCAGAACGGATCCGCGCCGTCCACGACCGGATCCTGCGTCGCGTCCAGACGATCATCGACCGCGGGCGACAGGCCGGAGTCTTTCGCGACGACCTCCCCGAGGAGTGGCTCGTCACAGTCGTGTTCAGCCTGATGCATGCCGCAGCCGAAGACAGCGCCGCTGGCGCGCTGGACACCGATGATGCGGCGCGGATCATCGCGGCGACGCTGCTCGCAGCCCTCACCGCGCCCGGTGCGACCGTGCCCACGGTGAACCCGTAGCCGCCTGAACGCGCGACAGGGCTCAGCACTACATCCCTGACTTGATGTGGAATCCGCCGGCCTACGCCGCCAGTGGTAGCGGCAAAACCCTCCCCTGCCTGACGACCGGGACCGCTTGCGGCCGACATCGTGACTCATCACACGGACGGCGCGGGTGGAGCGCCGGCTGCGGGACTTCGTCACCCGTTGAGGAAACCCGAGCCGGCGTGCCGCGATCACAGCACCACCGGTTGAAAGAGGAAAAGCATGAAGATCACGCTCTTCGGGGCGACCGGAGGCACCGGCGGTCAGGTGATCCGGCAGGCCTGCGACGCGGGCCATGAGGTCACCGCGGTGGTGCGGGACCCGGCCCGGCTCACCGAATCGCATCCCCACCTGACGGTGCTGCAGGCCGACGTGATGGACCCCGCCGCGATCGGCTCGGCCATCGACGGGCGTGACGCCGTGGTGTCGGCGCTGGGCTCCCGTGACGGGCGGGTACCGACCACCGTCTGCACCGACAGCACGCTCAGCATCATCAAGGCCATGCACACCGAAGGCGTGCGACGACTCGTCGTGGTCAGCGCCGGCACCCTCACCACCAACGGCGACGGACCACTGACCCGCCTGATCCTCAAACCGATGCTGGGCAAGGTGCTCAAGCACACCATCGCCGACAAGCGCCGGATGGAGGAAGTCATCCGCGCCAGTGATCTGGAGTGGACGATCGTGCGTCCGCCGATGCTCACCAACGGGCCCCGAACCGCTGCCTATCGCAGCGCCATCGACCGCAACGTGCGCGGCGGGATGCGCATCTCACGCGCCGATCTCGCCGACTGCATCCTGCGTTGCCTGGTCAATCACGACCCGATCAATGCCGCGATCTCGCTCGGAAACTGACCCGGCCATCGGACACCGCATGCCCCCGCACCCGGCCGCCATGCCATCCATCGACGCCCTATCCACCCATGTCATCACCACAGGAGATGCGATGCCGGTCATCGTCGACACCCATCAGGCCGATGCCTGGAACGGTTGCCAAGGCCACCATCGGGTCGACCAACATGAGCGCCACAACGCGGTGAACGACGGGCTGAACGAGGCCATCCACCCCGGGGCGTCGCGAGCATGAACACCGGCGCCGAAGTCCGCAACCCGGCCATCATCCAGTTCTCTCGCTTCGTACTGCGGCACAAGCTGGCGGTGACACTGTCCTGGCTCGTCCTCTTCCTTGCCGGTGGCGCGGCCTCCGGCCAGTTGTCGGGCCACCTGTCGCACGACTTCTCCTTTCCGAACGCGGCCGGCGACAAGGCGAACCACGCCATCCTGACCGCCTACGGCACTGGAGCCGGCACATATCCGCTGGTTCCCGTGATCGTCCTCCCCGACGGAACCACCGCCGACGACCCGGCGGTCGAGCAGGCGTTCAACGCGGCGGCCGTCACCACGCGGATGCGGGTGGTGTCCTATCCCTCCACCGGCGACCGCCGGTTCGTCGGCGCCGATGGGCGGACCGTCTTCGGGCTGGTCTTCACACCGCCCACCCGTGGCGCGTCCACACCCGACTACGGCGGGCAGATCACCCGGGCGATGTCGAGCGTCCTCCCGGCGGGCGCGACGGTGCACGTGACCGGAATCAGCGAGTTGTCCACCGTGGATGACACCGGCTCGGGCAGCAGTGTTCTGACCGAAACGCTGATCGGTGGGCTCGGCGCGCTCATGGTGCTGGCCTTCGTCTTCGGCTCGTTTCTGGCCCTGGTACCGCTGCTGGTGGCGGCCGTGTCGATCCTCACCACGTTCCTCATCGTGCTCGGGCTGACCCAGGTCTCCGACGTGAGCTTCATCGTCCAGTTTCTGGTCGCGCTGATCGGCCTGGGCGTGGCCATCGACTACTCGCTCCTGCTGGTCACCCGATGGCGGGAGGAGCGGGCCCACGGCTACTCCGGCGACGAGGCGGTACACCGCGCGATGGCCAGTGCCGGGCGGGCCGTGCTGTTCAGCGGGGTGACCGTAGCCATCGGGCTGATCGCGCTGGTGGTTCTCCCCGTACCTTTCATGCGCAGCGTCGGATATGGCGGGATGCTCGTCCCCCTGGTCAGCGTGCTGGTCACCCTCACCCTTTTGCCGGTGCTGCTGGCCGCTGTCGGGCACCGAGTGGATTGGCCCCGGGTACGCCGGGAGGAGTCGGCCAGCCGCGTCTGGCGGGCGTGGGCCGGCGGCGTCGTCCGCGCCCGCTGGCTCGCCGCCGCCGGTGCGCTGCTGGTCCTCGGCGGCTTAGCCGTCGCCGGTTCGGACATCAAGCTCGGCGACGCCCACAGCGACGCGCTCGCTCGCTCGGCCCGACCGGCCGCCGCAGCCGGACTGGCCGACCTGACCCGGGCCGGAATACCCAGCGGCGTACTGACCCCCATCGAAGTGCTCATCCCCGCCGGCACACAGCCACCGTCGACGCTGGACGGCCTGCCCGGCACCTTCGCGGCGGTCGCGCCATCCGACCCCGCGTGGCACCAGGCCGCGACGCGGCTGCTGGTCGTGCTGCCTGGCGACGAGGCGAGCAGCGACGCCGGTAAGGCCACTATCACCCGGGTACGCGATGTGCTGCACCGTGTGCCTGGCGCGCAGGTGGGCGGGCTGGGCGTATTGGAGCAGGACGCCGAAAACGTGCTCTACGGACCGTTCCCGCTGCTGCTCGCCCTCATCGGATTGATCACCTTCGTCCTGCTGACCCGGGCGTTCCGCTCAGTGTTGCTGGCGCTCAAGGCGGTCGTGCTCAACCTGCTGTCCCTGGCCGCCAGCTATGGAGTGCTGGTCCTCGTATGGCAGAACGGCCACGGCTCACATGCCATCTGGGGGGTACCGGCCACCGGCGCGATCACCTTCTGGGTACCGCTGATGGGTTTCGCATTCCTCTACGGGCTCTCCATGGACTACGAAGTATTCATCCTCGCCCGGATGCGGGAGGAGTACGACCGCACCGCAGACACCCGCACAGCGATCGTCGAAGGCCTCGGCCGCACCGGACGGCTGGTCACCAGCGCCGCGCTGATCCTGTTCCTTGCCTTTGTATCGCTGGCCACGGCGCCGGGCACCGACATCAAAATCCTGGCGACCGGACTGGGCGCGGGCATTCTGCTCGACGCGACAGTGGTCCGCAGCCTGCTGGTGCCGGCCACGGTGTCGCTGTTCGGCCGGTGGAACTGGTGGTTGCCCGGCTGGGCCGCCCGCCTGTTGCGCGTTCCGGCGGTGCCGGTCGATACGACATCCGTGTCCATCGCCGGCCCGGCTTCCCGTACCGCGGTCGGCTGAACCGACCACCGCACCAGCCGGGTCGCCGCCCTTCAGCATGGGCGTCCTATCATCCTGCTGTGTACGACGACGGCCTGGTGACGTGTACTGACGCAGAGTTGATCATCAACAAGTACTACTTCCCTTTCGGGTCGGCCAAGCGGATCCCGCTCTCCGGCATCCGCGGGGTGCGGTGGATGCCGCTCCCCCACGGAAGCCTGCGGATCTGGGGTTCCGGCGACTTCGTCCACTGGCTCAACCTCGACTCCGGCCGGCCTCAGAAGAAGGCCGCGCTCGTCATCGATCTGGGCCGCAGGATCGTGCCGATGATCACGCCCGACGAACCGGCCGGCTCGTGGCGGAGCTCGCCGCCCACGGGATCACCATCAGCGGGTTCCCGCAGGGCCCCGCACGGGCCTGACCGTGCTCGTCACACCGGAGACGGGGTGCAGTTGAGATCCCCGGCCTGCTGACGCAGCCGTGCGGCATCCTGGCCCGGCGGTACGCCGAACAGCCGGCGGTACTCACGGCTGAACTGCGACGCGCTGTCGTAGCCGACCGTGAACCCGACGGCGGCCACGTCCCGCGAACCGCTGAGGAGCAGCAGCCGGGCCTCCTGCAGGCGAATGCGCTTCTGGTACTGGATGGGCGTCATCGCGGTGACCGCGCGGAAGTGCCGGTGGAACGCCGACGCGCTCATCCCCGCAATCCCCGCGAGGTCGTCCACGCGAATCGCCTCCGCGTGGTGGTCGCGGATCCACCGGATGGCGCGGCCGACGTGGGACAGGCGGCTGTCGGCGAGGCCGATCTGGCGGACCGTCGCCCCCTGCTCACCGGTGAGCAGCCGCCAGTGGATCTCCCGCTCGACCATCGGCGCCAGCACCGGCGCGTCGGCCGGGCGGCTGAGCAGTCTGACCATCCGCACCATCGCGTCGAGGAGGTCGTCCGGAACGTCGCTGACCGCGACACCCCGCGGGGTCTCGGATCTTCGGCCGGGCTCACGCGCGTACGCGGCGGGCCCCGCCTCCAGGAGAAGCGACGCGATGACGGCCGGGCTGAGGGTGAGGCCGCAGCCGAGGAAGGGCCGCTCGGGACTGGCCTGCGCGAGTTGGCCGGTCACGGGCAGGCCGACCGAGACCACCAGGTACTGGCCGGCGCCGTAATCGTAGATCCGGTCGCCCAGAGTGAGACGTTTCGCGCCCTGGGCGACCACCGCGAGCGTGGGCTCGGCGACGGTGGCCGTGGGAGGGGACGGCTTCTCGGCCGCCGACAGGAGCAGGCCGCCGACGGCCGGGCCTGATCGCCCGGCATGGCGGGTGATCAGGGAACGCAGTTCTTCCAGGGACACGTTCGATTCAAGCACCGAGGGCGGAGCGCCCCATCCCGGTCCCGTCGAAGTCGCCAGGATCGTGCAAGACACCGACAGTATCGATCTAACGTTTCCGCAGCTCATGCCGCTTTACTCGAAGGGCTGGTTTCCACCCGTGAGCACAGGAGCACAAGCATGGCGCTCGATTCCTATGTCAGCCTCGGCCACTCCGGCCTCAAGGTGAGTCCTTTCTGCCTGGGGGCGATGAACTTCGGCGAGGACGGCGGGATGGGCTGCGGCGTCGAAGAGTCGCAGAAGATCCTGCAGACCTACCTCGACCGCGGCGGGAACTTCGTCGACACCGCCAACTTCTACACCAACGGCCATTCGGAGAAGATCATCGGCGACTTCTTCGCCCAGCGCCCCGGGCTGCGCGACCGCGTCGTCCTGGCGACCAAGTTCTTCTGCAATCTGCACCTGGGCGACCCGAACGGCGGCGGAGCCGGGCGCAAGGCGATCCTCGGGCAGGTGGAGGACTCGCTGCGCCGCCTGCGGACGGACTACATCGACCTCTACTGGCTGCACAACTACGACTGGTCCACGCCCGTGGAGGAGACTCTGCGGACGCTGGACGACCTCGTCACCGCAGGCAAGATCCGATACGTGGGCTTCTCCGACACCCCGGCCTGGTTCACCGCGAAGGCGCACACCATGGCCCTGCTGCGCGACTGGACGCCGATCACCGCTCTGCAGATGGAGTACTCCCTGCTGGAGCGCACGATCGAGGGCGAGCTGATCCCACTGGCGCAGGACGCCGGCATGGGCGTGCTCCCCTGGAGCCCGCTCAAGAGCGGCTACCTGTCCGGGACGTACGTTCGCGGCAACGGCATCCCCGCCGGGACCAGGCGCTCAGCAGTGCTCGGCGTGCCCAGCGAGGCCCAGTTCGAGGTGATCGACGCACTCGCCGCCGTCGCCGAGGAGGCCGGTGCGAGCTCCGCTGCGGTCGCTCTCGCCTGGGTGCAGAACCGCCCCGGCGTCACCTCCACGATCATCGGGCCCCGCCGGCTCGACCACCTCGAGGCGAACCTCGCCGGGCTGGAGGTGCGCCTGACCGAGGAGCAGACCGCCCTCCTGGACGAGGTGTCCACTCCCACGCTGAACTTCCCCGCCGAGCTCAACCGCCGGGTCGCCCCCATGCTCAAGTACTCGGGTGCCACCGTCGACGGGCAGAAGACGTCCGCCTACCCGCCTCTGCTGGAGAGCACGACCCGCTACTGAGCCGGCCGCTGCCCCGATCGGGCGGGCGGTCAGGGGACCTGCTGCTCCCAAGAGGAGTACACCTTGTCTCCGGCGACCATGTCCGGCCCGGTGCGGGGACGGCCGACCGGGACACGGACCCGAACCTTGTTGAGCACAGGAATGAACTGAGGGCCGTCCGCGGCCTGTCCCGCGTCAAGATGATCGCCAGCGGGCGGCATTTCCGGTCGCCCGCCACTGCCCGCCCGTCCTGAATCGCCAGATCACTCCCTCGAACTGCTGCCGCAGCCGCTCGGGGTACGGGCCGTACCTGTCTATCGGCAGATACGGCTCGATGAACTCCCACTCCGCATCAGTCAGTTGCATCTGCGTCACAGAAGACGATCTACCAGAACACGTCACCCTGCAGTGGGACAGACTCGGTTGGAACGTGACGACCTAAGGAGTTCAAGGCATGGCAACAGGTGCCTTCGACGGACCGGTTCCGGCAGCAGCCGGACGTGGGCAGCGAGTCCTCGACCTCCTGGATAAGGCAATCGACATCCAGAGCCCACTCGTGCGCAAGAACATCGCCCGGGCCCGCCAGCGGAACCCAGAGGCGACACCAGCACAGGTGATCCGCAATCTGGAGCGGATGTACGTCAGCGCCTTGACTGGGACGGGTGCTGCAGTTGGAGGAACTGCAGCCGCGCCCGGCGTCGGCACGGGAGTCGCACTGGCACTGTCGGCAGGCGAGGTTCTCTCATCTCTTGAGCTGAGCGCCCTCTTCGCGCTGTCGCTCGCCGAAGTCCACGGAGTCCCCATCGACGAGATCGAGCGCCGCCGAACGATCGTGATGGGAATCATGCTCGGCGGGACCGGCTCCGCCACCATTTCCAGGATCGCCGAGCGTACGGGGCAACACTGGGGACGTCAGGTTGTCGCCAAGGTGCCTGTCGAGACATTGCGTCAGATCAACAGGATTTTGGGGAGGAACTTCGTCACGAAGTACGGGACCAAGCAGGGAATCATCGTTCTCGGTCGAGTGGCACCGTTCGGTATCGGCGCTGTGATTGGTGGTGGCGCCAACGCTGCCATCGCCACTCTGACTGTGAGGGCCGGTCGTCGCGCATTTGGCCCACCCCCGACGTCGTGGCCTGCCGATGGCTGATGCGCAGCACACCGCCAACGTCGGAGAACACGCATGGCTAACCTTCGGGGCACCGAAGGGCGTCGAGCGTCCCGCCTCCGCCACCGGAGTCGACTGCGGCACGTACACCGCACTACGCAACACCTGACGGAGCTCCGACCAAGGACCTCGCACCTCACGAGCATGCACCCTTGTACGGCAGCCGCACTCCGGCTCAGCCGAGTCCATAGGCCCGGACAAGTACGCGCACAGTGTCCGCCATCATCTGTCGCAGTTCCAGGGGTGCGACGACCTCGGCATCGATACCGAGTCTCAGCAGTTCGCCGCAGGCATGCTCGACGCTCTCGATTGGGATGACTCCCTCGATCCAGTCGTCGCCGTCGACCACGGTCGCCGTGGAGTCGAAGGACCGCACCACCTCCGGGGGGACATTGGCGGCCAGCCGTTCATGCCCCCGGGGAGACAACCGGATGGTGGCCGTGCCCGTATAGCGACGTGCTTGGAAGTCGTCCAGGTAGGACGACCAGTATTCACTCAGGACGAAGCCCTCCGGCCGGTCGAAGCGCTCGTCGCTCAGCACCGCGTCGAGGACCTGGGTGACCCGGTAGGTGGCGGTTCGCCCCTTGGCCGCGGCCACGAGGTACCACGTGCCCGACTTGAGCACGAGGCCGTAGGGGCGCAGTCTGCGGTTCACCTCCTGTGGTTCGCGCCACCGGCGGTATCGGACGTCCACCGCACGCCGGCTGAACAACGCGTCCACGAGCAGTGGCAGATGCGGCGTCGCCTCGGCTTCCCTGTACCAACCGGGAGCGTCCAGGTGGAACACCGCGTCGGTCCGCGTCGCCTCTTCACGCAGGGCGACGGGCAGCGCGGCCAGCAACTTCAGCCGCGCTGCGGTGACTTCCGCGGCGAGTCCGAGGTCGGCGGCGGGCGCGGGCAGGCCGGCGAGGAACAGCACCCGGGCCTCGCCCTCGCTCAGCCCGGTGAGGCGGGTGCGATAGCCGTCGAGCAGTTGGTAGCCGCCGGCGCGTCCATGCTCGGCGTAGAGCGGGACCCCGGCGGCCTGCAGGCGATCCAGATCACGGTAGGCGGTCCGCACGGAGATCCCCAGCTCATCGGCCAGCCGTCGGGCGGACATACGGCCACGGGTCTGGAGCAACAGCAACATCGACAACAACCGGTCGGCAGACACAGGAGAGGATTTTGCTCCTAAACACTGACAGCTTCTGGCACGCCAGCCCCCTAGCGTCGTCCTGGCCGTCCCACCCGGCTCGGACCGAACGCGAAGAA
>Ga0310811_10015263_pt1 | contig 10044 bp, 11 predicted proteins | sample YCmetagenome_FD_207642 | JGI IMG/M metagenome (GOLD analysis project Ga0310811, IMG submission 207642) | Soil microbial communities from experimental microcosm in Duke University, North Carolina, United States - YC | ecosystem: Engineered > Artificial ecosystem > Soil microcosm > Unclassified ...
ATCTTGGTCGGATTTCATTGGACAATGGCGTGGCTGAGAGGGAGGGATTCGAACCCTCGATAGGCTTGCACCTATGCCGCATTTCGAGTGCGGTACATTCAACCACTCTGCCACCTCTCCGTGGCCCGGGTCGCGGGTGAGCGCTTTCTAACGATCCTGAGCCGCGCGCACAAGTTGGAAGAACGAACTCCCCACTTTACGCCATGGCGCGGAGCTTTTCGGTGATCTCGAGCGCCTTGACCGTCCCCGGCCGCTTCTCGATCGCATCGAACCAGCGCTGCACCTGCGGCCAGGGCGAAAAATCCTTCCGATGCGAGGCTTTGTAGGAGCGCACCCAGGGCCAGGTGCACATGTCGGCGATGGTGTAGTCGGCGCCGGCGAGATAGGCGGCTTCGCCGAGCCGCCTGTCCATCACGCCGAGCAGCCGCTCGTCTTCCTTGCGGTAACGCTCCAGCGCATACGTATTGTCGGGCGCATGGCGGGCGAAGTGATTGAGCTGGCCGAAATACGGGCCGACATTGGCCATCTGGAACATGACCCACTGGATGGTCGTGTAGCGCTCCGCGCCCGCCTTGGCGAGGAAGCGCCCGGTCTTGTCGGCGAGATAGATCAGGATCGCGCCCGACTCGAACAGCGACAGCGGCTTGCCGCCGGGTCCATCGGAGTCGGTGATGCCGGGGATCTTGCTGTTGGGAGAGACCTTCATGAAGGTTTCGCTGCGCTGCTCGCCCTTGCCGGTATGGACCGGGGCAAGCTCGTACGGCAGGCCGGTCTCAGCCAGCATCATGTTGATCTTGGTGCCGTTCGGCGTCCCCCAAGTGTAATATGTGATCACGCGCGTCCCTTCCTGTCAGCTCGTCCCAGTGCGGCATCAGAGCGCCGGCAGACTAGCGATTGTCGCTTTCAAGGCAATGGCCGAACGGCCCGGACCATGCGCAGCGCGGCACCAGTCCGCCCCCGGCCGCGGGCTGAAAAACCCCCGATTTTCTTGACAGTCCGGCCGCGCGCCGTCATAACCTCCGCAGCGGTGCGGGCGGTTAGCCCGCGCCTTGCGTTTTGGCGCCCGAATTTGTATTCAAGCGCCTGAAACCATTAATGAAACCCGACTGACAAGAAGCTGGTCCGGCGGCACGCCGAGGCCCGTTGACCGAACACGAAGGAAAAAAAGATGTTCGCAGTCATTAGAACCGGCGGCAAGCAATACCGTGTCGCCGAGGATAATGTGCTCCGCGTCGACAAGATCGACGGCAAGCAAGGTGAAATCATCCAGTTCGGCGAAGTGCTGGTGCTGGGTGGTGACACGCCGACGATCGGCGCGCCGATTTCCGGCGCCAGCGTCGCGGCGGAAGTGATCGACCAGTTTCGTGGCGCCAAGATCATTTCGTTCAAGAAGCGCCGCCGCAAGAATTCGCGCCGCAAGCGCGGTCACCGGCAGGAATATACCATGGTCCGGATCACCGAGATCCTGACCGACGGCGCCAAGCCGACGAAGACGGCGCGGCCGAAGCCTGAACCCAAGCCCAAGGTGGCCAAGGATCAGGATCACGACGCCGACGATGCCGGCGAGAGCACGACGGCAAAGAAACCGTCCGCGAAAAAGACCGCAGCCAAGAAGCCGGCGGCGAAGAAGGCGGCGGCCAAGCCTGCGGCAAAGAAGGCCGCAGCCAAAACCGCGACCAAGAAGCCGGCGACAAAAAAACCGGCGGCAGGCAAATCGAAACAGAAGTGACGAAAATTCGTCACGTTTGACGGTTACACACCTTAAAGCGAATTCGGGACACTAGAGATGGCTCACAAAAAAGCAGGCGGCTCTTCGCGCAACGGTCGTGATTCGGCTGGTCGGCGTCTTGGCCTGAAACTGTCCGGCGGCCAGATGGCTGCGCCCGGCAACATCATTGCGCGCCAGCGCGGCACCAAGTGGCATGCGGGCGAGAACGTCGGCATGGGCACGGACCATACGCTTTTCGCCATGGCCACAGGTCAGGTGACGTTCCGTACCAAGGGTAAAGGCCGCACCTACGTATCGGTGCTTCCGGTGGCGGAGGCGGCAGCAGAGTAAACGGCAGACCAAAAATTTTCGAGGTCCGCCGGCATCCAGTCGAACCGGCGGAGCTCTTCGGGGCTTGTGAGGGGGAGACCGGGTGTCCGGCTCCCCCTCATTGCATTGATAGGAGCCCCCCATGGCCTTGCTGGAGCGAGAGGCCTTAAACAGCGGACTGGACCCCCGACCGTCATTCAGAAGCGGTGCGTTTGAGCGCGCACGCGTGGCGCACACGGCACCGGCCGTCGACGCCGCCGCGCGCGCGGCAGCCGTGCTGCGCACCGAACGGCTGATTCTGCGTGCACCGCGCATGGACGATGCCCCGGCCATCGCCGCGCTCGCCAACGACCGCCGCATCGCCGAAAACACCGCGCGCCTGCCGCATCCGTATCGTCTGGCCGATGCGGAGACGTGGATCGCCTTGACGGCGCGTCCTGCCGCCGGCCGCAGTTTTGTGGTGACCTTACGCGACAAGACCATCATCGGCGGCTGCGGCTATGGCGCTTTGCTCGAGCCTGTGCCGGAGATCGGCTACTGGTTCGGCGCGGCCTTCTGGGGCAAGGGTTTTGCCACCGAGGCGGCGCGCGCGCTGATCGACGAGGCTTTCGCCAATGAAGGATTCGACGAGATCGCGGGCGGTGCGCGTGTCACCAATGCGGCGTCGCGCCGGGTGATCGAGAAGTGCGGCTTCACCTGGAGCGGCGTTATGTTGATGCGCGTGCAGGCGCTGGGCAAGAACGTGCCGTGCGATCGCTTCCGCCTGAGCCGCGCCGCATGGATCGCAGCCTCGGCGCCTCGCCTGCAGGATGCGGTGGCCTGAAAATCAACCGGGCATGGTGGCGTTTTGCCGCCATGCCCGTTGCCGTCACGTCGCGTGTAAAGCCGTCTCGAACGTCCGGCCGAACTCCTGCAATTCACCCGGATCGATGTCGCTGACCGCCCAGAAATCCAGACCCTGGTCGCGCCAGACGCGCACATGAAAGCCGTGGACGGCGACGATTTTGGCCGCGCGCGGTGCCGCCGTTGGTGACGGCGAGACGAAAAGATTGATGACGTGCTCACGGCGGCGATACACGATCGCGGCGGTCGCCTTTCCATCGATCACGTCAAGACGCCCGCCGACCAGCGCAAAACCCTGCGCCGTCAGGTCGATGACAGGGGGCGCGGCCTCGATACGGCCGTTGAACCAGGGTTTTACGGTGTGCCGATCCGTCGACACCACATCGGTCAGATGATCGGCCTGCAGCGAGCGCATGTGCGCCGACACGATCTCGTCCAGCCGCTGCGTTTGCGTGTTATCCCGCGTTATCACGACGAGAAGACCCGAAGCGGCGAGCGCCGCAACCGTGCCGCCGAGGGCAAATCCCCTGAGCGCATCGCGGCGATTCATCGCTGGCGCCGGCTGCACAATCACGGGTGTCTTTGCAATTCCGCCGACAGCCGCGCGCAGCCGGCCGGACGCCGACAGTTTCAACGCACCGGATGACAGGCCTTCGTGCATGACGCGATAGTCATCGCGCAAAGCTGCGCAGCGCGGGCACTGGGCAATGTGCGCCTCGACGTCGCGGGCATGGACGGCGTCAAGCTCGCCATCGATCAGTGCATTGATAAGGCCGCCTGCTTCGTCACACTGCATCTGGGATGTCTCCATCCTCTGTCGCGATCCATGCGTCGCGCAAGACACGTCGTGCCCGCGCAAGCCGTGACATCACGGTTCCGATCGGCGCCGCGATCACGGTAGCGATTTCGCTATAGGACAGGTCGTTGATCTCACGCAGGACGATGACTTCGCGAAACGGCTCCGGCAGGCTCATGATCAGGCGCTGCATCGTCTCGGTATCGTGCCGGCGCAACAGCGTGCGCTCGGGTGAATCGCCCTCGTCGCTCCACAGCGGCGCCACCTGTCCTCCGGGCGGCCCGGTGTATTGCTCGTCGTCGGATGCATAAACCAGGCCCTTGCTCCGCGTGTAAGTCGCGCGGCAGACATTGCGCAGGATCGCGAACAGCCACGGCTTGATGTCGCCGCCGCGATAGCCGTCGAAATACTGCAGGGCGCGCAGGTAACAGTCCTGCACCGCGTCCTCCGCCTCGATGTCGTTGCGAAGGAGATAACGCGCCAAGGTGTAAGCCTCGTCGAGATAGGGTAACGCAAGCGCCTTGAAGCGCGACGCTTCCGCATCGTCGTCCGTCAGACGTCTTCCGGCAACGCCCCTCATCGAGTCACACGCGGTTGTCCGTATGGCGGCAGGCCGTTCGTGCACGATCCGCAGTTCCGGCCTGCCCATCTCATTCTACCTTGCAGCAACCGCTTCGACTACGATGGTCCCGGTCATATGCGGGTGCAGCGAACAGAAATAGGCATATGTGCCGGGCTGCGTGAACGTATAGGTGAACGTATCGCCGGTATCCAAAGCCTGCGATTTGAAAAGTTTCGTCGTCGACGTCACCGTATGGGGAATGTCGTCACGGTTGGTCCATGTCACAGTTGTGCCTGGCGCGACGGTCACCGACGACGGCCCGAAGGTGAAATTATCGATCGTGAGCATTTTGGCATCCGCAGCCGCAGCACGCGGCGCAGACATCGTGATTCCGCTCGCCAGAATCGCACACGCGACGGCGATGTTTCGATAGGCCTTGATCATTTATTCAACCCTTCAACGGTGTATCGATGACGGCGAGGCGCTGCTGTCCACGCTTGAATGTCACCTCGGTGATGCCGAGCAGCGAGCGAAGCTTTTCGTCCGGCACTTTCATCGGACCGGGCGACGGCGCCGCTCCCGGCGCCGGCTGCGGAAACGCGGTCGACATCGCCGTATGGAACGTCACGTTGCCCTCGACCTTCTGCATGACCTGATGGATATGACCGTTGAGGACCGTCACCGAGCCGAAGCGTTTGAGAGCGCTAAGCACGCGGGCGGAATCGTCCGTCCCCCAGCCCCATGTCTCGTAGACCGTCCATAGCGGAATATGGGCGAACACCACGATTGGCGTCGAGGCCGAACGATCCTTCAGATCGCTTTCCAGCCACGCCAGTTGCGCTTCGCCGAGATTGCCGAGGCCGCCGGCCTTGAGATCGACGACGTTGACGAGACCGATGAAGTGCACGCCGTTCTGGTCGAACGAATACCAGCCCTCACCTTTGGCGTTGCGGCCGTGACGTTCGCGATAGAGCGTGCGGTCCGGGTCGATGACATCATGTTCGCCGGGCACGTAGTGAACATCGAGGCCCGCCTGCGAGATGATCTTCTCGGCATCGTCGAATTCCTGCGGCTTCGAGAGATGCGTGATGTCGCCGGTATGGATCATGAAGGCCGGCTTGGCCTTCAGCGTCTTGATCTTGCCGATCGCCTCTTCGAGCGTCGCGCTCGTATGTGGATTGGCCGGCTTGTCGAAACCGATATGACTGTCGCTGATCTGCAGGAAAGTGAGGCCGCCGGCATCCTGTGCCATGGCCTCATTCATGATGCCGAGCGAACGCGGTACCCCGCCGGAAATCGTCCAAAGCACGCCGGTTCCGGCCCAGGTCATGCATTCGAGAACCTTGCGACGGTCGATGCCGCCGCCATTCCGCTTGGATTCGTCCTTCATGATCGCTATCTCCATAGCGCGCTCGTGAGGCGTGAGCGCTATGTGGACCAGATCGGCGATCGCGGCGGTTTATTCCCGGTCCCCTGCCCGCAACGGACAAAACAATGAAATTTCTCGACGAAACGAAAATCTATATCCAGTCCGGCAATGGCGGGAATGGCTGCATCTCGTTCCGGCGCGAGAAATTCATCGAATTCGGCGGCCCGAACGGCGGCGACGGCGGCCGCGGCGGCGACGTGATCGCGGAGGCCGTGAACGGCCTCAACACCCTCATCGATTACCGCTTCCAGCAGCATTTCAAGGCGAAGACCGGCGGCCACGGCATGGGCAAGGACCGTCACGGCGCCAATGGCGCCGACATCATTCTCAAGGTGCCGGCCGGCACGCAGATCTACGAGGAAGACGGCGAGACGCTGCTGGCCGATCTCGAGACTGTCGGCGACCGCGTGGTGCTCGCGCGCGGCGGCAATGGCGGCTTCGGCAACGCCTATTTCAAATCCTCGGTCAACCAGGCTCCGCGCCGCGCCAATCCCGGCCTGCCCGGCGAAGAGCGCACGATCCGCCTGCGGCTCAAGCTGATCGCAGAGGCCGGCCTCATCGGGCTGCCCAATGCCGGAAAGTCGACATTTTTGGCGACCGTGACGGCGGCGAAGCCAAAAATCGCGGATTATCCGTTCACGACGCTCTTTCCGCAGCTCGGCGTCGTGCGCGTCGACAACCGGGAATTCGTCATCGCCGACCTGCCCGGTCTGATCGAGGGCGCGCATGAAGGCGTCGGCCTCGGCGACCGTTTCCTCGGCCATACCGAACGCTGCGAGGTGCTGCTGCATCTCGTCGACGGCACCGGCGCGCATGCCGGCAAGGACTACAAGACCGTGCGCGCCGAACTCGTCGCCTATGGGCACGGACTTACGGACAAGCAGGAAATCGTTGCGCTGACCAAAGCCGACGCGTTGACGCCGGAAATGATCGCCGAGCAGGTCAAGCGCCTCAAGCGCGCCGCAGGCCAAACGCCGCTGATCCTGTCGTCGGCAAGCGGCGCCGGCGTGACCGAACTCCTGCGCGCGCTGCTCGCGGCCATCGACCGCGCCCGCCCGGCGGCAAAATCCACCAGCAACAGCGAAGAAGCGACCTGGCACCCGTAAGCCTTGGCACCTTAAGCGTCGGCATCCATAAACCTTGAGTCGAAACGGACTGTCGCCCCGCGTTGCAATGGCGTCGCGACCGTGAGACACGAAGAGATCATGACCGCCGCGCCAAAACTGCAAAACTTTCGCCGCATCGTCGTGAAGGTCGGCTCCTCGCTGCTGGTCGACGCCAAGGCCGGCAAGGTCAGGACCGCGTGGCTGACGGCGCTGGCCGAAGACATCGCCGCGCTCCATGGCAAAAAGCGCGACATCATCGTCGTCTCCTCCGGCGCCATCGCGCTCGGCCGCAGCATCCTCAAGCTCGGCACCCGCGCGCTCAAACTTGAGGAAAGCCAGGCCGCTGCCGCCATCGGCCAGATCGAACTCGCCCGCATCTGGGCCGAGGTCCTCGGCCATCACGCCATCGCCACCGGCCAGGTTTTGGTGACGCTGGGCGACACCGAGGAGCGGCGCAAATATCTCAACGCGCGCTCGACCATCGCAAAACTTCTGGAATGGCGCGCGGTGCCGGTGATCAACGAGAACGACACCGTCGCCACCAACGAAATCCGCTTCGGCGACAACGACCGGCTCGGCGCCCGCGTCGCCACCATGGCGAGCGCCGACCTGCTGATCCTGCTCTCCGACGTCGAAGGGCTTTACGATGCGCCGCCCGGACCCGGGCGCAAGCCGAACCTCGTGCCGCTGGTCGCGCGGATCACGCCGGATGTGGAATCCATGGCCGGCGTCGCCGCCTCGGCATTGTCGCGCGGCGGCATGCAGACAAAAATCGAGGCGGCGAAAATCGCCACCACCGCCGGCACCCACATGATCATCGCCTCGGGCAAGATCGCGCATCCGCTTGCCGCCATCGCCGACGGCGGTCGCTGCACCTGGTTCCTCACGCCGGCCAATCCGATCACCTCGCGCAAGCGCTGGATCGCCGGCTCGCTTGAGCCGAAAGGCGCGCTGACCATCGATGCCGGGGCGGTCGCGGCGCTGCGCGGCGGCAAGAGCCTGTTGCCCGCCGGCGTGGTGCGGATCGAGGGCCTGTTCGAGCGTGGCGATGCCGTGCTGATCCGCGGCCCCGACGGCGGCGAGATCGGCCGCGGGCTGATCGCCTTCGACGCACTTGAAGCGGAAAAGATCCGCGGCCGGCCGTCCGGTGAAATTCCGCAAATCCTCGGCTTCGGCGGACGCATCGAAATGGTCCACCGCGACGACATGGTGCTCGGCGGGCATGACGCCTGAGCCGGCTCAAAGCCTTACCCAAAATCTCCCGAGAAATACTTATTAACTCATTGATATATAATATATTTTATCATAATTGCGGCGCTTGCGCAGAGCTGTCGCGCGGCGATCTGGCACGGGGGCGCGCGGATATCGCGCATTGAACGCGAGCGACGGCAGCGGTTTATTCGACGGTGTTACGGGCATCGCTCGCCGAGTCTCACCTTCCAGCCCTCGGCGGGTACGGCACCGGCTTTCAGCCGGCGCCGGAGGCAAAAAGGGGGTCCCCCAGGCCCCCTTTTTGCACTCCCGGAGCCTCGAGACGAAAGCAACCGCGCGTTCAGCGCGTAGCGCCGTCCCGTGCGCCCGTCTCGCACGCGCGAGTCTGTATCCCCATATGTCATCCTGCCGTTCTGCCTCGCCGGCCTGCTTTTGCCGTGCTAAAAGTCTGATCCAGCTTTGCTGAATCAGACTCGTCGCTTATCTCTTTGTACGGGCATGATCTTTCCCGAAAACCGGTATCCACTTTTCGGGATCATGCCCCAGAGCATTTTGAAATCGCACCACCACGATCGCACCATGACCGCCTCCTTGAAGTCGATCAGCACGAACCAGGATGCCGAAAAAGCTGCCGCAGCCGACATCGGCGCGGTGATGCAGGCCATCGGCCGCAACGCCCGCACGGCGGCGCGCACGCTCGCGCTTGCCACCGCGCAGCAGAAGGACGCCGCGCTCGACGCCATGGCGGCGGCGATCCGCACGGATGCGGCAAAAATTCTCGCGGCCAACGCCGCCGACGTATCCGCCGCCAAGGCCACCGGCATGGCGGCCTCCTTCGTCGATCGGCTGACGCTCGATGCGAAGCGTATCGAAGCCATGGCCGCAGGGATCGAGGTCGTGAAGGCACAGCCCGATCCGGTCGGCGACGTCACCGCACGCTGGCAGCGTCCCAACGGCATGACCATCGAACGCGTGCGCGTGCCGCTCGGCGTCATCGGCGTGATTTATGAAAGCCGCCCCAATGTCACCGCCGACGCCGGTGCCCTCAGCCTCAAGGCCGGCAATGCCGTGATTTTACGCGGCGGTTCCGACAGCTTTCTGTCCTCGCAGGCGATCCATTCAGCCCTCGCATCAGGGCTCGCGAAAGCCGGACTGCCTGCCGAGGCGATCCAGATCGTGCCGACGCGCGACCGCGCTGCCGTCGGCATGATGCTGCGCGGCCTTGACGGCGCGATCGATGTGATCGTGCCGCGCGGCGGCAAAAGCCTCGTCGCCCGCGTGCAGGACGAAGCCCGCGTGCCGGTGTTCGCGCATCTCGAAGGCATGTGCCATGTCTATGTCGCTGCGGCCGCCGATCTCGCGATGGCAAAAGACATCGTGCTCAATGCCAAGATGCGGCGCACCGGCGTTTGCGGTGCGGCGGAAACACTGCTCGTCGATCGCACTGTCGCGGCAACGCATCTCAAGCCGCTCGTCACCATGCTGCTCGATGCCGGCTGCGCCGTGCGTGGCGATGCGATGACACAGGCGGCCGATCCGCGCGTGACGGCAGCCACCGAGAGCGACTGGTCGACGGAATATCTCGACGCCGTCATCGCGGCAAAAGTCGTCGACGGCCTCGATAGCGCAATCACGCATATCGAGCATTACGGCTCGCACCATACCGATGCGATCGTCACCGACGATAGCGCGGCGGCGGAGAAATTCCTGCGCGAAGTCGATTCGGCCATCGTGCTGCACAACGCCTCGACGCAATTCGCCGACGGTGGCGAATTCGGTTTCGGCGCCGAGATCGGCATCGCCACCGGCCGCTTCCATGCGCGCGGGCCGGTCGGCGTCGAACAGCTCACGAGCTTCAAATACCGCATCCACGGTGACGGGCAGACGCGTCCGTGACGGCAGCCGGATCGTCGACGACACCGCCACGCCTGGTGCTGCCGCCACATGCGCCGGGCCTGCGCATCGGCCTGTTCGGCGGCACCTTCGACCCGCCGCACCGCGCCCACCGCGACGCCTGCCTGCTGGCGATGAAACGGCTGCAACTCGATTACATCTGGT
>Ga0310811_10015264_pt1 | contig 10044 bp, 7 predicted proteins | sample YCmetagenome_FD_207642 | JGI IMG/M metagenome (GOLD analysis project Ga0310811, IMG submission 207642) | Soil microbial communities from experimental microcosm in Duke University, North Carolina, United States - YC | ecosystem: Engineered > Artificial ecosystem > Soil microcosm > Unclassified ...
TGAGCACACAGCCTTCAGCAAGGCTGATCGGCAGCGCGCCGGCCGCGCGTGCCGTCGAGAAGTTTTCGATCAGGCCGTACGCGGTGAAACCGCCGATTCCATCGAGGCGCTCGCCGGCACGCATGTCTTTTTTCGCCATCGCGACAACCTCGCAACGCGGGCCGTCGAGCGGCGCGACCGTCGGATCGTTGAACAGCACGGCCCGGCCGATCGTCGATGCGATCTGAAGGTGCGGAAGGTGGAACGGCGTGTAGAACACGTGGAACGGCCCCACGCCCATCTTGTAGTAGGCCAACTGCGCGGTTTTGAGCGGGTTGTCCTCGTGAATCACTACGAACGCGCCCGTGTGCGGCGCAGCGCCGAGAGCGTAGTCGACAATTCCGCCGTCGAGCATTGCTTCGGCCGGCAGACGTTCGGCCATTTCCTTCACGTCCGCGCACTTCGGTCCGTACATCCCGCGACGCCCGACGTGAAAACCGGTCGCGTTGGCGAGAACCGTTGTCTCCATCGAGAGCTTCGTCGCATCCGCAAATGACGTGACCTTCCACGGGTCCTGGTCATTCTTCCGCGCAAACTCGGCCTGGGTATCCGGATTCCGATAGTAGTCGACCATTCCCTTGATGTTGCCCGCGGCGACTGGCCGCAGCCCGAGCGAGCTCACGTAGCGGAATAGCGTCATGGCGACGCCTGGTTCATCGCCGTCGGTGTTCGTCAGGACAACGCCCGCCGCATCGGCTTTCTTCTTGAGAATCGGTCCGAGAAGCGAGTCAAGCTCGGCGTTCACGATGACGGTGTGCTTGCGGTGCTCAATTGCGTCAAGAGTGGTCGCGGCGCCGACGTCGACCGTGCCCGTAACTTCGAGCACGATGTCGATTTCAGCGCACCGAATGAGCACCGACGGATCATCGGTGAGCACGGGAACCCCGCGACGGATCGCATCGCTCGCACGATCGGCCGAATCGGCCGTCGCCCAAGTCTCGAAGCCTGCTTCGCGAAACGCTCGCTCCGCATTTCTAGCTGTACGATTGGCGATGCCTGCGAGGCGCATGCCGGGCACCGGAGTGCCGAGTTGCAGCGCGATGGCTCTTCCGGTGGCTCCCGCTCCAATCACGGCCACGCGGATCGGTCGATCCTCCGCTTCGCGTCGCTTGAGTGCAGTATCGACTGTCATTGTCCGGATGAGTTGGGATCGGGATGAAGAATCGGCCAGTTTCGATCTTGCTCCGACATCGATATCGGCGGCAGCGGCCATCGAACGCCAACTGTCGAATCGTCGAATCGCAGTCCGCGCGCCGAAGATGGCGCATAGCGCGCCGAGGTCATGTAATAGATCTCGGTATTGTCCTCGAGCGTCTGATAGCCGTGGGCGCAGAGCGCGGGGATATAGAGCATCCGCCCATTCTCGGCACTGAGCTCGACGCCGAACCAACGACCGTAGGTTTGGGAGCCTGGCCGCAGGTCGACCAGCACGTCGAAGATGCTGCCCCGGGTGCACCGCATCAGCTTGGCCTCACCGTGCGGCTCTACCTGATAATGCATCCCACGCAGCGTGCCTTTCCTGGTGCTCAGCCCCATGTTTGCCTGAACGGGGATGAACGCGATGCCATGTGCCTGGAATTCGTCTGCACACCAGGCACGCATGAATCGTCCGCGATCGTCGAGATGAGGCGTCGGATCGATCGTCCACGATCCGGAAATCGGAGTCTGCGTGAAATGCACGAAGTCAGTCCTTACCGGCAAGGCGGTATCGCCGCCGGGTTTACCTCGCAGTAACCGCTCGAGCGTCACCTATGTCATCGAGGACGCGAAAAATACACAGATCGGCCCGCCAGCAGAACGCAAAACGACGTCGGAGGATGTACCAATTCGTTCCACCTCGCGCCCGTCGGGCCACGCGACGGTCAGATGTGAATCGTCTATTTACACGCGGAGGCAGAGCTTCCGTATGTAGAAGCCCTCGGCATATCCCGTTGGGGAGGCGCACTCGATCCCGCGAATGCGCATTAGCCCCTCGAACGTCTCGGGTGAGAACCAGCGTTTGTCGCGTTGTGTACAGAAGACGTCCATCAGCACCGCAATTTTCTGCTGCCGCATCGCGTCATCGATCGGGACGAATACGTTGGGCGTGCCCAGATCTCCGTCGTATTTCGGTATCTCATATTCGAGAATGAGATGATCGCGGAACGTGTTCCAGGTGAGCTCCGATATCACGCGATGGTCCTGGTGGCGATCGTCTCCACGATGAGTGAAGACCACGTCGGGGACGAACCGCGTCTTGATCGCCTGGAACTCCCGCTTGATGGCAGCTCCTTCGTACGGAAAGAAGCTGTCCGTAAACCCGTACACGTCGACCTGCTGCGACGCGGCGCCGGCCAAGACGACGCCAGCGCTGCGGCGAGCCTCGGCCTCACGGTCACCCGTCGCGCCGAACACCGCCCAGTGCACGTCGACTTTCAAATCGCTGTTGATCAGGCCGAACATCGTCGCCCCGCAGCCGATCTCGACGTCATCGGAATGCGCGCCCAGGCATAGCACGCGCAGAGTCTCTCCGTCCGATGGCCGGAGCGAGAGCATCTTCATGCGTGACTCCTCCAAGAGGGAGCTTTCACGATCGGCACGCCGACGCTTCCTGTTCGCATTGCTCGCTGATTGGTGCTCGCTGAATGTACGCCCGTAGGATTGGATGGAACGGCGCCGCTGTCGGCTCTTTTGCGACAAGTCCCTTCGAGTCCGCCGAGACGTGTACGAGGACTGCGAGACGGGCTCGGACGAAACAGGCACGCGGTCGTCGCCCCGAATGCGAGCTCTGTGCTGCCCACGGCACGTACTTTTTTTCGAAACCGTGGCCTGGCGCGACGGATCGCTCCGCGAGAGCGCGTGCCGACGCGAGACGGATGATGCCCTGCCGGTGACGACGACCAAACTGTCCTGGCTCATGCCTGAAAGGCTATGGTGGACTGTCGACGCGGGCACGATTCGTGACGGGACCGCGCCGACGCGGCTCGCGGGCCTTGGGCTCTGCGCGCCGACTGCTCATAATTATCGCAGTCTGGTCCTTTCGGCGCACGTTGAATCGTTTCGCGCCGCCGCCCTCGACAATCTCTCGATGTAAACTGCTCGTCCATCCGTGGCGGATCGCGCGTGACTGAGCGTCACGGCGGCTCGTCTCACTGGGTCGATCAGTCGTGGCGGCAACTCCCAACAATACATTCAAGCTCCATGGATATTAGCGTTTTCGGCCTTGGCTATGTGGGAACAGTCTGCATGGGCTGTTTCGTTTCACAGAAGCACACGGTCATTGGCGTCGACGTCGCACAGCCGAAAGTTGACGAGCTGAACACGGGCGTCGCGCCAATCGTCGAGCCCAAGCTGCCCGAGCTCATCGCCGAGGGGCACAAGGCCGGACTGCTCCGCGCGACGACCTCGGCCGCCGAGGCGATCAAGGCGACGAGCATCTCGCTCGTATGCGTTGGCACGCCGAGCCAGGCCAACGGCAACCTGGACTTGAAGTACATGAAGCGCGTTTGCGAAGAGATCGGCGACGCGTTGCGTGACAAGGCCACACCGCACGTCGTGGTGCTGCGCAGCACCATGCTGCCGGGTACGACCGAGGACGTGTTGATTCCGATCCTCGAGAAGCACTCGGGGAAAAAAGTCGGCCAAGGATTCGACGTCTGCTACAATCCGGAGTTCCTGCGCGAAGGCACCTCGGTGTACGACTTCTACAATCCTCCGAAAATCGTCGTCGGCGAGTCGAGCCCCAACGCGGGCAACCAACTCATGGACCTCTACGCCGGCATCGATGCGCCGGTGATCCGCAGCTCGATCCGCGTCGCCGAGATGGTGAAGTATTGCGACAACGTGTTCCACGCGCTCAAGGTCAGCTTCGCCAATGAGATCGGGAACCTCTGCAAGCGAATGGGCCTCGACGGCCACGAAGTGATGTCGGTGTTCTGCGAGGACCGGAAGCTGAACCTATCGCCCGCGTATCTCAAACCCGGTTTCGCGTTCGGCGGCTCATGCCTGCCGAAGGACCTGCGGGCGCTGACGTATCAGTCGAAGAGCCTGGATCTGGATAGTCCCGTTCTCAACGCGATTCTCGCCAGCAACGCGGCGCAGGTGCGCGTCGGACTCCAGATGATCACGTCACTCGGTAAGAAGCGGATCGGCTTTCTCGGCATGGCGTTCAAGCCGGACACGGACGATATGCGCGAAAGCCCGCTCGTCGAAGTGATCGAGACGCTCCTCGGCAAGGGTTATGCGGTGCGGATCTACGACCGAAACGTCTCGACCAGTCGCTTGATCGGCGCGAACCGTCGTTTCATCGATGAGCACATTCCCCACCTGTCGTCGCTGCTCGTGGGGGACACCGACTCGCTGATCAAGGACGCCGAAGTCATCGTCGTCGGGTATCAGTCGCCGGAATTCGCCGACGCACTGCGGCGCCTGCGCCCCGAGCAGACGGTCGTCGATCTCGCGCGTCTCGCGAAGAACGTCGAGACGCCGGCCCATTACGAAGGGATCTGCTGGTGATGGGATCGAAGCCGCGCGCGCGCGGAAGCCCCGCTGTTCGGACACCCCTGTGAAGATCTTGGTCATCACCGGTGAGATCCCAGCGACGTCGAATATGCCGGGGTCGCCGCGACTCTTCAGCCTGTGCCGGCATCTCGCTCGGCAGCACAACCTCACGCTTGCGACCCTGTCGCAGTCATCGGAGCGGCAAGCAGAGTTCCTCGCCGATCCGCAGGTCGAGAACGTCTTCGACGACGTCGTCTTGCTCCCGAACGCGCCGGCGTTTGGATGGCTCGGCGCGCAGAAGCACCGCATCCGCCAGGCGCCGTTTTTCATCACGCGCCATCGCACGCCGCAGTTCTACGCCGAGCAGTGCGCGCGCATTCGCGACATGTATTCGCGCGGTGCTTTCGACGCCATCTTCGTCGACGGCCTGTGGTCCGCGCAGTATGTCGAAGGCGCTGGGCTCGGCTGCCCCGCGATTATTGATCTGCACGATAGCATCACGCTGCTCACCGTTCGAACCCGGCGGCTCGAGCGGAACTGGCTGCGTCGGCTGAGCCTGTCCTTCGCGATCCGCAGTATCGCGCAAATTGAGACGGAGTTGAGTCGGACGTTTGGCGCCGTGATCGTGAATTCCAAAGTCGACGAAGCCTTTCTCCGAACCCTGAATCCGACGGCGAACACGTTCACCATCGGCAACGGCGTCGACAGCGATTTCTTCAGGCCGGACGGCGGCGAACCTGACTGGTCGAAGGTCGTCTTCACCGGCGTGATGACGTATGAGCCGAATGAAGACGCCGCGGTCCACTTCGCGGAGACCGTCCTCCCACTCATTCACCAGCGCCGGCCCGAGATTCAGTTTTGGGTCGTCGGCAAGGATCCGGGGCCCAAGGTGATGGCGCTTGCGTCCCGACCTGGCGTTCACGTCACGGGAGGCGTGCCTGATATTCGGCCGTATGTGTGGTCGGCCGGTGTCGTCGTATCTCCGCTGCGCTTCGGGACCGGCGTCAAGAACAAGCTGCTCGCGGCCCTGGCAATGAAGAAAGCCGTGGTCGCGACGACGCCGACGATCGAGGGCCTGGAGGTCGTCGAGGGACGCGACCTGCTCGTCGCCGACGAACCGGCCGATTTCGCCGCGAAGGTCCTGCAGCTGATCGAGAACCCGGAGTATGGAGAGCGCCTGGCAGACAGCGGCTGTGCCTTTGTTCGCGAGCGTTACTCGTGGGAGAGCGGCGGTCAGCGGCTGGAACAGGTACTGCTCGACGTGGTCGACCGAGTCGGTAGAAACGCGCTAGCTCGGTAATCAGCGTTGGGTCGCTTAACGCGGCACCGGGCCGCAGGAGCGCTCCAGTGCATCTGTCGATTCGATGGTCGACCAGGTCGAACTCGGCACTGCGATCCAATGGATCCAGGACTGTTCGCGTCTCGATCGGGAGAGTGTCGAGGATCGCCCAGCGAGACCTCATGCGTGACTCGCCGACGGCTATCTTTCACAAGCGCGATTCGCTGAGTTCTTTCGCCTGAAGGAGGGCTCTCCACTATCGCGCGATAGGCGAGCTAAGTAAGGTCAGAAGCGCGAATAGAAAAAAAGCTTGTCAGCGACTGCAGCTGGCTGCGAGCACGACCGATGCATCCATGTGGCGTGGATGTGACACTTGCTGCGCAGTTACCACATGAATGGCAGATCGTCTGACGGTTTGGACCATGCCACCGACCTCAGGTCGTTGCGATAAACGAACTTGGCTCTGCAGATCGACCTGGCGAGCACCGCGCGATCGGGTCCCGCCCTTGCAGCTTCCGCCACTGCCGGTGGAGTCCGTAGCGGGCTAGTCTCCCTGTACCTCTCAAACCAATCGGATGTCTCCGAAATCGAACGTCATCCTCGGTATCTCGGCCTACTATCACGATAGCGCTGCTTGCGTTCTACGCGACGGAGAGATCGTTGCTGCCGTGTCAGAGGAACGCCTGACGAGGAAAAAGGGCGACGCTGCTTTTCCGCACCGCGCCGCTTCGTACTGTCTTCGCAAGGCCGGCGTCACCATCAATGACCTCGCCGCCGTTGGGTTCTACGACAAGCCGATTCTCAAGTTTGAGCGAATTCTCGAGACATACCTCGGGGTAGCGCCCCGCGGTTTCAAGAGCTTTTTGAAGGCTGGCCCGCTCTGGGTAAAGGAAAAGCTGTATACAGACCGCGAACTGCGTGACGCGCTCGCCCTGCTGGGCGACACGGGTTCGAAAAACGCTACTCCGTGGGACGGCGAGCTCCTCTATGCCGAGCACCACGAAAGCCACGCCGCGAGCGCGTTCTTCCCCTCCCCGTTCGAGGAGTCAGCAGTCCTCACGATGGATGGCGTCGGCGAATGGGCCACAGCATCGATCGGGATGGGCCGTGGCGCGGATCTCGAGATCATCAAGGAGCTCCATTGGCCGGATTCGCTGGGACTCCTCTACTCGGCGATCACCTACTACACCGGGTTCAAGGTGAATTCCGGTGAGTACAAGGTCATGGGACTGGCTCCGTATGGCGAGCCCAAGTACGTCGATCTCATGTACAAGCACCTCGTCGACTTACGCGAGGACGGCTCGTTCACATTGAATCAGAAGTACTTCAACTACCTCGCCGGCCTCACGATGACGAGCGAGGCGTTCAATGAGCTATTCGGCGGACCACCTCGCGTGCCCGAGACGGATCTCACACAAAAGGAGATGGATCTCGCCCGGAGCGTTCAGGTCGTGACCGAGGAGATCATGCTGCGGATGGCGCGCACGGCGAAGAAAGAGACCGGCGCCAAAACGCTTTGCATGGCTGGCGGCGTCGCTCTGAACTGCGTCGGCAACGGACGCCTGCTCCGCGAGGGGCCGTTCGAACAGATCTGGATTCAGCCCGCGGCCGGCGATGCCGGTGGCGCGCTCGGCGTCGCGCAACTCATCTGGCATCGGCACTTCAAGCAGCCGCGCACGGTTCCCGTCGGCAAGGACGGTAAGGCGCGCGACGCAATGAAGGGAGCGTATCTCGGACCCGAGTACACCGACCAAGAGATCGAGCAGTTCCTGAAAAAGACGGGCGCTCCCTTCGAGAAGATCGAGAAGGGCAAATTGCCGCTGCGCGTCGCCGAGATCCTATCGCAGGGCGCGATCGTTGGCTGGTTCAACGGTCGCATGGAGTTCGGCCCTCGTGCGCTTGGCTCGCGTAGCATCATCGGCGATCCTCGGAATCCGCGGATGCAGGCGGACATGAACATCAAGATCAAGTTCCGCGAAGGCTTCCGGCCATTTGCGCCCAGCGTCCTTCGTGAACGCGTCGCCGACTGGTTCGAGCTGGATGGCGATTCGCCATACATGCTCCTGGTCGCGCCCGTGAAAGAAGAGCGGCAGATCCCGATGACCCGCGAACAGAACGAGAAGCTCTGGGGTATCGCCAAGCTCAATGTGCCACGATCCGACATCCCCGCGGTGACGCACATCGACTACTCGGCACGCATCCAGACGGTGACTGAGGAAACGAACCCGGACTACTACGCTTTGATCAAGGCATTCGAATCGCTCACCGGATGCCCGGTCGTCATCAACACGTCGTTCAACGTCCGTGGAGAGCCGATCGTGTGCACTCCAGAGGACGCGTATCGCTGCTTCATGCGCACGCAGATCGACTATCTCGTCCTCGGCCCGTATCTGCTCAGCAAAACGGGTCAGGGTGAGTGGACCGAGAATGCCGCGGCATGGCAGAAGGAATTCCAGCTCGACTGATATCGCTACGCCTCGACTGACAGCGACACGCAACGATCCAACCTTCACGTCAGAATACGGTGAGTCATCTCGACCCCAAGCGACCGGCGACCATCAAGGAACTCCGCCAGTTCGGATTGCTCGTTGGCGGTGCTTTCGGAGTGCTCGCGACAATCGCATTCCTTCGGCACAAACCCACCGTCGTGTACGGCATCTTCGGAGCGCTCGGGGCATCGCTGATCCTCACTGGCCTCGCGGTGCCCGCCGTGCTGTCGAAGGTCTACACGGCCTGGATGGGGTTGGCAGCGCTGCTCAGCAAGGTGACGACGCCAATCTTCATGGGGGTCATCTACTTCGTCGTCATCAGCCCCGTTGGTGTGCTGATGCGCGCCGCTGGACGCAACAAGTTGAAATCCGTGGGTGACACGGTGTGGTTCACGCGCCCGTCTGGCGAACGTCGCGGCGACCTCGAACGGCAGTTCTGATAGAGAATTTCAAACTCAATCCTCATACCGTCTGACAGTTATGGCCAAGTCGACACTGATGGGTGAACTCTGGGCATTCATGCGCGTGCGCAAGAAGTTTTGGTTGGTGCCGCTCGTGGTGACGATGCTCGCCGTCGGCCTTCTGATCGCTTTCGCGCAGGGCTCGGCACTCGCCCCGTTCATCTACACGATTTTCTAGCCGCTTCCTCGCAATCGGGGGCGGAATACAGCCGAAGCGATGTCGTAGAGCGACGTCGCTTCGGCAGTGCACTCTCTAAAGTTCAGGAGCTTCGTCCGCCCAGCGGCCGCGGGACATCCACCGCCCGGTCCTCCAGAAGTTCCTCCAGAGCGCGTGCAAGATGACCGACGAACACATCGTCTCTCATGCAGAGATAGTGCGTTCGAATGCGGTCCGGGAACGCATCGTCCAACACTGAGCTCGCGCCACCCTCGCCCACGGGGAACCCGCGGGCATGCAATCGGGAGACGTACGGCGCGAGCTGTGCCGCCTCGAGGCCGCGAAATGGTCCTTCGGGTTCGAACAGATGCACACCGCCGTCGTATGGCCGCAACTGATACCCATGTTGCGTGCGGACCTGGAGCTCATACTGCACCAAGAGCCGCTCCATCATGTCCAGATCCGTCTCCGGCGCGACGGTACGAACCCTCTCGAGAAACGCATCGAGACATCCATTTCCGCTGACAGGCGCTCCTGACGGATGGAGCCGGAACGGCAGGCCGGTGTTGAGCTCGAGCAGGGCAGCTGTCCGAGTGATATGGGCGCAATTGCTCCGCGCCCCCTCCCAGAGCTGCCGGAACTCATCGGGGGAGATCGCCACATCGCCTGCATCGTTCGCACGATCGAGGAGCCACCGGGGCAGCAGCCGGCGCGCCACGCCTGCCAGGCGCACAATGCGCGCGAACTCCGGACGGTTGAACCGCGCTTCCAGCGCCCAGTACCCGAACCGTGATTTCGTACGGCGATCGAGCGCCAGCGGATCTATCAAGGCGAGGACGTTGACGCGATGCCCGAGCGCGCGCAGCTGGCGGGCCAGCTCGTAACCGAACGCCCCGGCCGAGGAATACGCGACGAGATGGAAGGGTCCGACAGGTTGTCGCTCAAGCACCGCGTCGCGATAACCGGCGACCCAAGCATTGAAGCCTCGCGTCGCGTCGCGCTCTCCCCACAGGAACGGATCGCGAACGCCCACGACGTCGCGACGTGTTTGTAGCGCCTGCACCAGCTTCGCATAGGCGCCCAGAGTTCCACCCGCCGAGGCGATGACGAAGAGCGGCGGGAGTTCGCGCTCGCTCCCCT
>Ga0310811_10015266_pt1 | contig 10043 bp, 9 predicted proteins | sample YCmetagenome_FD_207642 | JGI IMG/M metagenome (GOLD analysis project Ga0310811, IMG submission 207642) | Soil microbial communities from experimental microcosm in Duke University, North Carolina, United States - YC | ecosystem: Engineered > Artificial ecosystem > Soil microcosm > Unclassified ...
CGCTGTTTCGCCATTCCGATGTGCCGCAGGTGACGGAGCTCGCCTGGATTTTATCAACGATAGCGCCAATGGGATTGCTGGAGCGGGCGCATTCGTACAAGGACAAACTCGCCCGCGGTATGAGCGCGAACGTTGGACTATTCAGCTATCCCATCCTGATGGCGGCGGACATTTTAATTTACGACAGCGATATCGTACCGGTCGGCAAGGACCAGAAACAGCACATCGAAATGACGCGCGATCTCGCGGTGAAAATGAACGAGACGTACGGCGACATTTTCAAGCTGCCCCAGCCACGTATTCAATCCGCGACCGAAACCGTGCCGGGCATTGATGGACAAAAAATGAGCAAGAGCTACGGCAACAACATCGACATTTTCGGTGACGAAAAGGAAATGCGAAGACGCGTGATGAGCATCGTCACGGATTCCCTGGCAGTGGATGCGCCAAAGGACCCGACAATATCTACAATCTTCAAACTGTACGCGCTGGTCGCTTCGAATGATGAGATCGCAGAAATGCGCGAGCGATTTGTAAAAGGCGGTACTGGCTATGGCGATCTCAAGAAACAGTTATTCGAAAAACTCTGGGAATATTTCGCGCCGATGCGAAAGCGCCGCGAAGAAATTCTCAAGGACAAATCGTACATCGACAATGTCCTCGCTCACGGCGCGACCCGTGCCAACCAAATCGCCAATCGAGTCATGGACCGCGTGCGAAAAGCGGTTGGGCTGCGCTAGCGACTTTTTAATAGCCGCTTCGGCGCGGTGTTCTGCCATGCAGCCGTGAGTGCTTCGCGCACGACGTCGATCGTCGCTGCCGGCAAGTGGACGATCGTACTTCCCTGGCGCCCCCAGGCGCCTTTCGCCAGTTGGAAAACGTCCGGCGCACTTCTGACAAATTCTTTTTGCTCGTCTGGCGATAGCTTCACCGTGGCCGAGAGCTCGTTAGGGTAACCGAGCGTTGCGAAAATCTTTCCACCGACGCGAAAGTCAGGATGATGCACGTGTGCCGATTCAATCGCTTCCGGAAAACTCAGCGCTAGTTCGCGAAACTCATCTGGCGTCATGGCTCTACTAAGCTCGAGCAGTTGTTCGGTACAAGGTCACCGAGCACATTTTTTGGCTGCATATCGTCGCATGCAGCGCCAAATCCACCGAGCAAGTTCACCTCTGCCCTGATATGATCCGGCGAGTGGCAATTTTGCGGGTTCACATTGTGCCAAATGCAAAGAGCGATGTTGTCGTTGGCGAGCACGGCGGCGCACTCAAGATCAAATTGCGCGCACCGGCTGTCGAAGGGAAAGCCAATGCCGCGCTGATGCATTTTCTTGCGGAGCAACTAAAAGTTCCTCGCAACGCGATCGTGCTAAAAAGCGGTGAAAAATCGCGGGGCAAAACGATTGAGATACATGGCTTGAGCCAGGAAGAGGTGTGCAGGCGATTGCACGTGGATAGTTGAGCGTTTCAAGGCAGGCCTGCAATTCATCACCCATACTCATCGCGATTGCCGTTCGTACGTCAGCGGCTTTGAGCTTTTCGTGACGGTGTTGTCTGTGCGGGCGGGGCGGGCTGGCGGCCTGCGGCGCTGTCGCGGTAAAACAATACGCCGTGTGCGCGCAAGTTGCTTACGAGCGCATGCAGATCGTTCGACAGTTGTTGATCATTGAGCAGTGTCGCCACCAAACCTTTGCCTTGTGTGGCGGTATGCAAAACTTTCCGGGTATCACTAATTGCATTCTGCAAACCGTCGGCAGCCTTTTTTGCTGAGGACATCGCCGAATCTGCCTGCTCGATCACGCCATCCAGTTTCTTCGATGATTCCGCCAACGCACCCGTAGCCTGGTTCAAATGTTCCATGCTCGCCTTCAGGTTTTCCATGTTCGCCGGAGAAAGCGTGTCTTGATTCAAGCGGTTCACAGTTGTGTCAATCTTCTGCACCGTACCGCGGAGGTCGTTCACGAGCGCACCGCCTGAACGTGTGAGGTCGTCGATTCCAGTGTCGCGTGCACCTTTGATGTCGGCGTTCGGCGGCAGATACGCCTTCTGAGGTCCGGGGGGGATCGCTACGTTCACGAACCTGTCGCCGAGCAAACCCGAACTGCCGACTGTGAACTTCGCTCCCTCAGGGATCTTGATGTAGTCATAGATTTTTAGAGGGACAGCCACCCCGTCGCCCTCACGAAGTAGCTTCGGGCCACCAGCGACTTTTCCGATTCTTGCTCCGGCGAGCAAGACGTCGGTCCCTTTCAGCAATCCGCTCGCATCACTGAAGCGCACCGTGATCATGTAGTACGTCTTAAAGCCTTCACCGAGTCTGCCGAATTGCACCAGGAGCGCGCCTAACATCACCAGTCCTGCAAAAACAAAAATGCCCACTTTAAATTCCAAACCTCGCTCGTGCCGGTTCATCGATTTATTGTCGATGTTCCCACTGATTTTCGCAAGGTAAGCGGGCCGTCACCGGACTGCTTTTCGCGCTCGAGACTGCAAGTAATCGAGGTCAATAGCCTCCACCGTTCGATCGGCCGAGGAGGAAATCCTGGATGAGTGGATCGTTGGATTGCTGAAGCTGATTCGCTGTGCCGTTAAAATAGATCCGGCCTTCGTGCAGGTAGGCGATTCGGTCGGCCACATCAAACGCGCTTTTCATGTCGTGGGTGACAACCACGCTGGTCATTCCAAAGCGCTGTTGCAATCGCCGAATCAATCGGTTGATGCTATCCGCGACTACAGGATCAAGACCGGCTGTCGGCTCATCGTACAACACACACAAGGGTCGCCGAATGATGGCGCGCGCCAGGCCGACACGTTTTTTCATCCCGCCGCTCAAACTTTCCGGCATCTTATCTTCCTGACCTTCCATTTCCATTACCTCAAGCATTTCACTGACTTTTGAGCGCAGAAGCTTTCGATCGCGTTCGCCCGCTTCGCGCAACGGAAAGGCAATGTTGTCTTCAACCGTCATCGAATCGAAGAGCGCCCCACCTTGAAATAGAATGCCAACCTTTTTTCGAATCGCGCCGAGCTGGCGTTCATTCATTCCAATGATGTTTTGACCCTGGATGCAGATTTCCCCCGAGTCGGGTTCCATCAATCCGACCATGTGTTTAAGCAAAACGCTCTTGCCGCCGCCGCTCCGTCCAATGATGGCCAGCGTCTCGCCGCTGCCGATTTGAAGATCCACGCCACGCAAAATTTCCTGTTGCCCGATTTTCTTTTGCAACGAACGGACGGCAATCATGGGGGATGAATCATCAGAAAGCAGAGGAAGTTTCGCTGATGTCTTTGGAGATGGAGGCGCTTCGATCATCGTAGCTCAAACTTTCAACCCCAAAGGCTTTCGGGGTCAACTCCCCCGCTGCAAGTCTCAGCAGTGCAGCATTACTGATAACCCGCTGGATAAATGATGTTGAACATCATGGTGAGAAAAAAATTGCAAATCAGGACTGCGAGCGAGGCGTTCACTACTGCTTCGGTGGTGGCTCGACCAACGCCAACTGCTCCCTCGCGTGTAGCCAATCCTTTCTGACAACTGATGAACACGATGAGTATTCCGAAACAGAACGCCTTGGACAGGCCCATGATGATGTCGCGGCTGCGGGTCCAACGCACCATGTTCGCCATGTAGTAAGTGCCATTAATATCGAGCATGAAAATCGCAACGAGATATCCGGCTGCGATACCGACGGCGATGCATTCCGCCACCAGAAGCGGCATCGAAACCATCATGGCCAGGACGCGCGGCACCACCAGGTAATCTACCGGATAGACAGCAAGCGCGCGCAAGGCATCGATTTGTTCGGTGACTTTCATCGTGCCTATCTCGGCAGACATCGCTGCACCAACGCGTCCGGCTACCATCAGAGCAGTCAGCACCGGCGCGAGCTCGCGGCAGAGCGAAACAGAAACTACCGCCCCCACGGCTGAGCCCATTCCCAGCTTGTTAAATTGGAAAAATGTTTGTGCCGAAAACACTGCGCCGGTGAATGCGCCGGTGATTATCACCACGAGCTGCGAAAGCAATCCCACTTCGACAACCTGGTTCAGGAACAATTTCCAGCGAAGCCGGTGCGTGAAAATCGAACGAAATGTGTCAGCAGCCAGCAGGACGAGTTCGCCGAGATATTGGGTAAACGCGAGAAGCGGGGCGCCGAGAGCGCTAAAGAAGCGGACCATTATGGAAGAAGCGATCTGATATGAGCGGACAGTGAACGGCTAAAGAGCGTGCTGCGCAATGTTTTGTTCTGATCGCCGGTTGGGGCGTTAGACGCTCAACCGCTCGGTCTTTGTTCGCGACTGTAATTCGGGCGGAATCGCGCCGATAAAGAGCGGTTCAAGATCGAGTTTAAGGAAAATAGCGCGAATTTCGCGAATGCTCAGAGTGGGTTCATCGAACTCGAGGTAAACGATATCGTGATTTGAATCCACCTTGTAACGCAGGCCGGCGACCTCCACGAGCTGCCGGTCCAATTCCAGGATGTTCCCCATTTCGCGCAAGCCACGCGCATAAATCTCAACTTCGAACATGACTCGAATAGTAGCGGTCGGATCAAAGCCATGCAATCCATCTCACCGCAGAAAATGATTGCCGGACCGTGTCCCTCCAAGCCGGCAATTGCGTCCGGCGCAAAGCTGCGTACATGATGCCCGTTCACGCAATGAGACGCGTTGCTCACTATTTGTTGGCCGCCAATGTGGTACTCGGCGCACTGTTCTTTGCCGGTTGCGAAACTGTTCCGCAAGGGATTCAGCAGGCCAGGATCGAAATGGCGCAACAAATCACGGCCGAACCAGCCGGCGATTATTATATCGGTCGGCGTTACTACAAACCTGATTACAAATTCTGGGGTTACGTTCGCAAGCCGGGCCAGCCATGGAGCACAGCGGAGTTGGTGATGCTCAATGAAAAAGCGAAACTTGCGCCGGACCGCGAACGTTTGGAATTCGGCAGCGACAACAACTACGAATACAAACTTTACGGCTACTTCAGTGGCGACAAAGTGTATGAGCCTGCGAGTAACGGGATTTATCCAGAATTCGTTCTGAAGGGGTACGAACTTATTTCCACTACGCCGCCGCCGATCTTCAAGAGTCAAATGAGTGGTCGCTCTAATCCAACCGACCTGCGGTACGTTGTCGAGAAACCCGAATGAGCGCTTCGTCATCCCGAGCTGATCGCGCAAATGCGCGAGCAGTCGAGGGAACACGCGCCGACATTTCCAAGGTCGCGGCTCAGGCTTGCTCGAGTGCACCCGGAAAAAGTCGCGATTCTCTCACGGAAGAATTCCTGCGTTATCTCGCGAACGAGCGAAACGCTTCACCGCGCACACTCAAGGCGTACTCCCATGCATTGACTAACTTCCGCGCGGAAAATAAAGCGCCCTGGAAAAAATGTACTGCCGACAATTTTCGTGATTATCTTTTTGCGGTGATGAAGCGCGGACAGGCGCGTTCGTACGTGCGGTTGCAGTTTTCAGCGCTACGCACTTTCTATCAGTTTCTCGCCGCTCGGAAACAGCTGCGACATAATCCCGTCCGGGAAGTGCAACTGCCAAAGATGGAGAAAAAACTCCCGCTGGTCCTCACGCGCCAACAGGTGGACGAGCTTCTCACGGCTCCCACGCGCGAGCCAAAGAGCAGATCTGCGCCATCGTGGATGCCGCTCCGTGACGTGAGCATCATGGAATTGTTTTACAGCAGCGGCTTGCGTCTGAGCGAACTGGCTGCGCTCGATGTGTCCGATGTTGATCTCTACACAGAATCGGTCCGCGTATTCGGCAAGGGGCGCAAGGAACGCGTCTGCCCGGTAGGTCTGCCAGCGCTGGAAGCGATTCAAAAATATCGGGCAACGGCCAACGTTCATTCGGGTCCGCTCTTCATCAATAAAGGGCGAACGCGAATGTCCGGGCGCTCAGTTTGGCTGGTGTTGAAACGGTACGTTCGGCGTACGTCCATCCCGATTTCCATGAGCCCACACAAATTGCGCCACAGTTTCGCCACGCACATGCTCGATCGCGGCGCGGACCTGCGCAGCGTGCAGGCACTACTCGGCCATGCGAGTCTTTCCACGACACAGATCTACACGCACGTCACCGTCGAACGTCTAAAGAAAGCTTATGCGGATGCGCATCCGCGGGCGTAATCAACCAGGCAGGTTTACGCCGCGACGCGATCTGGAGCGGTCGCCTTAGCTGGGTGCCGGCGCCGCGGGTGCGCTGCTTTCCGCCTGTGCTGCCGGAACGTGGAACGACAGCTTGCCATCAGCCGCGGCGACGTCCACGCGATCGCCGGGTTTGACGTTGCCGCGGAGCAGTTCTTCCGCGAGCGGATCTTCCAGAAAACGCTCAACAGCGCGACGCATTGGTCGGGCGCCGTACTGCGGGTCGTATCCCTTGTCGATGAGAAATTCCTTCGCGCTTTGCTGCAGCTCGATATGGACGTCCTTGGCTTTGATGCGCGTGAGAACTTTGTCGACTTCCAAATCAACGATGCGCAACAGTTCGGGTTTCCCGAGCGAATGAAACACGATGATCTCATCCAGCCGGTTGAGAAACTCGGGTTTAAAGACGCGTTTCGATTCCTCGAGAATCTTGTCGCGCATGGAATTGTAATCGTGTCCGTCGCTCGGCGCACCGAAGCCCATCACGGTCTGCTTCTTAAGTAGTTCAGCGCCGACGTTCGACGTCATAATGATGATCGTGTTCCGGAAATCGATCTTGCGGCCTAACGAGTCGGTGACCTTGCCGTCCTCGAGGATCTGCAAAAGAAGATGCATCACGTCGGGATGCGCCTTTTCAATTTCGTCGAAGAGCACCACCGAGTAGGGCCTGCGCCGCACGGCCTCGGAAAGTTGTCCGCCCTCCTCATAACCGACATAGCCGGGCGGCGATCCGATCAAACGGGATGCGGTGAATTTTTCCATGTACTCCGACATGTCGATTTGGATCAACGCATCCGCGTCGCCGAACATGAACTCTGCCAGCGTGCGCGCGAGATAGGTTTTGCCTACGCCGGTCGGGCCGAGAAATACGAAAGAACCGATCGGGCGCTTCGGATCTTTCAAATCCGCGCGGGAGCGGCGCAACGCCTTGCTGATCGCTGTGACCGCTTCCTCCTGGCCAATGACTCGCTCCCTTAGCTCAGCTTCCATTCTGAGCAGCTTCTGGGTTTCTTGCTCTTCCATCCGCTGGAGCGGAACCCCGGTGACCTTCGAGATGATGTGCATCATGTCGTCGCCTGTAACGACGACCTCTTTTTCTTCGCGTTCTTCGCGCCACTTGGTCAAAATGGCTTCGAGTTTTTCCTTCGTTTGTTTCTCCTTATCGCGAAGGGAAGCGGCTTTTTCAAAATCTTGAGCCTTGATCGCTCCTTCTTTTTCCAGACGAATGGCTTCGATATCCTTCTCGATATCCTTTACGTCCGGCGGCCGCGTCATTGAGTTGATGCGAGCGCGAGCACCAGCTTCGTCCATAACATCGATCGCTTTGTCGGGAAGAAAGCGGCCGGTGATGTACCGATCGGAAAACCTAACGGCAGTCTCGAGTGCTTCGTCAGTGAGTTTCGCTTTGTGATGCGCCTCGTACTTCGGACGCAAACCTTTCAAAATTTGAATGGCTTCATCAACTGTCGGCGCATCGACCTTTATGGTCTGAAAACGGCGCTCCAGCGCAGCATCTTTCTCGATGTACTTGCGGTATTCGTTCATCGTCGTTGCGCCGACGCATTGCAATTCGCCGCGGCTCAGCGCTGGCTTGATGATGTTGGACGCGTCCATGGCGCCTTCGGCTGAACCTGCACCGACGATAGTGTGCAATTCATCGATAAAGAGGATCACGTTCTTGGAACGGCGAATCTCATCCATCACTGCTTTGATTCGTTCTTCGAACTGGCCGCGATATTTTGTTCCTGCCACCATCAGGGCCAGGTCGAGCGTGATCACACGCTTGTCTCGCAACAATTCCGGCACGTTACCGTTTGAGATTTCCTGCGCCAGTCCCTCGGCGATGGCTGTTTTGCCGACGCCCGCTTCGCCGATCAATACCGGATTGTTCTTCGTGCGCCTGCAAAGTACTTGAATGACGCGCTCGATTTCGTTGCGCCGGCCAATCACTGGATCGAGTTCGCCTTTACGCGCCAACTCGGTGAGGTCGCGGCCAAACGCACGCAATGCCGGCGTCTTCACGTCTTTCTTTGCCGGTTCGCCTTCCTGTTCCGCCTCGGACGGCGTGAAATTCGGATCGAGCTCTTTCAAGATTTCGTTGCGGGTACGTTCGATATCGAGTTCCAGAGTCTTCAATACTCTGGCAGCGACCCCCTCGCCTTCGCGCAACAGCCCTAACAGAATATGTTCCGTGCCGACGTAGGAGTGATTGAGCGCCTTTGCTTCTTTGCCTGCAAGCGCCAGCACTTTCTTAACACGAGGCGTATATGGCACGTTGCCGACCATCTTTGTCTCAGGTCCGGAACCGACCTGTTTCTCCACTTCCATCCGCACCGTCTCGAGATCGAGCCCCATTTTTTGCAAGACATTTACTGCCACGCCCTGGCCGAGTTTGATCAGTCCCAGAAGCAAATGCTCGGTGCCCACATAGTTGTGGTTAAACCGGTCAGCTTCCTTGCGAGCAAGCGCCAAAACCTGTTGAGCTCGCGGTGTAAAATTATTCATTAGTTGATGGTGCGTCCGTCAAGCCGTTGCCTGAGTCTTTTACCATCTTACTAATATCAGGTTTGGGGAACACTTTCAAACGATCACGGATTATCTGGGCCCGCAGATAGTCGCGCTCTTCAGCATTTAACTTCTGTTGCGAGTTCTTTTGCAGATGCGCCGGCTGTGTTTCGATGAACAATTCGTCGATTTGCAGACGCTGATGTTCCGGGAACGCGCCGAGGTCCATCCCAAGCTTGATCACCGACAGCAGATTGAGCGCTTCCTTCGATGGCATTGCATGCGCATAAGTTAGAACGCCGTAAGCACGACCGATCTGATCGCACAGCGTGCTTGGTTTTCTTTGGAGCAAAGTCTGGCGCGCGTCGTCTTCCTTATCAATAATCGTCTCGATGACTTTGGTGAGACGATTGATGATATCTTCTTCTTTTTCACCGAGCGTAGTTTGATTAGAAATCTGAAAAAGATTACCCATGGCTTCAGTGCCTTCGCCGTAAAGCCCGCGTACCGCGAGCCCGATCTTGCTCACCGCCTGGATGACCTGATTGATCAGCTCGCTCAGAACGAGCCCCGGCAGATGCAACATGGCAGAGGCACGCATGCCGGTGCCGACGTTGGTAGGGCAGGCAGTCAAATATCCAAGTCGTGGATCGAAGGCGAAGTCGAGTTTGCTCTCAAGCGCGGTGTCTATCTTATCGACCAGCTTGAACGCCTGTTTCAACTGAAGACCGGAACGAATGGATTGCATGCGGAGATGATCTTCTTCGTTAATCATCACACTGAGGGTTTGGCGCCGATTCACCACGACGGCGCTGCCCGCCCCCTTCGCGGCATGCTCACGACTGATCAAGTGGCGCTCGACCAGCACCTGTTTGTCCAACGCTGCCAAATCTTGGAGGCCTTCGGCAAACGAGTCTTGCATTTCAGGAAGCGCTTCGACGCGCGCCCGGATCTGCTCGAGGATTGAGGTGCGTTCCGCTTTCTTCGCCCATCCGGGAAAAGCACGGTTTCGCAAATTCCGGGCCAGACGGACGCGGCTGCTGATTACAACCTGGTGATGCGGCCCTTCGCCGCGCAGCCACTCCCCCGCAGTAGAAAGCATGCTTGAAATTTTCATGGTGTGTTCGAAAGGTCGGTCTCGAGCTGCTTGATTTGATCGCGCAGCGAGGCAGCACTCTCGTAGTTTTCGTCAGCCACCGCTCTTTGCAGATTTTCAGTGAGGGCGCGCATTTGCTGGTTTAATGCCATCGTGCGCTGCGCGCGTTCCGGCAATTTTCCGATGTGTTCGGTCCCTTTGTGCATGGCTTTTAACAGCGAACCCAAGCCGTCGGAGAATGTTGCGTAGCATTCGCTGCAACCCAGGCGACCTGTCTTTT
>Ga0310811_10015267_pt1 | contig 10043 bp, 2 predicted proteins | sample YCmetagenome_FD_207642 | JGI IMG/M metagenome (GOLD analysis project Ga0310811, IMG submission 207642) | Soil microbial communities from experimental microcosm in Duke University, North Carolina, United States - YC | ecosystem: Engineered > Artificial ecosystem > Soil microcosm > Unclassified ...
CGGTGGCTTTCAATGTGCCGCCGTTGAAATTGATGGTGGCATTCTTTCCCCCGCCAATTTGAGTTTTGACAAATCCCGCGGTCAACAGCGCGCCGCCGTTCAGGTTCAGGATGGTGTTGGTAGAGCCACCTGCGGGACCGTTGTGAAGATTGAAATTTGCCGATGCGGTAGAAAGCACGGCGTTGTCTTGAAGCGTGCAGACAATCGAATACGTCGTGCCGGAGCTGGTCTGCCCCAACATGAATCCGCCGCCAAAAGTCAGGCTCGCGTTATCCTTCGCGACGAAAATGGTGCCGGTGCCCGAACCGGAGCGTCCCAAAGCACACACGGTTCCGCCGGCGGAGACGATGCCGTTCGACGCGATGATCACATTGCCGCGCGGAACGATGAAGTTCGCCCCGCCGATGCTGGCATTACCGGTCAACACCACCGTGCCGCTATTCGCTGAGGTCCCCGGACGAAACGAGCCGCCGCTGGAAGCCGTCACCGGCCCGGCCCACGTGCCCGTGCCGCTCGGGCAATCCAGCATCAAATCCACCGTCGAGCCGGGAATATTCCAAGCGTTCGTGACGACTACGCCGTCGGTGAGCTTCACCGAGCCGGCCACAAAGGTCAGTCCGCCGCCGCCGAGGGCGGCGTTTTGGGCGATGACCAGGGTGCCGGTCAAATTCGTGGTGCCGCCGGTGTAGGAATTGGCGTTCGCCAGCGTGACCGCACCGCTGCCGCTCTTCACCACGCTGCCACTCCCCGTGATAATCGGATCAAGGATGATCGCGTCAGCACGATTGAAGGTGAGCACGCTGTTGTTGGTCACAATGCCAAAACCGAGCGTGCCGCTGGCGGCTCCGGAACCCATTTGCAATTTCCCCGCGCTGATCAATGTGCCGCCGGCATAATCATTGGTGCCGTCCAGCGTCAAAGTCCCGGGGCCGGTTTTGGTCAAACTGCCACTGCCGGTCAAGCTTCCGTCCAACGTCAGATTGGCCGCGGCATTGGTCACTTCAATGATGCCACCACCGGTGTTGAGCGTCGCGCCACGATCCGTCGCGCCGTTGAGGCCGAGATAGCGCAGGGTGCCACCTCCGCTGAAAACCAATTTGCCAGAATCGGACGAAGCCGCGCCGATTGGACTGGCCGAGCCGCCGTCCGCCAGCGCGTTGAGCGCCAGCACACCACCACCGATTTGCGTCGGCCCGGTAAATCCATTCGTGGTCAGGACCGTCAGGGTCCCGGAGCCGAATTTGGTCAAGCCGGACGGTCCGGCGATCTGGCCACTGCCGGCGAACGTGTAGTTGACGCCCGCATTGACCGTGACGGCGGCGGGATATAAATCGCCGGACAGATTCACCACCGGGCTGGTCGAGCCGGTGTCATCGAACATCACGTTGTCATTGAAGGCGAAAATATCCAGCGTTGCGCCGTTGAGCCAGTTGCTGACGCCGGATTGATTCCAGGTGTTCGCCGCGAAGCCGCCCTGCCAAATGACGTTCGTCGGCAGTCGGTCGGTGGTGACCAGCAGGGAAATGGTCTTCGACACATTGGTCAGGAGCACGGATCGGCCCGCCGTCCCGCGCACGATGAAATTGGTCAGACCACCGGTCATGGTTCCGCTGTATTGGATCAGCGGATAAAGGCCGTTGGTCAGCGCGCTGTCCAGCCGTGTGAGCTCAATGATGTTGGTGCCGCTCAAATTGAGATCGCCGACGACTTTGATGAAGTCGTTCGTTTTACTCAGACCGGTGCAATCATCCGACAGATCAAATTGATTCAACACGCCGCCCGGTTCGGTCAGCGCGTTGGTAATGGTAAGTGTGCCGGGAGCGTTGGTGTCCGGCCCCACGGTCAGCGTGCAACCCGTCTGCATGATCAAGCCGTTGCCGAGACGGCCGCCGCCGCCGAATTGCGAAGGACCTTCCGGCGTGCCGCGCCGCTCCACCGTCACCGCGCTGCCGCTCAAGGTGCCATTCACGAACAACGCGCCGCCGCTGACGAATGTGCCGCCGGCATAGTTGTTGGTGTTGTTGAGCGTGAGCCGCGCCAGGCCGGCCTTGACGAGCTTCATCGCGCCGCTTAACGAGCCCGAACCGGCGAACGTGTAATCGTTGACGGAGTGGACGGTAACTTCTCCCGGCGCAAGTGTTCCGGCGAGATTAACGGCGGGTGAATTGGAGCCGGACAAATCGAACAGCACGGATTTTCCGGTGGTGAAAAGCGCTGCGACGTTGTTGCTCACCCAGACGCCGTTGGTGAACCAGTTCGCCGTCGCGCCCGCGTCCCACATGTTCGCGCCGCCGCCGCGCCAGACGAGGTCCGCGCTGGAAACCGGCGGCACGGGCGGTGGAAACATGTCCGCGCCGATAAAAAATCCCGGATGCGGCGGCTGGTTGTAACCGGTGTTCTGCCACGCAATGGCGCAGCGATATTGCGGGTCGTGCATCAATGTGTAGAACCGGTTGGTCGCGACCGTGGTCGTGGTGTAGATGCAGAGGTTGGAATTATCCGCCGTGCGCCAGATGACTTCCTCGCGCCAGTCGCCGAAAATGTCGCCACTCAAGCAGGGAGTGGATTTCGTGCCGTTATTGGAGGATAGCCCGGCGGGCGAAAGGATTGAGCTGCTGCTGTTATTGGTCCAGTTCCACTTGGAAATCGTCGTGCCATCGAGCGATTCGCGCAGCGTGTCGGCGTCCCACCACACGCAGAAGTTTTTTGGACTGGGCGCGGAACTGGAAATCTGCACCCCGGTCGCGCTCCACAACCCGCCGATGGAGCCCCACATCTCGTAGCCCCGATAGCGGGGATCAATGTCATACGCCACGCCGCGCCCGACGTCATTCCCCTGGCCATCCACGCCGAAGATCAGCGCACCGGTTTTCGCATCGCGATATTCCAATCCGGTCGGGCCATACACCGTTGGTTCTTCATGCACCATCCAAACTTCGAGGCCGGGACGCAGCGGATCCATGTCGGAAAAATGCAGGGCATCGCCATGGCCCAGGCCGGTGGAATAAAACGGCTTGCCGTCATCATCAACGCACGCCGCGCCATAGACGACCTCGTCCTTGCCGTCGCCGTCCGGGTCGCCGATGGTCAGGCTGTGCGAGCCTTGATTGCGATAGGCGGTGTTCGTCGGGTCGCTCGCAAACGTCCAGCGCAACGACAACGCGCCATTCCGCCAGTCCCAGGCCGCGAGATACGCTCGCGTGTAATAGCCGCGGCAAAAAATTCCGCTGGGACGGACGCCGTCACAATACGCCACACCGGCGAGAAACCGATCGAGCCGGTTCCCGTAGCTGTCGCCCCAGACGGTGTTGATGCGCGATGCAGTGGGGTTGTCGTCATTATTGTCCTGATCGCGCTTGGGATAATAGGTCGCGGTGGCCATTTCTTCGCCAGTCAGGCCATTGAACACCGTCAGAAACTCGGGACCGTGCAGAACGTAACCATTAGTCGTGTTGGCGTTGGGATTGTTGAAACGGTAATCGTCCGCGTCATTGAAGTTCGGATGCGGGCCGTTGGCCGTCTGCCATTTGCCGAGGCCACCGACGTAATTGCCGGCGCCATCCTTCGAGCCGGGCGCCGTGCGGCACATCAACTCCGCTTTCCCGTCGCCGTCAAAATCATAGACCATGAAATCCAGATAATGCGCGCCGGAGCGGATGTTCGGCCCGAGATCCATCCGCCACAGCCGCGTGCCGTCGAGTTTGTAACAATCGAGATACGTGTCGCCCGTGAAGCCGCTGAAGGAATTGTCCTGCGAATTGGACGGATCCCATTTCAAAATGATCTCGTATTCGCCGTCGCCGTCCACGTCGCCCACGCTGGCATCGTTGGCGTTGTAAGTGTAAGGCACGCCGTCCCACGCGATGCCGTCGGGCGGTGGCGCGAGCGGGATGTTCAGATATTGTCGAACCGGCGCGGCGGCGGGCATGGCGAACGACGCGCTGACGGCCTGCGTCACGCCGTTGAAAACCGGCTGCACAAACCACGCATGGGCCGAAGCCTGCGCCGCACCGGTGTCCACGAAATTGCAACTGTTCGTGATGCCCGCAACGAGCAGATTGGTGACGCCGCCGGTGACGCGATACAGGTTGAACTGCGTGTCCACCGGGTCCGTGCCCAGCAAACGCCAGCCGACATAGACCGAGTTCGCGCCGGTGCGCATCGCCACCACGCCCCGCCCGAGTTTTTCCAACTGCCGCTGCGCCGAGGCGGACAACGCGAGGAGCAGGCCAAGGCCGAGCGCCATGCTGAATTTTACTTTGAACATCGTTTTACGATTTGCGTTTACTGCGTTGCCAGACGATCCCCAGCAAAAGCAGCGCGGCGATTCCTGAGACTAAAGCCGAAACCAGCAACCTGCCGCCCGACTTCCCGCTGGCGACGGGTGATTCCGGCGAATTTGTCCGGCTCACGGCAACGCTGGTTGTGTTTGGGATGGTTGAAGTGGCAGGTGAAACCATCGCCACCTTCGCCGGTGGCGCGATCTCAGCCACGACCATGGGCGCGTCCGCAAACAAGACCGGTTGACCGAGCACCTTGCCATGCACCATGTCCAGCACCGTGAGCGCCAAGCCATACTGGCCCTGCCCGGCGAGCGCCTTCAATCCGGCGGCGTCAAACCGCAGCGGACGTTCGGTCGCCGGCGGATACTCGACCTGGAATTCGATGTGGTCTTCCGCCCTGAGCGCGACGTTCACCCGGCGGACCGGCAGCAGGTTTTCTCCGGCTTGGATCTGGCAGAATGATTTTCCACAAACCAGCAGCGCCGCCTGGTTTTCGGCGAACCAGTTCGTCGCGGAAACGCCCGCTGGCGGACGTGATGCCACGCCGGCCAGCCGCAAGCCCGTCCGAAATTCCATCACCACACTCAGATCCACGCGGTTGGTCCATAAAGACGCGGTCGCCGTAAGCTCATAGGGGTCGTGCGCCAAACCCATGCGACACATGAACAGAGCAAAGGTGAACAGCAGCAATCGTTGCGCGATGGGGAATATTGTTCGCTTCACGGGTGCAGTTCTTTGGTGAGTAAGAAGTGTATCGCGCCGGCGCAAGGTCGGGCATCGGATGTCCATCCGAGAGGCAAAGCTCCAAGCTCCAACATCCAAGCTCCAGAGAAATTCCAGGCACTAAGCTTCAAACGTGCATCAAGCGGCTTGGATTGGAGGTTGAAGTTTGGAGCTTCTCTGGATGTTGGTGTTTGGAATTTATTTTCCGCCTGTCACCGGCGTCAGCGTGACCGGCCCCAGCAGACCGCAATCCGTCAGCGGCCAGTGGGACGCATCGAAAGGTTTGTAATTGATGTCCACGATGTTGATGTCGCGGAAGGTTTTCCACGGCACGCCGCGACGATCCAGATCGCGAATACGATTGGCGGCGACGCTGGTGACTTCCACTTCGAGTGTGTTGCCGGTGGGTTTGAGGTTGTCCACCACCACGCGAAACGGCGGCGTGATGAGCGTGCCGTAATCCTTGCCATTCACGCGCACGCGGGCGCTTTGCTGGACGTTGCCGAGATCGAGGAAGAATTTTGAATTTTGAGTTTTAAGTTTTAAGTTCTCCGCATCGAACGTGGTTTCGTATTTCGCGGTGCCGGCAAAGGCTTGCGTGTTCGTGTCGGGGAACGTCGTCCAAGAAGCGAGCTTGGCGGTTTGAAAATCGGCCGGCAGCGTCGGGCCGCCGAGGAGGAATTTCACGTTCCACGGGCCGGGCAGGGTCTGGGGTTTGGCGTCTGGCGTCTGGGGCTGCCAATAATTCCAAGCCGGGCCTTCCACTTTTTTGTCGGCGAAAGCGCGGAGAATCACGGATTCGCCGGCGGCGAATTGTAGATGGACTTCGGTGGTGTCGGGTAATCCCAAATGTGTCGAGTTTGGCCGAATTGCGGCTAGGGAGGTTTCAGCAGTCATGGGATCAAGCACGACAACGGATTCCGCATGATGCCCAAGGCGAATCCAACCATCGAAATTGGTGCCGCTGTGGTTGGCTATGAAATAATTCCAGCCTCCGTAAAACGAACGCCGCAAAAACGAAAACCCGGATTCGGTCATTGATTCAGGGACTGACGCGGAGAATAAAAGGCCAAATGAAGCCTTCGTCTGGATAACATGACCCTTGCCAAATAAGCTGTTCATTCCTGCGTGCGAACCAAATGCAATTCCCGCTGGCAGCTTTGATAGCTGCAATAATTCGGAGCGCTGCTTCTCGAAATCCTTTAGGCCCGAAACATCCACCGGTAACTTGTTGTCAAAAATAATGGTCGCGCCGTTTTCCGCCAACGCAAGTAGCAGTTTGAAGGTTTCCAGTGGAATGGATTTACACTCCGGCACGATGATGACTCGGTATTTGCCGCCGGGCATTTGAATTTTTCCGTCGGCGACTTTCGCTGTTTTCAATTGCGCGTCGGAAACGTAATCGAACGAATAACCTTTATCCCACAGTTCCTTTGCAACTTTACCGATGGGCTGGCCCTCAAACCAGTCGCGGGCGTGGACGGTGAGTTGCGGCAGCAGTTTGTCACCGGGCTGCATCCAGAAATCGGCGGCGTTGTAATAGAGCAGGATGTCGTTGTCGGGCTGGCCGGATTGCAAAATGGATTGCACACGCGCGGCGTAGGCGTTGAGCGCGGGGACGTCGCGCCAGATGGAATTGCGCGGGTTCATCTCCAGCGAGGCGTAAAAATGCCAGCCGGGCCAGCCGGCCTCGTCGGGCGAGTAACAGACGCCGTGATAAAACAGGTGGTTCACGCCGGAGAGAAACATGTCGTCTATGAGATATTTCACGTCGGACAATTTCTCGGTGAAATGCTCCTCGATCCACGTGCCAGTCTCGGCGCTGACAAGCGGCTTGCCGGTGACGTGCGCGGCGGACGACGCAAACTTGGAGATGAGTTTGTTGCGGTCGGTGTGGAACATCTCGGTCTCGGGAATGTCCGCCGTCGCGTAAAGGTCCAGCCAGTTGCCGGGCGAACCATGCGCCTGATCGCGCGTGATAAAGCCATGTTCGTGCGACCAATTCACCCATTTGGTCAACGACTCGGCCATGAGTTCGGAAACAGTCTGGCGGTAGTCGCACTTCACGCGGTTGGCGCGATCGTTGTCTTCTTTACTGAAGAGCGCGGGTAGTTCGGTCTGCAACTTGTAACCACGACGCTTCTCGAACTCGGCGAAAAAGTTTGGCGACCAATCGGAACGATACTCGTAGGAATCGTGATACTGGGCGCGCGGTTTTGGGCCGTGATAATTGGCGAAGGCGGCGGTGTAGGGCTTGAGAAAATCATCCATTGCGGGCGGATAAATCAAGTTGAGCATCCAGCCTTCGCCGCCGGGGCCGGCGCGTTTGACCTTCTGGCCGCTGGGTTTTTGCGAGATGGCGTAAACCGTCCAGGTCTTGGGTGGCGCAGAAGTTCCGTTGCCAAGCCAGCTACCCGGCGGGACAAATGGAACCTCGCCGTCAGCCGAGATTGAACCGGTCAGATCAACTGATTTTCCGTTCGGACCGAACGCAACAAGCGCCTGTGTCACTTTAGGATCGAATTTTTGCTTAAGCGGTTCACCGATCCCAAGATCAAAGGTTTTCACGACAACACTGGCATTGGCATCCTCATCGGTCACTTGTGGCCCGCCGAAGCACCAGCCGCTGCCGGTGGTCATATCTACGCCCATGCCGAGACGATGCGCTTCGCTGACGGCCCAGCCCATCATGTCCATCCATTGCGGCGAGAGATATTTGATGTATTTGTCTTCAAAACCTTTCGCGCCGTAGATCGGGATGATGTGGATGCCGCCGAGGCCGGCGGCGGCGTAGCGTTCGAGTTCCTTGGTGAGATTGGTTTTGTCCACGGCGCTGCCCATCCACCAGTTGAAGGCCCACGGCTTGGTCTGCGACGTAATGGGCGGCCAGGCCAGGGGATCATCGGCGGCACGGGCACCGAGGGTTGCCAGAACCAGCGAGGCCAGAGCCAGCGACAATTTACGGCGGAAGTTCATGCTGCTGATTAGACACGGACAATGATTTTTGGCGCAAGCGGAGAGTGTAACAATTTCTGGCGATGCCGACGACGGGTCATGGGTCATGGATGGAGAATCGGATAAAATGGGGGCGGCGAATAAGTTTTTGGCGGCTTTTATCCCCTTTAAACGCGTTTCAAATAGAACATTTGTTTTACAGCGCCAGCTAACTTGAATCTTGACCTGCACGGACATTTCTTAAGACTCCAACGGATATTCCACATCAACCATGAGCACACCAAATCAATCCACGGGTTCCAATGGCGTCAAAACGGGCATGTTTCGCCTGCCGGACGGAACGAACATGCTGTTCACCTTCTGCCTCGTTTCGTCGCTGTTCCTGCTCTGGGGCTTTTGCAACGGAATGATTGATACGATGGACAAACATTTTCAGGATCAATTGCACCTGACCAAGGCGCAGTCGGCCTGGGTGCAGTTCGCGCATTACATGGGCTACGCGCTGATGGCGCTGCCGGCCGGCCTGCTGACGCGGCGGATCGGTTACAAATGGGGCATCATCTTCGGCCTGCTGTTCGTGGCGATGGGCGGGTTCTGGTTCGTGCCGGCGACGCACATCTCGCAATTCTGGGCGTTCCTGATGGGCGTGTGCCTCATCGCGATGGGTTTGACGGTGCTGGAAACGGTGGCGAATCCCTACACCACGCTGCTCGGACCGAAGGAATTTGGCGCGACCCGCATCAATCTCGCGCAATCGTGCAACGGCATCGGCTGGATTCTCGGGCCCATTGCGGGCGCGACGTATTTTTATTCCGAAGGCGGCGTGGAGAAGGCGCACGGCCAGCTGTTCATTCCCTATGTCGGCGTGGGCATCATCGTGCTGATTCTGGCTGCGCTGTTCATGCGTGCCAAAGTGCCGGACATCAAGGTGCAGGATGAATATCACACGGACGATAATTTGCCCGTCAATGCCGAGAAAAACAGCGTCATGGTGTTCCTGATGATGTTACTGAACGTCGGCGCGCTCGGGCTTTCCGTATATCTGGTGCTGCATACGATTCTCCCCGCGTGCGGCATCGGTGAGCAGACCGTCGAGAATAAATGGTGGGTTTTTGCGCTGGCCGTGCTGGCGACGACACCACTGCTGATTGCCGGAACAAAAAAAGTGACGACGCACAGCATCTGGGCGCATCCGCATTTTTCCGGCGCGACGCTGGCGCAATTTTTCTATGTCGCGGCGCAGGCGGGCATTTTCAGCTTTTTCATCAACAGCATGACGGTGGACAAGAACACGGGTTATTGCATGGTGCCCACGCTGCCGGCGGCGTGGAGCAGCGGTTTTCTGAAAGACAAGGGCTTGGTTGAAACCCGCACGATCATTGCCGAAAAAGACCTCGCCGATCTGCCGGTGCTCGCGGCGCGGTTGCAGGATAAATCGGATGCCGTGGCGCAATTCATCAATGGGCAATTGTCAGCCGGCACCCTCGCTCTCCTGGCGGATGTCGCCGCCGAACCCAAAGTGCTGCGGAAGGCGCTGGCGACTGATTTGAACCAAATCATGCGGCAGGAATTGAACAAGAAAGATGGCAAGCCAGCCTTCTACGACGCCGGGCGTTTCGGCGGCGTGACCTTGAGCGCGGCCACGCAACAATTGGTGACGGAAAATCCGACGGCGGATAATGCCCGGCTGCGCTTGAACCGCCATCTGTTGGCCGACGCATTCCCCAAGATATTGCCTTACGAAGACGGCGCGCTCGCCATCAGCGACAAAGGTGCGGGGATGTTATCCTCATTCGCGTTCGGCTTCTTTCTGCTGGGCCGGCTCGTGGGCGCGTTCCTGATGAAAAAATCTCCGGCGCATAAAATCCTCGGCCTGTTCGCGCTGTTGAACGTCGGCATCTGCGCCCTGATCATCGGCCAGCTCGGCTGGATTTCTGTGGCGTGCGTTTTCTTAAGTTACTTCTTCATGTCCGTGATGTTCCCGACGATCTTTGCGCTGGGCATCTTCGGGTTGGGCGCGCAATCGAAGAAGAAGGCGTCCGCCTTCATCGTCATGTCCATCACGGGTGGCGCTTTGATGCC
>Ga0310811_10015268_pt1 | contig 10043 bp, 11 predicted proteins | sample YCmetagenome_FD_207642 | JGI IMG/M metagenome (GOLD analysis project Ga0310811, IMG submission 207642) | Soil microbial communities from experimental microcosm in Duke University, North Carolina, United States - YC | ecosystem: Engineered > Artificial ecosystem > Soil microcosm > Unclassified ...
CACGGAAGTTAAGCTCTTCAGCCCCTACGATACTATGTGGGTAGCTGCATGGGAAAATAGGACGTCGCCGTCTCACCCGCCCATCACAGGTGTTTTTTTATACCTCTAACGCTTCTATCTATGATGCCATCAACCCAAAAACTGGTACTCCCCCCATCCATATAACGGATATTATCCTTTATGTCGAAAAATCAATTATACTATGTTCAGGCTTTTCACCTGCATCTGTACACAAAACCATGACATAAAACATAAACAGAGAGAAGTCAACAAAGGATTTTGAGAGAAAGGCAAGAAGGATAATGACCACCACCCATCAGAACAAAACACTTCCAGAAACCAGTATTCAAACCACACACACAGATACAACCTTCACGGCGCAACTCTACCGACAGGTAACCTGGCTTGGCATAACTGCCGGACTACGCTCGATGATGCCCATCGCTATGCTTACATGGTCCGCTCCTGAAGCCAGTCCACGCGCAAAAACACTCACGAGCTTTCTCGCTATTGGAGAACTCATTGGCGATAAATTACCCATTATACCAAGCCGCCTCACACCGGGTCCTTTTATTGCTCGTCTGGTGATTGGAGCCATCAGTGGCGCGCTGCTCTGCCGTCGCTATCAACATCCATTAGCCGAGGGAGCAATGCGCGGAGCACTGAGTGCTGCAATAGGCACAATTGCGGGAAGTGGCTATCGTACCCTTACAGCTCAAACAACCGAAGTCCCTGATGTTGTGTGGGCCAGCATCGAAGATTGTGCTGCCTTCGGCCTTGGCAAACGTGCAACACAAGCTCCGAGCAAAGCAAAATAGAAACTATCAAAAAGCGTCGAGGAATGGTACGCACCCGACCGGAATAATACCAATACTACTCGGCATCCGGTGTACGTAGCGTTCCCAGACGCCGCATCTCAGGCCAGATCAAAGACACAAATAACACAACCAGAATAGTGCCGATGCCACCACCAACAACCGACAACACAGGACCGAAGAACTGCGCGGTTACGCCTGACTCAAACCCACCGAGTTGATTGGATGCATTCACAAACAAACCATTAACCGCCGCAACACGACCACGCATCTCATCCGGCGTACGTGTCAACGCCAGTGTATTTCGTATCACTACACTGATGTTATCGAGGCCCCCCAATAACAACAACATCACAAATGACAGCCAGATATTACGAGAAAAGCCAAAAGCAATCGTCGCAATACCGAACCCGGCAACCGCCAGTAATAATGTACGTCCAGCCTTCTGGAACGGCGGACGATGGGCCAGAAACAATGCAACGACAATAGCGCCAAACGAAGGCGCGGCACGCAACCAGCCTAAGCCAACTGGTCCAACATGGAGAATAGAGCTGGCAAAAATAGGCAACAACGTTGTAGCACCACCTAACAGGACTGCAAACAGATCTAACGTAATCGCAGCAAGCATCACCTGTGTGCGTCGTAAAAAGCTCAATCCTTCTATCACTGAACGCCACGTTGTCTGCTCACCTGCCTGTATCTGCTTCCTTTGTATATGAATACAAGCCATCAGCACAACAAAAACCAGAGCCGTCACCACATTCAGGGCGTAAATGGCCGTTCCATTCCCAGTCAGAGCAATTAACAAACCACCCAGACCAGGCCCAAGCATAGAGGCCAGTTGCCATGAGCTACTTGACCATGTAGCAGCGTTTTCAAACACATCATCAGGAACTAATAATGGCAACATTGTAGAACTGGCGGGATTGTTAAAAGCTTCAGCCGTTCCCATCACTAACAGACAACCATAAATCAGCCAGATTGAGCCTTGTACATATGATAGCCAGGTCAATACCAACGAACCCAGCGCAAGTACAGCCAGTGTAACCAGAACGATACGCTTTCGATTATAGCGGTCGGCAATATGTCCAGCAGGCAAAGTAAAAAATACTGCTGGCACAAACAGAAATAGTCCGACCCCACCTAACACGAGAGCGGAATGCGTGCGCTCATACAGATCCCAGCCAAGAGCGACTTGCAGCATCTGTTCACCAATAGCGGCAACAAACATACCAACAAAGAGCAAACGGAAATTACGAAAACGCCAGGCGCGATATGGATCATGTTTCACATCACCAGTCTCTGGCAATAAAGACTCTACGACGCCATTACTTTCATTCGGACTTGTAGAAGACTCAGAGGCACTGTCGTTGTTTAAACGGCTCACGAATTACAACCTCTCCCTTAAAACAAAAATGAATAGATACAAATAAAGACACATACTACAGCAATATAACATACATTCTAATTTTCAAATAGGAATAATCTCGATAAGATTGACTTATAAGAGTGATCTGATAATACAGAGCAAATGCTCATAGTGCGCTTTACAGTGCATTCCTTTGCCATTTATCATATGTATCAAAAAAAATAGACATATGTTAAAAAAGGCTACATATGTCTATTTTCCTAAACATCATGGTATGAACATGAGAATAATTTTAGCCACCACCAACAAGAGTGACTATCTCCAATGCATCGTGATTGTGCAAGCACACACGATCAAACTCAGTACGCGCCACAATATCACCATTACGCACAACCACCACATAGCGGGCAGCAATATTTAATCCTTGCAAGAGATCCGCAATAGTGCTACCTACAGCAAGTGAATATGGCTTTTCGTTCGCTGTAATTGCGATCATATCTGACTGCTGTAGCTCTTTTTCCATACTACTTCCTTACTCTCTACTCTCTGGCTGACTGACGAAGTATTTCACGCAACTGTTGAACCACCAGCGTGATCTGTGAAGATCGTAATAGCGCGGAAATAACCGCAATACCATCCGCGCCAGCCGCCAGAACAGTGGCAGCATTTGAGACATCAATACCACCAACAGCCAATACAGGGAGCGCGGAGTGCTCCTGCTTTATACTTCGCACAAGAGATGGACCACTTCCCGGTTCACCTGGATGCGAACGTGACGGGAAGATGTTCCCAACCTGCAAAAAATCAGCCCCCTGCATTGCTGCCTGTTGAGCTTGCTGTGGGCTATGTACCGATGCACCAAGCAGAAAAGATTCTCCAACCACTTCACGTGCTAGCGACAGAGGTAAGCTAAGCGCCCCCAACTGAAAACCATCCACATGCACCGCTAAGCCAACATCAAGGCGATCATTTAATACACACAAGGCGTTATACTGCCTGCAAAGCGCGAGCAAGGGCAAGGTAAATTCATACAACTGTGATGCTGTATACTGATGAGCGCGAATTTGCAGCATTGTGATCCCGGCAGCAAGCGCCTCCTCCACCTTCGGCAAAAGATCAGGAATTGTGGGATCTGTAATCAAGCAGAGTTGAGGACAAGGCAAAGCCGATCGAGACATCATTTTATTGCCCCAGTACTGGCATGCCAACGGTTGGACTGCTCGCCGCTGCCTGCTGCTTACGTGGAATACGACCAGCATGAAAAGCCGCCTGACCCGCCTCAATACCCAACTTCATCGCCAATGCCATCTGTACTGGATCTTGCGCCAGCGCGACCGCTGAATTGATCAGACAGGCTGAGGCTCCAACTTCCATCGCTAACGCGGCATCAGACGGTGCTCCAATACCAGCATCAACAACAACAGGAACGCGAGCCTGCTCTATAATAATCTGGATCTGGGGCAAATTCAGCAAACCCTGTCCCGATCCAATCGGTGATCCGAGTGGCATCACCGTCGCGGCTCCGGCATCCTGCAAACGCTGGGCCAGAATCGGATCAGCATTGATATAAGGCAACACATCAAAACCTTCCGCAACCAGTATCTCCGTCGCCTCAAGTGTGGCGATAGGATCAGGCAACAGGTATTTCGCATCAGGGATGATCTCTAATTTGACCCAGCGAGGCAGACCCATCGCGGCAGCCAGACGGGCGGTCTGAATAGCCTCCTGAGCAGTCTTACAACCGGCAGTATTAGGCAGAATGGTATAGCGTTCTGGATCAATAGCATCAAGCAAGTTCGGCTGCTGTGGATTTGAAAGGTCCAGACGGCGCAACGCTACGGTGACGATCTGTGTACCACTAATCTCCAGACTGGCCTTCATCTCGTCTAACGAACGATATTTTCCTGTCCCGATCATCAATCTTGATTGAAATTCACGACTGCCAATTTTTAATGTATTCATGAGGATGCGTCCTTTCCACATACCGCTTCAGACAGAGTGAACTATGAAGCAGCATGTAACACTCAAACACGTGGGATCGACTGTCAAGAACGCTAGAGGGAGGCTTCTTACGTAAAGAGGATAGCGACGATGAAAAGATTGAATGCTACGCTCCATCATAGATACTGGCATCATCTCATCTGGCTCTGCTTCCCTACGCTGGCATTACCCAGTTCAGGTCAAGGGTCCCCCACGACAACAGTGGTGCTCTCAGCCCGGTTTTCCAGGCTCCCCTAGCAAATGAATAACGAACTCTCACCCAATTGTAACCTAACGTACTAAAACTACGCAAGCAATCAAACACTGGCATTCACACTTCATTCATTTCCCCTGCTCTGGTATTTTACTCACTTATATGTTATAGTTGTTATATAACAAACTGTTGGAGAAAACTACGTGCTACTCGTCTTAGAAATTGAGAGTGAAAAACCACTCTATCAACAAATTCGCGATCAAATCGTGGAGGGTATCGCTGCTGGTCGCTTAGTACCGAACCAGACGCTCCCTTCTATACGACAGTTAGCCGCAGATTTTGGTATCAACCTGCATACCGTAAACAAGGCCTATGACCAATTGGAACGTGAGGGTTTTATCTTATTACGCAGAAAAACCGGTGCAGTAATACAGATAAATCCGCGTCTGGCGGAAGATTGGGAAGCCCGAATGCGTACCCTACTGGCAGAGGCATTCGCGAAGGGTGCAGCCGTTGAGCATATTATGCAGCAATGTCAGAATATTCTGACTGGTTTTCAAGAGCAAAGAAATGCAAACGTCAGTCTCACTGACGAAGGAACAAACCAATGATTATCGAATATGTTATTCCAACACTTATATTCATTTTCATTTTTTTTGGCCACTGGTTTATGCCCGATATTATGCCTTCCACATTGCCTTTCGGGGTACGAATTCCACCAGAGCGGGTAGATGAACCTATCATCAAACAGATACGTCAAAACTATCGTACCGGGCTTCTACTGATTGCGATTCTCATGATTGCCATAGGTATATGGCTGATCATAGCGTACACACCGCTATTCATAAACGTTGGTACACCTTTCGTTGCCATACTGCTCATGGGAACAGATTATGTGCTCGCGCATCAGCGTCTCCGCCGTATCAAAGAGCGCGAGGGATGGTATAACGGCTTACGACAGGCTATCGCGACAAATATCCAGGCTCATGATCAACAAAAAACACGCATCTTTTCACCCTGGCTCATCTCATCAATCATCATACTCATCATGACAATTGCGCTGACTATCGTTCGTTACCCGGCGCTCCCGGCTGTTATCCCTACCCATTTTAATGCAGCAGGGGTCCCCAATGGCTGGATGAACAAATTTTCCGGCGTTGTTTCCCTTTCATTGACGAATATCCTGATCACAGCGTTTTTCATCGTGCTTATACGCTATCTGCCACGCACACGCATACAATTAGATCCGTCTAATGCTGAAAGGGATTTACAGAGACAATTACAACAACGTCAACTTGTGAATAAACTGCTGGCGATCACATCACTCATTATCAATGCAAGCTTCTTTTTCATCTCGCTTCAGACGTTACAGATCCTGCCAACAAATGCCCAGGGCGGCAATACCATTATGACGACAATCATCCCCCTATTCCCACTCGCTATCCTGGCAACCATTGTCTGGTTGATCATACGCATGATCCGGCTGCGGAACCAGAGTGGGACACAGAGACAAACCACACCATACGTCCTGCGCAATGATGATCGTTACTGGCTCGGAGGTCTGTTCTACAGCAATCCAGATGATCCGGCACTGTTTGTCGAAAAGCGTTTCGGTATTGGCTGGACCATCAATTTTGGCAATCCGCAGGCAAAATGGTGGATTTTAGGGTTTCTCGCCGTTATTCTGATTTTTGTTGTACTGCCACCACTCTTTCTTCACCCATAATCACAACAACCCCAAAAAGAAAGAATACATGTGCAAATCGTCTTTTTTGATTTGCACATGTGAATTTATGCATTTAGTTATGGGTGGGTAACCCTTGCAGAAGACGCAGTTCCATATGCTCAACATAGGAATGGGGATCCCATGACATAGTATTGCGCTCAGGGCTGTTGTAGTATTCAGCATCCCGTGCAACGTAGCCTTCGGGGCCATCATAACTGACCAACCATACAAACTCGCTCTTCTGTTCATTCGTCCAGGCTGAAACAACCTTAAAGCCAAACTTCTCACGAATTGGAACAATATCACGACGCCAGTTCGTATAAAATTCATCCAGTGTGCCCGGCTTAATACGATAAATACGTAACTGATACTCTACCATCAATAATAATCCTTTCCTTCTAAACAAGTAGGCAGAAAAAACTATTGCTATCGTATCATCTGCCCGTCCAAATACACAAAAAGAAGTACGGCATTACAGAGGAGGAGAAAATATCATCAGGTAGCAGAGCCAAAAGGAAGAACGGCTGTCCATCACGTGATGGACAGCCGTTCTTGTACAGCCCGAAACTACCCGCAGAGTAAGGAAAGTTGTCTGCTCTTACTCAATGCTAGCGTTGGAAAGCGAACTGTCGTGTTTCTTTAGGTGTCTCCAGTGTTTTTGGTGTCTCTTCCATCTCTGGATGAGACGCGACCATCAAAATGTAGCCGGTAGCCAGGATAGACGAGATATCAACACCAAAGGAGCGCATCTTGAGCCGAGTACGGGAGAGAGCGCACCGAATAGGGCGCATCTCCTGATCCCATGTTCCATTAACCATCGCATCATCCAGATGAGTGCGTGCCTGCGCGATCTGCTCCTCGTCTGCCTTGCCCCCACCATAGAAACTCGCATACAATACCTCATAAGGGCAATAGTAAGGGAACAGTTCTAACAGCGGCATCAACACACTCATTTCAGTGTGGGTAAACTGTTCCTGACGCACCAATCGTGGAATACTCATCTCATCACAAACCAGATAAGAGAGAGTGCCAAAGCTGGTATTAAGAGCCATCGTATGTCCCGGCGGCAGCGAGTCTTGCAACGAAAAATGTAAGATTTTATCGTTGTGACGACCTGGATAATCGACAGGTGTTTTCGGCTTACGCAGGTAGACTTTCTGCATGGTGATACTCCTTCATAGTAGACGCGCTCAAACCTACTAATCTCAACCGCATCGCCAACTTCCCGCATGCACCAATCACAGGCGCGGCACTGGTACGGGCACGATGACCTGGCATCGACAGTGAGATAACATAATCCTGTGTAGGATCAGGGTAGTGGCTCATTCAACACTACACCTTCACACTGTAGCCAGACTTCAGACTGCTCCGCCTCTGGCGTGCCAAACGCACAGAGATGAGTAACCGGGTTTTTACAGGACGATTTCGCTGAATACAGTATGTATAACATAACAACTCAATCAAAGCCCCAGATATTGGCTAGAAAACGATGCGGGCTACCGAATACGCCATCGAAAGGAGATAGCCAAACCCAACGCCTCCCGCAATACCTACCCCCAACAGGGTTACAAGTAGCAGGAGAAGTTTGTCAGACCATCCGATCTGCGCAGTCACCGCTGCTGGCAAAGATACGTTTCCCACCTTCATGAGATCATCTACCATCACATTCTCAGCAACTGAGACTGTCTCCACCCTGTTTCTAGCTACGGAGTAGTCAACATGTACAGGAGCATCAACCACTTCTTCACTCACAAAGACTGATCCGGGCAAATCCTGAAGAAAGGCCAGATCCATAGGCTTTGTTGGTGCCAGGGTTAATGCCTGTGCTCGTGAGCCACGATAGGGTTCAGAGGAGGCACCAGACCAGACTGCAGCAGCTAAAGCTGGTGGATGAGTTGGTATCTCATCTACATCAAGCGGCTCTGTATTACGAGGCGCAAACGAGGCACGTGATAAAGCCGTATATGCATCAGTATCAGATCCCCATGTTTGCACGGAAGTTCTACGTGAGTTGAACAGCCCGCTGGCAGGCAGATACGTTTCCCCCCGCGCATCTGCTGAGCAATATGGATCAGCGATTACTTCGCGAACTGACTCCACCCCCCCATCGGTCAGCCACTGTGATTGCGCAACCAACGTCCCTATCGGTCGTACAATCCGCTGTTGAGTGAGCGTCTTCAGACAGGCATCGACTGTTGAAAAAACAGTGTAGCCCTGTCGACGTGCCCACTGGCGTAATCGCTCATTGCCTTCAATCACCAGGAATACATCCCGTTCCTGATGTGCCATGACCTGTTCTAACTCACGCAAATCCCCCGGACGCCGGAAAGGCGCATCTGCTGAAAGCACGACAAGGACGGGCTTATCACCCGCTAACTGGCTTAACCAGTTCACCACAGATGATCGCTCATCAGTCGTATGCACAAAAATGGTGGTGATGTCGTTTGTTTCCTCGTATTTCATGGCCGTCCGTATCTTTGCTTTCCTTCCCAGACTGTCTACCGTATGAGTCCTTTTACAATACCGAGACTGTTTCATCTCTGCTATCGCGCTTCATTTGCCAGTAATCAAACAAATGAGGCGGACACATCACTTTCAGTACAGTCCAGAAAATCATTTTAGACAATTTCACTATGACGAACTATTTCTATGCAAATTATGCCTTAAAATGGGGTATACTTTTAAGTACAATCGTTATCATTCTCTTTATCATTTTTATCATTTTTTAATATCGGGAAAGAATGGTGACCAAATGAGGAGTCCTGCTATGCCGCCAACGCCACGTTTACACCTGATTGATGCCCGTTCGAGCCGTGGCCTCTCCCAGAATGAGGTTGCAAATCGTCTTGGCACGACACATGTGAATGTGAGTAGATGGGAACGTGGCATTACCAGGCCCAGCCCTTATTTTCGTCGTAAACTGTGCGTATTGTTTGGTGAGACAGAAGAAGCATTAGATCTTGTTCCAGCGCCCAAAAAGCCTGTACAAAATGATAAGAAGAGCGAAGTACCAGAACAACTTCAGGCAGACACCCCGACGGAGATCACGGCACAATCATCCACTCTATCCAACTCTGAGGATGTATCCACACCTGCTCCGGCCTTACCCATCGATATAGCCACAGATACCAATACAAAGCCACAGGCACTCTATGATCCTGCGATCCCACTACTCCCCGCGATCAAACTGATCGGACGTGAAGAAGATCTGGAACGCATCAAGAAACAACTTTGTGAACGCGGGAATGTCGCATTAACAGCGCTCAATGGCCTGCCGGGTGTTGGCAAAACCGCATTATCAATCGCGCTCGCTCATGATACAGACATTCGAACGCATTTCACAGATGGCGTACTATGGGCTGGTCTTGGGCCAAATCCCAACATGGCAGGTCTGCTCAGTCGTTGGGGCACATTACTTGGTATTCCAGCAACTCAGATGGCAAATCTCAATAATATAGAGGCATGGGCCAGGGCTATACGTATCGCGATTGGCTCACGCTCGATGCTGCTTGTCATTGACGATGCATGGCGTTTAGAGGAGGCATTGACCTTCAGAGTTGGTGGCTCCAACTGCGCCCATCTGGTCACGACACGTTTCCCCAATATCGCCGCGCATATGTCGGTTAATGGCGCGACAATGCTCAAAGAGCTAAATGAAGAGAATAGTATCAAATTGCTCGATCAGCTTGCTCCCCAGGTATTAGATCGCGAACGGCAGAAAATCCATGATCTGGTACAGGCCGTTGGTGGTCTACCCTTAGCTCTGACCCTGATGGGAAACTATTTGCGCAAGCAGGCCTATAGCGGTCCGGCTCGTCGTGTCACAGCCGCGTTAGAAAGGCTCAGTCACATCGAGACACGCCTGTCCATCAATGAACCCCACATACCCGCTGAAAGCCATCCCAGCCTGCCAGTAGACACCGCCCTTTCCATCCAATC
>Ga0310811_10015269_pt1 | contig 10043 bp, 11 predicted proteins | sample YCmetagenome_FD_207642 | JGI IMG/M metagenome (GOLD analysis project Ga0310811, IMG submission 207642) | Soil microbial communities from experimental microcosm in Duke University, North Carolina, United States - YC | ecosystem: Engineered > Artificial ecosystem > Soil microcosm > Unclassified ...
GCCCGGCCTGATCGACCACCGACACATCGTCCGGCGAGAGGCCGGCAACCGAGGAGGCGACGAGGTGGACGATCGCCTGCACCTGGCTGTCCGACAGGGTGCGGCCCTGGCGCAGCGTGAGCATCACCGAGGCCTGCGCCTTGGTGTCGTCGCGCAGGAACACGCTCGGCTGATCGCCGGCGATGTGGACCTTGGCGGCGGCGACGGCGTCGATCGCCTCGATCGTGCGAGCGAGGTCCATCTCCTGCGCCTGCTGAAGGCGCGCACCCTCTACGGCGCGGCTGGCGCCCATCGGGAGCGACGAGATAAGGCTGTCGCCATCGGGCGCCGCCTTGGGCAGGCCCTGCTGGGCGAGCAGCATCTTCGCCTTGTAATAGCTGTCTTCCGGCACGGTAAGCGCGCCAGTGGTGTTGTCGATCGTGTACTTGATGCCCGCGGTGTCGAGCGACTGCACGACGGACGCCTTGTCGGCATCGTCGAGGCCGGTGAACAGGTTGCGCTGCGGGCCGGTATGGAGCACCGCCCAGGCGAGCGCCGCCGCGATCAGCACGCCGAGCATGCCCAGCATCGGCATCGCCTTGGCGACCGCCGGCTGGCGCAGGAACCCGCTCGCCTTGCCGAACGCTTCGGACTTGGCGAGGCCGGCGAGCGGCCCCGGCAGGCTGGCGCCGGTGGAGGGGACGAGGGCGTTGGGAGTGGCAGCGATCTCGCTCATATTACACCGACATGCTCATGATGTCCTTGTAGGCGGACAGGAGTTTGTTGCGGACTTGCAGGGTGGCCTGAAAGCCGACGGAAGCCTTTTCGCGGGCCATCATCACCGACGCGATGTCGGTCGTTTCACCCCGCTCGTAAGCGACGGAGAGATCCTCGGCCTTCGACTGGGCGGCATTGACCTGGTTCAGCACGCCCTTCAGCGTGGCACCGAAGTCGGTGCCCGTGGTCGCCTGCGTGCCGGTCGCCGGCGCGGTGTTCGCAAGGTCGGTGATCGACTGCGGGCCGGACGCGGCGGCCTTCTGCAGCGCCGAATTCTGCTGGAGGATCTGGTTCCTCAGCGCCATCAGGTTGGAAGCGTTGATCGTGGTCATCGTCCCCTATTCCCTCAAGCGGCCTTGAGCCCGCGCATCTCGGCGAGCCGGTAGCGCAGGGTCCGTTCGGAAATGCCGAGCTTGGCGGCGGCGAGCAGGCGCTTGCCACCGGTCTCTTCCAGCGCCACGCGGATCGCTTCGATCTCGGACGCGCGGGCGACCTCGGCGAGGTTGCCGGCGACGACTGGGGCGATCGGGGCGACGACGCTGAGCTGGGGCACGGCGCGGGCCATCACCTCGATGGCGAGGTCGTCGGCCTCGATACGGTCGCCCATGCGCAGCAGCAGGGCGCGCTGGATCACGTTGTCGAGCTCGCGGACGTTGCCCGGCCAGTCGTGCGCCATCAGCCGGTCGAGCGCATTGGCGGTCGGCCAGGCGACGCTTTCGCCCTCGCGGGTGTGGCGCAGGATCAGGGCGGCGGTGATCGCACGGATGTCGAGGCGGCGCGCGGCGAGCGGCTTCAGCGCCATCGGCATGACGTTGAGGCGCCAGTAGAGATCGGCGCGGAAGCGGCCTTCCTGTACCTCGATCGCCAGCTCGCGGTTGGCGGCGGCGATGATGCGAACATCGACCTTCACCGGCTGGGTGGCGCCGACAGGGAGGACTTCGCGCTCCTGCACGGCGCGGAGCAGCTTGGCCTGCAGCGCGATCGGCATCTCGGCGATCTCGTCGAGGAAGAGCGTGCCGCCGTCAGCGGCGCGGAACAGGCCCTCGGACGCGCCGGCGGCACCGGTGAAGGCGCCCTTGGCGTGACCGAACAGGATCGCTTCCAGCATCGTGTCGGGCAGCGCGGCGCAGTTGACGGCCACGAAGGGCTGCGACGCGCGGGGCGAAGACGCGTGGATGAAGCGCGCGATGCCTTCCTTGCCGGTGCCGGTCTCGCCAAGCACCAGCACGGTGGCATCCGAGCCCGCGACCTTCTCGGCGAGCTTCAGGTAGATCGCACTCTCCGGCTCGCCCACCGCCGGGCGGGCGGTGGGGCGGACCAGCTCGGCGATCAGCGCCAGGCCGAACGCCATGTCCTCGAAGCCGAAGCGGATGCGCGCCGGCATACCCTTCGACGAAAGGATAAGGGCCGGGGCGACATTTTCGCCGGTCTCGATCAGGATATCGCGGACGGTGGCGCGCGAAATCTCGTCCGCGGCCAGAATCCTTACCTCGTCGCGGGCCGGGTTCACCGTCACGTCGACCGGGCGCACGGCGATGCCGACACCGGCCAACCAGGCGGAAATCGCCGGGTTTTGCTGGGCTGCACGGGCACTGATCCCAATCACGTTCATCGAAAGCTCCCCGCCGGCCACCGCCGACACAGGGAATTTCGCCGATCGTGGCAAACAAATGGTTAACGCGCGCAGGCACGCTCGTACGTGAGGCACGCGCGCGCCCGGCGGAATCCCGCCCGCACGATGCGGGAGGGCGCGCGTAGGCGTGTTTGGTGAGCGCTCATGGTTAACGGCGCGGTGACAAAAAAGTTGGTCGGCCCGCGCTAAAAGTCCCCGCACCCATGTCGTTACCCGGAATGTAGCCGAGAGGTCATCGAGACCCCACCGGCTCCATGAGCGGGAAAAGGAATTTCGACATGACTGTTATCGCATCCAACTCTGCCGCCCTTCGCGCCCAGAACGGCTCGCGTATGGCGAACAACGAGCTCCAGACGGCGATGGCTCGCCTGTCCTCGGGCAACCGCATCAACTCGGCCGCCGACGACGCCGCCGGCCTCGCGATCTCGAACTCGATGACGTCGCAGATCAACGGCATGAACCAGGCGATCAGCAACGCCAACGACGGCATCTCGCTGGCCCAGACCGCCGACGGCGCGCTGAACGAAGTCACCAACATGCTGCAGCGCGTCCGCGAGCTGGCCGTCCAGTCGGCTTCGGGCACCTACAGCGACGATGACCGCACCAACATGCAGGCCGAGGCCACGCAGCTGTCGTCGCAGATCAACAGCATCCTGACGGACACCAAGTTCAACAACACCACGGTGTTCACGACCACGGGCACCGCGGCTGCCGCCATCAAGATCCAGACCGGGTCGAACAACGGCGACACCGTGACGATCACCCCGTCCGACGTGTCCACCCTCGTCACCAACGCGACGAAGGTCGGCACCGGCACCCCCGCGGTCACCGGCTACGACATCTCGTCGCAGACCAACGCGAGCTCGACCCTGGACACGCTCGACGCGGACCTCAAGACCGTCGCGACGGCCCGTGCGAACCTCGGTGCGTCCGAGAGCCAGCTGAACTCGGTGGTCAACAACCTGACCAACAACGTCACCAACCTGACGGACGCCAAGTCGCGCATCTCCGACGCCGACTTCTCGGCCGAGACGACCAACCTCGCGAAGGCGCAGATCCTGAACCAGGCCGCCACCGCGATGCTCGCCCAGGCGAACCAGTCGCAGCAGGGCGTGCTCAAGCTCCTCCAGTAACGGAAGTCTCTTCCCTTACTGAAGGCTATGGCCTCCGGCGCAACAGCTCCCCCGCGCCGGAGGCCATTTCGCGTCTTTTCGCGAGCGCTCCGACAGGACAGCTTCCATGAGCGACAACAAGCCCTCCCTCCCCGACTTTCCCGGCGACGAAGCCGACGAAGAGCTGGTGTTCGACGATTTCGAGATGGTGGAGGCCGCCGAGGCCGCCCCGGTCGATATGGTCGCGCCGGCCGAAGTCGTGTCCGCGCCGGCACCGGAAGTCGCCGAGCAGCCCCAGCCTCGCCGCACGCCGCGCCGGGGCCGCAAGGCCGCCGAGGAGCCGTCGCCTCCAGAACCCGTCGCCGTCGAGACGCCCGCCGCAATCGAATCTGCCGAAGCCCCGGAACCGGTGGCCACGGCGGAGGAGCCGGCCGGCGAGACATCCGCGCCTTTCCCGCCGCGGGAAACGGTGCCGGCCGGCTCCAACCCCCACAAGCTGCTGCTGGCGATCGTCTGCCTGGCGCTGTTCACCAGTCTGATCTCGCTAGGCGGCCTGATCGCGGTCAGCCGCACGCTGGCCCGCGCCGGCGTCGCCCGTGAGGAGGCGGTCGCCGAGCGCGACGCGCTGCGCCGCGTGCCCCAGCTCGTCCAGCATCTCGACGATGCCTCGGCCAAGCTGGACGCCGCGGCGAGCAAGCTCGCCGCCGCATCGCCCAACGGGCCGCCGGCTTCGGTCGCCGACGTACAGCACCAGCTGGACATGCTCCGCCTCGCGCTGGACCAGCGCCAGCCGGCCGGCGTCGACGCGCTCAACAATATGACCCGCCAGGGTTTCTCGGAAGTCGCAACCCGGCTGGACCGCATCCAGTCGCGGCTGGGCGTCACGCCCGCGCGGCCGGCGAATACCGATCAGGACGACGCGGGGAACTGAGTGCGGTCGATCGCGGCCCGAACCTCGGTCCGCGCGCCGATCAGGAAGCCGATCTCGGCGACGACGAACAGCGGGCCGATGATCAGGCCGCGAATGTCGTCGAGAAAGGCCGGTTTGCGGCCTTCGTAATAATGGCCGAGGAACTGGATCGCCCAGCCCGCCGCGAACGCGCCGATGCCGACTGAGAGATAGGCGCCGCTCCCCATTTCCGCGACGACCAGGCCCGCCCAGGCGCCGAGCGCCAGCAGGGCGGTCATGACGAGGCCGAAGCGCAGGTCCAGCCGCAGATAGAAGATCGCCGATAGCGCGGAGAGCAGGATCGCCGGCGTCATCACCATGCCCCCGCTCGCGACGATCGGGCGCGAGGCGAGCACCTCCACCGCGAACACGATCAGCGGAATTCCGACCATGTGGGTGAGCACGTTGCGATGATCGCGGTGATAGGCCGCGTAATTGGCGAGGTGGCGGATGAGCGGCGTCATGATCGTCCTCCCACGAAGGGAAGCGAATCATACGCCGCCTCTACGGCGCCGACAAATGTCGGCCCGGCCGTAGGGTCAGCGCAGGATTATTCGCGAAAGTCGGCGAGCTTGCCGCGCAGCTTGTCGAGCGCCGACTTCTTGATCTGGCAGACGCGCGCCGCGCCGATATCCAGCACCTGCCCGATCTCCTCGAGGTTCAGTTCCTCGACGAAATAGAGCTGGAGGACCATCGCCTCGCGCTCGGGAAGCTGGGCGATATGCTCGGCCAGCGCTTCGCCGAGGCGGCCGCGGTCGAGCTGCTCGTCGGCGCCCTCCTCCAGATCGGCGAACCACATCGACTGATCCGAATAGACCTCGTCGAGCGATTCGTGGCGTACGCTCTCTGCGGCGTCGGCCATTTCGCGGAAGCTGGTGGCGTCGAGGCCCATGGCCTGCGCCATCTCCGCTTCGGAGGCGGCGCGGCCCAGTTTGCCTTCGATCTCGGCGCGGACCTTGGCGATCTCCTTGCGCTTGGCCATGCCGGAACGCGCCTGCGTCGCGTGGCGGCGCAGGTGGTCGATCATCGCGCCGCGCACGCGCATCCCCGCATAGGTGGAGAAAGCGTGGCCGCGATCCTCGTAGCCGTTCGCCGCCTCGACCAGAGCGACCATGCCGATCTGCACGAGATCCTCGATGTCGATCGCGTTCGAGACGCGGCCATGGACGTGCCAGGCGATCTTGCGGACCAGCGGCATGTGCCCCTGGACGAGCGAAGCCTGCGTCTGGCGCTGCGGCTTGCGGGCGTAGGTCATCATGTTCATCGCGCCATCTCCGGCTCACGATGGGTCACCTGGGGCGGCTGCCCGCCGACAACGGCGACCACCTCGACGGGCTTGCCGTCGGGAATTTCGAGGAAGGACAGCACCGGCGCATCGGAGAGATGCGGGCGGAGCAGGCGAGCGAGCGCGCGGCGCGCGATCGGCGAGGTGACGATGGCGAAACGACGCGCCTCGCCGACCATCGGGGCCACCGCCTCGACCACCGCCTGCACTATGCGCCCGGCGAGCGCAGGCTCGATCGGATGGGCGGAGTTCGGGCCGGAGCGCACCGCCTGGGTGAGCAGACTCTCCAGCCCCGCGTCGAGCGTGACGACGGGGAGCGGCATGCGCACCGGAACCAGCGTCTGGACGATCAGCGCACCGACGCGGCGGCGGACCTGCTCGACCAGCTGGACCGGATCGCTTTCCTCGCGGGCGGCATCGGCCATCGCTTCGGCGATGCGGCGGAAGTCCTTGAGCGGCACGCCCTCGGCGAGCAGCGAACGACACAGGTTAGCGATCTGCGAGAGGCTGAGCGGCGCGGGCGTGATGCCGGCGACCAGCTGCGGCGCCTTCTCCTTGAGTTCGTCGAGCAGCTTCTGCGCCTCGTCCATGCCGAACAGGTCGGTGGCGTGCTGCATGATCAGGTGGTTCAGATGGGTGGCCAGTACGGTCGAGGGATCAACCACGGTGTAGCCGGCGATCACCGCCTCGCCGCGCTTGTCCGGGCTGATCCACACCGCGTCGAGCCCGAAGGTCGGATCCTTGGCGGGGCGGCCCTGCACCGTCGCGGCGAGATCACCCGAATCGAGCGCGAGCAGATCGTTGGGATGGCACTCGTCCTCGCCCACCACGACACCACCGACGGTGATGCGATAGGCGTTGGGCGCGAGGTTCATGTCGTCGCGCACGCGCACCAGCGGGATCACGAAGCCGAGTTCCTTGGAGAGCTGGCGGCGGATGCCGGTGATGCGGGCCATCAGCGGAGCGCCCTTGCGCTCGTCGACGAGGCTGACGAGGCCGTAGCCGACCTCGAGGCCGAGCGGCGCGTCATTGGAGACCTCGTTCCAGCCGATCGAAGCCGGGTTGGCGGGTGCGGCGGCGGGCGCCTTGGCGGCGACTTCTGCTTCGGCCTTCTTGAGCTGATCGGCGTTGCGCAGCTTCCAGGCGGTGAAGCCCGCAAGCGCGGCGGCCGGCAGGAAGATGACGTGCGGCATGCCAGGCAGAACGCCGAGGATGGTGAGGATGCCGGCCACCGGCGTCCACGCCTTGGCCGAACCAAACTGCTGGGTGATCTGCCCGCCGAGATCGAGCGGCGAGTTCACGCGCGTCACGATCGAGGCCGCCGCGATCGAGAGCAGCAGCGCCGGGATCTGCGCGACCAGCGCGTCGCCGATGGCGAGCTGCACGTAATTCTTGGCTGCATCGCCCACCGCCATCTTGTGGCTGACGACGCCCAGGATCAGGCCGCCGAGGATATTGACGACCAGCACCAGCACGCCGGCGACGGCATCGCCCTTCACGAACTTGGACGAACCGTCCATCGAACCGTAGAAATCGGCCTCGGTCGCGACTTCCTGGCGGCGCTTCTTGGCCTCGTCGGGCGTGAGCAGACCGGCGTTGAGATCGGCGTCGATCGCCATCTGCTTGCCGGGCATCGCATCGAGGGTGAAGCGCGCCGAGACTTCGGACACGCGGCCCGCACCCTTCGTGATCACCACAAGGTTGATGATCATGATGATCGCGAAGACGAAGATGCCGACGGCGTAATTGCCGCCGATCAGGAAGCTGCCGAACGCCTCGATCACATGGCCCGCCGCTGCATCGCCCTCATGACCATGCACCAGTACGACGCGGGTGGACGCGACGTTGAGCGCGAGGCGCAGCAGGGTCGCGAACAGCAGGACGGTCGGGAAGGCGGAGAAGTCCAGCGGCTTGGCGGCGTTCAGCGCCACCATCAGCACCGCGAGGCTGATGACGATGTTCGAGACGAAGCCGATATCCAGCATGATCGCCGGCATCGGCACAACCATCAGCGCGACGAGCATCAGAGCGGCGATCGGCAGGATCGCACCCTTGGTTGCGTCCATCCACACGCGCTTGTTGAGGGCAGCGGTCGCCATCTGTCGTCAGACTCCGAGGGAAGCGAGCATGAGGTAGGCCAGCCGCGCGGTCTGCGGGCTGGGGGCCATGACGGTCGCCGCGTTGAGCTGGCTCGCGTCGGCGGTGGTCACATTGGTGCCATCCGTGGTGCCGTTGAGCGCCGCGAGCTGCATGCGCGCGATGTCGGCGGCAGTGTCGGTCGGCTGGCTGGCGGACGCCATCTGCGTCGAGGTCGATCCGGCATCCGGCGTCGACTGTTCGAAGCGGGCGGCGAAGCGCTGATAGACCTGCTCCAGCGAGCGGGCGTTGCCGGACTTGTCCCAGAACACCCATTTGTTGGCCCGCGCCGCCGCCGGCATCACCGAGGCGGCGGGGGTGTCCGGGTTCGAATCGAGCGCCTTCAGGAAGCGCGCGGCGCCGGCCGGGCCGAGGAAGTGCGCCATGTAGAGGTCGGTCGGCGTCGTGGTGCGGCCGAGCTTGGCCTGCAGGTAATCCTGATTGTCGGAGGCATATTCGCCCGCCATCGCCGCCGAGGTCTCGGGCGACTGGCGCAGCGCCATGATCTCCTGCTTGGTCGCGGCGTCGGAGACATAATAGTGACCGTTGGAGCCGCGCGTGATCGCGTTCGCCGCCCAGTTCAAGCCATGTTCGGCGCCATGCTGCTTCATGGTGGCGAGCCAGGTCTGTTCGGTGAACTGGTAGAGGCCCGACGCGCTGGAGGTCGACGCCTTGGCGTTCGGGTTCAGCCCGCTCTCGATGCGCGCCTGATGATAGAGGTAATGGAAATCGACGCCGGTCGAGGCCGAGGCGGAGGCGATCGCGTTCTGCACGCGGCCGCCCGTGGCCGACACGCTATCCAGCGCGCCTCCCCGTTCGCCATTGCCCCGGATGATCGTCAGCGTCACGGGCTTGTCCTCAGTAGGCCATCCGGCCGGTGCGGCCGTAGGTCTGGGTCGCCTTGCCCTTGCCGGTGGCCGCCGCGAGGCGGGCGAGGCGGCGCGATGTCATGTCGGCCAGCACGTTGACGCGGACGCGCGCGGCCTCGGTCAACGCCATCGCCTCGTGGGCGAGCGCCTTCGCATCGTTGCTGACGAAGCGCGGCTTCAGCGCGTTGATGCGGAGCAGCGCGTCCTCGACGGAAGCCGTGGCGCGGGCGATGCCCTCCACGTCGTCACCGTCGAGCGCGGCGATCAGCGCCTTCTGTTCGGCGATCAGGGCTTCGAGGGGGGCTGTGCTCACGAGGAAGCTCCCAGATCAGAACGGATCATCGCGGTGGCGATCGCCTGCGGATCGGCCTTGTAGGTGCCGGCCTTGATCGCGGCCTTGAGCGCGGAAACGCGATCGGTCTCGATCGGCGCGCCTTCGGCCGCCATCTGCGCGACGGTGTTGGAGATCGAGGCGCGCTCTTCGGTGGTGCCGGTGCGGGCGAGCTTGTGTGCGCCTTCGCCCCGCTGGGCCGAGCTGGTGCCGATCCCCGAGATCGTGCTGCCGGCGCCGGTGATGGAGTTGATCATCTCAGCAGCCCCTCAGAACGACGACACGCGAACGCGGCCGGAATCCTCGACCTGCCCGATGACGATCTGGCCCTTGCTCTCGGGCTTCACGCGGATGCGGCCGCCGAGGCGCCCGTCTTCCTGCGCGATCGCGGCGGTCGAAACGGAAAAACTGCCGTCGCCGGCGATCAGCTCGATCGGATCGCCACGCTTGATCAGCGGCGGCGTCATCGGCTGGGCGGGCTGGTAGGTGGCAGGCGAAGCGTTGCCAACGGCCGTCTGGTTGGCGACCGCCATCTGGCTGGGCGACTTCATCAGCGGCACGCGGATGCGCCAGCCGAGCGATTCGCAGCGCAGCGCCACGGCGCCGAGCGCGGGCGGATCGATGGTCACCGGCTGGGGGCATGGCTGCAGCTTCAGCCGGCGGTCGATATGTGTCACCGGCCCGCCGGGTGTGCCGATGTCCGCGTCCAGAGCGCCGACGACGCGGCCTTCCAGCTTGGCAAGATCTTCGAACCCCGCCGCGTCGGTGGACGCCATAGCCGGCGTCCCCGCCATCAGCAGGATCAGGGCGAACCCCGTGCGTGTCATGAGCGATGCTCCCGTCATGGGCGCTCATAAGCAACGGATGTGCCAAAGATTTGGTTAACGCCTATTCACTCTAAAATTAAAGTTCAGCCGCCTTTGGTCGTAATCGTGACCCGCACATGCTGCCCGGCCTGCTTGCTCGCCGGCC
>Ga0310811_10015271_pt1 | contig 10042 bp, 12 predicted proteins | sample YCmetagenome_FD_207642 | JGI IMG/M metagenome (GOLD analysis project Ga0310811, IMG submission 207642) | Soil microbial communities from experimental microcosm in Duke University, North Carolina, United States - YC | ecosystem: Engineered > Artificial ecosystem > Soil microcosm > Unclassified ...
TCCAACTCACGACGCGGATCATCCCACCGCTTCGTCCCCCGCGCCCGTGAAGGGTGTCAAAACTCGGATTCGGGGCTGAACCTAGGTTTTGACACCCTTCACGCCTCCGCAGGCGTCTGGATCGCAGAAGCAAACGACCTGCTCAAAATGTCGCACACTTCATGTTTGGCGCGCGCGCGAAGATCAGAGATCGCGTAGCGCCGCAAGTTCAGCCACCGATGCGAGCGGCCGCTGCATTTCGGCGCTTGAGGGTCTAGCTTCGGCGTCCGTCGTGCCGTCCACTTTGACGCGGCGTCCACGCCGACTGGAATGACGATCGTTCGCTAAGGCGATCCAGCGACTGGCTTCGACGCTGCGAACGCCCGATTTGACAGCAATGGTGCTGCATGTAAAGGTCGGCGAGTCAAGTCCTGTGGGCCTTCGGGTTCGCGGGACTTGGCGTTTTAAGGAGATCGACCTCCTCCCTCTCAGGGAGGGGGACCTCCCGCGGCGGGTGGCAGCCCACGGCAGACGCCCTGCTTACCATGTACTTCTCGCGGCAACCGGTGGCAGCCGGTGGCAAAGGATTTCGCTTGTTTCCGCAGCTTTCGTGGCTGGGCGATTTGCCACTGATTGCCGCCGGTTGCAACCGCTGGGCTCCATAAAGGCTCCATCCCTCGTGGGACCAGGGACGGCGCCAAGCCAGATTTCGTGTCTACCCTGCCCGCGATGGAGCTTGAGGCGTTCGTGTTGAGGAGACCTCGAAAGTCGCCAACGCTTTCGCTGCGGTTGTTGACTTCCGGGGCTTTGCCGTTAGGCGGCGGGGAGGGTGAAAGAGATCCGCGCGCCGCCGCCCGGGCGGTTTTCGGCCCAGATCCGCCCGCCCTGGGCCTCGACAAGTCCGCGAGCGATCGCAAGTCCGAGGCCTGAGCTACCGGGCGAGCGCGCCGGGTCGGCCCGCCAGAAGCGGTCGAACATGCGCTTGAGCGCTTCGGGTGCGATTCCTTCGCCGGAGTCCTCGACGCTGACGCGCACCTCGTCGCTGGCAGGCTCGACCAGGACGGCGATCGCGCCGTCGGAGGGCGTGTGGCGAAGGGCGTTGGTGAGCAGGTTGACGAGAACGCGCTCGACCTTGTCGGGAGCGCAGCGCACCGGCGGCGCGCCGTCGAGACGAGTCTCGAGATGGACGTTCCGCCGGTCTGCTTCCGCCTCGAGGCCGCGAACGCACGAATCGACGAGCCCGTCAAGCGACTCTTCCGTCACTTCGATCGAGAGCACGCCGGCGTCGATGCGCGCGAGCTCGAAGAGGTCGTCGACGAGCGAGCCGAGCCTTCGGGTCTGCTCCGCCAACTGCTCGATGTACTGATCGGGGGTTGCGACCCCGTCCTCGACCGCCTCGATCATCGCCCGGATGGCGGCGAGCGGCGTGCGCAGATCGTGACTTGCCCAGGCGACGAGCTCGCGGCGGGCGTCGAACAGATCCTCGAGCCGCGCCGCCATTCCGTTGAAGGCCGCGCCGAGCTCGGCGATTTCCGTGGGTCCCTGCTCAGGCGCCCGCGCGGAGAGGTCGCCTCCGGCGAGCGCGCCCGACACGGCCCGTAGCCGATCGACTGGTGCGGTGATCGACCTTCCGACGAGCAGTGCAGCAGCGATCGCCACGGTCGAGGAGGCTGCCGCCACGGCGAGGATGACGACGTCGGCGCCCATGTGGAACATCGCCACGCCCGATAGGAGCACGGCTGCGAGCGGAAGCCCGACCGCCAGCAGAGACAGACCGGCAAGCCGCGCGCTCACAGTCGGCAGAAGGCGAAGGGCGAGAGCACCTGCAAGTCCGGCGGCGAGGGTCGAGGCCGCGACGATGAGAGCGAGTTCGATCACGGTGAGAGGCGGTAGCCGACGCCCCAGATCGTCTCGAGGTAACGCGGGCGTGCGGGCTCGTCTTCGATTTTCTCGCGCAGGCGCCGCACGTGCACGGTGATCGTGCCGCTGTCGAACGCCGGCTCGTAGCCCCAGACCCGGCTCATCAGCTGATCCCGCGAGAACACACGCCGCGGATGACGAGCTAGGAACAAGAGCAGGTCGAACTCGCGCGCGGTCAGCTTGAGCGCGCTTCCACGTTTGCGCACTTCGTGCGCCGCGGCGTCGATTTCGATATCCCCGAAGCGAACACGCTCCTCCGGCGCCCCGTTTGCCGCGGGGCCGCGGCGCAGTACTGTGCGCACGCGCGCGACGAGCTCCCGCGGCGAGAACGGCTTCGTCACATAATCATCGGCTCCGAGCTCGAGGCCGACGATCCGGTCCGCCTCCTCACCGCGGGCGGTCAACATGATCATCGGCAGCTGCGAGCGCTCACGGATCCAGCGGCAGAGCGCGAGCCCGTCGGTGCCTGGCAGCATCAGGTCGAGCACGACGAGGCTCGGCCACTCCCGCTCCAAAAGCTCACGCGCGGCGTCCCCGTCGCCCGCCTCCAGCGTCGCATAGCCCTCGCGCCGCAGATACTGGACGACCACGTCCCGGATCGTCGGCTCGTCGTCGACGACCAGAACCGTCTCCATACAACCATTCTGCCCGCAAGTCCTTACAAGACTCTGAAATCGGACTGCGCGTCGCGCACCGCGAATCACGAGAACGTAACAGGCCTTCGACCCGCAAGGTCGCTCGTCTCCGGAGTCGCTGGCCCCGCTCGTCTCGGCGCGGCAGAACCGCGCCTTCGGCTCGTTCGCCAACACGCGTGCAGGCGTCCCAGCTCGGCCGTAATCGACATTTAAGAGCCGCGTAACAGGCGCGAAAGACCCTGTCCCTAGCCTGGCCGGCGAATGGCGCAAACCACGAAGGAGGACACGATGCGTGCATTACTCGCCGCTTCTGTTGCCGTTGCCACGGCCTTGCTCATCGCCCTGCCGGCAATGGCCACGACAGGAAAGGGCCAGCTCTTCCACGACGGTACGGTCGTCGGGACGGTTGTGACGCCGAGTCCGATCGCCGCCGGGAGCGGAACCGATCCCTTCTACAACGTGACCAACGGCGCCGCCGGCCAGCTTGGAATCGCCGGTGTCGCCCCCGGTGACGGGCCCTATCACGGTGGCAGCTGGCAGGTCTACCTCGTCACGTTCAACCCCGGAGTCACGCCCTACCTCCTCACATCCGACGAGGCGGTGATCGCGGCCAAAGCCGCTGGCGACGTCACGATAACCCGGGCGGGGAACGCGGACTTCCGTTGTCCGGTCGTCCAGCCGTAAACGATCGGCGAAACAACGACCGCCTGTCGAAAGGTGTTGCGATGAAGCGCGCTGCAAAGACACGGCTGATAGGAGTAAGCGCACTGCTAGCGGCTTTCACCGTTGCTGTAGAGGGAGCTGCGGCTGCCTCGACAACGCAGGCGACGGTCGCACACTCGGCGGGTGCGACAAAAGCCGCGACACTCACGGCTCACTCGTCGCGCTACGGCAAGATCCTGTTCGATGGTCGCGGGCGAGTGCTTTATCTCTTCGCACGTGATCGCGGCGGGCGCAGCAGCTGCTCGGGCGCGTGCGCGAAGGCATGGCCGCCGTTCCTGACCAAGGGTGCGCCGAGGGCCCTCTCGGGCGTCAACGCCAAGGTTCTGGGTACGACCAGGCGCGGCAACGGAACGCTCCAGGTCACCTACGCGAAGCATCCGCTCTACTACTTCAAAGAAGACACGAAGCCTGGCCAGATCAAGTGCCAGAACGTCTCGAACTTCGGAGGCCTCTGGCTCGTCGTCGCATCTAGCGGCAAACCAGTCCGCTAAGCCGCGCAACGACGGCCATAAGATTGCCTACCACGAGGTCCTGGGTGTCTTCGGATCCCAGGACCTCAGTCTTTCGACAGCGAGAGACTCCCTCATGTCCGTACGACCGGTCAAGCAAGCGGCACTAAAGCTCGGACGGCAGTCCGCATTGTTCGAACAGCCAGGGGTCCGGGAAGCCGACGATCCCTGCGATCAGTTCGCCCTCGATCTGCAGCACCATCAGGCCGTACGGCCGGTGCTTGCCGTCGTCGCGTCGCGAGTAGGCCGCAAGCGCCGGTTGCCGGTTGGCCGAGGTCGGCACGAGGCGGATCTCTTCGAGTCGTCCGCCCTGCGGTACGGAACCGAAGAAGTCGCCGATCGCGCGTGCGCCCGCGACGCGCATCCGCTCCGGAGGCATCGTCATCAGCGCGTCCTCGGTCAGCAGCGCCACGAGGCCGTCGACGTCCACCGCGTCCCAGGCCGTCATGAACCGTGTTAGGAGCGCACGCTCTCGCGCGCCCGGGGCGCGGACGTGCCCGCGCGTACCTTCCAGGCTGACGCGTGCGCGCTGCAGGGCGCTGGTCACCGCGGCGACCGAGTCGTCGAGTGCCTCGGCGGCTTCCTTCGCTGACCAGCCGAGGACGTCGCGCAGGATCAGTACGGCCCGCTGCTTCGGGGGCAGCACCTGGATCGCGGTGATAAATGCGAGCTCGACGGTCTCGCGCGCGACAATGTCTTCGAGCAGCCGGTCGGGATAGGGCTGCAGACGTTCGAGGTCCTCACTCAGCTCGGCGGGCCGCGCACGCCGGCGCGAGATGGCGGTGAGGCAGACGTTCGTGGCGATGGTGTGCAGCCAGGTGCCGAGCTGCGCGCGTGGCTCGTAGCGGTCGGAGCCCTTCCACGCGCGCAACATCGTTTCCTGGAGCGCGTCGTCCGCGTCGTGGAGCGAGCCGAGCATCCGGTAACAGTGGAGATGGAGCGCCCGCCGGTGTGGCTCGATCAGGAGCGCGAACGCCTGCTCGTCCATCGCCTGCGAGACGCTACCCGGCCGGCGGGCTGGGCGGATCCGCACCGAGCTCCGTCCACGCGCCGGGCGTGAAGGCGCCCGGTGAGCCACCGATCGCCACGAAACAGATCCCGTCCGGGCCCGGAAGGATCCGGCGCAGCTGATCAGGCCCGACCCGGACCATCGTGCCCGGCAGTAGCTCGAACTCGCTGCCGTCGGCGACGAGGGTCGCGGCGCCGCTGAGCGGGATGTAGACCTCCTCCTGGTTCGGGTCGAACGCGTCGGAGCTGTGGTTGTGGGTCGGGTAGGCGTCCCAGTCGGGTGGCAGCGCGAAGACTTGCATGCCCCAGGCGGTCACGCCGAGTTCGGCGCGTGCGCGGCGGGCGAGGCCGCCGTAGATCGCCTCCATGTCCTCGATCGACTTGACCGTCACGTCCGGCATCGTGCACCTCCCTGGTCGAGAAGTGACTCAGCGCGCGGGGCTCCGCAAGAATTAGTCTGATATAAGACTAATTGTGGATCGGGACGACCTCGGCTTCCTGCTCGCCAAGGCGACGCAGCGCTGGAACGAGCTCCTGCAGGAGCGCTTCCGCGCAGCCGGCTGGGGCGCGGTGCGGCCGAGCTACGGCTCGATCCTCGTGCCGCTGTTCGAAGAGGACGGCCTGCGGATCGGCGAGCTTGGACGCCGTGCCAGGCTCAGCAAGCAGACGATGACGACGATGGTGCGCCTGCTCGAACGCGACGGGCTGGTCCGCCGCGAGCGCGACCCCGACGACGGACGGGCCTTCCGCGTCGTCCTCACCGCCAAGGCACGCAGGTTCGAGCCCGTGGCGGAGCACACGCTCACCGACCTCAATGCCCTCGCACGAGAGCGCCTCGGCGAAGGGCGGCTGCATTCGGTCAAACACGCACTGAAGGAGTGGATCGAGACATGAGACACCACACCGTCACCGCGACCTTCTCGGCACCCCCGGACGAAGTGTTCGCCTACCTCGCCAACATCGACAACCTGCCCCACTGGGCGACCGACTTCGCCCGCGAGCTGAAGCTCGTCGACGGGCGCCACAAGATCATGAACGGACTGGGCGAGTTCTTCTTCGAGATCCACGCCGACCGCGGGTCGGGCGTGATCGACATGCTCGCCGGTCCGCGTGAAGAGGAGCTCCAGCTCTTTCCGACGCGGGTCGTGCCGCTGGGCGAAGGCGGCAGCGCCTTCACCTTCACCATGTTCCAGGCGCCCGGACAGCCGGACGAGCAATTCGAGGGCCAGTACCAGTCGCTCCTGCGCGAGTTCGAGAACCTCGAGCTGCTGCTCGGCTAAGCGGAGCCCGTTTCGGCGTTTCTGAACTCGTCGTACGCTTTGGCATTATGAGTGCGTTCGTGGGCCGGCGGGACGAGCTGGCCAAACTTGGTGAGATCACCGGTGCCGCTGCAGCCGGGCACGTCGCCGCTGCTGTCGTTGTGGGCGAGCCCGGCAGCGGGAAGAGCCGGCTGTTGGCGGAGGCGGCGGAGCAGGCGCCGCTGTCGAACCGGTTCCGTGTCGTTGGCTACGAACCGGAACGCGAAGTGCCGCTCGCCGCGGCCTCCGATCTTCTGCTGGCGCTCGCCGCCATGGTGCCGGCAGCGCACGGGCTGGAGGCTCTGCTCTTTGCCGACGATCGGGAGGAAGCGGCAGCGCTTCAGCCGTTGCGGATCTTCGAGTCCGCGCACCGTGCGCTTCGCATGGTCGGTCCGGCGCTGGTTCTCGTCGACGATGTGCAGTGGATCGACGAGCTCTCGCTCGCGCTTTGCCATTACCTCGTACGCGCCGCCCATGACCGGGGAGAGCCGCTTGCGCTGATCGCGGGCGCGCGGCCGTCGCCGACCTCGGTTGCGCTGGTCGAATCGCTGGCTCAGGTGTTACCGCCGGAGCACCTCCGGCGTCTCGAGCTTGGGCCGTTGGCGAGCGGCGAGGCGCTCGAGCTGGTCGGGATGCTCGAGCCAGAGCTTGCCCATGCTGCGGCGCGTGCGCTCGTGGCGCGGTCGGGTGGTTCCCCGTTTTGGCTCGAGGCGCTTGTTCGAACTGCGGGAGCGGAAGTCGACGCCGGTCGGCTCGTGACCGCGCGACTCCGCGGTGCGAGCGGGGACGCCGGCGGACTACTCGCGCTGCTCGCGGTGGCCGGTCGTCCGCTGGCGTTTGGCGATGTGGCCGAGCTAAAGCGGTGGGAAGTGAGCCGGGTCGAGGTAGCGCTGCGTGAGCTTGTTTCGCGCGGCGTCGCCGTCGATTCGGGTGGAACGGTCCGGCTGGCGCACGATCTGATCCGAGTCGCGGCGGCCGGGGACGTTCCTGAGGAGCAGCGACTCGATGTGCATCGGCGCTTAGGCGACTGGTTGATGCGACGGGCCGAAAATGACGTCGGCCGCCTCCGCGAGGCTCTTGCTCACCGGCACGCAGCGGGCTTGCCGTCGCTCGACATCGCGGAGCGTCTCGTGCGCTCGCCGCAGCGAACACTCCTCGGAGAGGATGGGCTCGCCTTGCTGGTGGGGATCGCCGATGAATCCGAGCCTTCGGCCCAGAGCGTGCTGATGTTGAACCAGCAGATTGCGGAGCTCGCCTCGGAGCTCGCGAGACACGACGTCGCGTTGGAGCGGAACCTCCTGCTTGCTGAGCGCTGGCAAGACTCTCTCCAGCGCGCGCGTGCCCTCCTTGAGGCGGCGAGCTCGGCGTTTGCGCTCGACGATCGCGACCGCGCCAGCGGCTATCTGGCTCGTGCGCGCGCGACCTACGCTGGTGACGAGCTGCTGGACCTCGAGTTCGACGTCCAGCAGGCGGCGCTGGATCTGTGGGGCGCTGGGCCGAAGGAGCGCGGGCGCGCTCTCGCGCACGAGGCAGTCGCGTGCGGCCGGCGGCTCTATGAGTCGGACGAGCGGGCGCGGCGGCCTTACCTCGAGGCGTTGCGGGTCGAATACGAGGCCGCATTCCAAGAGGATGATCTCGAGGCGATGGCACACGCCGCTGACGAGCGTGCGGAGGTGGCACGCGGCTTCGACGAGCAGGCACACCTGACCGGGTTGGTCGCGAGCGGGAGGGCGTTGCAGCGGGCAGGCCGGCTCGACGAGGCGTTGGAGCGCATCCGCTACGTCTGGGACGAGGCCGAACGCCGCGTTCTCCCGCGCCTCACGCTCGATGCCGGCTACTGGCTCGGCGCCCTTTTGCTCCAGCGCGGCCGGCTAGCCGAAGCGGAAGGGATCATCGCCGAGACGCTGGATCTCGCCTCACGCGTCGGCGACGAGGCCCGTGGGCGGCACCTGGTCGAGCGGGTTGCGAGCGAGGTCGACTTCCACCGCGCCGACTGGCGCGCCGGCGTTGAGCGCCTACTCGCGTACGCCCGTGGGGCCAGCGAACACGGACGGATCGAGCTTCATCAGCTTGCGGCGCTGTGGCTGGCGCTTGTCGGGGGGGAGGAGCTCACGCAGGAGGTCGTTGCGCAGGTCGATGCCGCCCGCGCCTGCGCCGAGGTGGCGAGTTGTCCCAGATGTGCGACGGAGCTCCGGCTCGTCGCCGCGGAGGCGCTTGCCCGAGTCGGCCGGCGCGCCGAAGCGGCACAGTCGCTCGAAGAGTGGGAGCGCCTGCAGGCTCACCCGCGCCCTCGCGACAAACTGATGAGCCGGCGCGTGCACGCACTCCTTACCGAGCGCGACGGCCCGCGGCTTCTCGAGTCTGCGCTGCAGAACGCCGAGGAACTCGACCTCGTCCTCGACGCGCTCTGGACACGGATCGACCTGGGGACGGTCCTCGCTGACACGGATCGAGCTCACGCGAAGGATGTCCTCACTGCCGCTGCAGAGACTGCGAGCGAGATCGGTGCCCGGACGGAGCAGCAGGTCGCAGAGCAGCGGCTACGGGCGCTCGGCGTCCGCACGTGGCGACGCGGGTCTGGCAGTGAGCTGCTGACCGAGCGGGAGCGCGCAGTCGCCAGGCTGATCGCGGCCGGCGCGAGCAATCCCGAAATCGCGCAGGAGCTCTTCCTATCAAGGAAGACGGTCGAGCGCCACGTCTCCAACCTGTTCAAGAAGGTCGGCGTGCGCAACCGCGCCGAGCTCGCTGCGCGGGTCGCCGAGCTGGAAGTCGAGGGAGCTCCCCGATGATCGCGGGGGACCGCCAGACCTAGCGTCGACGCCACTGACCCGCAAGCGAAGGGAGCGGACGTGGCGATGGTGGTGGTGCTCTTCCCGGCCTCGGACGAAGAGCCGACGCTCCGCCCGGGCGCGCTCCAGGAACTCGCCCGACTTGGTGTCACGAACGTCGCCCTGCTCCGCGACGGCTCGACCGCGGGTCTCGTTCTCGAGGGGTGGGCGTTCGCCGTCGAAGCGGCGCCGCAAGCGGCATGTGCGGTCGCAGCTGCATGTGACGACGTCCGCACGCTTCACCCGCTCGCGCAAATGGCCGTCTCGGCGGCCGCAAAAGGAGGTGGAGGCTGATGAGAAGGTGGGCAATCGCAACCATCGTCGCGGCCGTTGCGCTGGCGGCTGCCGGCGCCGCGATCGCGAACCACGTCACCCAAGCTGACCCTGCGACGGTTCCTACCGGATTCCTCGCGGCACACAACTCGATCGACGACATCCCGTTGTCGGCGCTCGCGCGCGCCGTCACGCCCGATGGAGCGGACGTCTTCATCCAGCACGTACGACTCGGTGCGAACGCGCCGACGGGCTGGCACACGCACCCGGGGCCGGCGCTCGTCGAGGTAGTCAAGGGATCGGTGACGTACGAGGACGCCAAGGCCAATGTGTGTCGCCAGACGACGTACAATCCTGGCGAGGGCTTCGTCGACCGCGGCTTCGGCCACGTCCACCGCGCGATCGCGGGTCCAGACGGAGTCGACTTCTACGTCGTCTACGTCCTGCCGCCGGGTTCGGAGACGCACGTCATTCCGGCAGCTGCACCGCCGGAATGCAGCGCGTAACCGCTACGAATGGAAGGAGAAACGAGATGAGCAAAAAGCTGTTCACAACGATCTCGCTGGTCGTCGCGTCGGCAACGCTCAGCGTAACGTCGACGGCGATGGCCGACCCGAAGATGGCGGACCCGAACAACGCGACTCCCGCGAGCCCCGGAGCCTGCAACATGCTCCACACGAGCGACACCGGGCTCAACGGAATGATGAACGACAGGCACGTATTCGACATCATGATCCCGCTCGTCGAGGCGTCGTTCGGTGCGGGATGCACGCCGTAGCAGGACGGCACACGCGGGTGGACTCGTCTGCCTACCACCGTTCGCGGCGTCCCCGCCCCCCACGCCCCCCCACCCCCCAAAGAAACCCAAA
>Ga0310811_10015272_pt1 | contig 10041 bp, 8 predicted proteins | sample YCmetagenome_FD_207642 | JGI IMG/M metagenome (GOLD analysis project Ga0310811, IMG submission 207642) | Soil microbial communities from experimental microcosm in Duke University, North Carolina, United States - YC | ecosystem: Engineered > Artificial ecosystem > Soil microcosm > Unclassified ...
AGCGGGGCCAAGCCGCCGAGCCAATTCCGAGTGGGCGCCGAGCACGAGAAGTTCGGCTTCCAGCTCGGCTCCCACGCCCCGGTCCCCTATTACGGCGACACCGGCATCGAGGCCCTGCTCAAGGGCATGATGCGGTTCGGCTGGCAGGGCGTCTACGAGGACGGCGACATGGGCCAGACCCTGATCGCCCTGTCGCGCGACAGCGAGAACATCAGCCTGGAGCCGGGCGGCCAGTTCGAGCTCTCGGGCGCGCCCCTGGAGTCCATCCACGACATCTGCGGCGAGACCAGCCGCCACTTGCGCGAGACCCGCGAAGTGGCCGACGAGCTGGGCATAGGCTTCCTGGGCCTGGGCTTCACGCCGATCTGGACCCGCGAGCAGGTCCCGGTCATGCCAAAGGGCCGCTACAAGATCATGCGCGCCTACATGCCCAAGGTCGGGGGCAAGGGCCTGGACATGATGTTCCGCACCTGCACGGTGCAGGCCAACCTCGACTTCGCCTCCGAAGCCGACATGGTCGAGAAGCTGCGGGTGAGCCTGGCCCTGCAACCGGTCGCTACGGCCCTGTTCGCCAATTCCCCCTTCACCGAGGGTCGCCCCAACGGCTGGCTTTCGGCCCGGGCGGCGGTGTGGCTGGACACCGATCCGGCCCGCACCGGGATGCTCGACTTCGCCTTCAAGGAAGGCTTCGGCTTCGGTGACTACGCCAACCACGCGCTGGACGTGCCGATGTATTTCGTCAAGCGCGACGGCCGCTACATCGACGCCTCGGGCCAGTCGTTCCGCGCCTTCATGGCCGGCGAGCTGCCGGCCCTGCCGGGCGAGCGCCCGACGATGAAGGACTGGATCGACCACCTCTCGACCCTGTTCCCCGAGGTGAGGTTGAAGACCTATCTGGAGATGCGCGGCGCCGACGCCGGGCCCCAGAGCCGTCTGTGCGCCCTGCCGGCCCTATGGACGGGCATCTTCTACGACGCCGCCGCGCTGGACGCGGCCTGGGACCTCTGCAAGGCCTGGACGGCCGAGGAGCGGTCGGGGCTGCGGGTGGACGCCGCGCGCCACGGGCTGAAGGCCCGGATCGCCGGGCGCACCCTGCAGGCCGTGGCCCAGGACATGGTCGCCATCGCCAAGCAGGGGCTGACCCGCCGCGCCCGCCTCGACGGCGCCGGCTCGGACGAGACCGGCTACCTGCGCGAGACTGAGGAGATCGCCGCCAGCGGCGTCACCCCGGCCGAACGCCTGCTGGAGCTCTACCACGGACCTTGGGGCGGGGACGTGCGGCGGGTGTTCGACGAACTGGCCTACTAGCCATGCCGCGGAGCGTACCGGGGCGCATACGCGTCGGCGTCGGCGGCTGGACCTACGAGCCTTGGCGCGGGGTGTTCTTCCCCGAGGGCCTGGCGCAGGCCAGGGAACTGGCCTACGCCAGCACCCAGCTCACCACCATCGAAATCAACGGCACCTACTACCGCACCCAGTCGCCCTCGACCTTCGCCAAGTGGAAGGCCGAGACCCCCGACGGCTTCGTCTTCGCGGTCAAGGCGCTGCGCTACACCACCAACCGCCGGGTCCTGGCCGAGGCCGGGGAGTCGGTGGGGAAGTTCCTCGGCAGCGGCCTGACGGGGCTGGGCGACAAGCTGGGGCCGATCCTATGGCAGTTCGCCCCCACCAAGAAGTTCGACGAGGCCGACTTCGCCGCCTTCCTTGAGCTGCTGCCCGAACGGCAGGACGGGGTGCGGCTGCGCCACGCCGTCGAGGTCCGCCACGACAGCTTCCGCGACCCCGCCTTCGTCGCCCTGCTGCGCCGGCACGGGGTGGCGGTGGTGTTCGCCGATTCGGACAGCTTTCCGGCCATCCCCGACCCGACCGCCGACTTCGTGTACGCCCGCCTGCAGCAGACCCGCGAGAAGGAGGAGACCGGATACGCCCCGGCCGAGCTCGACCGCTGGGCCGCGGTGGCCAAGGCCTGGGCCGCGGGCGAGACCCCCGAAGCCCTGCCCTACGTCGCCCCGCCCGTACCCGCGGCCGGTGCGCGCGACGTCTTCGTCTATATGATCAGCGGGGCCAAGGTCCGGGCCCCGGCCGCGGCCAAGGCGCTGATCGAACGAGTGGCCTAGAGGCGGCGCCGCTAGCGTCGGCTGTCCACCGTCGTGCTCCTGAAAGCGTGCTGGGGCGCGCTCACCTCGATGGTGTTGCGCCCGGCGTACCAGAACAGGCCGATGATGATGGTGGCCAGCATCAGGCCGTCGATCAGGACGACGAGAGTGCCTACACTCCCGCGAAAGTTGTCCTTCATCGCATTCCCCCCGGGCTTTCCCCTAGGCGCATAATCCGTTTATAAAGGACACAGTTCCGCCATACACGTAAAAATTGTAATTACGGCCTTCCCCACTCAGGGGCGGGCGTCCATGAGGCGGACGATCTCCGCCGCGGCGCGGTCGGTCTCGCGCAGGGGCTCGTAGCTCCAGCGGTAAAAGGCGCCCCCGAAGGGCCGGGCGACGCCGCGGGCCTCGAGGTCCTCATGGAAACGGCGCATCCGCAGCGACTGGCCGTCCATCTTCAGGACGAACACCGGCTTGCCGGTCGCGGCGGCTTCGGCGGCCATGTTGACTGAGTCCTCGGTGACGGCGACGAAGTCGGCCGCCGCCAGGAAAGCGAAATAGGGGTTCTCCCCGGTCCCGTCCCAGATCAGCCCGGGATGGCGCCCGAGTCGCTCGGTCAGGACCGCCTTGGCCTTTTCGGGCGTGCGGCGCGAGAAGGTCATCAGCACCGAAGCCCGCTCCTGCTCCAGCGCCAGGTCGAGTTCGGCCGCCAGCGTCGCGGCCCGGGCCGGGGTCAGGTCGAAGGCCTTCGAGCGCCCGCCGATCAGCACCGCCGCCCGCGGTTGCGGCAGCGGCTCCAGCCGGTCCTTGAAGCGGTCGTAGTCGGCCTCGAGCCGCTCGAGGGTCAGCCGGTTGGGGGCGCCGGTCAGGGCGAACACATTGTCGCCGTGCACCCGGTCGTGCTTGGGCGGGATCACCAGGTCGAACAGGCGGGTGGGTAACTTGGGGTCCTGGACCTGCACCACGAAGGTGGCGCCGTCCGACCATTTTCGGGCCCGCATCGACAGGGGCAGGGAGGCGCGGCCGGCCCCCAGCCACAGGTCCGGCCAGGGCGGCGCGATGGAATCGGCGTTGGGCGACAGCCACCGCCGCGGCGCCAGGTTGAGCAGGCTCGGCAGGCGGCCGACCTGGCCGCGGTAGGCTATCCGCTTGACCGTGACCTGCGCGGGGCGCAGCCGGGCGACGGCCTCGGCCAGACCGACGATCTGGTTCTCGATCCCGGAACGGCCGTCGGAAACGGCCCAGATGCGCAGGGGCGGCGCGTCTTCCGGGAGGGGCGGCCTCACATCCACTCGACCTTGAGGATTTCGTAGGCCTTGACGCCGGCGGGGGTGATCACCTCGACCACATCGCCGGTTTCCTTGCCGATCATGCCGCGGGCGAGCGGCGAGGTCAGGGACAGGCGGCCCTGTTTCACGTCGGCCTCGTGCTCGCCAACGATCTGGTAGCGCGCCTCGTCCTCGGTGTCCTCGTCCACCACGGTGACCGTGGCGCCGAACTTCACCTGCTTGCCCGAAAGCTTGGAGACGTCGATGACCTGGGCGCGGCTGATGCGGTCCTCGATCTCGGCGATCCGGCCCTCGATCCAGCCCTGGCGCTCCTTGGCGGCGTGATACTCGGCGTTTTCCGACAGATCGCCATGGCTGCGCGCCTCCGAGATCGCTTGGATCACGGCTGGACGCTCCGTCGTCTTCAAACGCTTCAACTCTTCGTCGAGGGCGCGATAGCCCTCGGCGGTCATCGGAACTTTTTCCATCGCGGATTGGATCGCCGGTCGCCCTGTCGGAAGAGGAGGTCTATGCACACAGCCGCGGGCGCAAACGGCTGGCCGCAGAGGATAAGGGCCGAAGGTCTAGACTGCAAGGGCGCCGCATCTGCGGCGCGCTTGCGGTCCGGCGCCGCGCGGGCCCAGGACGGGGCGAGGAGGCCCTCGGGGATGGATTTCAACAAGCTGTTCGCCCGGATGGCCGGGGCCACGGCCCATGCGACGGGGACCCCGATCGCCTTCCTGCTGTGCGTCACGATCGTGGCCGTATGGGGGCTGACCGGGCCCCTGTTCCATTTCTCCGACACATGGCAGCTGGTGATCAACACAGGCACCACCATCGTCACCTTCCTGATGGTGTTCCTGATCCAGAACACCCAGAACCGCGATGGGGCGGCGATTCAGATCAAGCTGGACGAGCTGATCCTCACCTCTCAGGCCGAAAACGACTTCATCGGCATCGAGCGGCTGACCGACGTCGAGCTGGAGGCCCTGCACCGGCGCTGCCTGTCTGCGGCCGAAAAGACCCGTCGGATGGCCGACCAGGCCGAGGCGGTGCTCCACGCGCGCCGGTCGCACCACAAGAAGGTCGTGGCCGAGGTGGAGTCCACGGACGAGCCGAAACCCAAGGCGCCGGCCAGGCGCAAGCCGGCGCCGAAGAAGGGGTAGAGGCCCCCTCAGTCATCCTGCGGGTGACAGCGAGGTGGCCAGGCGCGCCGGAGCGGGCAAGCGAGTCTAGGCGTAGCTTTGCAGCGGCCGGACATCGAGGGAGCCGTGCTTGACGGCGCCGATGGCCTGGGCGGCCGCCAGGGCCCCGGCGGTGGTGGTGTAATAGGGGATCTTCATCATCAAGGCGGTACGCCGGAGCGAGAAGCTGTCCTCCAGGCTCTGGCGGCCCTCGGTGGTGTTGAAGACCAGCTGGACGTCGCCGTTCTTCATCGCGTCGACGATGTTGGGACGGCCCTCCAGCACCTTCTTGACCCGTTCGATGGGCAGGCCCTGACCCTCCAGGAAACCGGCGGTGCCGCCGGTGGCCAGGATGCGGAAGCCCAGCCCGATCAGCAGGCGCACCGGCTCGACCACCCACGACTTGTCGGAATCCTTGACCGAGACGAACACCGCTCCGGCCTCGGGCAGCACGACGCCCCCGGCCAGCTGGCTCTTGGCGAAGGCCCGCGCGAAGGCCGCCGACATCGGTTCGCCCTCGCGGCGCCAGTCCAGGCCCATGACCTCGCCGGTCGACCGCATCTCGGGCCCCAGGATGGTGTCGACCCCGGGGAAGCGGGCGAAGGGGAACACCGCCTCCTTGACCGCGATGTGGTCGGTGGACATCGGCCGCAGGTCGAAGTCGGCCAGCTTGGCGCCGGCCATCACCTTGGCGGCGATGGAGGCCACGGCGACGCCGATGGCCTTGGCCACGAAAGGCACGGTGCGGCTGGCGCGGGGATTGACCTCCAGCACATAGATCCGCGGCTCGGCCGAGTGCGGCTCCTCGATGGCGAACTGGACGTTCATCAGGCCGCGGACCTTCAGCGCCCGGGCCATCAGCTCGGTCTGGCGCTTCATCTCGGCGATGGTCTCCGGGCGCAGGGAGAAGGGAGGCAGCGAACAGGCGCTGTCGCCGGAGTGCACGCCGGCCTCCTCGATGTGCTCCATCACCCCGGCCACGAACACGGCCGCGCCGTCGCAGATGGCGTCGACGTCCACCTCGGTGGCGCGGCTGAGGTACTGGTCGATCAGGACCGGGCTGTCGCCGGACACGTGCACCGCCTCGCGGACGTAGCGGGAGAGCTGCTCGTCGTCGCGGACGATCTCCATGGCCCGGCCGCCCAGCACGTAGGAGGGCCGGATGACGATGGGGTAGCCGACCTTGTGGGCGCCGGCGAAGGCCTCTTCCGAGGAGCGGGCGATGGCGTTGACCGGCTGCATCAGGCCGATCTCGTGCAGCAGCTTCTGGAACCGCTCGCGGTCCTCGGCCAGGTCGATGGCGTCCGGGCTGGTGCCCAGGATCGGGATGCCGGCGTCTTCCAGCGCCTGGGCCAGCTTCAGGGGCGTCTGGCCGCCGAACTGGACGATGACGCCCAAGAGCTCGCCAGCTTGCTGCTCGACCGCGATCAGCTCCAGCACGTCCTCGGCGGTCAGGGGCTCGAAATAGAGCCGGTCGGAGGTGTCGTAGTCGGTGGAGACCGTCTCCGGGTTGCAGTTGACCATGATCGACTCGACGCCGATCTCGTCGAGGGCGAAGGCGGCGTGGCAGCAGCAGTAGTCGAACTCGATGCCCTGGCCGATGCGGTTGGGACCGCCGCCGAGGATGATCGCCTTGCGGCGAGCGGTGGGCTGGCTCTCGCATTCGGGGACCTGGCCCAGGGCCCCGGTCTCGTAGGTCGAATACATGTAGGGGGTCTTGGCGGCGAACTCGGCGGCGCAGGTGTCGACCCGCTTGAACACGGGGCGGACGCTCAGCGCTTGGCGGGCGGCGCGGACGTCGGCCTCCCTGCGGCCGGTGAGCTTGGCCAGTCGGGCGTCGGAAAAACCCTGGGCCTTCAGCTTGCGGAACGCCGTGGCCTCGATGGGCAGGCCGCCTTCGCGGACGGCGGCCTCGGTGCGGACCAGGTCCTCGATCTGGCGCAGGAACCAGGGCTCGTAGGAACAGGCGTCGCCCACCTCCTCCACCGACAGGCCGTGGCGGAAGGCCTGGGCGATCACGCGCAGCCGGTCCGGGGTCGGCGTGCCGAGCGCCCGGACGATGGCGGCCCGGACGCTGGAGAGATCCTCGGCGTCTGCGCCGGCGATGGCGATCTCGTCGAAGCCGGTCAGGCCGGTCTCGAGCCCGCGCAGGGCTTTCTGGCAGGACTCGGCGAAGGTCCGGCCGATGGCCATGACCTCCCCCACCGACTTCATCGAAGTGGTCAGGTATGGCTCGGCGCCCGGGTACTTCTCGAAGGCGAACCGGGGGATCTTGGTGACCACATAGTCGATGGTCGGCTCGAACGAGGCCGGGGTGGCCCCGGTGATGTCGTTCATCAGCTCGTCGAGGGTGTAGCCGACGGCCAGGCGGGCGGCGACCTTGGCGATGGGGAAGCCCGTGGCCTTGGAGGCGAGCGCCGAGGACCGCGACACCCGCGGGTTCATCTCGATCACCACCATGCGGCCGTCCCGGGGATTGACCGCGAACTGGACGTTGGAGCCGCCGGTCTCGACCCCGATCTCGCGCAGCACCGCGATCGAGGCCGACCGCATCCACTGGTATTCCTTGTCGGTCAGGGTCAGGGCCGGGGCGACGGTGATCGAATCGCCGGTGTGGACCCCCATCGGATCGATGTTCTCGATCGAGCAGATGATGATGCAGTTGTCCGCGGTGTCGCGGACGACCTCCATCTCGTACTCCTTCCAGCCGAGCACGCTCTCTTCGATCAGCACCTCGGTGGTGGGCGACATGTCGAGGCCGCGCTCGACGATCTCGCGGAACTCCTCGATGTTGTAGGCGATGCCGCCGCCGGTGCCGGCCAGGGTGAAGGACGGCCGCACGATCGCCGGCAGGCCGACGAAGTCCAGGCCTTCCAACGCTTCTTCCATGGAGTGGGCGGCGTGGCTCTTGGGGCTCTCGAGCCCCAGGTGGTCCATGGCGTCGCGGAATTTCTGCCGGTCCTCGGCCTTTTCGATCACGTCGGCCTTGGCGCCGATCATTTCGACCCCGTAGGCGGCCAGCACCCCGGACTTCTCCAGGGCCAGGGCGGTGTTCAGCGCTGTCTGGCCTCCCATGGTGGGCAGGAGTGCGTCGGGACGCTCCTTGGCGATGATCTTCTCGACCATCTCCGGCGTAATGGGCTCGATGTAGGTGGCGTCGGCCAGCTCCGGATCGGTCATGATCGTGGCCGGGTTGGAGTTGACCAGGATGATCCGGTACCCCTCGGCCCGCAGGGCCTTGCAGGCCTGGACCCCGGAATAGTCGAACTCGCACGCCTGGCCGATGACGATCGGGCCGGCGCCGATGATGAGGATCGAGGAGATGTCTGTGCGTTTGGGCATGGGCGTCCGCGCATAGGGGCTGCACGCGATCGCGCGCCCGGCGTATTCGAGCTTCGGGTTAAGCGGACCGTTTAGAGGCGTGCGCCGGACGGGGCAAGCGCGCACCTGAAAAGAGGGCGTCAGACAACGGCGGCGTCGCGGCGGATACGCTCGACCATGGAGAACAGACCGTTCGAGCGTTGGGTGGACAGGGCGTTCGACAGGCCGAGGGCCGAAAACCCCGCCTTGGCGTCGAAGGCGGTGATCTCGCCGGGGGTGCGGCCGGAATAGAGCCGCAGCAGGATGGCGATCAGGCCGCGCACGATATGGGCGTCCGAATCGCCGCGGAACGTCAGCCGTCCGTCAGCCGCGCGTTCGGTGACCAGCCACACCTGGCTGGCGCAGCCGCGCACCTTGTTGGCGTCGGAGCGCTCCTGGTCGGTCAGGGGCGCCAAGGCGCGGCCCAGGTCGATGACGTGGCGGTAGCGCTCCTCCCAGTCGCCCAGGAGCTCGAACTCGGCCTCGAGCTCTTCGAGTTCGGTGTCGATGCTGAACATGGGACGATCCGTACGCGGCGATGGGTCCGGGGTCTAGGACCTAGACCTACGCAGGATCAAGCGGCGTGGCCGGCCCCTTGGCCGTTCACCGGCCGGCCGGCGGGCAGGCGGACCCGCGCCAGCAGGCCCTGGCCGGGGGAGCATTGCAGCCGCAACGCCCCTTCCATCGCCTGGCACAACAGCCGGACGATCGGCAGGCCCAGCCCCGCGCCCTCCGACCGGCGGGTCAACGGCGCTTCGCCCTGTTCGAACGGGCGCATGAGCCGGGCCAGCTGTTCGGGAGCGCAGCCGTCGCCCTCGTCCTTGATCTCGATCCACACCGACGCCTCGTGCGGGACCAGCCGCACGCTAATCTCCCCGCCTTCGGGCGAGAAGGTGACGGCGTTCTGCAGCAGGTTCGTGAGAATGGTCCTGAGCGCCCGCGAATCGGCCATCACCGGCGGCAGGTGCGGGTCGGCTTCGACGCTGAAGCGCAGCTTGCGGCCCGCGACGTCGGCGGCGAAGCCGGCTATGGCCTCGTCCACCGCCGGCCGCAGAGGCTCTGGACGGATGTCCATATCCGCGGCGCCCGACTCCAGGCGGGCGATCTCCATGATCTGGTTGACCAGCTTCAGCAGCTTGAGGCCGCTGTCGCGCACGATCTCGGCGTGCTCGCGGTACTTGGGCTCGTTGATCTTGCCGTACAGCTCGCAGGCGATGATCTCGGAGAAGCCGATGATGGAATTCAGCGGCGTGCGCAGCTCGTGGCTGACCATGCGCAGGAACGAACGCTTGCGCTCCTCCTGCTCCTGTTTGCGGACGGCCGCAGCCGAAGGTCCCTCGCCGCACCGGTGCTGGGGCGGTCCGGTCCGGGAGGGAGGGCCTTGGGAGGCTTGGGGGGCGCCCATCGCGTTTTGCGGACCATGCAACTATCGGGACCCCATCATCGCCGAACGAGCTTACGATTCGGTTTGCGCCGGCGTGTGTGGTTACCGGGAATCGCGCGGGGATTGTGTCCGCTCGCGGAAGGCGGGACAGCCCGCTAAGGTCGGGGCCGAAGAATCTCCTCCTTGGAAAGTGTCGAGCTCCCACCGGTGAACGACCAGGCCGCTTCCGTTCCGCCCGCGTCGCCATTCCCGGCGAACCGGCCCTTACCCCCGGTCGCCCCTCTGTGGCACCTCGGCTGGGCCGTGGGGGCGCTGGCCGCCGGCGCGGGCCTGTTGGCTTGCCTGGGAAACGTGTCTTCGCCGACCCTCGGTGCGCTCGCGCTCGGGGCCGCGCCGGGGCTGCTGGGCTATTTCTGGCGGCCGACGGGCCAGGCGCGGCCGGTGCTCCTGGTGGCCTGGGCCCTGGCCGCCGTCGCCGCGGCGGCCATCGCCGGCGGCGCCACGGGCCCTTTGGCGGCCTGGTGCGTCACCCCGCTCCTGGCGGGCGCTCTCATCGGTATGCCGGCCGAAGGCGCGGTGCTGGCGGCAGCCGCCCTGGCGACGACGGTCCTGGTGCAGATGTCGGGCATGGCCCTACCGGCGCCGTCCGGCCCGTTCGGCGTCGGCCTGGCCGCGGCGGGCCTCCTGACCCTGGGCGGGGCGGCCGCGGGCGCGCTGGGCCTCGTGGCCCGCCGGGGCCGGGA
>Ga0310811_10015273_pt1 | contig 10041 bp, 8 predicted proteins | sample YCmetagenome_FD_207642 | JGI IMG/M metagenome (GOLD analysis project Ga0310811, IMG submission 207642) | Soil microbial communities from experimental microcosm in Duke University, North Carolina, United States - YC | ecosystem: Engineered > Artificial ecosystem > Soil microcosm > Unclassified ...
TGCTTCAACACCGGTCTCAAGCCCCAGCACGCCTGGAACTTCGAGCTCGGCGCGCGCGGGTCACTCGATCGCCGATTCACCTACAGCGTCGCGTTGTTTCAGGCCGAGGTACGTGACGCGTTGATTCCCTATGAGATCGCGGCACCGAGGTTCTTTTATCGGAACGCGGGGAGCACCCGTCATCAGGGTCTTGAGGTCGGCGGTGATCTCTCAGTCTTGCCCGGACTGAGCCTTGGCGCCGCCTGGACTTACTCGGACTACCGTTTCCGAAACTATTCGTTCACCGACACGGCGGGCACCCACGTGTTGGACAGACGCCCACTCGCGGGAATTCCGGACAACTGGCTGCATCTGACGCTCCGCGCGCGGCCGGCCGCTTTCGCGGGCGTTTGGGCCGAGATCGAGCCGACCTATTCGTCGGGATACCTGGTCAGCGACGTCGTGAACACCCGCACGTCACCCTGGTGGTCGACGAACCTCCGCGCCGGGTGGGACGGTGAAGTCGGCAGCCTGCGTCTGGCTCCGTTCCTCGGCGTCAACAACGCGTTCAATCACCGGTACGTGAGCTCGGTGGTGATCAACGCGGCGCGAGGTCGGTTTTACGAGCCCGCGCCCGGTCGGAATGTGTACCTCGGGATGTCAATCGGAGTTGGTAAGTAGTTCGGATCTTTTATGGAGGTAGTAATGAGGAAGTGGACGATATGGAGAATGGCCGCGGCGATGGGCGTCATCTGCTCGGTGTACGCACCACAGTTCGCGACGGCGCAAGGATCGGGTTCCGTCGGTCTGCGTGCACCAGCAGCGTCAGATACCCGTGAACCGGCGGCGTCACCGCAGACGAACGTGACGTCGGTGATGTTGCACGAGGCGGCGCAGAGCGGCGACTGGCTGATGTATGGGCACAACTACACCAACAATCGCTACTCGCCGTTGAAGCAGATCAACACCACCAACGTCGCCAATCTGGTGCCGCGGATGGTCTTTCAGACCGGAACGGAGCGGCTCGGCAGTCTCGAGACGACGCCAGTCGTGGTGAACGGCATCATGTACATCACCTCGCCAGCCATCCCCAACAACGTTGTGGTCGCCGTCGACCTGCGCACCCAGAAGACGCTGTGGCGCTACGAGCACAAGAACGCTCCAGTGAGCACGGCTTGCTGCGGACCCAACAATCGCGGTGTCGCAGTGTCGGGCGGCAACGTGTATGTCGCGACGCTCGACGCCCAGCTCATTGCCCTCGACCAGAAGACTGGTGAGGAAAAGTGGACTGCGACGATCGCAGATCCGGCCGAGGGTTACACCGAGACAATGGCCCCCCTCATCATCGACGATAAGGTGATCATCGGATCGTCGGGCGCCGAGTACGGCATCCGCGGATTCGTGCGGGCGTACAACGCCGCCACCGGCGCTCTGGTCTGGAACTTTTACACGATCCCCGCGCCCAATGCGCGAGCGGATGAGGGCGGAATCAACGGCTGGTACGGTCATTGGTCACCGACCACACCGGAAGGCACTCCCCTGCACCGCAACATCGCCAAGGAGAAAGCTGACTCGGCCAAGTACGCCGATGCGTGGAAGACTGGCGGAGGCTCGATGTGGATGACCCCCGCGTATGATCCGGACACGAAGACGATGTACATCTCCATCGGAAATGCATCGCCCGATCTCGACGGCTCGGTTCGCCCGGGCGACAACCTGTGGGTCGAATCGATCGTCGCGCTCGATGCGACGAACGGCAAGTTCAAATGGGGTTACCAAATGGTGCCGCACGATGTGTGGGACCTGGATGCGACCAGTCCACCGGTGATCACAATGGTCGATGGCCGCAAAGCGATCGTCCACGCCGGGAAGACCGGATGGATGTACGTGCTCGACGCCGCCAACGGCAAGTTGATCCGCCGCTCGGATGCGTTCGTTCCCCAGGAAAACATGTTCGCGCAGCCAACCCCGGAAGGCGTGCGGATGCTGCCCGGTGCCAACGGCGGCCAGGAATGGTCACCCATCGCTGTGAATCCAGAGCTGCAGTACGCCTACAGTGTCGCGCTGCATCAGCCGATGAACTACAAGACCCACTACGCGCCCTATGAGGCCGGCCGACTGTGGCTTGGAAGCGCCTTCGTCGCCATTCCGGGCGAGGCACAATGGGGATACGTATCGGCGATCGATCTCAAGACCGGCAAGATCGCGTGGCAGGTGAAGACCGAGCAGCCGATGATCGGAGGCGCGACGGCTACCGCCGGCGGGCTGATGTTCACCGGCGAAGGCAACGGCTGGTTCAAGGCCTATGATGCGAAAACGGGCAAGGTTCTGTGGAGTTTCTACTGCGGCGCCGGCGTCAACGCCGCTCCGTCGGTGTTCGAGGTGGACGGCGAGCAGTTCATCGCTGTGGCCGCGGGCGGGAACTTCCAGCTCGATTATCCGCTCGGTGATGCGGTGTTCGTGTTCGGGTTTCCGAAGGCGGGCAGGTAAGTGAAACGCATCATTGCCATGACCGTGCGCCGGGCGGCGGCGACTGCAGTAGTTGCCGGTGCGGCGCTGCTCGGCGGCGGTCTGGTCGTGGGAGCGAGCGCGGCAGAGCAACCCCGCCGGTGGACGGCCCTCGATGGGCGTGATTGGACCCAGTTCGCGCCCAAGGAGAAAGAGGCGTACGTCGCCGGCTTTCTGGCCGGCGCCGCCAACGGGGCGGTGAGTACCGGTGATACCGCCGTGATTCGCATCACCGTCGACTCATTGTCGCGGACGGGCACGCTGCAATTCCCGTTCGGCCACATGGTCTACGCGAACCAGCTCGACGAATTCTATTGGTGGGGCAATCACGTTCCCACCCCGCTGTATTTGGCCCTATCGGCAATCAATCAGCGGTTACTCAATAACAGCACGAGCCGTTGACAGCTCGCGACTTTCAATTTTTCGGAGACTAGATCATGAAATGCACGTTAGGGACTGCGGTGATAGCTGCCGCGTTAATGTTGGGCGGAACGAGTCCGGCAACGGCTCAGGCAACGGCTCAGGAGCAAGGGTTTTTCCACAGCCCGGTGTTCGTGGCACAGCCAGGGATCATTCGCTCCTTCAGCGAAGGGGCGTCGACTGAATTCAATGCCCGCTTCGTGACAGCGATCCCGCTCGCGATCGATCGAACGACTTTGGTCGGAATCGTTCAATGGACACCCTTCGCCGACAACGCCGCGGGCGGCAGAGCGAACGCTCCAGCGTTCGTCTACGGTCCGGTCGTCAACGTTTTGAATCAGAAGTACTGGAGCCTTGATGTCGATGGGCTGTTCTCTTACAGCCCGGCAGCGACAGGGAACGACGACTACACCCACAAATTCCTGTTCGAGGGCGACTTCGCTCTGAAGCTCGGCAAGATGGTGAACGCAAAAAGCAACTGGAACGACCTGAGCGCCTACGCGATGTTGGCGTACGTGGTCAGCGGATTACCAGATGGTGTGGAGTCAAGGGATCGCATGGTCTTGTTATCGGGCTTGTCGTTGCCGCTCGCGCCCTGGAAGAAATAAGGATGGGATCCCGCGATAAAGGCGGTTCCCGATTGGACAATACATCAGGTATCACCGAAACGGCTTTGGAGGCCTTTTGAATATGTGGTTTCGCGAAATGGCAGTAATAGTGGGGGTTGCGGGTCTCGTGGCCTGCGCTGGCGGAGATAAGCGGGCTGACGACGCAGCGTCAGTTGCCGTTGATACATCAACGATCGTGAGCGCCAGCACGACAGATCCTGAAACACCGCTAGGAACGGGAACTATGGCGCCGATCACCGGCACCACTCACGAAGTAAAGATGGTCGGAGACGCAAAGGGCTATCGTTTCGAGCCCGCCAATCTTACCGTGAAGCAAGGCGATGGTATCAAGTGGATCATGATTTCGGGCGGCCCACACAACGTGGCCTTTGATCCCGCTACAATTCCGCCCGACGTCAGGCCTCAGCTTGATGCGAACATGGGGACCGACAGGATGAGCGAACTCTCGTCCAATATGAAGATTAATCCGGGCGAATCCATCACCATCTCGTTCGGCAACATCAAGCCAGGTCAGTACCCTTACCACTGCACGCCGCACCTTGCTCTCGGCATGAAGGGTATAATCACAGTTCAGTAGCACGTGAGGGCGTCATGGGAGGTTGATTTCCCGATGGATCTCCACCATGACCAGCCTCGTCCCGGATTACCTGCGCTCTCGATCGATCGCTGACGGCACCTCGCTTACGGTTTCAATTACCGGCTCGCTGGTCTCGAGCAACATTGTCTCCAGATCGAGATCCCGCTGAATCCGGCGCATGACATCGTCGCCGATCACGCCCCGATCGCGAAGGCTGGTCACCGCTTTCTGCTCCGCATCCATCATCGCCGAGCGCACGCGCCGGTATTCTTCGGCGCGTCGCTCATCGATTAGCGCCGCGTCGTGGGACGGGGCGAGAGTGAAATGCTCGTGGGTAATTTCGCCCGACGCGATGGCACGGTGGGCGTCCTCGTCCTCCTCGCGCGCGGCCCATCGGCGCGCGCGCTGTCGATGCCGCTGCTTCAGGTAGCGCACCACCTCAGGATACCGCGACCCCGCAATCGCCGGGTCGTCCAGGGTTTTCAGCCCCTCCTCAGCGGCTGCCAGCCGCGCATGCGCTTCTTCCGCGTCTTCGTCGCCTTGATCACCGCTGCCGATTCGCAGCCAGCGCGCCACTGGCGCCAGCGTCGGGCCCTGCAGCACCAGCGTTATGAAGATCACCGAGAAGGTGATGAAAATGATTTGCTCGCGTGCCGGAAATCCTGCGCCCGAGGCAGTCGTCAGCGGCACCGCCAGAGCGAGCACCAATGAATCGCCACCACGCAGTCCCGACCAGGCGATGAACGCCACGGTTCGCCACGGCGGCAGCGGCTCGCCGCTCCGGCGCAGCCACCTGAAGAACGCTCGAAAGAGGTAGCTGCTCGGCATTACCCAGGCAATACGGATCCCGATAACGACCAGGCTCACGATTGCCGATTCGCGGAGCAGCGTGGAGAGTGGCAGGCGCTCGAGCGCGCGAAGCACATACGGCAGCTCCAGTCCCACCAGAATGAAAATCAGACTCTCGAGAACGAAGGTGATGACCGTCCACATCCCGGACACTTGCAGCCGCCCTTCGGCGCCGATGATTCTGGGGACTCGTCGCGCGGCATACAGTCCAGTCGTAACAACTGCAAGGACACCAGATGCGCCGAGGGTATCCGCCAACAGGAAGGAGGCGAAGGGCGTCAGCAGGGATACCATGTTCGAGACCACCGGGACCGCGCGCACCACGCGATGCACCCGCGTCACGACGAAGCCCACCAGCAGTCCGATCAACACGCCGGCGGCCCCGCCGATGAAAAAACGGAGCACTGCGGAGCTCAGCGAAAACCCACCGGTCACCGCCGCCGCAATGGCAAAGCGATAGATGATGATTGCAGTGGCGTCGTTGACCATGCCTTCACCCTCGAGGATGGTCTGAACTTCGCGCGGCATTCGAAGCGAGCGCATCACCGACAGCACCGCCACCGGATCCGGCGGCGAGATGATCGCGCCAAGCGCAAACGCGGCCGGCCAGGTGAAAGCGGGATGCAGTGAGTGGGCGACGGCCGCGACTGCCACCGTCGACACCAGCACCATCACCACCGACAGGCGGGAGATCGGGCCTATCTCACGACGGAACTCCCGCAGAGGGAATACGATCGCACCCGCGTACAGCAGCGGCGGAATGAACAGCAGAAACAGGACATCCGGCTCGACAGTGACCTCGGGCAGGCCAGGTACGAACGCGAGCCCAAGTCCCCCGACCACCAGAATCGCGGCGTAGGGAATCTTGAGTCGCTCGGCGATGATCCGGAGCGCCGCCGCAACTGTCAGACACAGTAAAACGAGCTCAGGACCACTCATGTCGACGCCCGGGCTCGAGGCGGGCTAAGTCGTCCTAGTCCTCGTACTTCCGCGGATGACCCGGGTGCGGCTTCTCCTCGTCCTCGGTGTCGAATTCGTCGTCGAGGTCTATGAGGTCGTCGTCGAGGTCGTCGTCGAGGTCGTCATCATCATCATCATCGTCCTCGTCGAGGTCGTCATCGTCCAGGTCGTCGTCGACGTCATCGTCGTCATCCCAGTCATCGTCGTCGACGTCGTCTTCTTCGTCATCTTCCAGATCGTCCTCGAGGTCTTCGTCCTCGGGATCCGCATCCGGTGTCCGTTTCGCCAGCCACGCATCAGGCTCCCCGTCTCCGATCGGGAAGCTCCCAGCGGACTCCAGCATGGCGCACATTACCGTGATCTCCTGGTTGTTAGACCGAAGCGCGCTCGCGCTTGGCCTCGCGTGACAACTTCTTCCGATCGTTCGCGCTGAGGAAGCGTTTCCGCAGACGAATGGACTGCGGCGTGACCTCGATCAGCTCGTCTTCCTCGATATACTCCAGCGCCCCTTCCAAGGTCAACTCCCGCGGCGGCTCGAGCTGTATGTTCTCGTCGCTCGACTTGGACCGCATGTTGGTGAGCTTCTTCTCCTTGGTCGGATTCACGTCCATGTCGCCCGGCCTCGAGTTCTCGCCCACCAGCATCCCCTCGTAAACGGCGTCTCCCGGTGACACGAAAAGGGTAGCGCGCTCGGATAGATTTGCAAGCGCAAACGCAACGATCACACCGCCCTCCATCGAAACAAGCGTGCCGCGCATCCGGCCAGCGAGCGGGCCGGCCCACGGCCCGTACTCGAGAAAACGGTGGTGCATGATTCCCGTGCCGCGGGTATCGGTGAGGAATTCCGACCGGTACCCGAACAGTCCGCGCGCCGGAATCCTGTACAGAAGCCGCACCATCCCCTGCCCCGGATTCTTCATCTCGAGCATTGCGGCGCGCCGCGGCCCGAGCTTCTCGATGACGACGCCGAGGAATTCCTCGGGCACATCGATCGCAAGCTCCTCGTACGGCTCGAGTCGCTCACCGCTGGGGCCCTCGCGGGTGATGACGCGCGGCCGCGATACCTGAAACTCGTAGCCCTCGCGACGCATCGTCTCCATCAGAATGGTGAGATGCAGCTCGCCTCGCCCCGAGACGGTCCACGTATCGGTGGACTCGGTATCTTCGACCCGCAGCGCGACGTTTCGCTCCAGCTCGCGGTACAATCGTTCGCGGACCTGACGCGAGGTGACGAACTTCGCCTCCCTGCCGGCGAAGGGCGAGTTGTTGACGAGGAAATCGACCGAGATGGTCGGCTCCTCCACCGAGATACCTTCCAGTCGCTCCGGATGCTCGTTGTCGGTCACGGTGAGGCCGATCTCCACGCCCTCCAGGCCGGCGAGCGCGACAATCTCACCCGCCGAGGCTTCGGGTACTTCGAGCCGGTCGAGTCCCTCGTACGCGAACAGCTTGGTCACGCGTGACTGCTCGCCCTTCTGATTGGGGTCGAGCGGCAGCAGCATCACCGGATCTCCGACGTGAACCGTTCCCCGCTCGATGCGGCCGATCCCGAGCCGTCCGAGATATGGAGAGTGGTCGATGGTGGAGATCAACATCTGGAACGGACTCGCGTCATCGTGGGGCGGCGCCGGTACATGTCGCACGATGGCGTCAAACAGTGGAGTCAGGTCGACGGGAGCGACATCCATATCCATCGTCGCTACGCCTTCCCTCGCCGACGCGTAGACGACGGGCGCGTCGAGCTGGGCCTCGTTGGCCTCGAGCTCGATGAAGAGATCGAGGACTTCGTCGTGCACCCGCAGTGGATCGGCTCCAGGGCGGTCGATCTTGTTGATCACCACGATCGGTGTGCGATGCAGCGCCAGCGCCTTGCGGAGCACGAAGCGCGTCTGGGGCATCGGCCCATCGAACGCATCGACCACCAGCAGCACGCCATCGACCATGCGCAGAATTCGCTCGACCTCACCGCCAAAGTCCGCGTGACCTGGCGTGTCGACGATGTTGATCTTCGTTCCATTCCACCGGATGGATGTATTCTTGGCGAGGATGGTGATGCCACGCTCGCGCTCCAGCGGATTGGAGTCCATGACGCGCTCCATCACGACCTGGTTCTCCCGAAATGCGCCCGCCTGGCGGAGCATCTTGTCGACGAGAGTGGTCTTGCCGTGATCGACGTGCGCGATGATTGCGACGTTCCGAATTTCCTGCTTTGCCATAGCCTTTTAAGTTAGCTAGGCGTGCAAGTGGCCCTCGCGGTCCAGCATCTCGTCGCTCTCGAGCTGGATGGTGACGTGACCGATGCCGAAGAGCCTCATCGCGTCGTGGACGTGCTCGAGGACGTGCTGCTGGCGTTCCGGCTCGCGCACGATGCAGTGCGCGCTCATCGCGATCACATCCGGCGTCACCGCCCAGACGTGCAGATCGTGCACCGACTCGATCCCTGGAATCGCCTCGAGCTGGCCACGCACCGCCTCGACCGGGATGTGCGCGGGCGTCGACTCCAGCAGGATGTCCACTGACTCGCGGACCAGATGCCACGCCCCATAAATGATGAGCGCAGTGGTAACGATCGACGCGATGGGGTCGGCGACCACCCAGCCGGTGAAGTTGATCAATGCTCCCGCCACCAGAGTGCCGACACTCGCCAGCAGATCGCCGAGCACGTGCAGGTACGCGCCGCGCGCATTCATGTTGTGCGCAGCACCGGCCATCAGCACCCGCGCCGCGATGATGTTCACGATCAATCCGGCGGCAGCCACCATGAACATCAGCCCGCCATGCACCGGCTCGGGCGCGTTCAGCCTGATGACTGCCTCCCAGATGATCGCCGCCGAGATGAGCAGCAGCGTAGCGCCGTTGAGAAACGCGGCGAGGATCTCCCAGCGCAGATAGCCGTAGGTCTTCTGCGGCGTGCCGGGCTGCTTGCTGAACCACGCCACGAACAGAGCCAGTCCGAGCGCTGCGACATCCGTCAACATGTGGCCGGCATCGGCGAGCAGCGCGATCGAATTCGCGAAAATTCCACCGACGACTTCGGCGACGAGCAGGACTGCCGTCAGAATGAGCGCAATGCGCAGGCTGGACACCGAAGCATCGCCGACGTGAGAGTGCCCGACGCCATGGCGATGCGCACCGTCGTGCTGGTGTCCGTGCCCGGAATTGTGGTAACTTGTTGCCGTGCTCGGTCGGCTGCTGGCCATAATTCTGCTCGTGCTCCTCAACGCGTTTTTCGTTGGCGCCGAGTTCGCTCTTGTCCGCTCCAGACGGACGCGTCTGGAGGCGATGACCCGAAGCGGTGACCGTCTTGCCCGCCTCGCGCTGCGCGCCACCTCCAATATCTCGCGCATCCTCTCTGCCAGCCAGCTTGGGGTGACGCTGGCGAGCCTCGGCCTAGGCTGGGTCGCAGAGTCAACGGTAGGTGAAGTCTTCGCCAATCTGTTCTCTTACCTGCCGTTCGGGCTCGAGCTGTCGATGCGCCTCACGCTCGGCGCCACCATCGCGCTGATCGTCGTCACCTATCTGCACGTCGTCTTCGGCGAGCTGACGCCGAAGGCTGCAGCGCTCAATCATCCGGAGGCCCTCGCCCGCTGGCTGGCGCCGCCGCTGCTTTTCTTCGCCTGGATCACCAAGCCGTTCACCTATTCGCTGAACAAGTCGTCGCAGTTCATCTTGCACATCATCGGGCAGGAGAAGGCTGGATCGGAAGAAGCCGTGCACTCTCCGGAGGAAATTCGTCTGCTCGTCGAGCAGTCACAGGAAAGTGGGCAGATGCAGGCCCACGACGCCGATCTGATCGACGCGGTGTTCGAGTTCTCGGAGAAGAACGCGCGCGAGGTCATGACGCCGCGAACCGAAATCGTCGCACTGCCCGTCGAAGCGACTCTCTCGGAAGTGCTCGGAGTAGTCCAGGAGAGTGGATTGTCGCGCTACCCGGTTTACGACGAGTCGATCGACAACATCATCGGCGTGGTGCTGGCTAAGGATCTGCTCAAGCTGCTCGCGCCACGCGCCAACACCGATGCCTTCGACTTGCCGTCGATCATGCGGCCGGTACACGTCATCCCGGGATCGCGCGAGGTCGAGGAAGTTCTCGCCGACTTCAAGAGATTGAAGGAGCAC
>Ga0310811_10015274_pt1 | contig 10041 bp, 10 predicted proteins | sample YCmetagenome_FD_207642 | JGI IMG/M metagenome (GOLD analysis project Ga0310811, IMG submission 207642) | Soil microbial communities from experimental microcosm in Duke University, North Carolina, United States - YC | ecosystem: Engineered > Artificial ecosystem > Soil microcosm > Unclassified ...
CGCTTGCGAATGGCGAAACCATCGAGGCTTCACTGGCCGTCGCCGCCGACGGCCGCGACTCGCCGATGCGGGATGCGATGGGGCTGAAGGTGGTGTCATGGTCCTATCCCCAATGGGGCATCGTCGCGACCGTCGAGCACGAGAAGCCGCATAACGGCGTCGCCTACGAGCATTTCCTGCCCTCGGGCCCCTTCGCGATCCTCCCCATGACTGGCAACAGGTCGTCGCTCGTTTGGACCGAACGCGAAGACCTCGCGCCTGCGCTGCTCAAGCTGGACGAGGATGCTTTCGACGCCGAGCTCGCCAGCCGCTTCGGCTCCCATCTGGGCGCGACGCGCGCCGCTGGCCCGCGCTGGTCCTATCCGCTGAAATTCCATCTCGCCCGCGGCTTCGTCGCGCCGCGCTTCGCGCTCTGCGGCGATAGTGCCCACGGCATTCATCCCATTGCCGGCCAAGGCCTTAATCTCGGCCTGAAAGATGCGGCTGCGTTGTGCGAAGTCGTGCTCGACGCCGCGCGCCTCGGCCTCGATATCGGCAATCTCGATACGCTGCAGAAATACGAGCGCTGGCGCCGCTTCGATTCTTTCGCGCTCTCCGCCGCGACCGACGGCCTCAACCGCCTCTTCTCCAACGATATCGCGCCGCTGCGTGTGTTGCGCGACGTCGGCATGGGTATCGTCGACGCCATCGGCCCCGCGCGTCGCTTCTTCATGCGCCAGGCCGGTGGCGATGTCGGCAAGCTGCCAAGACTGATGAAGGGCGAAGCGGCCTAAGGCTCAGTGCAGGGTTTCGTTGCCGCGCCGGAACGGCACGACGTTGCTGCCGCTCGGCTGTTGTTGCGGCGATGCTTCGTTCGCGGGTTTCGGCGGCTCGGTCGATCCGCGCACCGAATCCGTTCCCGTCCGCTCTGCCAGCGCCCGCGGCAGCTCGGCATAGTAGCGATTGGCGATCTCGCGAATTCGTTGTGCTCGCGCACTCTCCGCTTCCCAGCGTGTCGCGTAGTGCTTGCCTTCGAAGACATAGCGCGTCACCGGCGTGCCCAGCCGGGCATCCGAGACCTGGAATTCGCTCACCGCCTCGACCTGTTCGCCGGCGCTCATAAGCGTGTGGCGGATATGGGCCTGCGGATCGCGCCGGTCGGCTTCCTGCTCGGCGATGCGCTCGGCATTGCGGGCATCGAAGCGCCTCAGCCCGTCGACGATCACGCGGCGGTAGCGATAGACCACCAGCGCGAGCACGATCGCCACAAAGGCCGTCAGGACGTTCTCCAGCATGGCCCGATAATAGCCCGTCAGGCGGCGCCGTGAACACCATGGCCGCGGCGCAGGTAATCCTCGCTCTGCATTTCGTTAAGCCTGGAAACCGTGCGCCGGAACGCCTCCGCCCCGTCGCCGTCGGTATAAAGCCGCTCCGGCGGCGCATCGGCGGAACAGATCAGCTTCACGCCCTCATCATAGAGCGTATCGATCAGCAGGACGAACCGCCGCGCCTCATTGCGCTTCTCCGGCCCCAGTTTCGGAATGTTGTCGAGCAGCACTGTGTGAAAGGCGCGGGCGACTGCGAGATAATCCGCCCCCGCCAGCGGCTGGGCGCAGAGATCGGCGAAGCCGAACCGCGCCACGCCCCGCGCCGCCTTTGGCACACGCACCGCGCGTCCGAGAACGGTGAGGTTGCAGGGCGCGCCGGCGCTATGGTCGGTCAGCTTGTTCCACGCCGCGTCCATCGCCGCATCGGCCTTCGCGCCCAGCGGCCAGAGATAAATGTCGAGCCCCGAGATGCGATGCAGCCGGTAGTCGACCGCGCCGGCCAACTCGGCCACATCGAGCCGTTGCTGGAACTCCGCGATGAAGGGCAGGAAGAGCTGGCGGTTGAGGCCGCCTTCATAAAGCCGCTCCGGCGGCGTGTTCGAGGTCGCGACCACCACAACGCCGCGCGCGAACAGGGCTTCGAACAGCCGGCCCAGGATCATCGCGTCGGCGACATCCGTGACCTGGAATTCGTCGAAGCAGAGCAGGGTCGACGCCTCCGCGAGGCTCTTCGCCACCGGCGGGATCGGATCGCTTACGCCCGCGCGCTGGCGCTCGGCATGGATCTTCGCATGGGTCTCGGCCATGAACTCGTTGAAGTGGATGCGGCGCTTCCGCACGACCGGCGCTTCAGCGAAGAACAGATCCATCAGCATGGATTTGCCCCGCCCGACATCGCCCCAGAGATAGACACCGCGCGGCGCTTTGCGCTGCCCGAAGAGAAAGCTTCGCCCGGGACGATAAGACTTGAGAGCCTTCGCCAGCACCCCCAGCCGCAGCGCGGCGCGCTCTTGCGCCGGGTCCTTGCGAAGCTCGCCCTTCGCGATCAGGGCGCGATACTGCTCAATCAGGCTCATGCGCGCGGCATGACCGCCCAATAGTCGAAATCGAGGATCACGTTCTCCGGATAGGCGCCCTTGTCGTCCTTGTCCGGGAATTCGCCGCAGGGCAGATCCTTGGTCGCGACGAGGCGCAAACGCAGCAGGCCGGCATCCTTGCGATGCGCCACAGGCTGCTTATCGAGCACCTGGCTCCACGCGAACACCGTGCCGCCGGCGAAGAGCGGATTGACGTGCCGCCCGCCATTGATGCCGACGATCATCTGCGCATTGGCGAGTCCGTTGAACGAGATCGCGCGTGCCAGGCTGATCACATGCCCGCCATAGATCAGGCGGCGGCCGAAGCGGCCCTTGCCTTCGCTGAACTGGTTGAAATGCACCCGCGCGGTATTCTGGTAGAGCCGCGTCGCCATCATGTGTTCGGCTTCTTCGACCGTGATGCCGTCGACATGATCGATCTTCTCGCCGGCCGTGTAATCGTCCCAGCGATGCTTCGAGCCCGACAGCGCGGTGTCGAACAGCGTGTCGAAGTTCAGATGCGGTGGCACATGCAGATCCTGCGGCGCCACGCTCTCCGCCAGCTTCGGCACCACGGCCGCCGGCACTGCCGCATCGGCGTTGCGCTTGCGCACCATCACCCAGCGGACATAGCTCAGAACCTGCTCGTCCTTCGCGTTCAGCCCGTGGGTGCGGACATAGACGACGCCGGTCTGCTTGTTGGAATTCTCCTTGAGGCCGATCACCTCGGAATGCGCGCTCAGTGTCTCGCCGGGATAGACCGGCTTCAGGAAGCGCCCCTCGGCATAGCCCAGATTGGCCACGGCATTGAGCGAGATGTCCGGCACGCTCTTGCCGAACACGGTGTGGAAGACGAGCAGGTCGTCGAGCGGGCTCTTCGGCAGACCCACCGCCTGGGCGAAAACATCCGACGATTGCAGCGCGAAGCGCGAGCCGTAGAGCGCCTGGTAAAGCGCGACATCGCCATGGTTCAGCGTGCGCGGCGTCGCATGGGTCAGCTTCTGCCCGACACGGAAATCTTCGAAGTAGTTGCCCGGATTCGTCTTCATGCCGCTTCGAGCTCCGCGATCGCGTCGGCCATAGCCACGGTGCGGCGTGCGATTTCGGCATGCAGCAGCTCGACCATCCGGCCGTCCAGCTTGATTGCGCCCTTGCCCTGGTTCTCCGGCAGCTCGAACGCCGCAATGATCTTGCGCGCATCCTCGACCTCGGCAGCCGACGGCGCGAACACCTCGTTGCAGGGCTCGATCTGGGTCGGATGGATCAGCGTCTTGCCGTCGAAGCCGAAGGAGCGGCCCTGCTCGCAGGCTGCTTTGAAGCCGTCGGTGTTCTGGATGTCGTTGTAGACGCCGTCGATCACGGCGATGTTGTTCGCCCGCGCCGCCAGCACCGAAAGTCCCAGCGCCGCCGAAAGGTTCGCCCGGTCCTGCGTATGCTGCCCGCGGACTTCCTTGATCAGATCGTTCGTCCCCATCACGAAACAGCCGAGCCGCCCGCCCGCTGCGGCGATCGCCGCGATGTTCAGGATAGCCGCCGGCGTCTCGATCATCGCCCAGACCGCAAGCTTGCGCAGATGGTGATAGCCGACGAGTTTCTGCTCCACCGTTTGCAAATCGGCCGGGCTCGAAATCTTCGGAACCAGGATCGCATCCGGCTGGGCATCGGCCGCCGCGATGATGTCCTGGGCGCCCCAGGGCGTGCCGAGGCCATTCACCCGGATGATGATCTCGCGTTTGCCGAAGCCCCGCGCCTTCACCGCCTCGCAGACCTGCGCCCGCGCGATCTCTTTCGCATCGGGCGCGACCGCATCTTCCAGATCGAGGATCAGCGCATCGGCCGGCAGGGTCCGGGCCTTCTCCAGCGCACGGGCGTTGGATCCCGGCATGTAAAGCACCGAGCGGCGCGGCCTGATCGTCTTCATTTCAACCCCACGAAATTTCGTGCGCGGACAGTACCGCTTGGGCGGGCAGGGGGGAACTCAGCCCTTCGCGTAACGCTGCCGCACCGCTGCGCGATAGGATTCCACATCCGGCCGGTCGCGGAATCGCTTGGCCCAGCGGGTCATCACCTTGGCCATGCGCTCGGGCGGAAGGCCGAGCTGGGCATGCGCCACCCCGCCATTCACGCTCTCATGATATTCGGCGATGAGGCCGTCCTTGAGCACGAACCGGCTGATCCCATCGATCACGATCTCGGCGCCGGCATATTCCGGCACCTTGGACAGGAAGGTCGAAAGCGAATGGGCATAGCCGATATCGCCCTTCACCACCGGATCGAAGAAGGTCCAGTCGTATTCGGCTGCGTCGCGGTGAAACAGGTTCTCCAGCATGTCCGCGATGCTTTCGCCACCCCGGTGCGGCCCATAGATATAGTCGAAATATATCCCGTCCGGCGTGAAGCAGGCCGCCAGCGCCTTGCCGTCGCCCGCCGTCGCCGCGGCGGAGAAGCGTGCGATCAGCGCCGCGAAATCCGCATCGTTCATGCCGCTTTCCTAAGGAGCTTTCGGTTGATCAGGCTCTCGGCGATCTGCACCGCGTTCAGGGCTGCGCCCTTGCGCAAGTTGTCCGAGACGATCCACATCGAAAGCCCGAATTCCACGGTCGGATCCTTGCGAATGCGGCTGACATAGGTCGCGTCCTCGCCCGCGCATTCGACCGGCGTGACGTAGCCGCCATCCTCGCGCTTGTCGACAACGAGGATGCCCGGCGCCGCGCGCAGCAGTTGGCGCGCTCTATCGGCCGTGATCGCGCTCTCGAACTCGATGTTCACCGCCTCCGAATGGCCGATGAACACCGGCACGCGCACGCAGGTCGCGGTGAGCTGAATATCGGGATCGAGGATCTTCTGGGTCTCGACCATCATCTTCCACTCTTCCTTGGTCAGGCCGGAGTCGAGGAATTCGTCGATATGCGGGATGACGTTGTAGGCGATCTGCTTGGTAAAATGCTCCGTCTCGATCGGATCGGCGACGAACACGGCGCGGGTCTGGCGGAACAGCTCGTCCATGGCATCCTTGCCGGCGCCGGAGACCGATTGATAGGTCGCGACCACGACACGCTTGATCTTCGCCACATCATGCAGGGGCTTCAGCGCGACCACGAGTTGCGCGGTCGAGCAATTGGGATTGGCGATGATGCCTTTCTTGATGCCGTCGTTGAGGACATCGGCATTCACCTCCGGCACGACCAGCGGCACGTCGCGGTCCATGCGAAAGGCGCTCGAATTGTCGATCACGATGGCGCCTGCCGCCGCCGCCTTGGGCGCGAAAGTCTTGGCCACCGCACTGCCCGCGCTCATCAGCACGATGTCGGTGCCTTTGAAATCGTAGTGCTCGAGCGCTTTGACCCTGAGCAGCCCGTCGCCGAACGACACGTCGGTGCCCGTAGAGCGCGACGAGGCCAGGGCCACCACTTCGCTTGCGGGAAAGGCGCGCTCCGACAGCACGCTCAGCATCTCGCGGCCGACATTGCCCGTCGCGCCCGCCACTGCCACTTTATACATGGGATCGGCCCTCTTTGCGGGGGCCTGCATACGCCAATTGGGGCTGGGCTGGAAAGCCTACCAGGTCAGCTTCAGCTTGATCCCGCCGCCATCGATCACGCCGTCGAGCATGGTCTTGTCGGACGGCGCATTTTCGACCCGGAAGCGGAACAGCTCGGCGCTGCCCTCGGCGATGCCCAGCCTTGTCGCGATCAACTCGCCGATGGGCTGCTGGTTGAGCGTGGGGAGCGGACGTTCCGGCTGCCAAGGCTGCTCGACCGGCTTGGCGGCGTAGGCAGCGACGGTTGCTGGCCTCTCCTGCAGTACCAGCGGATCGGCCAAGGCGCCGTTTGCAGCAGCAACTGCCGCAAAACCCATCAGGATCGGCCATCCCAGACGCATCGGAACACGCTCATGCTGCATGACATGAACGCGGGATTCTCGCGCTTCGTTGCGCGCTGGCAAATCACGACGCGAATTTTGCTGAACTAAACGATACCGCGCTGTCGCAGGGTGGCGATTTCGCCCGCATCGAGGCCGAGAATCCCGCTTAACACCGTCTCGGTATGCTCGCCCAGAAGCGGCGGTGCGCTGACATATTCGGGCGGCGTCGCTGACAGACGCAAAGGGCTCGCCGGCAGCTTCAACGCGCCGGCCGCCGAATGGTTCATCGCAATGGTGAGGCCGCGTGCGACCGCCTGCGGATCGGAGAACACCTCGTCCACCCGGTTGATCGGCCCGCACGGCACGTTCGCCGCCTCCAGCGCATCGATCCAGGCCGCCGTCGTACGCGTCGGGAAGATGGGCTTGATCATGTCCACGACCTCCTGCCGCCGCGCGACGCGCTCGGCATTGGTCGCATAGCGCGGATCGTCGGCCACGCCGCTAAGCCCCGCCACCGCGCAGAAGCGCCGGAACTGGTTGTCGTTCGAGGTTGCGAGGATCAGATGACCGTCCCCGGTCTCGAACACCTGATAGGGCACGATGTTGGGATGCGCGTTGCCGAGCCGTCCCGGCACCATTCCGCCGGCAAGATAATTGGTCGCCTGATTGGCCAGCGCCGCCACCTGGCAATCGAACAGCGCCATGTCGATCGCCTGGCCCTCGCCGGTGCGCGCCTGGTGGATTACCGCGGCCAGGATGGCGATGGCGGTGTAAAGCCCGGTGACGAGATCGCTCACCGCGACACCCACCTTCATCGGTTCGGCGCCGGGCTCGCCATCCTTCTGCCCGGTCACGCTCATCAGCCCACCCATGCCCTGGATGACGTAGTCGTAGCCAGCCTTGTCCTTGTACGGCCCGTCATGGCCGAAGCCGGTCAGGGAACAATAGATCAGGGCCGGGTTCTCGGCCTTCAGGCTCTCGTAATCGAGCCCGTATTTCGCCAGCGACCCGGTCTTGAAGTTCTCGACCACGATATGCGCCCGCCGTGCCAGCCGCTTGATCAGTGCCTGGCCCTCGGCCTGCGCCATGTCGACGGTGACAGACTTCTTGTTGCGGTTCGCGGTCAGGAAATAGGTCGCGTCGCCCTTGCTGCCGTCGGGATTGGTGAGAAAGGGCGGGCCGAAGCGCCGTGTCTCGTCGCCCTCGCCGGGCTTCTCGATCTTGATCACCTCGGCGCCGAGATCGCCCATGATCTGCGTCGCCCAGGGCGCCGCGAGAACGCGCGAAAGATCGAGCACGCGAAGATGCGACAGCGCCCCCATGCTCAGATCTCGCTCCTGACCGCCCACAGCTCCGGATAGAAGGTCAGCTCCAGCGCCTTCTTGAGGTAGTTAACGCCCGAGGTCCCGCCGGTGCCGGGTTTGGAGCCGATGATGCGCTCTACCGTCTTCATGTGGCTGAAGCGCCAGAGATGGAAGCGATACTCGATATCGACGAGTTTTTCGGCGAGCTCATAGAGGTCCCAGTGCTTTTCGGCATCGCGATAGACCGCGCGCCACGCCGCCGTGACCTTCTGGTCGGCCTGATAGGGCTGCGAGAAATCGCGGTTCAGCTTGCTCTTCGGAATCTTGAAGCCGCGCCGCGCCAGCAGGGCGAGCGTCTCGTCGTAGAGGCTGGGCTCGTGCAGCGCTGCCTGGACCTGTTTGGAGAGCGCATCCTTCGCCGCAAAGACGCGCGACATCGCTGCGTTTTTGTTGCCCAGCCGGAATTCGAGCATGCGGTACTGGAACGACTGGAAGCCCGATGCCTTGCCGAGGCTTCCGCGGAAGCTCGCGTAGTCGAACGGCGTCATGGTCGAGAGGATTTCCCAGGACTGGATCAGGAGTGCCTGCACCCGCCCGACCCGCGACATCATCTTGAAAGCCGGGCCGAGGTCGTCGGCACGAATCTGCCGGATGGCGCCGGCGATCTCGTGCAGGCAGAGCTTGATCCAGATTTCGCTTGCCTGATGGATGACGATGAACAGCATCTCGTCATGGGCGCCGGATAGCGGCCGCTGGCAATCGAGCAGGTCCTCGAGCCCCAGATAGTCGCCATAGGACATGTCCTTGCGGAAATCCCAATGGACCTTTTCGCCGGTAAGGTCGACGGCCAGCGGCGTATCGGATTTGTTTTTCTTTGCTGCGGCCACGCGGGCTGGAACCTTAACTAAGACCCGCGCGAAGCATTAGCGGGTCGGAAAACCCGATGCTATGGTGCGCCAAGCAGCCAGACAATGAGCGGAATAACATGGGAAACGCATGGAAGGCGGGCGTATGTGTGCTCGCGATCTCGGTTCTGGCCGGAGGGACGGCTGAAGCGGCGAAAAGGCCGTCATCCCTGAAATGCGCTCAACCGACGGAAGTTACCGCGATCCAGTCTACGGTGGTTGACCAGCAGCTTGGCATCGCCGCGATGCTCTGCGGCCCGGCGACGTTGGATAACTTCAACCATTACCGCGATACGTTCGGCCCCGAGATTCTGAAGGACGACAAGCTCGTCCAGGCGATGTTCCGCCGGGTCTATGGCTCCAAGGGCGATCTCGAATATCACACCTTTAAAACCAACCTGAACGGCCATGCCGAGCTGGTGCGCATCAAGGACACGGTGGGTTTCTGCCGCGCCGCCGATCTCGTGCTCGCGGCCGCCAATGTCACGCCCCGGCCGAGCCTGCGCGACTTCGTCGCCGGCGTACCGGTAACCCAGACGGAGACTCCGGTGCAGACCTGCGCCATCTCGGTTCCGGTCGATCTCAAGGGTGTGAAAGCCCTGCCGATGGTCGTGCCGCGTCCGCGTCCGCCGCAGCCGGATGATCCGCCGGTCGCCGAAGAAGCGCCGCCGGCGCCACCGGCGCCCGCGGGTGTGAAGGTCGGCAGCCTGACCTGCAACATCTCGAGCGGCTTCGGCTTCATCTTCGGCTCGGAGAAGACACTGAAATGCACCTATGCCCCGAACAGCGGGCGGGGGGAGCATTACACCGGCACCTTCTCCAAATACGGCCTCGATGTCGGCTTTGCCGATCAGGGCGTGCTGGTCTGGGGCGTGGTCGCACCGACCTCCGATATCCGCCCAGGAGCGCTCGAGGGTGAATATGCCGGTGCGACGGCTGGCGCCACGATCGGCATCGGCCTCGGCGCGAATGTCCTGATCGGCGGTCTCGACAAGTCGATCGCGCTCCAGCCGGTCAGCGTCCAGGGCAGCACCGGCCTGAACGTCTCTGCGGGCGTGGGCGTCATCACACTGAAGTTCGAGCCCTAAGGGCGCTGCACCGCGAGAAACGAAAGGGCCCGGCTCGTGCCGGGCCTTTTTGCTTGTACCGCCTGCGGGCCAGGCTCTCCGTGAACACGCGGGCACGACGGCAAACGTGCTTTGCGTCGTCCAGATGAGGTGTCAGCCCCAAGACAATTTTGGCGCCCGGCCCCGCAAACGAAAAGGGCGGGCCTTTCGGCCCGCCCTGATCGTTGCGCGACTGGTTCGGCTTAGCCGCCCAGGTCGATGACCGCGCGGCGGTTCTGGTCGTCGCGGACGCCAGGACCGGTCGGGTGACGCAGGTCGTGGAAGCTCTTGCCCACGATGTCGATACCGGCACCGTCCAGACCTTCGCGGACCATTTCGTCCTTGACCGTCTGAGCGCGGCGGATCGACAGCGCCATGTTGTAGCTGTCCGAGCCGACGGTGTCGGTGTGGCCGGTGACCAGCACCTTGACGAAGCCATTGGCCTTGGCCGTACGGACCGCTTCCTGAACGATCGCCAG
>Ga0310811_10015275_pt1 | contig 10040 bp, 6 predicted proteins | sample YCmetagenome_FD_207642 | JGI IMG/M metagenome (GOLD analysis project Ga0310811, IMG submission 207642) | Soil microbial communities from experimental microcosm in Duke University, North Carolina, United States - YC | ecosystem: Engineered > Artificial ecosystem > Soil microcosm > Unclassified ...
TTCGGCAAACGGCCGGCGGTCTGCAAGTCGAAATTGAGTGCCTTTTCGCTCGCCTGCGGTCGAAGCATCGATGCGACATGCGCGATAAATTCGGGCAGCGATATTCTCGTTACGTTCAGCTGCAGCTTGCCCGCTTCGATTCGGGCGACGTCGAGCAAGCCGTCGACGAGCGCGAGCAGGTGCTCGCCGCTTCGATAGATCGTCTGGATCGCATGGTGCTGGCTCTGCGTCACCCCGTCTCTGCCCTGCAACAACAGCTGTGCGTAGCCGAGGATGCTGTTGAGCGGTGTGCGCAGCTCGTGGCTCAGCCCGGTCACGTACCGGCTTTTGGCCTGGTTTGCCGACTCCGCCGCAGCAATCGCGCGTTTGAGTGCCGCATCGGTCTTCTGATGCGCGTCGATTTCGAGCATCAGCAGTTCCGTTTGACGTTGTGACTCTTCCTGCGTGACGCGCCGGTTTTCCCGCTCGAGCACGAGCCACCACGCGGCGATGCACACGATCAATGCGAGTGCGAGAAAAATCTTCGCGTAGGTGTGGGTGAGCGCATTCCATGCCGGTGTGTCGGGTTCCACGAGCGAGCCCGCGCTTTGCGACCAGACAAGGTAGAACACGATCGCAAGCACGACGATCATCGCGATGACGAGACTCACGTAGTGGCTGATTCGCAACATCGTCGGCCCCGGCTGAAGTCCCGGGAACAGCCGCCCGAGAGCGGTGCCAATCTGGATGTGGAATCGCGCATGCGGCTTGCAGCTGTCATTGCAGCGCGAATCGAGCGAACAGCACAATGAACAGATCGTGCCGCCGTAAGCAGGGCAGTGCGCGGTATCGTCGTGCTCGAATTCGTTCTCGCAGATCACGCAGCGCCGCGTGGCCGTCTTTTCGGGCGGGGCGCTAGAGCGCGCCAGATAGTAGCGCCCCCTAGTTGCGATTGCGATGACAGGTGCGCTCACAAAGGCAACGCCAAACGCAATGAACGATGACATCGCTTGCGCCAGTGCGCCGAGCATCGCGCTCTGGGCCAGGGCCGCGGCGAGCACCGCGATGAGCATCGCGCCCACACCGACCGGATTGATGTCGAACAGGTGCGCGCGCTTGAACTCGATGTGACGCGGGCTGTAACCGAGCGGCTTGTTGACGACAAGATCGGCGAAAACCGCGCCAATCCAGGCGATGGCGATGTTCGCATACAGCGAGAGCACCTTGCCGATCGATTCGAACACGCCCATCTCCATGAGCAGCAGCGCGATCACGACGTTAAAAATGAGCCATACGACCCGTCCCGGGTGGCTGTGCGTTAGCCGCGCGAAAAAATTCGACCATGCGAGTGAGCCGGCGTACGCATTGGTCACGTTTATTTTGAGCTGCGAGACGACGACGAAAAGCGTCATCATCGGTAGTGCCCAGCCGGGTAGCCCCAATGGATCGAGCAATTGATGATAAGCGACGAGGTACATCTGCGTCGGCTGCACGGCGTGCGGTACGTCGAGCTCGTATTGAAGCGCGACGAAGGCGAGAAACGCACCGCCCAGCATCTTGAGCGCGCCGGGGATGATCCACCCGGGGCCCGCGCCAAGAACGGCGATCCACCAGCGCTTGCGGTTGGTGTCCTCGAGTGGAGGAAGGAACCGCAGGTAATCGACTTGTTCGCCCACCTGAACGATCAGCGCGAACACGACGGATGAGGCGTGCCCGAATGCGAGCAGGCTGAACGAGCGGCCATACGGCGACCATCCGGAAAACGTCGTCCAATCCGCAAGGAACCCCGGGCTGTGCCAGAGCACGGCCGCATAGGGCAGCACAAACAGCACGAGCCACAGCGGCTGGGTCCAGATTTGCAGCCGGTTGATCAGCGTGATCCCGAACATCACCACGGGCATCACGACGAGCGCGCTGATAACGTAGGCGAAGTCGATCGAGATATGGAAATAGAGCTGCAGCGCGAGCGACATGATGCTCGCTTCGAGCGCGAAGAAGATGAACGTGAAGCTTGCGTAAAGCAGGGAAGTCAGCGTCGAGCCGAGGTAGCCGAAGCCTGCGCCGCGCGTGAGCAAATCCATGTCGACGCCGTAGCGCGCCGCGTAGTAGCTGATCGGCAGGCTAGTTACGTAAATCAGAATGGAGACGGCAAGGATCGCCCAGAGTGCGTTGGTAAAGCCGTAGTTGAGCACCAGTGCGCCACCGATCGCCTCCAACGCCAGGAAAGACACCGCGCCGATCGCGGTATTCGCTACCCGGAATTCCGACCAGCGCCTGAACGAGCGCGGCGTGAAACGTAGTGCGTAGTCCTCGAGCGTTTCGTCGCCGACCCATGCGTTGTAGTCACGCCGGATTTTGACGATGCGCTGCGTTGTGGGTTGGTCTGCTGCGAACTGGTGCATCTGTGCCATGTCGGATGATCCAGATTTGTGCGTGCGTAACCGGCCCGGATGCACAGAGCAAGTTACGTTCCAACTTCGTCGCCGCCTATACGTCAATCGACGTATTTCGCTTGCCATATCGGCTTCGTACAGTCTGTCCACACGTCGGCGGCACCTGCCGGCGAAGTTCCCGCCAAGCGGATCAGACAGGAGAATGTGATGGCCGTAGACGATCGACTCGAAGACGTTGCAACCGAAGTTTCGTCGCCGATGCGTCGGCGTCTGCTGGGCGGGCTCGCCGCAGCGCCGCTGATGACACTCGGTATGCCGCGTACGTCTTTTGCGGATGTCCCGCCGACCGCCAAGATCAACACGACTGGCCTCGCGGTGACGGACACGACAGTCACGGTCGGTCAGCTGCACTCGTCGACGGGCACGATGGCGATTTCGGAGACGGGCTCGATTGAGGCGGAACGGCTCGCGATCGACGAGATCAACGCAATGGGCGGCGTGCTCGGGCGCAAGATCAAGATCATTCAGGAAGACGGGGCGTCCGATTGGCCGACCTTCGCCGAGAAATCGAAAAAGCTCCTCGAGAACGATCACGTCGCGGCGGTGTTCGGTTGCTGGACATCGGCCTCGCGCAAGGCCGTGTTGCCGATCTTCGAAAAGGACAACGGGCTGCTCTATTACCCGACCTTCTATGAAGGTCTCGAGCAGTCGAAGAATGTGTTCTATACCGGCCAAGAGGCGACCCAGCAGATCATCTACGGGCTTAACTGGGCAGCCGAAACGAAGAAAGCGAAGACGTTTTTTCTGGTGGGCTCGGACTACATCTGGCCGCGTACGTCGAACAAGATCGCGCGGCGCCACATCGAGCAGCATCTGCACCTGAAGGTGGTCGGCGAAGAGTACTACCCGCTTGGCACGACCGACTTCTATTCGCTGATGAACAAGATCAAGCTCGCGCGTCCCGATTGCATTTTCGCGACCGTCGTCGGCGGCTCGAACGTCGCGTTCTATAAGCAGCTCAAGGCGGCGGGCATTACGCCGCAAAAGCAGTTGCTGCTCACGCTGTCGGTCACCGAGGACGAAGTGCTCGGCATCGGCGGCGAGAATTTCGCCGGGTTCTACTCGTCGATGAAGTACTTCGAGTCGCTCAACGACGACAACAACAAGAAGTTCGTCAACGCGTTCAAGTCCAAATACGGCCAGCATTCGGTGATCGGCGACGTGACGCAAGCCGCCTACCTCGGCCCCTGGATCTGGAAAGCCGCGGTCGAGCGCGCAGGCAGCTTCGATGTGGACAAAGTGGTCGCCGCCTCCTCAGGCATCGAGCTGAAAAACGCGCCGCAGGGCTATGCGAAGGTCGATTCGAATCACCACTTGTGGAGCCGCTCACTGATCGGTGAAGGGACAACCGATGGCCAGTTCAAACTGGTCGCAGAGTCCACGGATCCGATTCAGCCGAATCCGTTCCCGAAGGGCTACATGTAAAACGCCACGTCGGCATGGACGGGGCCGCCCTGGCGCGGCTCCGGCTCGAAGGAGGGTTTCGATGTCCGCGACAGACATTTTTAACATCACGCTCATGCAGGGGTTCGCCGGCCTGAGCCTTTTCAGCGTCCTGCTGCTGATGGGGCTCGGGCTTGCGGTGATTTTTGGCCAAATGGGCGTGATCAACATGGCCCACGGCGAATTCATGACGATCGGCGCGTATACGGTCTACATGTTTTCGTGGTTTGCGCAGAACGTGTGGCATGCGTTCACGCCCGTCTACTTCTTCTTCGCGATCGTAGCGGCGTTCGCGCTCGCGTTTGCGGTGGGCTGGTTCGTCGAATGGGCATTGATCCGACATCTCTACAAGCGGCCGCTGGATACGTTGCTCGCCACCTGGGGCTTGAGCCTCGGCATGCAGCAGGTGTTTCGCTCGACGTTCGGGCCGAAGGAAGTGAGCCCTGCGTTGCCTGACTGGCTGACGGGCTCGTGGGAGCCCGCCCAAGGACTCGACATCTCGGTAAGCGGCTTGTTCGTCATGGGGCTGGCGCTTTTGATGACGGGGGGCGTGCTGTTCCTTTTGTACCGTTCGCGTTGGGGTTTGCGAGTGCGGGCGACGGTTGCGAACCGCGCGATGGCAAATGCCGCGGGCATCAACACGAAGCTGACGGATCGGATGACGTTTGCGATCGGCTGCGGTATTGCCGGCGTCGCGGGCGCGGCGTTTACCGCGATCGGTTCCACCGGCCCGACTAGCGGTTCGCTCTACATCGTCGACTCTTTTCTCGTCGTTACGTTCGGCGGCGCGGCGAGCCTGCTTGGGACGGTCGCATCGGCGTTCGGCATCGCGCAGATGCAGTCCGTGAGCGAGTTTTTCCTTTCCGGATCCACCGCCCGGGTGCTCACGTTGGTGACGATTGTCGTCATCCTCATGCTGCGTCCGCAGGGCCTGTTCGCTTCGAAAGTGCGGCGCGCCTGACGTTTAGCCCAAAGACCGAGAGAGACCAGTCGTCGATGGCGAGCCTTCCGGTGCCTCAATCCTCATCAACCTGTTCTGAGAGACGGACATGGAACCCATGAATTCATTGGCGGGCCGCGCTGCCGCTCCGGCCGCCTCGACAGTGCCGCCGACGGGCTGGCGCGCATTGGCCCGTCGAATCGACGCCTCCGGCTACGGCGGTATCGCGGTCTTGGCCGTGTTGATGCTCGTCGTCATTCCGTTCGCGCTCGATCCCTTCCGCCTCAACATGATGGGGAAGTACCTGACCTACGCTTTCGTTGCGATCGGGCTAGTCATCGCATGGGGCTACGGCGGTGTGCTGAGTCTCGGCCAGGGCGTGTTCTTCGGTCTCGGCGGTTATGCGATGGCGATGTTTCTGAAGCTCGAGGCGTCGGATCCGATCTCGACGAAGACACAGACTACGCCCGGCATTCCCGATTTCATGGACTGGAACCAGGTGACCTCGCTGCCGCTCTGGTGGAAGCCGTTCCATTCGTTGCCGTTCTCGATTCTCGCGACGCTCATCGTGCCGACCGCGCTGGCGTTCGTGATCAGCTACGCGATGTTCAGGCGTCGCGTGGGGGGCGTTTATTTTGCGATCATCACCCAGGCGGTCGCGCTGATTCTGTCCGTCTTGATTATCGGCCAGCAGGGCTACACCGGTGGTGTCAACGGCATCACTGATTTGCGTACGCTGCTCGGCTGGGACATTCGCACGGACGAAGCGAGATTGATCCTCTACTTCGTCAACGCGGCGCTGTTGCTTGCCGTGCTCCTCGGCTGCCGCTGGATTCAGCGCAGCAAGTTCGGCACGCTGCTGCTCGCGATGCGCGACAAGGAAGATCGCGTGCGCTTTTCCGGTTATGACGTCTCGATGTTCAAGGTGTTCGCCTTCTGCGTGGCGGCGCTGCTTGCAGCGATTGGCGGTGCCATGTTCACGCTCCAGGTCGGCTTCATGTCGCCTTCGTTCGTCGGCATCGTACCGTCCATCGAAATGGTGATCTACGCAGCCATCGGCGGTCGCATGTCGCTTGTCGGCGCCGTGTATGGCGCGGTGCTCGTCAATCTCGGCAAGACCTGGTTCTCCGAAAGCTTCCCGAACCTGTGGCTCTTCCTGATGGCAGCGATGTTCATCGGCGTCGTGATGGCGTTTCCAAACGGGCTGGCTGGGTTGTACGAACAGCATGTGAGACCGCGTCTGCTGCGTCTTATCGGCGAGACCGATCAAAAAGGGGCGTGAGCCATGAGCAATACCGACTTTCTGCTCGCGGTCGAAGACCTGACCGTGTCATTCGACGGATTCAAGGCGATCGATTCGCTGAACCTTTATATCGACCGTGGCGAGTTGCGCGTGGTGATCGGTCCGAACGGCGCGGGCAAGACGACGTTGCTCGACCTCATCTGCGGCAAGACCAAGGAAACGGCCGGCAGCATCAAGTTCCGCAACGAGGAAATCACGGATTTGCCCGAGTACCGGCGAGTGCGCAAGGGCATCGGGCGCAAGTTTCAGACGCCTTCGATCTACGAAAACCTGACGGTCATGCAGAACCTGGAAGTGTCGTATCCGCGCGGGCGTAGCGTATTCGGAGCGTTGTTTTACAAGCAGGATTCCGAAGTGGCCGACCGCGTCCAGGCTGTGGCGGAGGAGATCGGCCTTGAGCGATCGCTCGATCTCGAAGCCGGTTTGTTATCGCATGGACAGAAACAGTGGCTCGAAATCGGCATGCTGCTGATGCAGGACCCGGAGCTCCTGATGCTCGACGAGCCCATCGCTGGCATGAGCGTGCGCGAGCGCGAGATCACTGCCGGCCTGCTTGACCGGATTTGCAAGAACCGTTCGATGATCGTCATCGAGCACGATATGGCATTCGTCGAGCGCATCGCGCACAAGGTCACCGTGATGCACCAGGGAAAAATTCTCGCGGAGGGACCGATGGCGCAAGTGCAGGCCGATCCCCGTGTGATCGACGTGTATCTCGGACATTGAGGGGAAAGCGATGCTGCAAGTCGAAGATCTCGTCGTGAGCTACGGGCAGAGCCAAGTGCTGCATGGCATCGGGTTCGAAGTCGGCAACAAGGAAACCGTCGCCGTCATGGGGCGTAACGGAATGGGCAAGACCACGCTGTTCAAGGCGTTGATCGGCATGTTGCCTGCCAGTCGCGGATCGGTACGTGTAAGCGGTGTGGACCTATCGAAAGACGAAAGCTACCGGCGCGTCGCGAAGGGAATCGGCTACGTGCCGCAGGGCCGGCAAATCTTTTCGGGGCTCACGGTCGAGGAAAACATACAGACGGGGCTTGAAAACTCGCCCAGCAATCGTGTGCCCGACGAGATCTACACGCTCTTCCCGGTCTTGTACGAAATGCGCAAACGCAAGGGCGGCAATCTCTCCGGCGGTCAGCAGCAGCAGCTCGCGATTGCGCGGGCGCTCGTGACGAACCCGAAGGTGCTGCTGCTCGACGAGCCGACGGAGGGCATCCAGCCTTCGGTGATCAAGGAGATCGCGAAGGCGCTCAACCGGATTCGCGAGACGCGCGACATCGCGATTCTCGTTTCCGAGCAGGTGCTCAGCTTCGCCCTTGACGTCGCAGACCGGCTGTTCGTGATCGAGGGGGGCCGCTTCGTGCATCAAAGCAGCCGCAGCGCCGGCGATACAGACCGTATTCGAGAGTACCTGTCGGTCTGACGCACCGGCGAAAAGATCTGCAATTCGGCGCGGTGGCCGTAGGTGGGCCGCCGCGGATTGATGCCCTCAAAACAAGGAACGTGTGAGATGACTGACACCCTGATCAAAGTCGACCTGAACCAGTCCGCGTACGAGAACGAGAACGTCCACAATCGCTGGCACCCCGATATCCCGATGGCTTGCTGGGTGAATCCTGGTGATGACTTTATCCTTGAAACCTACGACTGGACGGGCGGTTTCATCAAGAACAACGATAGCGCCGACGACGTACGCGACATCGACCTGTCAATCGTGCACTTCCTGTCCGGACCTGTGGGCGTGCACGGTGCCGAGCCCGGCGATCTGCTCGTCGTCGATTTGCTCGACATCGGTGCGAAGGCGGAAAGTCAGTGGGGATTCAACGGATTCTTTTCGAAGAATAACGGCGGCGGGTTTCTTACCGATCATTTTCCGCACGCGCAAAAGTCGATTTGGGATTTTCATGGTGTCTACACCAGTTCGCGTCATATCCCCGGCGTGAACTTTGCGGGGCTGATCCACCCGGGGTTGATCGGCTGCCTGCCCGACCCCAAGATGCTCGAGACGTGGAATACACGGGAAGCGGCACTGATCGCGACGGATCCGAACCGCGTGCCGGCGCTTGCTGCGCCGCCTTTCGCGGCCACCGCTCACATGGGCAAGCTCACCGGAGAAGCGAAGTCAAAAGCTGCCGCGCATGGCGCCCGCACGGTGCCGCCGCGCGAGCACGGCGGCAATTGCGACATCAAGGATCTATCGCGCGGCTCGAAGGTGTTCTTCCCCGTGTATGTCGACGGCGCGGGCTTGTCTGTCGGCGACCTTCACTTTAGCCAGGGCGACGGCGAGATCACGTTCTGCGGTGCGATCGAGATGGCGGGCTGGGTGCACATGCGGGTGAACCTGATCAAAGGCGGCGTCGAAAAATACGGCATCCGCAATCCCGTGTTCCAGCCGAGCCCGATCACCCCGACCTATAAAGACTATTTGATTTTCGAAGGCATTTCCGTCGATGAAGCTGGCAAGCAACACTATCTCGACGTGCACATTGCGTATCGTCAGGCATGCCTGAACGCCATTGAATACCTGAAAAAGTTCGGTTATTCGGGGGCACAGGCTTACTCGTTGCTCGGCTGCGCGCCGGTGCAAGGGCATATCAGCGGGGTTGTCGACATTCCGAACGCATGCGCAACGCTATGGCTGCCGACGGAAATTTTCGACTTCGACATTCGTCCGAATGCGCAGGGGCCGATCAAGCATGTGAAGGGTGATATCGACATGCCGCTGTCGATGGACATCTCCAAGTCTTGATGACGCTTCGTCACGCTAGGTAAGCCATGCCGATTTACGACTTTCATTGCGAAGCATGCGGCCCATTCGCCGTCATGCGCAGCATCGCCGAGCGCGATCTTCCGGCGTACTGTCCGGAGTGCCGCGCGAGCTCGCCCCGGGGAATCAGCGCGCCGGCGCTCGCGTTGATGTCGGGCGCGAGCCGTAATGCGCACGCGACGAACGAGCGCGCCGCCAATGCACCGCGCCATTCGAGCGAGATCTCCTCACGTCACCGGCCGGGGTGCGGTTGTTGCTCCGGCTCGAAGCTCTCGCTCGCGGGCGCGAGTGGCACGACGCAGCCGAAGGGCCTAAAGGGACCGGCAAACGGCCAGCGGCCGTGGATGATCAGTCATTGATTCGGCGTCCTAATCACTCACGCATCGCCTTGCGGTTGAGGTACGACAAGGCGAATTCGGCAACATGGCCCGAGCGGACGTCCGTGTCTGCTCGGTCTTTTTTCCATGTTTTCCGCCCCAACCCGGAGAGAAGTAATGCGCCACGGTGATATTTCCAGCAGCAACGACTGCGTAGGTGTCGCTGTCGTCAACTACAAGATGCCGCGCCTTCACACCACGGCTGAAGTGCTCGAAAACGCACGAAAGATAGCGGACATGGTTGTCGGCATGAAGCAAGGCCTGCCTGGCATGGATCTCGTGATCTTTCCCGAGTATTCGACGCACGGCATCATGTACGACCCGAAGGAGATGTACGAGACGGCATCAACGGTGCCTGGCGCCGAGACCGAGATTTTCAGCGCTGCGTGCAGGAAGGCGAACGTATGGGGCGTATTCTCGCTGACTGGCGAGCGGCTCGAGGAGCATCCGCGCAAAGCGCCTTACAACACGCTCGTGCTCATCAACAATCAGGGTGAAATCGTCCAGAAGTATCGGAAGATCATGCCGTGGACGCCGATCGAGGGCTGGTATCCCGGCGATTGCACCTACGTGTCGGAAGGTCCTAAGGGGCTCAAGGTCAGCCTCATCATCTGCGATGACGGCAACTATCCGGAAATCTGGCGCGATTGCGCGATGCGTGGCGCCGAGCTGATCGTGCGTTGCCAGGGCTACATGTATCCGGCCAAAGAGCAGCAGGTCATGGTCGCGAAGACGATGGCGTGGATGAACAACGTTTATGTTGCCGTCGCCAATG
>Ga0310811_10015276_pt1 | contig 10039 bp, 7 predicted proteins | sample YCmetagenome_FD_207642 | JGI IMG/M metagenome (GOLD analysis project Ga0310811, IMG submission 207642) | Soil microbial communities from experimental microcosm in Duke University, North Carolina, United States - YC | ecosystem: Engineered > Artificial ecosystem > Soil microcosm > Unclassified ...
ATTACACAGCAGTCCGTTCTCTTCCCCACATTGAGGATCTGAATGTTTCCGACGCCAAAACCCGCGCTCACGCCCAACACCTACGACTACGAGTCTTCGCCTTTGGTGAAGCCCACAGGATTCCGCGAATACGACGCGCGCTGGCTGCTGGAAAAAGAAATCAACCTCATGGGCGTGCAGGCGCTCGGCATGGGGCTCGGCACGCTGATCCGTGAGCTCGGCGTGAAGCCGGAGATCGTCACCGGCCACGACTTCCGCAGCTACTCCGCCTCGGTGAAGGTCGCGCTGATCTCAGGGCTCATGGCCGCCGGCTGCAAGGTGCACGATATCGGCCTCGCGATCACGCCAATGGCCTATTTCGGGCAGTTCGAGTTGGACGTGCCCTGTGTCGCCATGGTCACCGCCTCGCACAACGACAATGGCTGGACCGGCGTGAAGATGGGCGCCAACCGGCCGCTCACCTTCGGTCCCGACGAGATGACGCGGCTGAAGGAGATCGTGCTCGGCGCGAAGTTCGATCTCAAGGGCGGCGGCTCTTATGTGTTCGAGGAGAATTTCCCCGATCGCTATATTGCCGATCTGACCAAACGGCCGAAGCTCAAGCGCAAGCTGAAGGTCGTCGCCGCCTGCGGCAACGGCACCGCCGGCGCCTTCGCGCCGCGCATTCTCGAAGCGATCGGTTGCGAGGTCATCCCGCTCGACTGCAACCTCGATCACAGCTTCCCGCACTACAATCCGAATCCCGAAGACATGGAAATGCTGCATGCCATGCGCGATGCGGTCTTGAAGCACAAGGCGGACGTGGCGCTCGGATTCGATGGCGACGGCGACCGTTGCGGCGTGGTCGACAACGAAGGCGACGAGATTTTCGCCGACAAGATCGGCGTGATGCTGGCGCGCGACATGTCGCTGCTGTTCAAGTCGGAAGGCAAGCCGAAGCCGCGCTTTGTGGTGGACGTGAAGTCCACGGGTCTCTTCCTCACCGATCCGGTGCTGACGGAGAACACCGAGACGCCGGATTACTACAAGACCGGCCATTCCTACATGAAGCGGCGCACGAACGAGCTCGGCGCGCTTGCCGGCTTCGAGAAGTCGGGACACTTCTTCTTCCGCACGCCGTTCGGCCGCGGCTACGACGACGGCTTCATCACCGCGCTCGCGGTCTGCGATATGCTCGACCGTAACCCGGGAAAGAGCATGGCCGATCTCAAGAACGCGCTGCCGAAGACGTGGGGCTCCCCGACCATGTCGCCGCATTGCGATGACGAGAAGAAGTACGGCGTGGTCGATGCCGTGGTGAAATACTTCGAAGGCGCGAAAACCAAGGGCGAAAAGGTCGCTGGTCAGCCGATCCGCGATCTGGTCACCGTCAATGGTGTCCGCGTGACGACCGAGGACGGCACCTGGGGCCTGGTGCGCGCCTCGTCGAACAAGCCGGAGCTCGTCGTGGTCGTCGAGAGCCCGGTGTCGGAAGCGCGCATGCGCGAGATGTTCAAGGCGGTCGACGGCGTGCTGCGCACGCACCCGGAAGTCGGCGCGTATAACCAGACGATTTGATTGATGGCTCGATCGGCCTCATGCTGAAGGAGCGCCCGAAAGGGCGCGTCTCGAAGCATGGGGCCGCCCTATCCTTCGAGACGGGCGCGTTCCGCGCCCTCTTGAGGGTGAGGCGGCGAGACGCTTTGCATGCGCATTGCCATTCTGGGCGCCGGGCCGGCCGGCCTCTACCTTGCCTATCTCGTCAAACGTCGCTCACCGCCGACCGACGTCATGGTGGTCGAGCAGAATCCGGCCGATGCCACCTTCGGCTTCGGCGTGGTGTTCTCGGACCGCGCGCTGGATTTCCTGCGCGAGGACGACGAGGCGACCTATGCGGCGATCGTGCCGCCGATGGAATCCTGGGCCGATATCACGCTCAACCACCGTGGTGAGCGCATCGTCATCGACGGCATCGGCTTTGCCGCGATCGGACGCTTGAAACTGCTGCAGCTGCTGCAAGCGCGGGCGCGCTCGGTCGGCGTCGCGCCGGTGTACGGGCATACAGTGACGAGTCTTGACGAATTCGACGGCTACGACCTCGTGGTCGGCGCCGATGGCGTGAACTCGCTGGTGCGGCGAACCCATGAAGCCGCGTTCGGTGCGACCTTGCGCACCCTCACCAACCGCTTCGCCTGGTTCGGCACCACCAAACGCTTCGAGACGCTGACGCAGACGTTCATCCAGGCCGACGTCGGCTCCTTCAACGCCCACCACTATCGCTATGCGCCGGATCTCAGCACCTTTATCGTCGAGGTCGATCAGGCGACCTTCGCTAAAGCCGGCTTCGCTGGAATGAGCGAGGCCGAGACCCGCGCGGCCTGCGAACGCATCTTCGAGCAGACGCTCGAGGGCCATTCGCTGATCTCCAACAATTCGGTCTGGCGGCAATTCCCCATCGTGCACAACGCGCGTTGGTCGCACGGCAATCGCGTGCTGCTGGGCGATGCGCTGCACACGGCGCATTTCTCCATCGGTTCGGGCACGCGCCTCGCCCTCGAAGACGCCATCGCGCTCGACAAGGCGTTGACCGCGCACGTCGATGTGCCGACGGCCCTTGCCGCTTACGAGGCGGCGCGGCGGCCGATTTTGGAGAAGCTGGTCGCCGGCGCCAATGGCAGCGCCGAATGGTACGAGCATTTCGGCGAGCACATGCGGCTCGGGCCGATCGACTTCGCCATGAGCTACGTCACGCGCTCAGGCCGCATCGACATCGAGCGGCTGCGCAAGCTGTCGCCGAAGTTTGTGGAACAGTATGAGCGGGAGCAGGGATCGCGCGCCCCGGATGCTGCGCAACACGAGCGATAGCGAAGTGTTGCGTTGCGCCCGGGACACGGGCGCGCACTCAATCCTCGTCTTCCTTGAACGTGTCGCGGAAGGGGTGCGCCGGGTAGACGCCGAGAACGGTCAGCTCCTTGGAGAAGAAGGCGAGTTCTTCCAGCGCCAGCACCAGCGAGCGGTCGTCGGGATGGCCTTCGACGTCCGCGTAGAACTGCGTGGCGAAGAAGTTGCCGCCGATCATGTAGCTCTCGAGTTTGGTCATGTTCACACCGTTGGTCGCGAAGCCGCCGAGCGCCTTGTAGAGCGCCGCCGGCAGGTTGCGCACCCGGAACACGAACGTGGTCACCACCTTGCCGTTGCCCGGCGTTGCCCATTTCTTCTCGCGCGAGAGCACCACAAAGCGCGTGGTCGAATGGGCTTCGTCCTCGACGTCTTCTTTGAGGATGTCGAGACCGTAGATCTGCGCCGCGAGCCGCGATGCGATGGCGGCGCGCGTGGGGTCGTTCGCTTCCGCCACTTCGCGCGCCGAGCCGGCGGTGTCGGCGGCGACGACGGGCTTGAGCTTGAGCTCGCGGATGATGTTGCGGCATTGGCCGAGCGCCATCACGTGGCTCTGGACGGTCTTGATCGTCTCGAGGCTCGCGCCTTTCGGGGCCATCAATTGATTGCGGATCGGCAGAAACCACTCGGCGATGATGTGCAGCCGCGCGGTCGGCATCAGGTGATGGATGTCGGCCACGCGCCCGGCGACCGAGTTCTCGATCGGGATCATACCGAGATCGACGTCGCCCGCGCTGAGGGCCGCGAAGCAATCCTCGAAGGTCGGACAGGGGACCGGCTCGTAATCCGGATAGGCTTCGCGGCAGGCGATGTCCGAATTTGCACCCGGCTCACCCTGGAAAATGATCTTCTTCTTGGCCATGACCAATCCTGACGGTCATTCCGGGACGCGCCGAAGGCGCGGACCCGGAATCCAGACACTTGTTCTTTGTCCGCTTCTGGATTCCGGGTTCGCGGGCTGCTCCCGCCCCCCGGAATGACAGGAAACGACAGATCGTTCGTTACCCAGACCGTCGCGCTCAAGTCAACCGGTCAGCATCTTGCGCGCTTTTTCCAGCTCCTCCGGCGTGTCGACGCCGAGCGGCACGCTCCGCACGATCTCGATGTCGATCCGCATGCCAGCGTCGAGCGCGCGCAGTTGCTCGAGCCGCTCGCGCTGCTCGTTGGCCGAGGGTGGCAACGCGACAAAGCGCTCCAGCGCTTTGCGCCGGTAGGCGTAGAGCCCGATGTGGTGATAATGCGGTCCGGTGCCCATGGCATCGGCGCGGGTAAACGTGCGCGCGTGCAGACGGTCAGGCCCGATCTTGTGGCCGTGCGCCTTCACCACGTTGGGGTTGGTCAATTCGGCCGGGTCGGTGATCACCGCGGCGAGCGTTGCGATGTCGACGGCCGGATCGCCGAGCGGCATCAGCGCGGCGCGAATCTCCTCCGGATCGATGGTCGGCAGGTCGCCCTGCACATTCACGACCACGCCGAGCCGGTGCTCCGGATCGAGCGCCTTGAGTGCTTCGAAGATGCGGTCCGAGCCGGAGGCATGGTCGCCGCGCGTCATGATAGCGCGGCCGCCGGCTTTCTCGACCGCGGTTATTACCGCCTCGGAATCGGTCGCCACCACGGCTTCGCCGATGTCCGCCTCCCAGGCCCTCCGCAGCACGTGCACGATCATCGGCGCGCCGTGAATGTCGGCAAGCGGCTTGCCCGGCAGGCGGGTCGAGGCGAGGCGCGCAGGGATGAGGATGATCGCGTCGGACATTGGAAGCCGCCCGGAGCATGGGACAAATGGCGCTTGTGCAAGCGCGCTTATACGGGTTGCCTTGAGTGTGGCAAACCGGTATCTGTCCGCCGCCGCAACCTCGAACGGGGGGCATACCCCCGCGCTATGACGGCAGGCCTGGAAACGGCACGCTGGGGAGACACATTTCGATGAATTCTTTCGAACTCAACAAAGTCCTCGGGGCTGTTCTGGCGACCTGCCTGATCCTGCTGGCACTGAACATCGGCGCCAATGCGCTGTTTGCTTCGGTCAAGCCGGCGAAGCCGGGCTACCAGATCGCTGTCAAGGAGGAGTCGGCGGGCGGTAAGCCGGCCGCGGCAGCGCCGGAAGAGCCGATCGAGGCGCTTCTGGCCAAGGCATCCATTGAAAAAGGCCAGGCTGCGGCCAAGCAGTGCGGTGCCTGCCATACCTTCGAGAAGGGTGGCCCGAACCGGGTCGGTCCGAACCTCTACGGCATCGTCGGCAGCGAGCGCGGCGAAGGCCGCGGCTTCAACTTCTCCGCCGCAATGAAGGCGAAGGGCGGCACCTGGACGTTCGACGAACTCAACAAGTTCCTCACCAATCCGCGCGGCTATATCCCGGGGACGGCGATGACCTTTGCCGGTCTGTCGCGCGCCGAGCAGCGCGCCGACGTCATCGACTACCTGAATTCGCTGTCGGACAAGCCGCTGCCGCTGCCGAAGGCGGCTGAGGGCGCGCCCGCAGGCGGTGGCGCTCCGGCTGGGGCTCCTGCGGCGAAGCCGCCGGCGCCGGCTCCGGCGAAATAACAGCGATCATACGACTTATTGAGCAAACGGCCGGGTTTACGCCCGGCCGTTTTGTTTTCAGCCCCAAAGCGGTTCATCCGACCGTTCTCACGTGCTCGCCACGGAAAATTGAGGGCGGACACGGCCGGTGCGGCGGCGAGCCGCTGGCCGGACAACGAAAAACGGACATAATCGCCGCCGATTGCGTTATCACCTCATGGTTCCACGTGTGCCGGAGCTCTTGCATGAAGTTTTCTCGCCGGACCGTCCTCCGTGCCAGCGCCGCAACGCTCGCGGCGCCCGCGCTTGGCGCTCTCGGCGCCGGAATGGTGCCGCTGCCCGCCGCGGCGGAGACACCCGCACCGGCCTGGAAGCACGCGCTGTCGTTGTTCGGCGAGGTCAAGTATCCGGAAGGTTTCAAGAACTTCGACTACGTCAATGCCAGCGCTCCGCAAGGCGGGACAGTGCGGCGTGCCGCCCTGGGCACGTTCGATAACTTCAACCGCGTGGTCGCGCTGGTGAAGGGCAACCTCGCCCTCGGCACCGAGCTTTTCTTGGAAACCTTGACCACGCCCGCCTATGACGAGGTCTCGACCGAATATGGCCTGCTGGCGGAAGCGGTGCGTTATCCCGATGATCATTCGAGCGTCACTTATCGTCTGCGTGCCAATGCGCGCTGGCAGGACGGCAAGCCGGTGACGCCGGAGGACGTGATCTTCTCGTTCACGACCTTCAAAGAAAACGATCCGTCTCTTGCCGCCTATTACCGCCATGTGGTGAAGGCGGAGAAGACCGGCGAGCGCGAGATCACCTTCACCTTCGACGGACCGGGCAACCGCGAATTGCCGCAGATCGTCGGCCAGTTGCCGATCCTGCCGAAGCACTACTGGGAAGGCACCGACAAGTCCGGCAAGAAGCGCGACGTGACGCAGACCACGCTCGAGCCGCCGCTCGGCTCCGGCCCGTATCGCGTCAAGGACTTCGCGCCCGGCCGCAACATCGTCTACGAGAAGGTCGCCGAGTATTGGGGCAAGGACCTCAACGTCAACATCGGCACCAATAATTTCCAGACCGTGCGCTTCGAGTATTTCCGCGACTCCACCGTCGCGCTCGAAGCCTTCAAGGCGGACCAGGTCGATTGGCGCACGGAGAACAGCGCCAAAGACTGGGCGACGTCCTACGATTTCCCGGCGATCCGCGACAAGAAGGTGCTGAAGCAGGAATTTCCGCTGCGCAGCGTCGGCATCATGCAGGCGTTTGCCTTCAACATCCGCCGCGACAAGTTCAAGGATCCGCGCGTTCGCCGCGCCTTCAACTTCGCGTTCGATTTCGAGGAGATGAACCGGCAGATCTTCTTCGGCCAGTACAAGCGCATCGACAGCTATTTTTCGGGCACCGAACTCGCCTCATCCGGGCTGCCGGAGGGCAAGGAGCTGGAGATTCTGCAAACGGTGCGTGACAAGGTGCCGGCGGACCTGTTCACCAAGCCTTATACGAATCCCGTCGGCGGTGATCCGCAGAAGGTGCGCAACAATCTGCGCGAGGCGCTGACCCTCTTGCGCGAGGCCGGCTACGAGATCCGCGACACCAAGCTGGTCAACACCAAGACCAACGAACCCTTTGCGATCGAACTGTTGGTCGAGCAGCCGGCTTTCGAGCGCATCATGCTGTTCTACAAGCCGTCGCTGCAGCGGCTCGGCATCAACGTCTCGGTGCGCACGATCGATACCTCGCAATACGAAAACCGGCTGCGCCAGTGGGACTACGACATCGTCATCGCCTCCTGGGCCGAGTCGCTGTCGCCGGGCAATGAGCAGCGCGGCTTCTGGGGCTCCCAGGCGGCCGATCAACCGGGCTCGCGTAACGTGATCGGCATCAAGAATCCGGCGGTCGACGCATTGATCGACCGTGTCATCTTCTCCAAATCGCGCGAAGAGCTTGTCGCAGCCACCAAGGCGCTCGATCGCGTCTTACTCTGGCATAATTACGTCGTGCCGCAGTGGACGTATCCGTTCACGCGCACCGCGCGTTGGGACCGCTTCGGACATCCCGATACATTGCCGAAATACGCAGAGCCGGCGTTTCCCACAATCTGGTGGTGGGATCAGGACAAGGCCGCCAAGGTGCCAGTGCGGACGTGATGCAGTCGGCGATGTTACGACTTCCTCTCATGAGGTGCGCATGATCAATCGCCGCGACGTGCTCGTCCTGTCCGCTAGCGCTCTCGCCGCAGCAAAATTCTCGTCTCCCGCTCTTGCCGACGACGACCAGTCTGCCGACCGCCATGGCATGTCGGCCTTCGGTGACCTCAAATATCCGGCGGACTTCCGCAACTTCAGCTACGTCAATCCGGATGCGTCAAAGGGTGGCGTCTATTCGGAATGGGTCTCGAGTCGCGGCTATAACGGCTCCTTCCTCACCTTCAACTCGCTCAACGCCTATATCCTGAAAGGCGAGGGCGCCTTCGGCATGGACTATACCTTCGCCGCGTTGATGGCGCGTTCCGGTGACGAGCCCGATGCGATGTACGGTTTTGCCGCCAAGAGTGTGCGCATTTCCAACGACGGCCTGACTTGCCGCTTCACGTTGCGACCGGAGGCCAAATTCCACGACGGCACCCAGCTCACCGCGCAGGACGTCGCCTGGTCGCTGACGACGCTGAAGGACAGAGGCCACCCGATCATCACCCAGCATCTACGCGAGTTCACGACCGCCGAAGCACCCGACGATCGCACGGTGATTGTCCACTTCACTGCGAAACGTGGCCGCGATCTGCCGCTCTTCGTCGCCGGCCTGCCGATCTTCTCCCGCGCTTACTACGCCAAGCGCCCCTTTGAAGAATCGACACTCGATGCCCCGCTTGGCAGCGGCGCTTACAAAGTCGGCCGCTTCGAGGCCGGGCGCTACATCGAATTCCAGCGTGTGCCGGATTGGTGGGGCGCCGGCCTCCCCATCGCGCGCGGCACCAGCAATTTCGACACGCTGCGCTACGAATATTATCGCGATCGCGATGTCAGCTTCGAAGGCTTCACCGCCGGCAATTATCTCTTTCGCGAGGAGTTCACCGCGCGTACCTGGGCGACCCGCTACGATTTCCCGGCGTTCAAGGACGGCCGCGTCAAGCGCGATGTCATTCCCGACCAGACGCCCTCGGGCACGCAGGGCTGGTTCATCAACACCCGCCGCGCCAAGTTCAAGGACCGGCGCGTGCGCGAGGCGCTCATCGACGCCTTCGATTTCGAATGGACTAACAAGAACATCATGTACGGCGCCTATCAGCGCACGCAGTCGGTTTTCGAGAATTCGCCGATGAAGGCGATCGGCAAGCCCAGCCCGGAAGAACTCACGCTGCTGCAGCCATTCCGCAATGAGTTGCCGGAGGAGGTGTTCGGCGAGCCCTATCTGCCGCCGGTGACCGACGGTTCGGGGCAGGATCGGCGCTGGCTGCGCCGCGCTGCACAATTGCTCACCGACGCGGGCTGCGAGCTCAAGAACGGCAAACGGGTGACACAGAGCGGCGAGCCGATAGTCATCGAATTCCTGCTCGACGAGCCGGGGTTGCAGCCGCACCACTTCCCGTATTTCAAGAACCTCGCGACGCTCGGGATCGACGCCAGCCTGCGCCTCGTCGATCCGGTTCAATATCGCAAGCGGGTGGATGATTTCGATTTCGACATCATCGTCGATCGCTTCGGCTTCTCTTCGACCCCGGGAGATTCCCTGCGCACCTATTTCTCCTCGCAGGCGGCGATGACCGTGGGCTCGCAGAACCACGCCGGCATCAGGGACCCGGCAGTCGATGCGCTGATCGAGACCATCATCGCCGCCAAGACTCGTGACGAACTGACTACGGCCTGTCGCGCGCTCGACCGCGTCATTCGATCGGGACGGTATTGGGTGCCCCAGTGGTATCTGGCTTCGCACCGGATCGCCTATTGGGATGTGTTCGGCCGGCCGCCGGCGCAGCCGCGCTACTTTCGCGGGATTCCGGACACCTGGTGGTCGGACCCGGCGAAGGCCGGGAAGGTAAAGGCTGGGTAAGCCTATCCCAGTCATCCTGAGGCGCGAGCCGCGCGAGCAGCGAGCCTCAAAGGATGACGGGCACTGAACCACAGGCCGCCACCCTTCGAGGCGTGCTACGCGCGCACCTCAGGGTGACGGCGGGACGATAACGCGATAACAGGATATCGATGACCGCCTATATCATCCGCCGCATCCTGTTCATGATCCCGACCATGCTCGGCATCATGCTGGTCGCCTTCGTGGTGGTGCAGTTCGCCCCCGGCGGCCCGGTCGAGCAGGTGATCGCCAAGCTCAGCGGCTCCGACACCGGCGCGACCTCACGCATTTCCGGCTCGGCCGGCGGCGACTTCGGTAGCCGCGGCGCCCAAGGCGGCTCGCAGATCGACGCGGCGAATTCCAAGTACCGGGGCGCGCAAGGGCTCGATCCGGAATTCATCAAGAAGCTGGAAGTGCAGTTCGGCTTCGACAAACCGGCGCCCGAACGCTTCGCGCTGATGCTGTGGAATTATGCGCGGTTCGATTTCGGCAAGAGCTATTTCCGCGACGTGAGCGTCATCCAGCTCATCAAGGAGAAGCTGCCGGTGTCGATGTCGCTCGGCATCTGGATGACGCTGCTCAC
>Ga0310811_10015277_pt1 | contig 10039 bp, 1 predicted proteins | sample YCmetagenome_FD_207642 | JGI IMG/M metagenome (GOLD analysis project Ga0310811, IMG submission 207642) | Soil microbial communities from experimental microcosm in Duke University, North Carolina, United States - YC | ecosystem: Engineered > Artificial ecosystem > Soil microcosm > Unclassified ...
TCGTGGTGGAGAAGGATACAAAGGGATTCACCCATGACGAACCCGAAAATAAGCATGGCATTCGCCTGAGCAACACGGCCGCGTTGGCGTTCAACGATGTTTATGTTGACTGCGACCGGCTCCTCGGCGGGGTCGAAGGTCAGGGCCTGAACCAGGCCCAGGCCGTGTTCGGCTATACCCGCCTGATGGTGGCGGCCTTTGGTCTGGGCGCAGGCTGGGCGGCGCTAGACCGAGCCATTCCCTACTCCACCAAGCGCATTCAGGCCGGGGCTCCACTGTCAGAGAAACAGGGATACACCCACAAGCTGATTGTGCCGCACGTGCTGCATTTGGAAGCCGCGCGCTCTTTTATAGAAGAGACCGCAGAACGCATTGATGCCGGCGAGGGCAGTCTGAATACCGAAGGCGCAATCGCCAAGTACATGGCTTCGGAAGCGGGCAATGCGGCGGCTGAGGCCAGCATTCAGGCCCTGGGCGGTTACGGGTACACCCACGAATATATGGTGGAGAAAATCAGCCGCGACGTGCGCATCACCACCATTTACGAAGGCACCTCCGAAATCATGGAGATGACCATCAGCCGCGATCGCTGGCAGCTTCACCTAAAGACTCGCGGCCAGCACTACCACGAGCGGGCCCAGGAACTGGAGAAGGTGCACGCGCGATATCCGGATGTGGGGGCTGACAGGGCGGCACTGGCCTCGCACGCCCTTGCTGAGGTGATGGAGAGGGCTCGCGTCGGCCGTCTCACCCGATATCAGCATGTTCTCTTGCGACTGGGCGAGTTGATCTCCTATGCCGAGTGCGCGGGCAGTCTGGTGCGGCGGACGGCACGTCTGGCAGAAGGCAAGCTGAGTGAAAAAGCTAATCGGCGCTTCGATGCCGCTGCGCTGTCAGCTCTGAGCCGGGCGTTCGCTCGCGTGGCGGCATTTAAAGTCGCGGAAGAAGGATTGCGCCTGGTAGCCGGGTCGGGCGGGGTAACAGATGCCGAAATGGCAGCCCTTGAGACCAGTCTGCGATTACCGGCTATTCATCGTGCGCAGACGGGTCTGATAGCAGACATGGATTTCATAGCCGACGTTTTATACAACCGCACGGCGAAAAATGCCGCGCGCGCAGCTTGATTTCATAGGTTGCAGCAGGAGCGTCATCATGGAAGATACAGCTTACCGAGCCATTGCTATTGTCGGGATGGGCGCGATTCTGCCCGACGCCCCCAACGTATCCACATTCTGGGAGAACGTAAAACGCGGCCGTTATAGCATCACGGAGGTTCAATCCGACCGCTGGGACCCCGCGCTTTACTACGATTCTGAACCCAGTGCCCCCGATAAAACTTATTCCAAGATTGGTGGGTGGGTGCGCGATTACCCGTGGGAGCCTATGAAGTGGCGTCTGGCGGTTCCGCCGCGGGTGGTTGATGCCATGGATTTAGCGCAAAAGTGGGCGATCGCCTGTACCCGGGAAGCGCTGGAAGACTACGGCTATCCCCAGCGCCCGCTGGACCTGGAGCGGACGGCAGTGATCCTGGGCAATGCCATGGCGGGTGAGAAGCACTACCTGACGGCGCTGCGCGTTTATTTTCCGGAATACGCCCGGGAACTGGAGGAAAGCGGGAGTTTTGCGGCGTTGCCCGAGGCGGTGCGGCATGCCATCACGCGGGAATTGCAGGACCGGATGGGTAGGCACCTGCCCGAGATCACGGAAGACAGCATGCCGGGCGAGTTGGCCAACTGTATTGCCGGCCGAATTGCAAATATCTACAACTTTCATGGGCCCAATTATGTGGTGGATGCGGCGTGCGCTTCGGCGATGGCGGCCATCAGTTCGGCCGCCGAGGGCCTGGTGCAGAACGATTTCGACGCGGTGATTACCGGCGGCATTGACCGCAACATGGGCGCCTCCACCTTCGTGAAGTTCTGCAAGATTGGAGCGCTCTCTGCGACTGGCACCCGTCCATACGCGGAGGGCGCAGATGGCTTTGTGATGGGCGAAGGCGCTGCCATCTTCCTGCTCAAACGACTGGCTGATGCCGAGCGGGACGGAGACAAAATTTACGCGGTTCTGCGCGGCATAGGCGGATCGAGCGATGGAAAGGGAAAGGGAATTACCGCTCCCAACCCGATTGGACAGAAGCTGGCGTTGGAGCGCGGATGGCGGAACGCTGGTCTGTCACCTGCCACCGCCACCTACATTGAGGGACACGGAACGTCAACGCGCGTGGGCGACGTGGTCGAAGTGCAAAGCCTGGCGGATGTGCTGAGCGGGTTCCACCTTCCAACCGGATCGGTAGCCCTGGGCTCGGTGAAATCCAATATCGGCCATCTGAAAGGAGCTGCCGGCGCCGCTGGCTTCCTGAAAACTGCTCTGGCACTTCGTGACAAGGTGCTGCCACCCAGCGTGAATTGCGCACGCCGCAATCCGGATATTGATTTTGCGCATTCTCCGGTTCGCGTCAATACCGAACTGGCGCCGTGGACGGTCCCTGCAGATACGGTGCGCCGCGCCGGCTTGAGCGCTTTCGGGTTTGGCGGCACGAATTTTCATGCCGTGCTCGAAGAGTACATTCCCCACCGGCTGACCGGAAACGGCAAGCGGAGGGTAGCGGTTGGTGAGATTCCTGCCGCCGTTATGAATGAGCCGGTGCCGGCCCTTCAAGCAAAAGATGGCCCGCGTAGTTCCGCATCGTCTTACAAGGCTCCCTTACGCGGCGCGGTGGTCATAGGCGCTGCTTCAGAGAGTGCCCTGGTCGAGCGTTTGCAGGCAGTCAAGAGGGAAGCAGAGGCAGGGCGCGCACCTGCGCCGGCGGCTCCGGCGGAAGCGGACCTGCGTGCGCCCGAGCGCCTGGCGATTGACTACGGCGATGCCGCGGAACTGGCAAGCAAAGCGAGCAGCGCTCTTAAGGCGCTAGCGGCCAACCAAGTGCCGGTATGGAAGGCCCTGCGCGCCCAGGGAATTTTCCGCGGACACGGGGTCCCGCCCAAAGTGGCGTTTCTTTATACCGGGCAAGGTTCGCAGTACGTCAATATGCTCCAGCCGCTTCGTGCTAGCGAACCAATTGTGGCGGAAACCTTTGCGGAGGCGGATCGCGTTATGACGCCTTTGCTGGGCAAGCCGCTCAGCAATTTCATCTTCATAGATGGAAGCGATGCGACCGCGGTGGCGGCCGCGGAAGAAGATCTGCGGCAGACGGCCATCACCCAGCCCGCAGTGCTGGCGACCGATATGGCCCTGACCAGGCTCTTGGCCGTTTACGGCATTGAACCCGACTTCACCATGGGACACAGCCTGGGCGAGTATGGAGCCCTTATCGCCGCGGGAGGTCTCCCCTTCGAAGATGCGCTGGAAGCGGTAAGCGCGCGTGGCCGCGAAATGACTCGTGTGTCGTTTGGCGACAATGGGCGGATGGCGGCGGTGTTTGCGCCATTGGCGGAAATCGAACGGATCCTGAAGGCAGTCAATGGCTATGTGGTGATCGCCAACAACAACAGCGACCACCAGGCCGTCGTAGGTGGCGCCAGCAAGGCAGTCGAGCTGGCTATGGAAGCATTCCAAAAGGCCGGCTACGAGGTGGCCGCGCTGCCCGTGAGCCATGCTTTCCATACTTCGATCGTGGCCCCGGCCAGCGGGCCGCTGCGCAGAGTGCTGGAGCGACTGCGCCTGCGGTCTCCGAAAATACCGATCGTCGCGAACCTGAACGGTGAGTTTTATCCCACCGGTCCCGATGTGGTGCCCCGAATGTTGGACATCCTCGCGCAGCAGGTGGCATCACCGGTGCAATTCACCAAAGGCCTGCGTACGCTTTACCAAGCCGGCGCCCGCGTCTTCGTGGAAGTTGGGCCCAAGAAGGCGCTGCAGGGATTTGCGGAAGATGTGCTCGGCGGGCGCGGCGATGTGCTCTCCCTCTTCACCAATCATCCCAAATTTGGTGACATTCCCTCCTTCAACCAGGCGCTGTGCGGGTTTTATGCGGCAGGATTGGGCCGCGGAAGCGCAAAGGATGTCCCGGAGCACCTGACCACTGGCGCTTCGGCGTCAGAAAGGCCCGAATCAATGACAATCATAAGTTCTAAAAACATGGTTCCCGCTGGCTCCTCAGTTCCACGGAACGGGGATCGTTACCTTGAACTCGGCCATATGTTTGCTGATGTGCTGGAGCGTGGCTGGCAGATTTATGGCGGCCAGCAACCCGGGCGGGCAACCGCTCCGGTGACCATCACGGGGGCGGCACTGGGCCTGCCGGGCACCGAGCACATTTTCGACGATGGCAACATCGGCCGCATTTTGCGAGGAGAGCAGTTCATTGATGTGGTTCCTTGCGGCCTGCGCCGTGCCATGCTCGACAAGCACATCACACGGCTGGTGAAAAGCGAGAACGGCGGACCCACCTTCGAGACCATTCACGATGTGGCGGACGTTATCAAGCTGGCCGGCCGCGGCGGCACCCTCGATCTGGAAGCGGAATTTGGCGTGTCCGCCGATAGAATCGCCGCTCTTGACCGCGTCACCAAGTTGGCTATTGCAGCCGGAATTGACGCCTTACGCGACGCTGGGATCCCGCTGGTGATGCGTTACAAGACCACCAGCAAAGGCACGCAGTTGCCGGACGGGTGGGCGCTCCCAGACGCTCTGCGCGACGATACGGGGGTGATTTTTGCCTCTGCCTTCCCCGGCTACGACTCCTTTGCGGACGAGATGGCTCGCTACTACGAGGACCGTGCCCGCCGCGAGCAATTAGCCACGCTGGAAAGCCTGCGTGCCCGCATGGCGGAGACGAATGGACATTCCATCCTGGAGCAGGAACTGGAGCGCCGCGCGGAAGAATTGCGTGACGCCATCGAAAAGCAGCCGTATGTATTTGACCGCCGCTTCCTGTTCCGAACGCTCTCCATGGGGCACTCACAGTTCGCCGAATTCATCGGCGCCCGTGGTCCGAACACCGCCATAAACGCCGCTTGTGCGAGCACCGCACAGGGCGTAGGACTGGCGGAGGACTGGATCCGAGCCGGCAGATGCAGACGGGTGATCGTCATCTCAGCCGACGATGTCACCTCGGATCACATGCTGGAATGGTTCGGCGCCGGCTTCCTGGCCACGGGAGCGGCAGCTACCGACGAAGTGGTGGAGGATGCCGCCATTCCGTTCGACCGCCGTCGGCACGGCATGATTGTCGGCATGGGCGCCGCCGCCCTCGTCGTTGAGAGCGCTGAGGCGGCGCAGGAACGGGGAATACAACCGATTTGCGAAGTGTTGAGCTCGGTCACAGCCAACAGCGCGTTCCACGGCACCCGTTTGGATGTGCACCACATCAGCCAGGTCATGGAAGACCTGGTGTCCCAGGCGGAAGCTCGCCACGGCATAAGGCGTGAGGAGATTGCTTCGCGAACGGTCTTTGTTTCCCACGAAACCTACACGCCCGCGCGCGGCGGCAGCGCCTCAGCGGAAATCTTCGCGTTGCGGCACGTGTTCGGAGACGTTGCCGATCGAATTGTCATCGCCAACACTAAGGGCTTCACCGGGCACGCCATGGCGACCGGAATCGAAGATGTGGTCGCCGTCAAGGCCCTGGAAACAGGCTGTGTGCCGCCGGTTGCCAACTTCAAGGAAATTGATCCGGAACTCGGCTCCCTGAATTTGTCAAAGGGTGGAATTTACCCGGTGGAGTATGCCTTGCGGCTGGGCGCCGGCTTCGGGTCGCAGATCAGCATGACGCTGGTGCGGTGGGTGTACACGAAGGATGGAGTACGGCGCAGTCCAAATGCTCTGGGTTACGCTTACCGAGTCTGTGATGCCGCAGCCTGGAACACCTGGCTGACGAAAATCGCAGGCCATCCCGACACGGAGATGGAGGTCGTGCACCGTACCCTGCGAGTCCGCGATAAGGGGCCAGTGGCACAGGTTATGCGGAGCGCTCCCGAAACGATAGCGGTGCCGGTTGAGAGTCGGGTGCCAGAACCAGTTTCTGCGAACAGGGCGGCAGAAGCCGGACCAGCGCCGCTGGTCCCCGCCAGTACCCCAAAAGTGGAAGCACCAACGAATGAACCTGTTCTTTATTCGAAACTAGAGTCCGAGGGCGATGGGGTAAAGGAGCGGGTGCTGGCCCTGGTTGCCGAAAAGACCGGTTACCCGGTTGACATGCTTGACCTGGACCTTGATCTCGAAGCCGACTTGGGCGTTGATACGGTCAAGCAGGCGGAGGTGTTTGCGGCCGTCAGGGAAGCTTACGCTATCCCGCGCGACGAGAAGCTCAGACTGCGCGACTTTCCCACCCTTGCCCATGTTATTCGTTTCGTCCACAAAAGGCGGCCGGAAACTGCCGCTGTCAAGGCGAGCACTCCCATCGCAGAAGTAAAACAGCCCCCAGTCTCCGCGCCGCCAGCAGCGGAGGCAAGCGACGTGAAGGAACGCATTCTGGCTCTGGTGGTGGAAAAGACCGGTTATCCCAAAGAGATGCTGGATTTAGACCTCGACCTTGAAGCCGACCTGGGAATTGACACGGTGAAACAGGCCGAAATGTTTGCGGCTATCCGGGAAATCTACAACATTCCGCGCGATGAAAACCGCAAGCTGCGCGACTATCCGACACTGGCACACGTGATGCGGTTCGTATTCGAAAAACGGCCGGAATTGGCCAGCGCCTCGCTTCCGCCGATTGTAGAGCAGACGCCGACGATACCAGCATCCGTTCCTGCAGCAGCGCAAGCAGCCTCTGATGATGCGATCAAGGAGAAGGTGCTGGAGATTGTGGCCGAGAAGACCGGCTATCCCAAAGACATGCTGGACCTCGACCTCGATCTCGAAGCCGACCTGGGAATTGACACGGTGAAGCAAGCAGAAATGTTCGCCGCGGTGCGCGCAGCTTACAACATTCCGCGGGAAGAAAACCTGAAGCTACGCGACTTTCCAACTCTTGCCAGCGTCATCAAATTCGCCCGTGACCGGCAGCCAGGGCTTACGAAAGCAAGGATTGAGAAGCCGGTTGTGATGGAGGAAAGGCACAGGTCAACCGAGGCGAAACCAGTTGCGGCACAAGTGGTTCGACCGGTGCTGGCCAGCCTGGCAGCGGCGAATCGCGTTCCACGCCGCGTGCCGGTGCCGGTGCTGCGCCCGGCACTCGATCTCTGCAAGCCCACCGGTGTCACACTGGGCCGTGGCCGCCGGGTTGTAATCATGCCAGACAAGGGTGGTGCAGCGGAGGCGCTGTCCCTGAGTCTGCAAGCCTTAGGCGTGGACGTTTTCCGTATAGACGATGTCCCGGGCTCGGATGCGTTTGCCAATCGCCTCAAGAGCTGGATGGCTGCTGGCCCGGTGCATGGCGTGTACTGGTTGCCTGCGCTGGACGAGGAGGGAAAGCTGCAGGAGCTGGACCTTATTAGTTGGCATGAGGCGGTGAGGGTACGTTGCAAGTTGCTTTACACCACCATGCGAACTCTGTACGAGCAGATTGCCTCTCCGGGAACATTTCTGGTGTCGGCTACGCGGCTGGGCGGACAACACGGATACGACGAGGCCGGAGCGGTGGCTCCTCTGGGAGGTGCGGTTGCCGGGTTCACCAAAACTTACAAGCGGGAGCGCCCGGATGCGTTGGTTAAGGCGGTGGACTTCGAACCCGGGCGCAAGGCCAAAGAAATCGCCGATACCTTGATCAATGAAACCTTGCTGGATCCCGGAGCAATCGAAATCGGCCACAAGCAAGGGTTGCGCTGGAGTATCAGCCTGCGGGAGCAGCCGGCAGCCGACGGAAAACCTGGACTTGTTCTAAGTAAAGACACGGTTTTCCTGGTCACCGGTGCGGCGGGAAGCATCGTCTCAGCCATCACCGCCGACCTGGCGGCTGCTTCGGGCGGCACTTTCTACCTGCTTGACCTGGTGCCGGAGCCCGACCCGAATAATCCGGACCTCAAACGCTTTACAACCGACAAGGAAGGCCTCAAACGCGATTTGTACGCCCGCATTCAGGCGCGTGGCGAGCGCGCCACGCCAGCCATGGTTGAGAAGGAACTGGCGGCCCTGGAACGGGCGCAAGCCGCGCTGTACGCCATCAACAGCGTGCGAGCTGCCGGCGGCTCGGCGCACTATTTTGCGGTTAACCTCACCGACGCAGAGGCTGTAGCCCAGGTCATGGACCAAGTCCGCACCCGCAGCGGGCGCATTGACGTCCTGTTGCACGCTGCGGGTATCGAGCGCAGCCATTTCCTCCTGGATAAGGACGCCCGCGAATTTGACCTTGTCTTCGATGTGAAGAGCGATGGCTGGTTCAATCTGCTGCATGCTGTCGGCGGTATGCCGTTGGACGCGACGGTAGTGTTCAGCTCCATCGCCGGCCGCTTTGGCAACGCGGGCCAGGCAGACTACAGCTCCGCTAATGACCTATTGTGCAAGATTACGTCCAGCTTCCGCAGCACACGCCCAGCCACCCGCGGCATCGCCATTGACTGGACTGCGTGGGGCGGCATTGGCATGGCTACCCGCGGCTCGATTCCCAAAATGATGGAAGCTGCGGGCATAGACATGTTGCCGCCCGAGGCCGGGATTCCCTTGATCCGGCGCGAATTAACCTCGGGAGCCACCCGGGGTGAACTTGTGATTGGCCAGCGCCTCGGCATTCTGACGAATGAATTCGATCCGACGGGCGGCCTGGACACGGATAAAGTGCGGGCCGCGGTGGAAAGCAGCCCGGCAGCCCGCGGGCCCATGATTGGCAAGATTACCTCCCTGACCCTTCATGGTGGACTCTCCATTGAGACTACGCTCGATCCAGCCGTCCAACCCTTCCTGCACGACCACCAGATTGGGGGTACCCCGTTACTGCCGGGGGTTATGGGCATCGAGGCGTTTGCCGAGGCGGCGCGTTGCCTGCTTCCCAACTGGCACATTGAAGCAGTGGAAAATGTGAACTTCCTCACGCCGGTTAAGTTCTACCGCAATGAGCCGCGCACGCTGACCATAGAGGCGGTTATACAACCCCTGGGTGCCGGCCTGATTGCGGAGTGCCGGCTCTCAGGCAGCCGGAAAATTCCCAACCAGTCGGAGCCGCAAGTAACGACTCATTTCACCGGTAGAGTGTGTCTCGCCAGGCACCCACTCCCGGCAATCACTAAGCCAAGGCTGGGCTCGCCGGCAGGGCCGATGATTACGACTGACGACATCTATCGCGTGTATTTCCACGGACCGGCTTACCGGGTAGTGGAGAGGGCGTGGTGGGACGGAGGTCGCCTGACCGCGCAGTTAGCCTGCAACCTGCCCGCAAACCATCATCCGTCCGAGCTGGCCACAGCGATTTCCCCGCGGTTGATTGAGTTCTGTTTCCAATCTGCCGGTTTGTGGGAGCTGGGCGTGCTAGGGCAACTGGGCCTTCCACAGCACGTCGAACGGGTTTGCCTGCTGCGTGCGCCCGAACTTGCCGATGGTCCCTTGTATTCGGTAATTGTTCCAAATTCGCAGCCATCACACTTCGATGTGGAAGTGCTCGATACGGCTGGAAACGTCTACCTCCAGCTGACTGGGTATCGCACCGTCGCCTTGCCTGAAGGTGTGGATGCTAATGCGGTGAAAGCACTGCAAGCCCTTATGTCACTTCAGAGTGTTGCGGCCTGATTCTCGATATGGGCCACGAAGATTGGAGGGCCTGTGCAGCACGAGTTTCAGCGAGTGGGTATTGTCAATCGTGGCGAAGCCGCCATGCGTTTCATCCACGCGGCGCGGGAGTTCAACCAGGAGCATGGGACTGCGTTGCGCACCATCGCGCTCTTTACCGAGCCCGACGCCCACGCCATGTTCGTCCGCGAGGCCGACGAGGCTGTGCTGCTCGGCCCGGCCCAGGTTTCCCACCCCTCGACTGGGGAGCTTATAAGCAGCTACGTCCATTATGGACGCCTGCAGCAAGCGCTGCAGGCGGCGCACGCCGAAGCGGTCTGGCCAGGCTGGGGTTTTGTGGCCGAGCACGCCGACTTCGTGGACCTGTGCCGCAGTATGGGAATCGTTTTCATTGGCCCTGATGGCGACTCCATGCGGCGGCTGGGCGACAAGATATCCTCAA
>Ga0310811_10015278_pt1 | contig 10039 bp, 10 predicted proteins | sample YCmetagenome_FD_207642 | JGI IMG/M metagenome (GOLD analysis project Ga0310811, IMG submission 207642) | Soil microbial communities from experimental microcosm in Duke University, North Carolina, United States - YC | ecosystem: Engineered > Artificial ecosystem > Soil microcosm > Unclassified ...
GCGTGGCCGGCAGCGCCTATTACTCGTCGGGGGCCTCCACCTTCACCCTCTCCGGATCGGGTGGAGACATCCAGGGCGGTTCCGATGCCTTCCGGTATGCGTATCAAACCATCAGCGGCAACTGCACGATCGTGGCGCGTATCGCCTCCACGGGAGCCGTCAACGCCTGGGCGAAGGCCGGAGTGATGATCCGGAATTCGCTCGCCGCCTCCGATCAGGAGATGTCCGTGCTGTTGACCCCCGGTAATGGGATCAGTTTCCAGTCGCGGCTAACCTCGGGAGGCGGGACGACCTATGCGCCGAATCCCGCGATTCCGGGAATCCCCGCTCCCTACTGGGTGAAACTGGTCCGAAGCGGCAGCACCTTCACCGCCTCGCAATCGCCCGACGGCAGCACCTGGACGACGATCGGCACGGCTACCGCCACGATGGGAACGACGGTCGACATCGGCCTGGCGGCATGCAGCCACGACAACACGAAGCTCAACACCTCGACCATGGACAACGTCACGATCACCTCGCCATAGGCGAGGTGGTCCGGGGCATGCCGGTCCGGGAAAGGGAGATTTTGTCAAGAAATGACGACTGACCCCTTTGTTGGAGAGGAGGGCCGTCTGATATTCGGGCGGCCTGACCTCGTGATCTGCCGGACTGGCTTGTTGAGCCTGTATTCTATCGGAAAAATTGGACCACGAGAATCCCGGCAATGATGGCGAACGGAATCGCTGCGGCGAGGGAAATGATGATTGCGACCGATAGAAAAAATAAGCTGAAGACGGTATGTCTTCTGAATTCAAAGTGACAATCGCTGCATCTGTATCTCCTGCGAGCTGCCGAATAGAAGACAGGGGCAAACAGTCCGAAGACGGCGGGAAGGGCCGAACTGGTAGGTTCGCGATGAGCCCAAATTTGCTGGGGGCCGTTGTCGATCTGGCATTGGGGGCATTTCATCACTTAATGGTTCATCGCTGGGTTCTGTCGCATAAACTCAGCCTCGCTGGGCGATTACGCTTTTCTCTTAAAGGGGGCGTCAGCAATTTGTTGGCAAAATAGGAGTAAAATCCATCTCAATTATCGAACACGGGAACTCCGGAGTGGTCAAAGAAGCGTGAAAATTAAAGCTCTCCCCCAATTTGTTGCCTTCGCTTTCCTCGCCTTTACCGTAGCTGCTCAGGCTGCAGGAGGCGGAACGGAGTGGGGGACGGATTACGCGGCCGCCCTGAAAGAAGCGAAGGCTTCGAATAAGATGGTCCTCGCGGACTTCACCGGATCTGACTGGTGCGGCTGGTGCATCAAGCTCGACAAGGAGACCTACTCGCAGCCGGCCTTTAAGAATTTTGCGAAGCAACATCTGGTGCTCCTCAAACTGGACTATCCCCAAGACATCGAGCAGTCCGAGGCGATCAAGAAGCAGAACGAAGAACTGAAGGAAAAGTATAACATCGAGGGCTTTCCAACGACGGTTCTCATCAGCCCGGCCGGTAAGGAAGTCGACCGCAAAGTCGGGTACGTCGAAGGCGGCCCTGCGGCAATGATCGAATGGATCAAGAGCCAGAAGTAGGGTAAAGGGGTCAGTCGTCAATTCTTGACAGGAATCACGCCGTCCGAAGGATGGCGTGATGCCCAGACAGCCGAGGATCGAATACGAAGGCGCGCTTTATCACGTGATGGCGCGCGGGAACCGGAAGGAAGACATCTTCCGGGGGGATGGCGATCGGGAAATGTTTCTCGCTACACTGGCGGAGGCCTGTCAGCGGACGGGGTGGCGGGTGCACGCGTGGACGCTGATGAACAACCACTACCATTGGCTGCTCGAGACGCCGGAGGCGAATCTCGTGCAGGGGATGAAGTGGTTTCAGAATACGTATACGCGGAGGTTCAATACCAGGCACCGGACATCGGGCCATCTCTTCGGCGGACGCTACAAAGCGATTCTGGTGCAGGGCGACGGAGAGGGTGGGCGGGATTACATGACCTCATTGATGGATTACATCCACCTGAATGCGGTACGGGCGGGATCGGTGCGCGAAGGTGAGGGGCTCGGCTTGATGGATTTTGCCTGGAGCAGCCTGGCGCAAGGTTACGGGGCGATGTCCTCCGAACGGTCGGCCTGGATGGAGACCGCGCGGGGATTTTCGCTTTTCGGGTACGCGGACGATACGGAAGGCCGGCGGGGATTCGGGGAGCGGCTCGAGAAACGGATCGCGCAGGAAAAACGCGAGTTGTGCGGGATGTCGATCAAAGAGGGGCAGTCACTGCAATCCACGCTGCGACGCGGCTGGTATTGGGGCAGCCAGGAATTTCGTGAGCGGATGCTGGAATTGCTCGGCCATCGCACGCAAAGCAATCGGGACGACCAGACCAGTCCGGTCGGAAAGGCCCACGATCAGGCCGCCGCGGAGCGGATTCTCGCAGAGGGATTGCAGGCCGCCGGCTTGAGCGCCGAAGACCTTCCCAAACTCAAGGGCAGCGATCCGCGGAAGGTCGCCATTGCCCGCGCCATCCATGCCCGGACGAGCGTGCTGCAGAAGTGGACCGCGGAGAAACTGTGGATGAAATCCAGCGCGAACGTCAGCCAACTGATCCGGCGCAAAAACGAGATCGATTCCAGAGAGGACGAAAACGAAAGTTTGTCAGGAACGGCCAGCTGACCCTTTTGTTCCGGGCTCGGTTTGCTGGTAGACGCGCACGTAATCGATCAGAAACTTCTGCGGCAGGATGCTGTCCTTGAACGGCCCGCCCCAGTCTCCGCCCAGGGCAAAGTTCAGAATCAGATACTGCGGGGCCCGGAAAGGATTTCTGCCGTGGGAGTCCGCCTGATCGACCCGGATGGAGTGGTATTTCCGGGCGTCGAAATAGAAGTCGATTGCCTTGGGCGTCCACTCGATGGCGTAGGTGTGGAACGCGTCCAACGGAGTGTCCGCGACCAGGGTGCCGCTGTCATCCTGATGCTGGCCATTGAAGGCGAAGTGGGCGTTTGCGTGGATGCCCAGAGGGTCCTTCCCCACGTACTCCATGATGTCGATCTCCCCGCAGGCGGGCCAATCGCGGTCGGATTGGAAATCGGTCCCCAGGGTCCAGATCGCGGGCCAGACTCCTTTTCCCAATGGCAGCTTCGCTCGCACCTCGATGCGCCCATACCGCCAGTTCGCCCGCCCTTTGGTGATCAGGCTGGCGGAGGTATATTCCACCGCGGGGTGACCCTTGGGCTGGAAATGCTCCTTGCGGCATTCGATGACGAGGTTTCCCTCTTCCACCCGGGCATTCTCCAGTCTGCCCCGGGTGTAGAACTGGCTCTCATGGTTCCGGACGAATCCCTCTTCGTAGTTCCATTTCGCGGGATCAGGGCGGCCGGGATGGTCGAACTCATCGGACCAGACGAGATTCCAATCCGCGGCCATGATCGGTCCGGCGAGGAGAGTCAGGAGAGCCGCGAGCAGGGGGAGCTGAATTTTCATGCTGATTTGGGAGGTCAGGTGGTGGCGCGGAGGACCCGGCGGGAATCGCGATACGCGTCGATCGAGCACCGGCCGGCCCCTCCGATCATCAGGGTCACCAGACCCGCGATGTAAAGCAAGGCCACCTCGTAGCCGGGAGGCCCAAAGATAGGGCCATCCGCGTTGAGTCCGACGGTCTTGATCGAGCTGAATCCATACTTGAGATGCACGGTGAAGATTGCCACGAGCATCACGCCGATCAGCGGGATCGAGGCCACGGTGACGAAGGCTCCCACGAGTACCGCCAGCCCACCGAGGATTTCCAGCGAAGGAACGACCCACGCGGTCACGTGCGGTAGCGGCGCGCCGATCTGGGTGATCAATTTCTCGAATCCCGCCGGACCATGGCTCAGCTTCGCCCAACCGTGCACCAGGAACCCATAGCCAAGGACGAGACGCAGCAATACGGGGGCCCAGGTGGAGTTGGCGGCGGACATGTTCATCGTCGCTATGCGAGTGGCTGGCTCGGGAGTTTATTCCACCGCGGGGCGAAAAATTTGACCGCTATACGCTGAAGGGAAAGGGCGTATGGATTCGGGTCATGATCGTTCAAAGGCACGAAAAAGCCGCTCGACCCGGGTGGGGAGCGGCTTTCGACTTTTTGTCGGTTAGAACTATCGATTCTAGACTCTATGGCGATGTCGCGAATCGCCAATCTGGTCCGGCGTGACCACCACGGCTAGAGGCGGCTGGCGAGCCCTCTTCCGGCTTTATCGCTCCATTCAGCCATAAACGGGACCATTTTATAATAGCCCTACGCCGATCCCGCCGTCGCGGGATACCCCGAACGGGCATTGGACTCTTGTGATGTGGATGGAATACCGAGCGCAAGGAGTACTCGGAATAGCCTGTGGGAACCGCAGCCTGCAAGGTGAGAGAGCGGGAGCGAGCGAGGCAAAGGAAAAAGACGGTCGGAAGAAAGTGACGCGCCGCGGCAGAGTGGGGGGGGCTGCAGCGCCTTGTCGGGCCTACTGCAGCAACGATTGAAACAATGGCGCCAATAACTCGTTACAGAACTTCACTATTTCTGATGCATTATCCACTGCGAGACTTAAAAGCATGCTCACAAGAGTACCTACAAATATGTTTTTCCAATCGATTTTTGTCGATGTTTCAGCCTTGCCCTGAAGATAAATAAAAGTCTGTTTAACTACCTGAATAGATTTTGGAGCGAGATCATTTGTATTTATAATATGATTTTCGATCTGTCTCAATTTATCTTTCAGAAAGACTATCTCTTTTGAATCAAAGTGATCGTCGCTAGAAAAATTGTGAGGAGTTGTCGTTAATGGAGTATTTGGCTTTAGATCCTTCCAAAAATCGGGTTCCTCCAATTCATATTTTACCACTTCCAGCCACTCACCAAATGCTCTTAAAAGTCCTTCCCAAGCGTTGGAGTTTATACCATGTCCTAATTTGATATGTGGATGAGCTTCCGCGTAAAATTTGCCTTGGCCATCGCGTTCAAAAGTGAAGCTAAACTTCTGTTCGTTATACGTGGCAACTAGAGCTTCGGCTCCATCAGGCCTGTATCCAGAAACTGCTTGATAGAAGCTCTCTTCATAAACTTGCACAAAGTTGCTTGGATGAATCTCCCACGAAAACAGACTGGGATTGAGACCACTATTTTTGACCCAAGTAAATATTTCGTTTCGGTCGCGCTTTGTAAGCTGAAGCATAATTTAGTTGGCCAAATGCTAAGCTCAGCTGCCCCGAACGAGCGCTGAACTCTTGAGTGAGTGTGAATGAGAGGAGGAGACGGCCGTGAAAAGTGACGCGAGGTGACTAGGGGGTAGTTGCAGCGTCTTGTTAGGTCTTGTATTCTTTCACCCAATCTTCCATCTGCTCGATTCCTTTTCTGAGTTCCGCGAGAAACTGAGCATCATGAATAGGAGCAACTGATGGATCAACGAGTCTAAATAAGACATTTAATGTATTTTCAAACCAGTGATCGTTAGCGCGATAGAGTTCTGGTGTAAATAAACTCATGAAATTTACGGCCCGTAAAATCAGATATTGATCGTAAGTTGGAGGTTTATAAATGTTCGCGTAGCGTATCGCAGTTTCATGAAATTCTTGAGCGATACGCTCTCGTTCTTCAGAATCTACGATATCGTTAATATTTTGCGGCGAATCTGTATTTGGGTGGGCGAACTCCGCCAACTTGCGACATGCTTCAAGTAAATCGGACTCGATGGGCATTTATTATGATCTAACGCCAATCCCGCCATCGCGGGATGCCCCGAACGGGCGAGCAACTCAGATGGCGCGTGAGTAGAAAGGATAAGCGGTCGGAAGAAAGTGACGCGCTGCGGCTAGGGGGTGGCTGCAGCGTCTTGTTAGCCTTGTATCTTGTGTCAGAAGCAATTGAAGTATGGCTATGCAAATAGCGCTTTATATAGATCGTAAATTAAGTTTCCTAGCGGAGCAACGATGAGGACGCCAAGAATGATGCCTAATACTTTTCTTCGTCGAGCTTCCTTCCATGTGTGTGATGGTCCAGTATGAATTTCAATTGATGGGAAATTTTTAAGAATCGCTGCATATATCAAAATTGTGAAAAAGCTGCCAAAGATCAGCGAAATTACTAAATGTTGGAAAAACAACGGCCATGTCCAAGGGACTAATTTTATTTGGGAGGTCAACACTAGGATAAATGAAAATATTTTATCTAGCGCCCATCCAGTCGGGAGTGCAATTAGTAATCCGATTGGAATCCAATACCGTCTGAAAATTGTATTTTGGCGTTCAACGCTTGCTAAAATATTTTGTGTTTCAAAATAAGCCAAATTTACCCAGTTCTCATCATCACCTGAAAAGGTTACGTTATTTCTATACGTGCTATCGCCATGGGAAATACTGAATTCTAGACGTCGACGTTTCGGTTTATAAATCTGAATTGTTAGAGAAAGATTTGTAATGGGCCTACAAAGCGCAGCTGTAAAATCCTCAGGAGGATCGTCATAGGAACTAGCGGTGTGTTCGTCTTCATGGATTACCAGAGTGTAATCTGGCGTGTGATATTTCTCGTCAGATTTCTCGTAATGCCTAGATAGAGATCGCAATAGCGTCTCCAACGTAGATTCGCTGAGTATGTAGTTAGAAATTGGAAGTCTTCTAGTTAAAGCCATATTTTTAAGAGCCTACTGCGAAGTGGCAGGCTCTCACTCTTTTCAGGGCTGAGTGGCGTTGCTGGCAGAGCGGAGGGTTGAATTGAAACCGTGCAGCTTGATAGGCTGTGTGCCGCTCTGGGCACTCTGCCTGCCGAGCGGTAACGTGGCGGTTGTATTTTCGAGTTAGAGAAATCGTTGCGGCAAATGAGGTGGCGCTTTTTGTGGCGCTCTGGCCGCAAAATGGACTGCCAGTGTGGAACTGAGAATCCGCATGCTGAAAAGTGACGCGTGGCGGCTAGGGATTAGCTGCAGCGTTTTCTTATACCGCCTTTTCTTTATTTGCTTTCAGGAGCAAGAACTGAGACACGTGATCTGGATGTTTGAGCCAGTATCTCTGCTCATCTGTCATTTCGATCTCGGCAGGAATGTCAGGGGGACCAAAGAATTTCCACTGAATAGCTTCTTCAAAGGTGAGCTTCCGGACGTCGCATTGTGGAACTCCGCAATTTCTTGTGAAAGATCCGTCAATTAAAGAAATGCCGTCGACCGTACCCATTCCGGTGCTGACGCACAGGCATGGATGATAAGCGCAATCTTCGTAAAAATCACCGGGCCGAAGTTCGTCAGCGTCATTTATAGGAATAGGCATGAATTAAACTTGATATAGGCTAACGCCAAGCTCAGATACCCCGAGCGCGGGTTGAACTCTTGGGTGAGCGTGGACAGGATGAAAAGATGGTCGTGAACCGTGGCGCGATGCGGCTAGAGGGTAGCTGCAGCGCCTTGTTCGGTCTCATCCGCCGGAGGCAATAATGCGAGATAGTTCTTGAGCCACTCAGCAAGTGCTTCTCGATTCACTTGAATCTCGCCTTCTGACATTTTGCGTTCAATGCCTGTAATCTCGGAAGTGATGAAGAATGTGTCTTTATCACTAAGATCTTTTGAACGATGAAAAAATGTCCGGCCTGAATCTGAATCTTCAGTATATCCATATGCTTGGATAAAACGCGTGCCATGCTTTTTCAGAAAGACGTCATAGCTATAAAGTGGTTTTAATTCACTCATGTGATGCGGGTTGATTTAGTTGATTATGACCGAACGCCAATCCCGCCGTTGCGGGATACCCCGATCAGGTGTTGAACTCTTGTGAAGGCGTGGATGGAACGGATGGATGGTCGTGAAAAATTGACGCGAGGTGGCTAGGAGTTAGCTGCGCCGCCTTGTTCGAGTGACTACGCTGCCCGTGAGTTTGGTCGACCGGCTGCACGGCCACTTACAGCGGGTTCGAGTGCAGCATGAGCAGGATCTGCAAAATTGAGTGGGTGCCATGCACCTCCCCGAGGCTCTCGCTCGGAAGTGGCCGGGTGCCGCCGCGGAGTGGAAGTAGCACTATGTTTTTCCCGGCAGCGAACTTTCCCAAGACTCCGCCACCGAAAAGGTGCGGCGTCACCACGGGCATGAAAACTCGTTGCAACGTGCGGTCGCCCAAGGGGTTAGGGATGCAGGGATCCAGAAGCGGGCAAGTTGTCACACTCTTCGGCACAGCTTTGCCACTCACTTATTGGAGGCTGGCTATGACACCCGGACCGTGCAGGAGTTGCTTGGGCATTCGGATGTGAGTACTGCCGTGATCTACACGCATGTGCTGAATTGGCCTGGCTTGGTCGTAAAGAGCCCATTGTATTCCTGAGACGCTGCCGCCCTTGGTCGCCGTCAAGAGTAGGGACAATTCGTGCTATCGTCTCGGGTGCGATTTCTATCAAAGGCTTGTATGGAGGCAAGGCGCAAACTTCGGCGGAACGGACGAACTCGTGCGGGCCACGCAGGCAAGCGAAACCTGGCAGCGGGACGATGCGAAAGGAGGTAAGGACCGGAGCGAACTGAGGTCACATGAAGGCTCGGACTGAAAGAAATATCGAAACCCCAAGGAATGTAAGAATCGAAGGCCGCCACCAGCGTGCTCCAGCAGTGGATGGCAACCCGACAGGAATTTACTGATCGGGTTCTCCATGCCTTCCTGCGCCGCATTCTTCTTCGCCAGCCGGGCCCGGGTGGGGCAGGAACGGTCAATGGTGTTTTTCCCCCTCATTTTTGTGGGGGAGCGTCTTCGTTGACAACCCGGGGATGGGAACCAATCTTGGTCACAAAATTTTGGGAAGACGCACGACGTTTGCACGAAGGGGCCGCTGGATATCCGGCCTGACCGCGGATGCTTGAGACTCCTGGAATAAAACTCCCTCACCCCATTCCGATCACCGGTAGACCGGTCTATGAAATCCTATGAAACAGAGCGCTCACCTGTGGCGTAAGTTGCCGGGTTCGGCAACGGTCCGAATTTTCCTCCTGGCAGGTGGCATGATGTCGTTCATGTGGTCCCAGGCGGAGGCCGCACCGGAGGTGAGGGATGTGCCGCCTGGCGTTTCCGCATATCGGGATTTGACTTATGTACCGGGCTCCACCGACGAAAATCAGCGGCTGGATCTGTATGTGCCGGAACATAGCGCAAAGCCTCTGCCCGTGATCATCTATATTCATGGAGGCGGTTGGAATGGAGCCGACAAACGTTCCTGCCCCCCGCTGTATTTCGTCAAGGACGGCTACGTCGCGGCGAGTCTGGAATATCGATTCAGCAGCAAGGCGAAATTTCCCGCGCAGATTCAGGATTGCCAGGCCGCGATCCGGTGGCTGCGAGGAAATGCCCGGAAATACAACCTGGATCCAGACCATATCGGGGTCTGGGGAGAGTCCGCGGGAGGGCATTTGAGCGCTCTTTTGGGGACGGCCGGCGGAAGCAATGCCTTCGAGCCGATTGGAGAATTCAAAGAGCAGTCGGACCGTGTTCAGGCCGTCTGCGATTTTTTTGGACCGACGGATTTCATGACGGTGATCGAGCAAGGAAATGCCAATGCGCTGAAACGTCGGCCAAAATGGGAGGAATGGAAGGGCGACGGCTATTCCAATCTGATCGGCGCCAAGGCTGGAGTCGACGTCGAGAAAAGCAAGGCGGTCAGTCCGATTCAGTATGTCAGCAAGAGCAGTCCCCCATTCTTGATTTATCACGGAACGTGGGACCAGTTCGTCCCCTTTCAGCAGAGCGAGGAACTGGTGAAGAAATTGCAGGCGAATAAAGTCGAAGTCATGTTGCAGCCCATGGCCAATATGGAACATTCCGGGGCGATTTATTGGACGGAGCCTGCGTTGAAATTGGTAAAAGCCTTTTTCGACCGGCATTTGCAGGGGAAAAAGGTGGATCTCCAGCCGCTCTCGACAAAAGATTCCACTTTCGTGTGGCCGACCATTGCCGACCACGGCTGATCAACCGCATCAGCAGCGAAACTCCCGCGAACTTTTTCCACGAAACGGATTCTTTCTTTGCCTCGGCATCTACCACAAAGGAGATACCCGATAAACGGTGAGGAAAAATCTCCG
>Ga0310811_10015279_pt1 | contig 10037 bp, 10 predicted proteins | sample YCmetagenome_FD_207642 | JGI IMG/M metagenome (GOLD analysis project Ga0310811, IMG submission 207642) | Soil microbial communities from experimental microcosm in Duke University, North Carolina, United States - YC | ecosystem: Engineered > Artificial ecosystem > Soil microcosm > Unclassified ...
ATGCGGCGAGCAGCAGCGCGGCGCCCGTCTTACCGGGCCGCACAATGCATATCGCGCGGTGCCCTCACGTGAGATCGTGCAGCGCTTTACCGTTCGGCGGCCCGACATTGAATTCGCTGAATTCGACAGAAAGACCGCCACGCTCCGGCGTACAACAGATCGGCCCGACGAAGTAGCTCGCAGCATGCGGAAACGGCGCGAGCCGCAGTAGCGGCCAATGCTTGCCATCGGTCGAATATTGCAGGCGCAGCACGCGATGCGTGACGCTCGCGCGCATCCAGAAGCCGGCGGCGTCGATCCGCGAGCCGATCGCCCAGTCGGACTGGCCGACGGTCAGCACGCTGCTCAGCATCAGCACGTCGTCGGTGAATTCGACACCAGCCTTCACCCATTGCGTGTCGTCGATGCGAACCATCAGGCCGGCCTGGTCGTACAGCGTCTCAAAACGGCCGTCGATGCGCACCTGCGCGCTGAAGTCGCCGGCTGTGCGCACGCCGTAGCAATGCCCGGAATCGCGTGTAAAGCCGTAATGCGTTTCGCGCCAGAAATCGGTGGCGCGATCTGTGATCACGTGCAGGCGGTTGTCATCGAATGTCCACTGCGCGGGTTCGTTCAGCCATTCGCCCTTGTCGAACACGTTTGTCTCCTGTGTGGGTTGCCGTGACGCGGCGTGCCCGGTGCGAAAACGACAGCAATAGCAACGGGTACAGCGGATGCTGAATGCGCATTGCGTCGACAGATGTGTGTCGCGATATGCCATGTGCGTTGCGCATTGCATCGATACACCGGCCGGCGCACGGGCCACACTGTACCAACCCGCGCGTCTTGCGCGACAGGAGCACATCATGCCGCTGAAAAGAGGAACCTCGAAGGAAACCGTCAGTGACAACATCAAAACGGAGAAGCGTCATGGCAAACCGCAAAAGCAGGCCGTGGCAATTGCGCTGAACCAGGCGCGCAAGTCAGGCGCCAAAATTCCGCGCAAGAGCGACAAGTGACTGGCGATGGGCGGCCCGCGCGCCGTGTCGCCCGTTGCCAGTCGCGTCATTGATCGTGCCGTGCTGACGTGCGCAGGCGGCTCAACTGCGGTCGTGCGCAAACTCCGTCCGTACGCCGCGCGGTAGCCATGGTTCCCGGCGGCTGCACCATAGCTCGTAGCTCGGTTCGTAGATGCCGGTGCGATCGAATGCGCCTAGCGGCACGTCGATCTCGTGCTCGTCGCCATATTCCATGAACGCCGTCGATCCGCAGACCGGGCAGAAGTGACGGCGGCCTAACTCGGAGCTGTTCCATATCTGAGTGGCGCCGGAAAAGTGCACATCGTGGCGGGCGAATACGGCATAGGCGCCGAACGCAGAGCCATGAATCCGGCGGCACGTCATGCAATGACAGATGCCCACGCGCCGCGGTGCCGCGGATGTACGAAACCGTACCGCACCGCAGGCGCAGCCGCCTTCCTGAACTTCCGCTGAATGCGCTAGCGGTTCCATATGTCACCTCGATGTCAGTCAACCATGACTATCCAAGCAGCAAGGCACGCGCCGCCCGATACGCTTTTGGTGCGTGCGCTTAAGATCGATTGGAATGCAAACTAAATCGGTAAATGCCTAATGCGTGATGGAAGGAGGAATTGCCGATCACACTTCGAATGGCAGGCAAGAGTTCCCGGCACTTTGCTTTGAAACAAAAAGATCGGTAAAGCAGGACGCATACTGATTGAAATAACTTGGATGCCGCATTAGGATGGGGTCCCCGTCGAGGTGCAACGCCTTGAACAAACACGGGAATAGTCAGATTAAACCGCTGCTGCGCTTCTCACAAGGAGGCGGGTCGCCGTTCGCAAAACAGGAGACATGTATGCTAAGTCCACATGAGTTCGCTACGCTCATGCTTGTCAAGCATGCCGAACAAACCGCCGACTTCGATCAGTCGGACCTTCGCACACTGCTCGACCGGAAGCTGGTCGAATTCGACGCTGCTGGCGTAACCCAGCCACCGCGCGTGACCGACCGCGGTCATGCACTGCTGGCTCGGCTTCATGTTATGCGCTAGCACTGCGGCGCAACCTAAAACCTTTCCGGGGGTTTCGTCAGATGAGTTATTTTCCTGAGCAGCTTCTGCAGACTCAGCAAGCCAATACCGACGCGCTATATCGTTTCGCCACGGGCTGGTTCAGCTGCGTCGAGAAGGTCGTGCAATTGAATATGCAAACCGCCAGAACCTCGCTTGAGGCTAGCGAGGCGCGTTGGCTGAATGCGCTGTCCGGCAAGGGGCCGCTTGCGTTCTTTGAACCGCCACCCGGTATGCCGCCGTTCGCCGAGCGGGTTGCCGCTTACCAGCGGCAGCTCTTCGGAATCTGGATGAACGCGCAGGCGGTGCTCGCGGAGCAGGCCGGCGCGCAGTACCAGCAGCAGGCGCACAAGGTGCAGACCAACATCGACGAGGCAGCGAAAAGCGGCCCGGCCGGTTCAGAAGCCGCGGTGGCGGCATTGACTTCGATGATCAGTGCGACCAACTCGTGGTACGACACGCTGTACAAGACCGCCCGCCAGGCGGTCGAAACGGCGGAGTCAGGTATGAACGTCGTGGCGGGAGCGGCGCAGCGTGCGCAGGCAAGCGCAACTGCAACGCATGCGGCAGGTGGCCGTAAGTAGGCCGCAGATGGATCGCAAGCAAGCCGCGCGATGGAACGCGCGCACGCACCGCGTGAGCGGCACTTGATGCAGCATTCCGGACGCGATCCCCGCGTCCGGCGCTTTTCTGGCCCGCTGTACAAGCGGGTCTCTTTTTGCCGGTTGCGCGACGCCATGCCGCGCAACACTTGAACTAGCGCTTGGGTATCAGTGCGTCGACCAGGGCGGCGGCGGTTTGCTTCAGGCGCTTCGTGTCGTCGGACACGCGCTCCATGACCGCGATGCCACGTGTCATCGTCACGATGATGCTGGCGGCCTGTTGCGGCGGTACCGACAGCTGCGCGCGCGCTTCCCTGGTGTTCAGCACGTCGAGCAGTGCGGCTTCGAGTTCGTCCAGCATGCCCTGTACGGCTTCGCGCAGGCGCGGTGCTTCCGGATCGACTTCGATCGCGGTCTTGGTAGACAGGCAGCCGCGCGCGGGCGAGCCTTGCGTGATCGAGCGAATGGCAAACGCAAAGAATGCATTTAACGCATCGCGCAGATCGGCCTTGTCGAGCGCCTTGCGCGCATCGGTAATGAAACGCCCCGTGTAACGCTCGAACACGCGGACGAAGATTTCCTCTTTGTCGCCATACGCGTTGTAAAGCGAGCCGCGTTGCACGCCGGTGGCCTCGGCCAGGTCGAGCATCGACGTTGCGCGAAAGCCTTTGCGCCAGAACACGTCGAGTGCCTGCGCGAAGGCGCTGTCTTCATCGAATTGTCGAACTCCCGCCATGACTGGACCTCTTCGTAGAAAGTCTGGGTGGCGTATTTTGACATCATTGGCGAACATGCGCAAAGCGGATTTTGCAAACCCGATATTTAGCTTGCCTGTCCAGTTGGCCTCGCGTGAGGGTGCAGCGTTGCACAGATCATGTGGATGCGTGGTCGATAAAACCCTTGAGCATCGCTAGTGTGTCTGCATCGTCGATGTGCTTGTCGGTGCGCCAGCGCAGCATGCGTGGAAAGCGCACGGCCACGCCGGATTTATGCCGTGGGCTGGCCTGGATGCCTTCGAAGCCGATTTCGAACACCAGCGTCGGCGCGACGCTACGCACCGGGCCGAATTTCTCTACAGTGGTCTTGCGCACGACGGCATCGACTTCGCGCATCTCTGCGTCGGTGAGGCCCGAATAGGCTTTGGCGAACGGCACCAGTGTGCGTACACCGTCGCTTTCGTCCCACACGGCGAACGTGAAATCCGTGTACAGGCTCGCGCGCCTTCCATGGCCGCGCTGCGCATAGACCAGTACCGCGTCGATCGCGTATGGATCGATTTTCCATTTCCACCAGGTGCCCGATGCTTTCGTGCGGCCGACTCCGTAACTGGACTGGCGCTCTTTCAGCATCAAGCCTTCGACGCCGCGTGCGCGGCTTTCGCCGCGCAGTTGTGCAAGTGCGGACCATGACGCGGCGTCGACCGGCGGCGAAATGCGCAGCAGTCCGCGCGCAAAGGTGTCGCCGAGCGTAGCCGCGAGCGCGTCGAGCTGCGCGCGCCGCTGTGCCAGCGCGGTGGTGCGCAGGTCGACGCCGTTTGCTTCGAGCAGGTCGTACGCAAGAAACGTGGCGGGCGAATCCGCGAGCACTTTCTTCGTGAGCGATTTGCGTGTGATGCGCGGCTGCAGCCGCGCAAACGGCAGCGGTGCCTGCGCGCCCGGCTGCCACGCCAGAATTTCGCCATCGAGCACGAAGCCGTCGGGCAATGCGTCGCCGAGCGCCTGCACTTCGGGAAAACGCTCGGTGATCAGATCCTCGCCGCGCGACCAGATCCACACGCGGCCGTTGCGCTTGACCACTTGCGCGCGAATGCCGTCCCACTTCCATTCGGCTAGCCACTGCGCAGGATCGCCGAGCGTGTGCGGATCGGCTTGCAGCGGATGGGCGAGAAAAAACGGGTAAGGCAGCGCGCGCTCACTGTCGGTTGCAGCTTGTGCGTCGTCCGTGGTTTGTGGCGCGATCAGCCGTAGATAACGCGCTGCATCCGGCACTTGCCGCGCGTCGGTCCAGCCGACCATGCGTTGCGCGATCAGCTTGTGGTCGACACCTGCGACATCGGCGAGCGCGCGCACCACCAGCTGCCGCGCGACGCCGACGCGAAAGCCGCCGCCAATCAGCTTGGTCAGCAGGAAGCGGCCGCTCCAGTCGAGTTCGTCCCAATACTCGACCAGACGCGTGCGCAGCTCGTCAGGCGATGCGCCTCGCAGCGTCAGTACACGTTGTTCGATCCACTGCGTGAGGCCAAGCCCGGAGCTGCGCGAAGCGGGCGGCAGCACGTGCGCGATGGTCTCGGCGAGATCGCCGACCGCCTGGTACGACTCGTCGAACAACCACTCGGGCAAGCCGGCGCGGTTCCGCGCGATTTCGCTGAGCAGCCGGGTCGGCACCGCCTGACGCGGTTTGCCGCCAGCGAGGAAGTATGACGCCCACGCTGCATCCTCCGGTGGTGCAGCGGAAAAATAGGTTGTCAGCGCATCGAGTTTGTCGCGCGTCGAGGTGGTTGCGTCGAGCGCTGTGTAGAGCGCGGCAAAGCGCTTCATGACGTGCGTGTCTCCACGCCCGTCGTGGAACCGGATGCAGTGGTGGACGTGGCGGCCACTTCTTGCGCGCCTTGCGCGTCTGCTTCGACGTTGTCGCCACCGTATTCTGTGGCGAACGAGCCGGCGTCGAGCCCTTGCTCGCGCAGCCAGCGCACCATCGGTTCGAGCTGCCCATGCGTAACGATGACGCGGCTCGCGCCGGTCGCGGCGATCGCGTTTTGCAGGCCGGGCCAGTCTGCGTGATCGGACAGCACGAAGCCGCGATCGACGCCGCGCCGCCGCCGCGTGCCGCGCAAACGCATCCAGCCCGACGCGAAGGCATCGCTGTACTCGCCGAAGCGGCGCAGCCATGCGCTGCCTTGCGCAGAGGGCGGCGCTACGATCAGGGCCTGCCGGAATGCCTCCTTGTTTCGGGCTGGGACGTCGGACACATAGTGGGTGTCGGGTAAGGCGACGCCCGCGGCACGATACGCGCGGTTCAGCGGTTCGACCGCGCCGTGACAGAAGATCGGGCCGATCGCTGCATCGACGCTGGCAAGCACGCGTTGCGCCTTGCCGAAGGCATAGCAGAACAGTACCGATGCGCGCCCGTTCGCGGCGTTGTGTCGCCACCATGCATCGATGCTGTCGAAGATCGCGCGCGGTGCATCCCACCGGTAGATCGGCAGACCGAACGTGGATTCGGTGATGAAGGTATTGCACGGGACTGCTTCAAACGCGGTGCAGGTTGGGTCCGGGTCGAGCTTGTAGTCGCCCGACGCGACCCACACTTCGCCGCGGTGCGCGACGCGTACCTGCGCGGAACCGAGCACGTGTCCCGCGGGATGCAGCGATACGTCGACATTGCCTATCGCAATGCGTTCGCCGTATGCGGCAGTTTGCAGATTGATGTCGGGCAGGCGCGCGCGCAGCACATCCGCACCGGGAGCGGCAGCCAGATAGTGACGATGACCGGCGCGCGCGTGATCCGAATGCGCGTGAGTAATGATGGCGCGCTCAACGGGCTGCCATGGGTCGATGTAGAAATCGCCGGGCGGGCAGTACAGGCCTTCTGCGCGCGCGACGATCAGATCCGCTGGACTCGCCAAGCTATCTCTCCGTTCGCCGTGATAAGGCGCTACGAGGGCGGTGCGTTTAGAGTCCGTTCAGTTTAACCGTAACGCCATATGACGCGGTGCATCGCTCGTGCCGTTTTGTACAGCAGTGTGCTGCCGGGCGTGCGTATCGGTTGTCCGGCAGCGTCGTACCGGTTATCGCGCGATGACGCCGGGAAGGCTTCATCGCGCTTCGCATCGCGGCCGCTGGCGCCTGTTGGCTGACGCATCAGCTATCTCGCTGCGCACCTTACTGGCCGTTCTGCATCGAATTGCCCGCGGTGCCCGGCGCGGGGGCCATGCCACGGTTTGCCGGCGCAGGCGCGGCGCCCGTGCCGGTGCCCATGCCACCACCCGTGCCCGTTACGCCCGGGCTGCCATAGCCGCCATCGGCATTGGTGCCAGGACGGCTCATGCCGTGGTTAGCGCCGATGCCGGGCGTCGCCACGCCGCCTGCGCCGCCAGTCGTGCCACCGCCGGCACCCACGCCATTGCCGGACGAACTGCCGCCACCCGAGCTACCGCCGCCGGCACCCCCTGCGCTACCCGCACCGCCTGCACCGCCGCCCGCTTGCGCGTAGACGCCGCCAGAAAGTGCCATTACCAATGCCGAGGCCAGGATCGTCTTCATTGTGCGTTTCATCGTTGTATCTCCGAGAGGGTTCAGGAACACGAGCGGGTCAGCTCGCCTGCCACGGATTAGCGCAAACCGCGTGCCGCGCGTGCGCGCATCGCTTGATGTGCGGGAGGGATGGATGCGCGCGCAACCAGAATTCCCGCTGGAACGACGTTTGCGCGAATGGCTGACGTTGCGCGGCGCCTCTTGCGTCCGCGCCATTCCAAGCAAGGAGTTCCCACAATGGCAAGCAAACCACGCAATCGTCAGTCCGGCGCGCCATCGGAAGACGCAAAGTCGCAGGCACTCGAGGCGTCGCGCGTGCGGCCAGCCGGCGAGGCGCTGCGTACCAATCAGGGCGTGAAGATCGCCGACAACCAGAACTCGCTGCGCGCAGGGCCGCGGGGCCCGTCGTTACTCGAAGATTTCATCATGCGTGAAAAAATCACGCACTTCGATCATGAGCGGATTCCGGAGCGGATCGTCCATGCGCGCGGGTCGGCCGCGCACGGCGTGTTTCAGGTGTATGAGCCGCAGGCCGAATTGACCAAGGCCGCTTTTTTGCAGGACCCATCGGTGCAAACGCCGGTGTTCGTGCGCTTTTCGACCGTACAGGGACCGCGCGGCTCCGCGGATACGGTGCGCGATGTGCGCGGCTTTGCGGTGAAGTTCTACACCACCGAAGGCAACTACGACCTGGTCGGCAACAACATGCCGGTATTTTTCATTCAGGATGCGATCAAGTTTCCTGACTTTGTGCATGCGGTAAAACCCGAGGCGCCAGACGAAATGCCGACCGGCGGGTCCGCGCACGACACCTTTTGGGATTTTGTGTCGCTGGTGCCGGAAACGACGCATATGGTGCTGTGGACCATGTCGGACCGCGCGATCCCGCGCAGTCTCCGCACGATGGAAGGCTTCGGCGTGCACACGTTCCGGTTCGTCAATGCGCAAGGCGTGTCGCGCTTCGTGAAGTTTCACTGGCGGCCCGTGCTGGGGTCGTACTCGCTGCTCTGGGACGAAGCGCAGAAGATCGCCGGCAAAGATCCGGATTTTCATCGGCGCGACCTGTGGGATGCGATCGCGCGCGGCGATTTTCCCGAGTTCGAGCTCGGCGTGCAGATTATCGAGGAGAAGGACCAGCATGCGTTCGGCTTCGATCTGCTCGATCCAACCAAGCTGATCCCGGAAGAACTCGTGCCGCTGAAAATGATCGGCAAGATGACGCTGAACCGCAACCCGGACAACTTTTTTGCGGAGACGGAGCAGGCTGCGTTTCACCCTGGGCACGTGGTGCCGGGTATCGATTTCTCGAACGATCCGCTGTTGCAGGGACGGCTCTTCTCGTACACCGATACGCAATTGAGCCGGCTCGGCGGCCCGAATTTCCACGAGATTCCGATCAACCGGCCGCTCGCGCCGCATCAGAACAATCAGCGTGATGGTATGCATCGCCAGACGATCAGCGTCGGGCAGGCATCGTATGAGCCGAACTCGCTGAACGATGCGTGGCCGAAGGAAACGGATCCCGCGCCACGCGACGGCGGTTACGAAAGCTATGCCGAGCCGATGGAGGGGACCAAGATCCGCGTGCGCAGCGAATCGTTCGCCGATCACTTCTCACAGGCTGCGCTGTTCTATCAAAGCATGAGCGAAATCGAGCAGCAGCATATCGCTGCGGCGTATCAGTTCGAGCTTGGCAAGGTCAAGCATGAAGAGATTCGTGCGCGCGTCGTCAACGAGATTCTGGCGAACTATGACATCGGTCTTGCTCAAACCGTTGCGGCGGGACTCGGTTTGCCGAAGCCGCAGCGAGGGGCGCGTGCAGCCGGCGAGCAGCAGGCTTCGCCGGCACTGAGTCTGCTCAACCGTGTAAAGCCTGGCATCAAGACACGCAAGATCGCGCTGCTCGCGGCACCAGGCTCGGACGAAGCCATGCTCAAGACCTTGCGCAAGAAGCTCGCGGAAGAGGGCGCTGCGCCGCTGGTGATAGCGCCGACGCTGGCGCCGATCGGTGCGGTGCAACCGGATGCGACGGTGGCCGGCATGCCGTCGATCATGTTCGACGCGCTGATACTGTGCGGCGGCGAAGCGGGCGCGAAGCTGCTGGCGCAGTCGGGCGATGCCCGGCATTTCGTGCTCGAGGCCTTCAAGCATCTGAAGGCGATTGCGGCATTCGGCGCGGGGCGTGATGTATTGCACGCCGCGCATCTGCCCGATCGCGCGGACGGTGTCGCGACCGGTGGCGATAACGAGGTCGACGCAGTATTGAAGGCGTTCGTTGAAGCAGCGGGACAGCATCGCGTGTGGTCGCGCGCGGAGCTGGCCGAGTCGGTGCCTGCTTGAGGCGAGGCGACACTTGAACCATTTTGAGTCGCTTTTGAGCTGCTTTTGAGTCGCCTATGAGCGCGAGGTCGGGTCTTCTGCCAGCACGCAGCCGGCCCGACCAACGCGCGATTGTCCGGACAGCGGAATGCTGCCGTGCATCGCCGCAGGCCGGCTGTGCATCTGCATTGTCACGCGAGCGTCGCGCAAGGCAGGGCCGTATCTGCTATCGTCGCGGGCATGCAACCGATCATATCCCTCTCCAACCTGTCAAAAACCTACGCATCCGGTTTCCACGCGCTTAAAGGAATCGACCTGTCGATCCGCCGTGGTGAAATCTTTGCGTTGCTCGGGCCGAACGGCGCGGGCAAGACGACGCTGATCAGCATCGTCTGCGGGATCGTCAGGGCTAGCACCGGCACCGTGTCCGTCGACGGCCACGATATCCAGACCGACTATCGCGCGGCGCGCGAGCTGATCGGCCTCGTGCCGCAGGAACTCACCACCGACGCGTTCGAAACCGTCTGGGCGACGGTATCGTTTAGCCGCGGTCTGTTCGGCAAGCCAAAAAACCCTGCCTACATCGAGAAAGTGCTGCGCGATCTGTCGTTATGGGACAAGCGCAACAACAAGATCATGACGCTGTCGGGCGGCATGAAGCGCCGCGTGCTGATCGCCAAGGCGCTGTCGCATGAGCCGCGCGTGCTGTTTCTCGACGAGCCGACTGCCGGAGTCGACGTCGAGTTGCGCCGCGACATGTGGCGCCTCGTGCGCTCGTTGACCGCGAACGGCG
>Ga0310811_10015280_pt1 | contig 10037 bp, 10 predicted proteins | sample YCmetagenome_FD_207642 | JGI IMG/M metagenome (GOLD analysis project Ga0310811, IMG submission 207642) | Soil microbial communities from experimental microcosm in Duke University, North Carolina, United States - YC | ecosystem: Engineered > Artificial ecosystem > Soil microcosm > Unclassified ...
CGGTTCCGATATCATTGAGATTCTCGTCCATGATCGTCACCCGGTAGTTGAACGAGTCCGCATCGGCCTTTTCCAGCCGCGTAAACGCCAAATATCCGACGAGCGCATTGTCCTGCGTAATGGGTTTGAACTGGGTCGCGATATCTTCGCCGACCTCTCTGAAAACTTTTGACTGAGCCTGCAGCGTGGTGGTAAATAGTACGAACAGCAGAGGAAAAGCTAGTTTCTTCATGTAGACCATTTAGGGGTGCCGCAAGATACTCTTTTTCCCTCGTATCCATCCCTCCAACCCCTTACCCACCTTACTGCTCACAAACTCCACGATGTCCACGCTCGCCAGCCTGCCCTTCACAAAAGGGTCCTGCTTCATCATCCGTTCCACCGCAGCCCTGTCCTTCCCCCGCGCGATAATAATCCCGCCCCTCCTGGGCACCTGCTGCCCCGACACCAAAAACTCTCCCGCGGCAAAATGTTTATCCAAAAAAGCTACATGTTTTTTCATCGAGGCGTCTATCTTCTCCAACGGCGCCAGATATCTAAACGAAACCACAAACAACGACGGCTGCGCCTCCGCCTCCTTTTCCCGAACCACCACTTCCTCCTTCTTCACCGCCACCTTTTTCGGAACCGGAGCCACCACCTTCTTCGGAACCTCAACCTCCTTCGGAACCTCAACCTCCTTCGGAACCCCAACCTCCTTCGGAACCGCCACTTTCTTCGGAACCGGAACAACTACCTTTTTCACACCCCGAACCTTCTTCCCCGTCTTCTTCTCCAATACCATCATCCTCTTCAACAATTTCTCCACCAGCGGGTCCGTCCCATACGCCGTCATACTCTCCCCTCCCAACTTCTTCAACACTTCCTTCCCCAGCTTCGCCGCACCCGGATGCGCCTTCAACCACTTGTCCCGGGCCGCCTTACCCCTTTCCTCCACGGCCCCCAGTGCCGAACCGATCACCTTCAGCTCCCGCCGGTAATCCTTCAGCCGACGATAGACTACCAACAGTCTCCCAACCGCCTCCTGGTCCCCCGGATCGGCGTCGACTACCCGCTGATAAGCCAAAGCCGCATCCTCCAGCTTCCCGGCCCTCTCCATCCTCAACCCCTCTTCAAACAATTTCTTATTCATAGTATTCATGATTTCATATTCCGACCGGCACGAATATTGAACCGCCTTTGCTATGCTCGCCATAAAAACATCCCTCCTCGAAATATCCTTTCAGGACGAAGGCCCCCGCAACGGGCCTCCCATCTTCCTTTTACACGGCTGGCCCGACGACATCCAGGCATGGCGCCAGATCGCCCCCGCCCTCAACGCAGCAGGCTTCCGGACCATCATACCGTATCTGCGCGGCTTCGGCCCCACCCGCTTTCTGGCAAAAGAGACCATCCGCGACGGCCGCGGAGTCGCACTCGCCCAGGACACCATCGACCTCGCCGACGCGCTAAACATAAAAACCTTCTCCGTCGCAGGCCACGACTGGGGCGCCCGCGCCGCCTACCAGCTCGCCGCCCTGTTCCCCTCAAGGATCGCCAGGATCGCGACCATGGCCCTGGCCTTCCAACCACGAGGCGAATTCCCCATTCCTTCCTTCCCCCAGGCCCGGCTATTCTGGTACCAGTGGTTCATGTGTACCGACGGCGGCGCCGCGGCTATAAAAAGAGACCCTGTCGGTTTTGCGAAGATACAATGGGATACCTGGAGTCCCGAAGGCTGGTATCAGGAAGAAGAATTTGAAAAAACCGCCGCCAGCTTTGCCAATCCCGATTGGGCGGCTATTACACTACACGGCTACCGTAGCCGCTTTCTGCCCGAACCCGTAGACCACCGCTACGACGAATTACAGCACCGCCTCGGTGCCATCGCCCAGCTAAAGACACCCATCCTCGTTATCAGCGGCGAATCGGACACCTGCGATCCCCCCTCCTCCTTCGAAGAAATGGACCACAGTTTCACCGGCAGCTACGAGCTGCTAACCCTTAAAGACATTGGACATTTCCCCCCTCGCGAAGCCCCGCAGGAAGTAGCAAAGGCGCTCGCCCGCCATTTCAGGATTTAAGCAGCCTGTTCAGACTTCTCACCGTAACACCCAGATAGTCGGCCAGCTCCTGCTTGGTACAGGGCAGCTGCTCGTGCTCCAGCGCCTCCATCAGCTGCGCCAGACTATGCTCCAGCGGATTCAGCTGCTGCCTCGCCGACCGCTGCGCAGTGTCCGCCAGCCGCCTCGCCATCAGCTCGAGGACTGCCCGGTTCAACCCCTCATCGCGCCGCAGCAAATGCAAAAAACTCAGCTTATCCAGCATATACACCGAGACTTCCGTGATCGCCACCACGCCCGAAATAGCTGAGCCCCCCGATATCGCCTCGATCTCTCCAAGGATCTGCCCCTCACCAAGAAACTCGAGAATATATTCCTTATCACCCTCCTCCGCAAACGAACACTTGACGATCCCCGACCGAATAAAATATACACTGCCTACCTCACCCCCCTGCCCGATCAGCAAATGCCCCTTCGGAAATTTCCGCAATAAGATCCCGGCCTGCCCGGCCGCCGCCAGTCCGTCGATTATCCCCAGAATAGTCAAATTCTTTCTGATCATACCGGGACAAATGTCCCGAATAATAAAATCTGACGAAATAAATTTGTGCATGACTCCAAAAACCATCCTCCCGCTTCTCTTCCTCACCCTAACCGCAAAAGCCCAGGCCCAAACCCGGGCCGAAACCTCTACCTGGCCAAAAGTCGAACTCCACCTCCACCTCGACTGCTCCCTCAGCTACACCGTGGTCCACGAACTCGACCCGAAGATCACACCCGAAGAATACAGGCGCCAGTTCATCGCCCCTCCGGTCTGCACCAACCTGGCCGACTACATCACCCGCGCAGACCGATCCGTCGACCTCATGCAAACCCAAAAAGCCCTCCGCCTCGTCACACTGGACCTCTTCAACCAACTAAAAAAAGACCACGTCATCTACGCCGAAATGCGCTTCGCCCCGCTAAAACACCTCAATAAAGGCCTCAGCGCCGAACAGGTCGTCGCCGCCGTCGACAGCGCCGTAGCCGAAGGCATAAGAACAACAGGCATCCAGGCCGGCGTGATCCTCTGCACGCTCCGCCACTTTACCAGCGAACAAAGCATGACAACCGTAAAACTCGTTGAAAAATTCCGCGGCCAAAATAGTCATATCGTGGGCTTCGACATCGCCGGCGACGAAGCAGGCCATCCAATAACCAATCACATCGCCGCATTCCAATACGCACAAGCCCACAACATCCCCTGCACCGCACACGCCGGCGAGGCCGCCGGACCCAAAAGCGTCTGGGAGACACTCAACAATTTCCATCCTACCCGCATTGGCCATGGCGTCAGAAGCGGCGAAGACAACACCCTTCTCCGCCACCTCCGCGAAAACGATATCCTCCTCGAAGTGTGCCCTACCAGCAACCTGCAAACGAACATGTACCCCGACCTGGCCCACCACCCCGTCGATCGCCTCCACAACGAAAAAGTCCCGCTGAACATCAATACGGACTGCCGCACGATATCCAATACGACGCTCAGCCACGAATACACAAGGCTGATCACCCAATTCCACTGGAAAAAAGAAGATTTTCTGAACACCAACCTCGCGGCCGTCGACCACGCCTTCACCACCACAGCCATAAAACAACGCCTAAAGAGCCGCCTCAGGCTCGCCTACACCGGCATGGTCGAACAGCGCCTTACATCGGGAGAAAGGCCCGGCGAAAAATAATAAAATGATCATTCCTATCAATACCGATCCGCCAAAGCCCAAAAACAATACATTATAAGCAACGGCATAACCCGACACAGCCGATACCTTCTTTAAAACCACACCCGACAAGGACTGGAAAATAGCTCCCCCGATGCCATTGCCGATACAGGCCAGCCCCCACGCTGAGGCGCAGGAAGAGGGAGGAACAACATCGGCCGTCAACGCCAGCGAATTGGCCGTATACGACGTATAGCCAAACCCCGCCAGCCCAAAAACGATCAGCGCAGACATCGGACTCCCGATCACCCACGGCCCCAGCACCAACGGCAACACCATCAGGGCGCCCGCAAGCACCAGCGAGATCCTCCTCGCCCTCGAAACAACAACTCCCCTTTTGATCATCACCTGGGTAAAATATCCCCCGGCGATATTCCCGATGTCGGCCATGATGAACGGTATCATCGCATACCAGCCGATCTCCTTTAACTTCCAGTGGTGTACGTCGGCCAAATAACGGGCGATCCAAAACGTAACAAAATACCAAACCGGTTCGATAAAAACTTTGGCGAACAACAATCCCGAAACATACTTATTTCTCAACAGCGCACCGGCCGGCAAAACCCTCCCCTTCTCACCACCAGTCTTCTTAGGCGTATAATAAACGAACCAAAATACGACCACCCACAAATACCCGAATGCGGCAAGTATAATAAAAGAAGACCGCCACCCATAACTGGCGGCGAGAAAAGCGATCATAGGCGGAACAACGACGGCGCCCAGCGCGGCGCCGCTATTAAAGATCCCCGACGCAGTCGAGCGCTCGTGCGGTCTGAACCATTCGCTGGTCAGCTTCAGCGCCGCCGGCCAGTTACCGGCCTCCCCGATACCAAGAAAAAATCGGCAAATACCAAACTGAAACGGCGTAGCCGCAAACGCATGAAAAAGACCCGCGGTCGTCCAAAAAAACATACACAAGCCATAACCCAGTCGCGTCCCCAGTCTGTCGATCACCAGTCCGGACAACGAATTGGACAACATATAGGCGATAAAAAACGCCGCTCCGATATACCCGAATGCATCGTCAGGGATCAGCTTCCTCAACTCTCCGTCCGCACTCAGATAATTGAACGACAGCCGGTGAACATAGTTCAGCGTCGTCGCCAAAAAGGCAAGGGTGATCATCACCCACTTCATAGTACGGTTTTAACTTTTATCAATATTTCCTCCCCCTTCTCCTCAACGATCGGATTGACCAGCGCCCGCCCCATCTCCTTCCACTCAACCTTCATCTCATCACCATCCGACAACGCCACACCCGCCCCAAAGCTAAAAGCATCCGCCCCAAAAAAATGAACATGCGCCTGCAAAGGCAGACGGTGCTCCCTATACTTAAAATGATGGTGCTCCAGATTGGCAAGCGAATGCGCCATATTGTTCTCACCCGTATGTACCGGCGAAGACCAAAGCTCCTTCCCACGACGAAGAACACTGACCGTTCCTTCTATATCCGTAAAATCCATATCGATCACCAACTCGGGACCGATCGAACAATTGCGCAATTTGGACGGGGCCAGATAGAGATAATTCTTCTTTTCCATCACGTGATCCGAAAACTCATTCGCCGGGGTAAACCCGATCCGAAAAGGCTGCCCGGTAGCATCCACGATATATACACCCGCTACCTCCGGCTCTTCCCCGCCGTCATCGCCATGGACCGGGACGGACAAGGCCTCGCCATGCGCTCTTAGCACATTGCCGTTGCCCTTATAAAACCATTCCGGCTGTACGCCAACCGCCCCTTCCGCAGGCCGTCCCCCCTCTATCCCCCACTGATAGATTCGCATGCTATCCGTAAGCGTTTCCTTCCCCGCCTGATGCATCACCTGCCTGTTGAGCGCGCTGTTCTTATGCGTCAGCCCCGTCCCCGATACCAGACAACTGGATGGGTTATCCGGGCAATCGAACGACGGCAGCATCCTCCATTCCGTTCGGCCATTATACACCAGATCATAATCGAGCTCGTCTTTACCCAAATGCATTTCAATAACTTCCCGAATACTTCTTTTCATATCCAACGCCTTTACCGCAAGCTCATACACAGAGCGTACTCCCTCCAGCAAGACCAATACCGGCTCTTTCACCAGCGCGACTTTTCTTCCGGCCGTCGAATGACTAATTTGTACCACTCGTATCATATGGATGTCAATTAAATTTAAACAGCTACCCAGCCCCCATCAATCGATATACAGCTCCCCGTCATATAACTCGACGCCGGACTCGCCAGATAAAGGGCGATCCCCGCAATCTCGTGCAGATCCCCCCAGCGGCCCATCGGCACCTTCGAGATAAAAGCCTTATACTTTTCAGGGTCGTTTAGCAACGGCAGATTGAGTTCGGTCGCAAAAGGACCAGGCATCAGCGCATTTACGGTAATTCCGCTCTTCGCCAGCTCCATCGCCAGCGACCTGGTCAGCTGCAGAATGGCCCCCTTACTCGTCGCATATGGCGTTCTTTCGGGAATGGCCGTAACGGAAAGCATCGACCCGATATTGATGATCCTCCCATAGCCATTCTTCTTCATCACCGGAACCACTTCACGACAGGTCAGCCAGCTACCGGTGACATTTACCTGCTGCACTTTATTGAAATCATCCAGGGATAGTCCCTCGATGGCGCCCCGGATATTGATACCGGCAGAATTGATCAGTATATCGATCTTTCCAAACCGGTCCACGGTCGCCCGAACGGCGTCTTTTACACTCTGTTCATCGGTAACATCACAATGGACCGACATGCTCTCCACATCCGCGGGCAGCTCGGAGCAAGCCCCCGAACTCACACCGGCGTCACGCGCTGCAATTGAAATCGATGCCCCTGCCTCGGCAAGCGCCTTGGCCATCGTCAGGCCCAGCCCGCGGTTTCCCCCAACGACCAGGGCCACCTGCCCGTTCAGCCGGAACAGGTCCATTATTTTAGTGCTCATGCGTCACAATATTGAATTGATCAAGATAGTCCTCCTTCAGCGTCAGCCCCATGCCCGGTTTCTTATCATCCAGTTGCAGCTGGCCGTCCACAGCAATGGCCTCCCCATTGAAGATGTACCAGAACATTTCGTTCCCCACCTCTATTTCGGTCTGCGGAAAATATTCAGCCATCGGACAGGCGAATGAACTCATGACCACGTGTAGATTGTGCATCTGGCCGCCGTGGGGGATCACCTCGACGCCGTGTACAAGCGCCATATTGCAGATCTTCTGGGCTTCGGTAAAGCCGCCCACCCTGTTCGTATCGAATTGAAAAATATCCAGGGCCTTAGCCTGCAGCAGATCGTGAAAACCATACCGGGTGTATTCATGCTCCCCGCCCGACAGCGGGATGGACGTGCCCTGTTTCAGTTTGGCGAAGTTGTGGATCTCATCGGGCAGCAGCAACTCCTCTGCCCACCGCAGGTTATAAGGCTCCATCGCCTTCAGCAGCTGCCTGGCATAGGAATAATTGAACCCCATATAGGCCTCGAGCATGATATCGACGTCGTCGCCTACCGTTTCCCGTACAACGCGCACCATTTCGACATTCTTCTTCAACCCCTTCATCCCTTCCGTCATCGGGTAGCCGCACCTCATTTTCATTCCCGTAAAACCTTCTTTTTTGAACTGCGCCGCTTCCTGCTGCAGGGAGTCGAGGTCCCGCGTATACAAGCGGCTGTAATAGGTAGGAATGGATGCCTTCGTCCTTCCGCCCAGCAACACGAACACGGGCTGGTTCATCACCAACCCCTTGATATCCCATAACGCAATATCGATGGCGCTGATAGCGGCCAGTACGGCACCCTTCCTTCCATAGGCAACGGTGGACCTGTACATTTTTTCGAAGAGGTACTCGGTATTCAGGGGATTTTCGCCCAAAAGCAGCGAAGCGAGCTTGGTGTCGACAATTTGCTGAGTAACGTCAGGACACAGGCCGGCATTGCCATATCCAATATGGCCTTCGTCCGTCTCCACCTCGACAACCAACCAGCTAAAAAATCGGAACGGGGCCTGAGCGTCACGCTGAAATGGCAAAGCACTCAGTGGCGTCGCGAAAATAGTGTCACTAGTCTTCACGGACCCCTGCCACTGATACAATTTGGTTCTGACCGATCGAATTTTCATGTCTAAAAATATCCAACCGGCCCGAATAAATCTACTAATTTTTTACCCCTCCCTAACCCTTTTTTAATGACCATCCCATCCCCGGCCATGAAAACACCCCAAATCCCATCCCCGGGAAGTCTGTCCCCAAACACTGCCTTCTACGGATACGTCTTATATTTCGTATCAAACGTTCCATTGCTGACGGTAATACTGTCGTTAGGCGGCACCGGGGCGATCTTACCCGAAAAACTACCCGCAATCTTTCCCGCGGTCTTGTCCCAGGAAGTGATCGTTATCGTCGTGGACGGGACCTTACAATAATAGGAAGTGTAGTTTTGGGCCGTATTCGTCGCCGGGTCCTGATGAAACAGCTGCAGCATGAAGAGCGTCCCATAAGGGTCATTGAACGGTACATTGACACTCAGCGTATCCGGAAATACCAGGTCCATCTGAATAGAGTCTTTTCCATTCACGGCAAAAGCCAGTATCTCAAACTGCTGATTAGCCCGCACCGCGTACTGACTGATAGGGGAAGAATTCTTAAAGGAATTACCAAAAGGAGAACCCGCCGATAACGTGGCGCCGATCGTTCCCTTGTCTGCCGGGTCAGCGGGCTGATTCTTACTACAGGAAAAGGCCAGGACAGCAAGCGCCATCCACAGAGTAGACTTCATATTCATTTGAGAAGAGTTTAACGCGCGCTAAAATAGGGCATATGGCCATACTCTTCCCCAAACATAAGGTTAACGTTAACCTAAATATTCATGACCGTTAGACGCTGGTCTTCCCGATCGGCTCCACCCCCACCACCTCGATCCCATACCCGCTCAACCCCACCCGTTTCTTCGGATTATCGGTCAGCAGCCGCATCTGCGTGATCCCCAGCATCCGCAGGATCTGCGCTCCGATACCATAATCCCGCTGATCCATCAGCTGCTTGCTGCACCCATACATCAACCTCGGCTCCGCCGCAAACATATAAACCACTACGCCCCGACCCTCTTTCTCGATGATCTCCATCGACCGGTGCAGCAATTCGTGACAGTTGCACAGCGACGAACCAAAAATATCCCCGGCGCCGCAGGCACGATGCACCCGCACCAATACCGGTTCGCCCTCCGCCCACTCGCCCTTGATCAGCGCCACATGCTGAGCCCCGTTGTCCGGCTGCGTGAACGTCGTAAGCTTGAATCCACCCCATTTCGTGGGCATATTCACCGTCACATCCTTTGTCACCAGCGATTCATGGCGGATCCTGTATTCGATGAGGTCCTTGATGGAAATGACCTTAAGCCCCAGGTCGGACGCGATCCGCAATAGATCCGGCAACCGCGCCATCTCCCCGTTCTCCTTCATGATCTCCACGATCACACCCGCCGGCTCCAGCCCGGCCATAACAGCCAGATCGGTCGCCGCCTCGGTATGACCCGCCCGCCGCAAGACCCCTCCCGCCTTCGACCGCAGCGGAAAAATATGCCCCGGTCTCCCCAGATCGGCGGCCGTCGTAGCTGGATCGATCAGCGCCTGCACCGTCTTCGACCGGTCCGCCGCTGAAATACCCGTCGTACAGCCCTTCCCGATCAAATCGACACTTACCGTAAAATTCGTCTCGTGCTTCGCCGTATTCGTCCCCACCATCAGCTCCAGCTGAAGCTCGTCACACCGGGCCTCGGTCAGCGGCACACAGATCAGCCCCCGCCCATGCGTCGCCATGAAATTGATCACCTCCGGAGTCGCAAACCTAGCCGCCACCATAAAATCTCCCTCATTTTCCCGGTCGTCATCGTCCACAATGATCAGCAGCTTACCCTGCCGAACGTCTTCCAGAGCTTCGGATACACTATTTAATACGGTTGCCATAGCCGCGAAATTAATCCATTTAATGGAGACCATCAGCATCGGTCGCAGCTCCACCATCACTGAACCCTCCCCTTCTCATCCTCAGCCCCTGTCGCCCGCTCCCGACTCGCCCTAAGCTTGTCATTACCAAATGAACGCGTATAACTAAGCCTGAAAGACCGCTGCACAAAATTCGCCCCCAACTGCGCCACTTCCCGCAAAGCGGGATTATCCGTAGTAAGAATAAAATCCTGCGAATCCAAAATATTACTCACCGTTAGCGTCAGAACTCCCTTCGTACCGGACAACTTCTTCCTCAG
>Ga0310811_10015281_pt1 | contig 10036 bp, 9 predicted proteins | sample YCmetagenome_FD_207642 | JGI IMG/M metagenome (GOLD analysis project Ga0310811, IMG submission 207642) | Soil microbial communities from experimental microcosm in Duke University, North Carolina, United States - YC | ecosystem: Engineered > Artificial ecosystem > Soil microcosm > Unclassified ...
GGCTGCACCCCGCCGCCGCCCGCGCTGGTGGCAGTGCCTGGCGCCACACGAACGGCACAGGATTTCGCCCAGGACGATTTGTTCTGCCGCCGCCATTCCTCGTTCGGATCCGCGGAGGCAGCCGCCGCCACGGGCCAGGGCCAGCCAGTCGACTATCTTCAATGCATGGCCGCGCGCGGAGACATCATCACCGAGGCGCGTTCACCGGCGATTACGGTGACCTATCTCTCCTACCCCACCACCGATCCGTGGCCCTATTTCGACTGGGGCTGGTGGCTGGGCTTCGGCCCAGCCTGGGGCGGACCTGACCCACGCGGGAGACCGGAAGCAGGGCCCGCAGGCAGGCCCGCGATTGGCGGCAGCCCCTTCCCGCCGGGTGGCAACTGAACGGCCCGCTCAGTTGGCCGCTTCCTTCGGCCAGCGCCGATGCAACCAAAGCCAGGAGCCAGGCTCGTCCGTAATCCACCGCTCGAAGGTGCGATTGACCGCGCGCATGAGTGTCGCAATGTCCGCCTGCCGATCGCCGGTTTGCGGCAGCGGCAATGGCGGCTCGACCTCCAGCCGAAGCCGCGCCGAGCCGGTGCGGCGGACCCGACCCGGAATGACCGGGCAACCGAAGCGCAGGGCGAGCGCCGCCAGGGCCGGCGCCGTCATCGCGGGGCGGCCGAAGAATTCAACGGGGATGCCATCGTTCATTTTCTGGTCGGCCAGGATCCCAAGATAGCCGCCGCCGGCAAGATGGGCGAGCGCACCGCGGGCGCCTTGCGCGCCCTTCGGGAACATCGGCAGGTCCAACCCGGCCGCATCCCGGCGCAGGCGATTGACCGCTTCATTGACCCTGACGTTGGAAAGCGCGCGGTAGAAGCTTGCCATCGGAATCCCGGCATGGGCCAGGATGCGTGGAAGCATCTCCCAATTGCCGATGTGGGCTGAAAAGAAAATGGCTGGGCCGCCGCGGGCCGACTGATCCCGCAAGATGTCCTCGCCCGCGATTTCCCAGCCCGGACCCGATGAGGTGCGTTCGAGCTTGGCCAGATGAGGCAATTCACCCATGGTGCGGCCGATGTTCTCCCACACGTCCCGGATGATCTGGCGACGGGCAGCCGCGTCGAGCGCCGGAAAGGCGTGGGCAAGATTGGCATCCGCCACCTTCGAGACCGGCAAGCGGGTGCCGATGGAGACTGCGATGGCCCCCCCGAGGTCGGAGGCCCGCGCCGCGCCGAAGCGGCGCATCAGGCCCAGCGCTGCCTGGAATCCCGTCTCCTCCACAACCCCCATTACACTGCTCATCCCGCCACTCCGTCGTCAGACACCCCCAGTGAAGAATCTGGAATGAAGGATTTTTTTGCGCTGCGACAAGATACCGGCCATCAGAGCTGCCCCGTTTCTTCGGAAGAGTGGCAGGGGATTCTCGGTTGCAGAGATGGCCTTCGCTCATATGTGAGAGCAAAGCCCGCATGACAGGAGGAGTATCAGTCATGGTCACTCGAAGAGCTCTGTTCCCCATGGCAGCCGCGTTTGGCGTTGTTGCCGCGACAGCCGCCGGAAGCCTGCCCGCCCAAGCGGCAAGCGGCCCGCAGGACACCGTCAACCATGCGCTCGGCACGCTGCAGGATCTTCAGGGCGACAAGGAATTTGGCAACGCGAAGCAGCTGTTCGGCCGCGCCCAGGCGGTGCTGATCGCGCCGCGCATCTTCAAGGCAGGCTTCTTCGTGGGTGGCGAGGGCGGCCGCGCCGTCATGATGACACGGGGACCGCGCGGATGGAGCCAGCCGGCCTTCTATACCATCGCCTCGGCAAGCTTCGGCCTGCAGATCGGCGCGCAGCAATCCGAGATGATCATGTTCGTCATGAGTCAGAAGGCGCTCGCCGCGCTCATGGCCAACAAGTTCCAGTTCGGCGCCAATGCCGGGCTTGCTGTGGCGACCCTGGGTTCGACCGTCGCGGGGGCCACCACCAGCAATGTCGGGGCCGACATCATCGTCTGGGCGTCATCATCCGGCGCCTATGCCGGGATCAGCCTCGACGGCACGCTGGTGCAGCCGCAGGCCGATGCCAACAGGGCCTATTACGGTCGCCCGCTGACGCCACGAGAGATCGTGATCGCGCATGAAGGGCATAACCGGGCGGCCTGGCCGCTGGTGCACGCGATGGATCAGCTCTGACTGATCGGCGCGGACTCAGGCACCGGCAGTCACCGGGGTTTGCCCCGCGGCCGCGAGGGCGGCAACCGTTGCCGCGTCTAGCCGACCATCGACCGTGAGACCATGCTCCGCTTGGAAAGCCCTGAGGGCGGAGCATGTTATCGGGCCGAAAGACCCGTCCACCGCCAAGGGCGGCTGCGCGCCCAGTCGGTTGAGACTTTCCTGCAGCCAGACCGCGCTTGGCAGGTCGGACCCCTGACCGGTCAAGGCCGCCTTCCAGCGGCCGAGCCAGGCCTGGCGCTGAGCGAGACCGATATAGCCGCCGTTGAGATGCAGGGTGACACCGCTCACATCGTCATGAACGGCGAAAGGCAGGCAGCCGCAGAGCAGGAACTGGCCGACCGCACAGGCCAGGAAATGATCGGGGTGATTAGCGAGATCCGGCTCGGCGAGCAGATCGAGCCCGATCGCCTCCGACAGTCTCGCGTAATTCGCGCGCCCCGTGACCTGCGCACCGCCGCGGCCACGATAGGTCCAGCCGTCGTAACTGCCCGGCCGATTGCCGAGACGGCCGTTATAGACCTCGTTCGCGATCTGCTCCGGCCGATGCGCAAAGGCGGCTGCTTTCGAGGCATCGAACCGGCCCGGCCAGGTCGCCATCAACCCCGGCGCGGCATAGTTAAGGTTCTCGACAAGCGCCGTGCCCGCTCCGCATTCATGGCTGAACTGGGCCATGGCGTGAGCGACCCCAACCGCGGAAGCCAACCCGCTCTCGGCGAATATCTTGTCCGATGATCGAACAATTCCGTCACACAGTCCCGGGGCTTCGCTATCTCCATGCGGCCAAAGGGCCGCGAGCATGCTTTTCGTCAGCATCACGAGAGCACCTGCGATTGTTTGGGAGGAGGTCGGAAAAAGGAACAGAAAGCGTCTTACCTATGTTATTTTTACTAACACAACCTGGACCGATGCGCAAGGGATTCGTTTCGAAGTCACATCATGAAAAGCCTGTCACGAGCAGGTTCTCCAGCTGCCCCGGGGGTTACCCTGACCGCTGAGACGGGCTAGCTTCGCGGTTGCACAAAGAGACCGAAGCCAGCCGATGATTCCCAGCCCCGTCCCCTGCCCCCTTGCCGGATCTGCCCATGGGCGTTGAGACGATCTTCACCGGCGGCCAGCTGATCCTGCCCGACCACAGCCTCTCCGGAAGCTTGGTCGTCTCTGCCGGACGGATCTCGGCGATCGACCCCGGAAGAAATGGCAGCGCGGGCGCCATCGACCTCGGCGGCGATCTGCTGATCCCCGGCGTCGTCGACCTCCATACCGATAATCTGGAGCGACAGGTGCAGCCCAGAGCCACCGCGCGCTGGCCATCCCGCTCGGCCATGATCGCTCACGACGCCCAATGCGCGGCCGCAGGCGTCACGACGGTCTTTGATTCCTTCTGCGTCGGCGACCTCGGCTTTCAGGAGGAACGCACCCGCACCTTCGTCGAGGGCGTGGCCGATCTCGACCATCTCGCCGGGGCCGACCTCCTGAAATCGGACCACCTTTTGCATCTGCGCTGCGAACTGCCGGCCGCCGACATGGAGCCGCTCTTTCTACCTTATGCCGCGCATCCACGCCTCGCCCTCGTCAGCCTGATGGATCATTCGCCGGGCGTTGGGCAGTGGAACGACCTTGAGCAGTTCCGCGCCCTGCTGCGCCGCGACGGGCTCACCGAGGCCGAGATCGAGACAAAGCTGGTGCAGCACCAGGAAGGCCGCCTGCGCTGGCGCGACCGGAACCGGGCGCTCGTGCTGGAGCGGATGCGCGGAAGGGCCATAGCGCTCGCGAGCCACGACGACCGCACGGCTGAAGAGGTAGCCGAGAATGCGGCGGATGGAATCGGCATCGCGGAATTCCCCGTCTCCATGGAAGCGGCCGAGGCGGCGCGGCAGCACGGCATTCTGACCATCGCGGGCGCGCCGAATCTGGTGCGCGGCGGGTCCCATTCCGGCAATGTCGCCGCCGCCGACCTGCTGCGGGCCGGGCTTGTGGATGCCTTCGCGTCCGACTACGTGCCGGCAAGCCTGCTCGAAGCCGCGATTCTGGCCACTGACGTCGCCGGGATATCCCTGGCCCAGGCAGTCGCGCTCGTGACCGACCGGCCGGCGCGCATGGCCGGCCTCACCGACCGCGGGCGGCTTGAGATCGGCCTGTCCGCGGACCTTGTGCGCGTCCGGCTGCATGACGGCACGCCGATCATTCGCGGTGTCTGGCGCCGCGGGGAGCGGGTGGCGTGAGCGGCGCCACGCCCTACCGCGTCGCGGTCTATTACGCGCCTGAGGCGGCCGATCCCTTGTGGACGGCGGGGACCACCTGGCTCGGACGTGATCCGGAGAGTGGCGACGACCTCCCGCAGCCTCGGGGACTGGAGCCCGAGTTGACGGCAGAAGCGGCCAGTTACGGGCTGCACGGGACGCTGAAGCCGCCCATGCGGCTCGCTCCCGGCCGATCCTACGCGGATTTCGTCGCCGCCGCAGCGGACCTCGCCCTCAGCCTGAGGGAATTCGAAATGCCAGCATTTTCGGTGCAAATCCTGCACGGGTTTCTAGCCATCCGCGAGACGGCGCCGAGCGCCGATCTACAGGCTCTGTCGGACGTGACGGTCGCGACGCTCGATCCTTTTCGCGCGCCGCTCTCCGCGTCGGAACTCGAAAAGCGGCGGCGTCACGGTCTGAGCGCGGCGGAAGAGGCGATGCTGGCGCACTGGGGATACCCTTACGTGTTCCAGCTCTGGCGCTTCCACCTGACGCTGAGCCGACGGCTGACCGAGGCGGAGGCGGCAGAACTGCGGCCGCGAGCGGAAGACTATTTCGCACCGGCCACGGGCAAGCGCCGGACATGCCGGAGCCTTGCGCTCTTCACCCAGGAGGCGCCGGGCGTGGCGTTCCGTCTTGCCGAGCGGCTGCCCTTCGGTGGTTAGCTCGCTTTCGCCCCTGCCACGAGCTTCTGCAGATCCTCCAGGCTGACGGCACCAGGCACGAGCTGACCGCCGACCACGATTGCGGGTGTGCCGGTGACGCCGAGCGCCTGTGCCAGGGCATTGTTGGCGGCGAGACGAGAGGCGATGTCCGGGTCTTTCATGTCCCGGATGAAACGCACGGGGTCCATGCCGAGCTTGGTCGCGAGGGTGCTGAGATAAGTCTCGGTCGGCGTCTCGGCACTTCCACTCATCAGCGCGGTCTGCAGGGCGAGGTAGTGCCCCTGGCGCTGCGCCGCGAGCAGGGCCCGCGCCTCGATCACGCTATTGGGACCGAGGATCGGGATATCCTTGAAGATGACGCGCACGTCCGGGTCGCGCCGGATGAGCTCGGCGAATTCCGGGCGCATGGCGCGGCAATAGGGGCAGCGCGTGTCGTAGAATTCGACCAGCGACACGGACGCCTTCGGATTGCCCATGGAAGGGTCAGCCGCATCGTGAAAAAGCGCCTTGTTCGAGCCCGCGATCGCCTTGCTTTGGGCAGAGGCCTGGCTCGCCTGATCGTCGGCCTGCAGCGCCGCTATGGCATCCCTCAGGATCGACGGATCCTGCACCAGTTCCTGCTTGATGAGGCCGATGACCTCCGCCCGCTGCGCCGGGGTGAGGGCGTGGCCTTGGGCCGGCATGCTCTGCTGAGCGAAGCCTGAGGCTGCGGAAGCGCAGAGCGCGGCGGCGGCGATCAGCGCCGTGGAGATGGGGCGGAACAGCATGGAAAGCACTTTCACGACAGGGCTTCGTCGAAGATATGCGCGCCCGAAGATCGCGCACGCGGTTGCCGATGCATTTGAAGCCGTTTATGGCACCCATCCAGAGCATGTACCAAATCGGCACGTGACCCAATCTGGAGTGGTGCGCCTCCGCGCAAACATGATGATGGCATTTTCCTCGGTCTCGCTCACCCGGCTCTCCCAGACGACGGCGCTGCTACGGTCGACAGCCCTTCTGGCGTCAGCCGCCCTCGTCCTCAGCGGCTGCGGCTTCCTGAAGAATCCTCTCCCTGGGTCCAGCCCGAATCCGGCGGATATGCCGACGCCGGGCGTGCCCAAGCCCAACTGGTCCGGCGTGGTCATTGCCGACGAGCCGCAAGCCGCCCAGGTGGGCCGGGAGATCCTGGCCGCCGGCGGCACGGCTGCCGATGCCGCCGCCGCTGTGGGCCTTGCCCTCTCCGTGACGCTGCCGTCTCGCGCCTCGCTCGGCGGTGGCGGCGCCTGCGTCGCCTATTCGCCCTTCGTGAAAACCGATGGCGAGGCGACACCGCAGGCCTTCGTCTTCCTGCCCAAACCCGCCTCGGGCGGTGGAAGCCGCCCGGCTGCCGTGCCCATGACGGCGCGCGGCCTGATGCTGATGCAGGCGGTCTATGGCTATACCCCGATCCAGCAGCTCATCGGCCCGGCTCAGCGCCTGGCTGCCCTCGGGGTGCCGGTCTCCAAGGCCTTTGCCAAGGATCTCTCCGTCGTTGCCGGCCCGCTGCTCGCAGACCCAGCGGCGCGCGCGGTTTTCGGCAATGCCGACGGCGGTCCGCTCATCGCGGGCCAGACCATGACGCAACCTGATCTTGCCCAGACGCTGGACCGCATGCGCACCCAGGGAGTGACTGATCTCTACGAGGGTGACCTGGCCCAGCAGCTGGTTCAGGCCTCTGCCGAGGCAGGCAGCCCGATCAGCATGGCCGATCTCGACCATGCCATTCCGCAGGAGGAGCCGCCGCTTGCCGTGCGCGACAACGGCAATATCCTGATGTTCCTGCCGCCGCCGGCCGATGGCGGCCTGGCCGCCGCCGCCGCCTTCCAGCAGCTGCGCCGCAACCCGGCCGATATCGCGGCCGCCAATGCCGCCGCCCAGGCGGTCGCCACCGCCTATCGCGCCGGGGTGGACGCGGCCGATCCTTCGGCACTGCTGAGCGATGCGAACCTGTCGGCGGGACATCTGCCGCCGCTCGCCGCCTCCACCTCCTTCATCACGCTCGACGGATCTGGTGCAGCGGTCGCCTGCAGCCTGACGATGAACAATCTCTTCGGCACCGGTCGCATCGCGCCGGGAACCGGCGTACTGCTCGCAGCCTCCCCCGATCATGGTCAGGCGCCGCTGCTCTCCGCCGCACTGATCTGGAACAAGCCGACCAACTCCTTCCGCGCCGCGATCGGCGGATCGGGCCAGGAGGGGGCGCCGCTTGCGGTTGCCGTGGCAGCCGAGGATGCGCTGCGCCGGCATGGGGAGAATTTCGGCGCGACCGTGCCCGACCCGGGGCGGATCAACGCGGTGAATTGCCCCGCCCGGGTGCCGGGCGACTTCAAGAGCTGCGTCTGGGTCACCGATCCGCGGGGCGACGGCCTGGCCACCGGCCATATCGGCCAGAAGCAGTAGCAGGGAGGCCGCATGGTCCTGAAGACGGGGCGAGGCGGGGACATTCCGCCCTTCCGGGTGATGGACGTGATCGCGGCGGCAAATGCCCATGCCGCGCGCCTGGGCCCGCGCGATCCACGGGTCATCCGGATGGAGGTAGGACAGCCGGCGCTCGGCGCACCGCAAGGTGCGGTCGAGGCCGCCGCGGCCGCGCTGCGCGCGGGGCACGCCCTGGGCTATACCGAGGCCTTCGGCCTGCCAAACCTGCGCCACCGTATCGTCCGCCATTATGCGGATTGGTACGGCGCGACGGTGGACACGGCACGAATCGCTGTGACGACCGGTGCCTCCGGCGCCTTTCCCCTCGCCTTCCTTTCGGCCTTCGATCCGGGTGACCGCGTCGCCCTCGCGGCACCCTATTATCCGCCCTATGTGAATATCCTGACCGCGCTGGGCATGCAGCCGGTGATCCTCGAAACCGGAGCCGAGACGCGATTCCAGCCGACCGTCGCGATGCTCGAAGCACTCGATCCGCGGCCGGAGGGGCTCATTGTGGCGAGTCCCTGCAATCCGGCCGGGACCATGCTGCACCGGGAGGAACTGGCCGCACTTGCGCGCTGGTGCCACGATAATGGCGTGCGGCTGGTGAGCGACGAAATCTATCACGGGCTGCATTACGAGAGCCCGATTGCGACCGCGCTGGCCTTTAGCCCCTCGGCCATCGTGATCAACAGCTTCTCAAAATACTTCTCGATGACCGGCTGGCGGGTGGGCTGGATGGTGCTGCCGGAGGACCTCTGCCGGCCGGCCGAGCGGCTGGCGCAGAACCTGGCCATCAGCGCGCCGCATATTGGTCAGCTGACGGCGGCGGCCGCCTTCGACTGCACGGCCGAGTTGGAAGCCCGGCGCGCCGGCTACAAGCGCTCCCGCGATCTCCTGCTGGAGGCGCTCCCCCGCGCGGGGTTTACCCGGCTGAGCGCCGCCGAGGGCGCCTTCTACCTTTATGCCGATATCAGCGAGCGCGGCGAGCCGAGCCCCGACTTCTGTGCTCGCATGCTGGCCGAGATCAGCATCGCGTCGACGCCCGGCATCGACTTCGATGCCCGGCATGGCCAGGACTTCGTGCGCTTCAGCTACTGCGGGGGCGAGGCCGAGATTGCGGAGGCAGCCGAACGGCTGCTGCGCTGGTAGCCGCAAAGGGCAGCCTTAGCCTGTGATTGGCCGCCCTTTGTCGTTCAGCCGGCGCGGACGCGAAGGACGGCTCGGGCCGCGAGATTGATGGCCAGCACGGTGAGCATGACCAGCAGCGCCGCCGCAAAGGCCAGCGCATGGGCAGACTCGAAGGGCTGATTGATGAAGCTCCAGATCACATAGGTCAGGTAGCCGATCGGCTCGTGCGTCAGCTTGCCGTTCCAGACGTAATTCGACCAGCCGGCGGTGTAGATGAGCGGTGCTGTCTCGCCCACGGAGATGGCGAGGGACAGAAGCACGGCCGTCATCACGCCGGGAATGGCCACCGGCATCAGCACCTTGAGCACGACCTTGCGATCATTCGCACCGAGGGCATAGGCCGCTTCGCGCATCGGCACCGGGATCTGGCGCAGCACGAGTTCGGTCATCTTTGCCATGTACGGCAACACCATGATGGCGAGGGTGATGGAGGCGGCCAGCACGGAGAATTGCCAGCCGAGCCAGATCACCATGGTCACGTAAGAGAAGTAGCCGAGCACGATCGAGGGCACGCCGGTCAGCACGTCCGCCGTGAAGCGGACGGTCGACCCGAAGCGGCCATTGCCGAATTCCGCCAGATAGATGCCGGCACCGACGCCGATCGGCACGCCGAAGATGAGCGCACCGACGGAGAGCACGAGCGTGCCGGTGATGGCATTGAGCAGGCCGCCGCCGACGCCTTGCGTGACCTGGGTAAAGAGGCTTGGCGACAGGGCGGAGATGCCGCGCACGAAGACCAGCAGGATGATGTCGGCCAGGGGGACAGCGACCAGAAGGAAGCAGATAGTGCAGAAAACCCAGCCAAGCATGCTGCGCGTGCGGCGGCCGGTCGCCGAGCGCTTGCGCGTCGCCCGGCTGAAGGGAGTAGCGATGGCCGCTTCGGTCATGACACGATTTCCGAACGCTGAACGAATGAAGACGGAACGAAACGAAGCATCAACCGCATTCCCGACCTGTCAGCCGCGGCCCCGGGTGCTGGAATGAACCAGGACACGGGCGATGATGTTGACGACGACCGTGATGACAAACAGGACGATGGCGATTTCTGCGAGCGACTGTACGGCGAGGCCGGTCTGGTCCCCTTCCGCACTGTCCAGCTGGGAGACGATGAAGGAGGCCATGGTGCTGATGGGGCTCATCAGCGACGTCGGCATGTAGTTGAGCGCGCCGCCTGAGACCATGAGGACGGCCATGGTTTCGCCGAGCGCGCGACCGAGACCGAGGATCACCGCGCCGATGATGGCAGGGCGGATCATCGGCAGCATGGTGAAGAAGACCATTTCGAACTTGGTCG
>Ga0310811_10015283_pt1 | contig 10035 bp, 7 predicted proteins | sample YCmetagenome_FD_207642 | JGI IMG/M metagenome (GOLD analysis project Ga0310811, IMG submission 207642) | Soil microbial communities from experimental microcosm in Duke University, North Carolina, United States - YC | ecosystem: Engineered > Artificial ecosystem > Soil microcosm > Unclassified ...
TGTTGAATTCGGTGCTCGACCGGCTTTGGAACCCAGCTCCGGCGGCTCAGACGGTGAAAAATATTCCGCACGGGAATACCGCTGTGTTTGCACGCACGAACATGGACCCAGCGGCCGGCGGACGTTTTGTCAACGCCGCGCAGACGCTCGATGTCCTTCGCGGATTTTCTCCCATCCTCACGCACTCGCTCAATGCCGAGGCGATGTTGAAGCAATTCCTCCAGTTCCTGCGTGAAATCCTGAGTGTCAACCGTGCGGCGATTTTTTTGAACCGTCCGTGCTCGCCGCTCACCGAGGTGGTTTCACCCGAAGATAGCCGGCGGCTCCGTTCAGCGGCGTCCGTCGGACTGGCGAACGGACTGCTGGAACATTTTGAACTCTCGCTTGATTCCGGCATCGGCGCCCAGATCGCCCGGCTGGGCCGCATTCTCAGGCGTGACAGCGACGAGGCCCGAGCCGATTCCGAAGCCCAGAAGGAGTTTGAACTGCTTGGAGCCCAGGTTGCCGTGCCGATTCCCAACCGCGACACGATCATCGGCGTCGCCATCTTTGACGGCCGCGTCACGGGCGAGCCATTGGTGAACGTCGAATTGGAATTGATCTTCCATCTGCTCGAACAGGTCGGCCTCGCGCTCCACAACATCTGGCTGCATGATCAACTGGCCGGCAACCATGAGATGATGACCGACGTGCTGCGCGAGTTGAGCAGCGCGTGCATCGTCGTCGGCCGCGACCTGAAAGTGCTCCACGCGAACAAGTCGGCTCGTCGCCATTTTGGCCGCAAAAATGAGCGCACCGGCAAGCTGGAATTTAGCGACCTGCCGCCCACGCTTGGCGCGAAAATCTACCAGGTGCTCAAGACCGGGGCCGCACTGGAACCGTTTCGTTATGAACCGGAAAATTCGCCCGGCACCATTTACAAGATCAGCGTGCTGCCGTTCCAGCATGGCAATTCATCCGTGCCCGTTTCCGCGCTGCTCACCGCCGAAGATCTAACCGAGAGCGAACAGTTGAGCCGGCTGGAAATCGAGGCCTCCAGCCTGCGCCTGCTCAAAGATATGTCCTACCGGCTGGTCAATGAGATCGGCAACGCCATCGTTCCGCTCTCCACGCACTACCAGTTGCTAAACGAACGGTTCAAAGATGCGGATTTTCGTAAATCCCTCGGCGAGGCGCTTGGCGAAAGCATCAAGCGCATCACACGCCTGAATAATCAAATGCGTTTCCTCGCCCGCGATGGCCGGCTCGAACAAGAAAATTTTCTGATCGGAAAAGTTGTGGAAGAAGCCTATCAGGAGGCGACCAAGCACCAGACCGCGAGTGGCACACAGTTGAAGTTTGAAAATCCCGGCGGGACACTCGTCATCAACGGTGAACGAGCCGCCTTGAAGCATGCCCTTTCCGAAATCATGCTCAACGCCTTGCAGGCTAATCCAAAAGATCCCAAAATTGACGTGTCGCTGCTTTCGGCCGGCAGCAACGGTGACCGTTCTGTTACGATTGAAGTGCATGACAGCGGCGACGGGTTCAGCGCTGAAGCCGCCAAAAAAGTGCCTACGCCTTTTTTCACCACCCGTGTTACCGGCCTCGGCCTCGGCCTCACTGTCAGCCAGAAAATCATTGAGACCCATCACGGCAAACTGGAGATCGTCCCTTCAAAATCCGGCGTCGTCCGCGTCTCGCTGCCCATGGACATTGAAGGGCATTGAGCAGGCTTACGCCCGGTTCGCAATGTTTCAGCACGGGTTTTTCGATGTGCCAATTCATCCAACGCCACAGGCCGTCACATGGCAACCATCAACGAAATCAAGCTTGTGAATAAGTTTTTCGCTTCATGCCTTGAATAAGTCCGCCGGAATGCTTTCATCAAGGCAGGGACGCTCTCAGCCTGATGAAGCCAAAACTTCACATTCTGCTGTTGGAAGATGACCTTGCCGATGCCGAATTGATCGCGCAGGAGTTGGAAGAAGACGGTTTTGCTTTTTCGCTGACCCGGGTTCAAACGGAGGCGGAATTCTGCCGTGAACTGGATGCCGGCCCGCCCGACTTGATTCTTTCGGATCACGGCCGCCCGGAGTTCAACAGTTTAAAAGCCTTGGAAATCACCCGGCAACAGGAGCCGCGCCTGCCTTTCATTTTTATCAGCCGTTCAAACAACTTGGGAATGATTGTCGAAATGTATGAACACGGCGCAACCGACTATGTTTTCAAGCGCGACATCGAATACCTGCACACCGCCCTGCGTGGTGCCCTGAAACTGCCGTCTGCCGAAACAAGCTTGTCGCCAGTTCCGGCCCGGTTTGAACCGGAACCTCCGCTTCCTCAAATGCCGCCGCTGCCGCCAGTTTGTCAGCCGGTCGTCGGGCATGTGTCATTTTGCCCGCGCTGTCATCAGGCGCAGGACGAATCAGGCCGGCTGGCCCGGCTGGAAGATTATTGTGGCGGCAGCATGGAAATCATCGTCAGCCGCCGGCTCTGCATGGAATGTGACTGAGCGCATCGGCACTCCTTGCTATTTTTTGTTTTGAAACAGCAGCGGGGCGAACTCTCCGAGGTCACGCCGCCAAACGAGGAAACTATGGGCGCCGGCAGATTCCGTCCATGTGTAACGGATGTTTTCAGATTTGAGCCAGCCACAAAACTGCTGGTTGCTCTCCAGCAGACGATCGTCCTTGCCGCAAGCAATCCAGAGCAGACGTAATTTGTCATTGGCCTTGCTGTCCAGCGCCGGAAACTGTGCCGCATAATTCGTGTTCAATCCGCCGGAACTGAACGCCCCGACCCAGGCGAAGCGATCCAGATGATTCAAGCCGGTCACGAGCGATTCCGTGCCACCCATCGAAAGTCCGGCAATGGCGTGCGACTGGCGGTCTTCCGAAATGCGATATGATTTCTCCACCTGCGGCATCACTTCGTCGAGCAGGGCTTCGGTAAATTTATCCACGTTGCGCTGCCACAAACCGGGATCGCGCACGCCCGACCAGCCGCCTTTGACGACGTCCATCGTGCCGTAGCCCAGCGGCATGACGATGATCATCGGCTTTGCCTGCCCGCGCGCGATGAGGTTGTCGAGAATGACGTTTGCGCGACCGACGGCCGACCATGCAGTCGCATCATCGCTGTAGCCATGCAACAGATACAACACGGGATAACGCGTCCGCGCCGCCGCCTCATAACCCGGCGGCGTGTAAACGATGAAATCACGATCATCTCCGGCCACGGCCGAATGGTAAAAATGGCGGTGCAACGTTCCGTGCGGCACATCGTTGATTTCCCACAAGAGTGATTTCGGACCCGGCACATGCACTTCGCTTTCCGTGTTCAGCAGGTTGTATTTCATGAGCGGATTGCTCGGATCAATCAGGTGCAATCCATCAACGCTGAAAGAATAAGCGTAAATGTCCGGCGCCAGCGGATCGGTCGTGAATGTCCATGCACCGTGCTCGTCTTTTTGCATCGCGGTATTTTTGACGCCTTCGCAGTGCAATTGGACGTCTTTTGCGTTTGGTGCCCAAAGGCGAAACGTGACGCGGCCGTCGGCCTGGACATCCGGTGAGAAAACCTGCTGGGCGAACGCCGGTAGCGTGGACATAAGAACGGCAAGGAATATATTTTTCATGGAGTGACCAAGCAATAATCACACGCGGCTCAAACTTCAACACAAAAGCGCAGCTTCATCTTCTGCCCGGATCATTTGGTTGGATAACCGCGCCAGAGCCAGACGAGCGCCTCCGGCAGCGTTTCATTTTTCACCCGGCCATCGCAATGCCGCGCATCTTTGGCAAATACGAATTGATGCTGGTAACCCTTGGCCTTGAAGGCTGCGGCCATGCGCTGGTTCGCCAGCACCCAGTTGTGCAACGTCGCTTCATCGCGTTGATAGCCATTGTCGTGTTCACCGACTTGCAACCAGATTCGTATCGGTTTGGGCGCGCTTTGGAGGATCAGGTGGTCGTGATATTCCCAGGCACCATGAGGCGAAGCCGGGTTGAGCGGCGATTGCTGGTTCACAAAAGTTCCCGAATAGCTCAGCACGCGGTGATACCAATCCGGATGAAACCATGCCATCGTGAACGCCGCCGCCGCACCGGAACTGCAGCCCATCGTTGCGCGACCTTCGGGATTTTTGGTGAAAGTCACGGCACATTCCCTGGCCACCCGTGGCAGCACTTCCGTCTCGATAAACGTCGTGTATTTGTCCGATACCGTGTCGTATTCCAGACCGCGTTCGCTGCCTTGCGCATCGCCACCACCGGAATTGATCATGATGGCAATCATCACCGGCAGCCGGCCGTCATGGATCATGTTGTCGAGAATGACCGGTAGGCTGTTCTTATAACCCATGCCGTCCTGAACCACGATGAACGGGGCGGGCGTGCCGGCCTGGTATTGACTTGGAACATAAACGCAAACCTGACGCTGATATGGCACCACGCCGGGCTGATTCTTGGCGATGCCGGGATAAATCTGGCTGTCCACCGAGTTCATCGTGAGCATGTGGAGGCTGCCGTGCGGCACATCTTCCCGGACGGTCAGTTCCGGGGCGTTGGTGTAATTTGGCCCGATGATAAGATCACCGCCAGCATCAACTTCCGCGCCAGATACCGGAACCGAACTCAACATCATGCCCAGTAAAGTGGCGGCTCCAAAGATTTGGGAAATTGATATTTTCATAATGTGACGGAGGTATTGAGTCGGACGATAAACCTACGACGATGTTTTGCGCAATGAAGAACGCATCGAATGAATTGGACAGGGTGATTCTTCTCCTGCGCAATCAAGTCTCTTTGTGGCAATCGCACAATATTCAAGGGTTAAGCATTCGCCAAAAAAAATTCTTTTGATTCATCTGCCTTCCTTGCAGACTTATTGAGTTCGGTTAGATTGGGGAGTAATGTAAATGCCGGGTAAAATAATACTTAAGGAAATCGGGCGGCGGATGAAGATCCTGCCGGGACAACTTGGTTTGCTTGAGTTGCGACCGGCTTGGGCACGCGGGCAAACGGGCAAGCCAATGCCGGCTTCCACCGGCCGCATCGGCAAAGGAGAAATATGATATCATCCGAATCAAAAGATCCATACTTGTGCAACATCGTGCCTTCGCCGGAACTACCGGAACGCCAGTATAAATCCAATCCTTTCCGGCAGGTATTTGCCATCCTGCTCAGCCTGTGCCTCGGCTTGTTTCTGGTAGATGCGGTTTTTTCCTTTCTTGATGATTCCTTGGTGCTTTTTTTTGATCGCCACTCTGTTTCCATGTTCCGCGAGATCATCTCCATCCTAGCCACGCTCATGGCACTCGGGATTTACGTTTTGATCGGATTGACACCCATGGTTCCCAAGCGACTGTTTCTTCCCATCCCGCTTTTCTATCTGGTGGCAACGCTGGCACTGTATCCGTTTGCGATTTATTGCTACAGCCGGATGCACCAGGTGGCCTGGGCCATTTCCGGCTGTCAGGTCATCCTTGGCCTGTGGCTTTTCTTCCGGGCTCAAAACGGAATCAAATTCCGCTGGGCGCTGGTGTCAACCGGCAGCCTCGGTGTCCGGAACTTTAGCTGGGGAAATCTGATCAAGTTCGTGCTGACGAACATCTTCGTGCTGCTGCCGGCGGTGATCATTTATATCTGTGTTTGCAGCGCCCTGGCAGTGGATCATTTTAGCGATGGCTTCATGGCCCTGCGTCCAGGCGGTTTCACCGTGCAGGTCAGAAAATATGTCCGCAATGATGGCAAGGTGATTGAGCTGTTTCCCATGTCGCACATAGCCGACGAAAATTTTTACGAGCAAGTGTCCCAGACGTTCCCGACCAATTCGATCATCTTGATGGAAGGTGTCACGGACGACCATAATCTGCTGACCAATAAAATCAGTTATAAGCGCATGGCCAAATCCCTGGGCCTGGCAGAACAGCACGAGAAATTTAAACCAATCCAAGGCGTGATGGTTCGGGCTGATGTGGATGTGGACCAGTTTTCGCCCGAGACGATTGATCTGCTCAACCTGATCATGCTCATTCATGCCCAAGGCATGAACCCGGAAAATCTACGGAAACTGATACAATACTCGCCATCGCCTCAGATTGAAGACCAGCTTTTCGATGATCTCCTGCGCAAGCGCAACGAGCATCTCTTGGAAGAAATTCAGTCGCATCTGCCGCAAACCCGCAACATCATGGTGCCGTGGGGCGTGGCCCACATGCCGGGCATCGCCAAGGGAATTGAAAAGTCGGGCTTCCAACTGGACGAAACTGAAAATTACACGGTCATCCGTTTTCCGCATTTTTGATAGCGTGACAAAGGTGACTGCCCTGTGTGCAAGACACCGCATTCAAATCTTAAACGGGTGGATTTGAAGGCGGTGGAGGCGATGGAAATTGAAATCGTCAATGAAGAGGTTCTTTCAAAACCATGTGCCTTGGCGTTGTTTTCCACGCGTTTTTCCTCACCCTGAACCGGAAAGGACCGGCGCCGGTCGCGCCAGCGTCCTGGGCTGCCACACTCCAAACTTTGCGGAAGATGAACGGTTCAGGAAGTAGGATTTAGGTGAGGAAGAACGGCCTGCCAGAATGGCGGCACCACGAGATTTTGAAAGCAGCGCATGATTAACGAGCTTTACATGAAATTAACTGAGGCGGATTGGCACAAGCCGATGAAGGTTTCTTCCGCAAGATTCAGCCGTTTGCCGCGCCAATGCAGAATTCCCCAGCGTCGTTGTAGTTTGCGCCGGCCCAGCGGTAGCGCGACGAGCGAGCCTTCCTTGATTTCCTTTTGGGCAACCCACGGTGCCAGGATGCTTACGCCGATGCTGAGTTTCACCAACTCCTTGGTCGCTTCCATGCTGCCAAGTTCGATCACCGTGTTCAACACCATCTGTTCGCGGCGGAAATATTCCTCGATGAGCCGGAACGTTATGCTGCGTTTGTTGTAGAGGATATAATTCTGGCGTGGAATTTCCATGCGTTCCACGCATCCGGCCTTCGCCCATGGATGCAAAGCGGCCACGATGAAATGCAGTTCATCCGTGAACAGTGGATGAAAATCTAATTGCGGTTCATTGCTGGCCAGTGAGAGCGCGAGGTCAATCCGTTGATGCAGCAACGCATCAAACAGTTCCGGCGTGTCGCCCGGCTCGATGGTGATGGTGTGTTCGGGAAAACTTTCTTTGAACTCGCGCAACACCGGCGGGATGATGTGCTGGCACGCCGTCGTGCTCGCGCCGATACGCAGCCTTCCCTTGCCCCACTTGCCCAACCGGCCGAGCGTTTCACGCGCAGCGGTCATTTCCTGCAGAATTTTTTTGGAATGGTGCAAAAGCTGTTCGCCCGCCTGAGTAAGCACGATTTTTTTACCCAGTCTGTCCAAAAGGCGACAGCCAATATCGCTCTCCAATGCCTTCATCGAGTGGCTGATGCCCGATTGAGTAATGTGAAGCTCACGCGCGGTCTGCGTAAAGCTGCCTGTGCGCGCCAGCACACTGAACGCGCGTAACTGCCGGCTGTCGAGTGGCAGGCTCATGTATGAATCCTATTCATTGTTTCCATTGAAATTTAGCGGAGCATTCATCGCGCCAAAGGCTGAATCATGGCATCCGCATAGCTTAATGCAAAATGCGGCTGGGAATCCGCATTGTAATGAACAAAAAAATACAAATGGTCGAAAAATCGGTTGAAGTTCGCCCGGCGTTGCGGCTCGGCTTCGTGCCGCTGACGGATTGCGCGCCGCTCGTGATGGCGCAGGAGCTTGGCTTGTTCAAAAAATTCGGCCTGCGCGTCGAATTGAGCCGCGAACTCGGCTGGGCGACCATTCGCGACAAAATCATCCACGGCGAACTCGACGCCGCGCACGCGCTCGCGGCGATGCCCATGGCCGCCACGCTCGGCCTCGGCTCGATTCCCTGCGATTGCCTGACGGCGCTCATTTTGAATCTCAACGGCAACGCCATCACGCTCTCAAACGATTTATGGAAGCGCGGCGTGCGCGATGGGAAAACTTTGCGCGAGGAAATCGTCCGCTCGCGCCGTGAAAAGATTTTCACATTTGGCGTGGTGTTTCCGTTTTCATCCCATCGCCATTTGCTGCGCCGCTGGTTTGCGGCCCACGGAATTGATTCGGAGCGCGACGTGCGCATCGTCGTCGTGCCGCCGCCGCAGATGGTGGCCAATTTGAAAGCCGGACACCTCGACGGTTTTTGCGTCGGCGAGCCGTGGAATTCCGTGGCCGTGCAATCGCGCGCTGGCTGGATCGCAGCGACGAGTTTGGAACTGGATGCACAGCATCCTGAAAAAGTTTTGATGGTGCGCGGCGATTTTGCGGCGAACCGGAACGAAGAACACATCGCACTGGTCGCCGCGCTGCACGAAGCGTGCGAATTTTGCGACCAGCCGGAAAATCACGAACAGATCATTGAAACGCTGGCGCGGCCTGAATTCATCGGCGTTTCTGAAAATTCACTGCGCCACGGCATAGTCGGCGTGATTGATTTTGGCCACGGCCAGGAACGCACAGTGAATGGTTTCTGTGTTTTTCACCGCGACAACGCCAACGAACCTGGCGGCGATAAAGCCGTATGGACATTGGATTTAATCCGCGCCAGCGGATTGTGCGCGGATATTTCGGTGCTCAACAACAAGTTGATCCGGCGCATTTTCCGCACGGAAATTTTTGACCAGGCAGTTCAATTGCGGGGCGTAACCACCATCGAAAACAAGGTTGAAGTGGGCGAGCCATTTGTTTGCCATTCATCCAGGCCCGGCACCAAAACAAAAAGGCCTTTTTCACACACGCTTTGCGCGGAGCAAAACTGAACCCATCAAACCCGGAAAATTATGGACTACATCAAACCGTTCGAAATTGTGAAAGCCATGCTGGCCACCGGCGACAACAAAGCCGGGTTGCCGGTCAAAGACCTGCTGATTCGCGGCATTCTTTCCGGCGCGTTGCTGGGCTTTGCCACGAGCCTCGCCATCACCGCCACCGCACAGACCGGCATACCGCTTGTGGGCGCGCTTGTGTTTCCAGTGAGCTTCGTGATGATCGTGTTGCTCGGTCTGGAACTCGTCACCGGCAGTTTTGCCGTCGTGATGCTCGCGGGCGTGGATGGTCGCCATAACTGGCGACGCGTTTTCGCCAATCTCTCTTGGGTGTTCGTCGGCAATCTCATTGGCAGTCTGATTTACGGCGGGCTGCTTTACATCGTGTTGACGAATTGCGGCAGTGAAGCGCCATCGGGCATCGCGGCCAAAATTGTTGCCATTGCCGAGGCCAAGACCACGGCTTATGCGGCGCATGGCGCGGCGGGCATGGTGACGGTGATCGTCAAAGGGATTCTTTGCAACTGGATGGTTTGCCTTGGCATGGTGATGGCGATGACTTCACATTCCACCATTGGCAAAATCGCCGCGATGTGGCTGCCGATCCTGACGTTTTTCGCGCAGGGTTTTGAACATTCGGTCGTCAATATGTTTGTCATTCCCACCGGCATGATGCTGGGTGCGAAAGTTTCGCTGGCCGACTGGTGGATTTGGAATCAGATTCCCGTGACCATCGGCAATCTTATCGGTGGATTTCTTTTCACCGGGCTTTTCCTGTATTGGACATATCGGCCAGCCAAGGAAAAAGCCGCTTCTGTAGTTGTCCCTGCCCAAGACGCGGCCCCCGAAGACCTGGTTCAAGCCTGATGATTCAATCCAAATTTATTAACGAAAATGACTAAATTAAATTCCAACCCCACCACACGTCGGCAGTTCCTTAAAACCGCCGTCAAAGGTGTCATGGCCACGACCGCGCTCGGCGCGTTGCATCCGCTGGCGTTGCGCGCAGCGGGCACGGCGGTGGAAAAACCCGTGCTCAAATTTGGCTTCATTAAATTGACCGACTGCGCGCCGTTGATCATCGCGAAGGAAAACGGCTATTTCGATGACGAGGGACTTTATGTTTCGCTGGAAGCGCAGGCGAACTGGAAAATTCTCCTTGATCGTGTCATCACCGGCGAACTAGACGGCGCGCACATGCTGGCCGGGCAGCCGATTGCCGC
>Ga0310811_10015284_pt1 | contig 10035 bp, 11 predicted proteins | sample YCmetagenome_FD_207642 | JGI IMG/M metagenome (GOLD analysis project Ga0310811, IMG submission 207642) | Soil microbial communities from experimental microcosm in Duke University, North Carolina, United States - YC | ecosystem: Engineered > Artificial ecosystem > Soil microcosm > Unclassified ...
CAGCGCCGCCGCCCGCGGTATACGCTCCGCCGCCCATTCCACGCAGCAATGGCGTCCGCCGCGGCGGCTATCTGCCGCCGCAGGCGCGCGGCGGGGTCGTCCAGGACTACCGTCGCTACCGGCTGCGCCCGCCCCCTCCCGGTTACGGCTGGGTGCGCTCCGGCCGTTCGGTGATGCTCATGGACATGGGCACCGGCCAGGTCTTCGACGTGATCCCGGACTGACGTCGCGCCGCGAGGTGCAGCGACGGAACGGGCTCAGGCCCCCTCGAGCTTCGCGCGCAGCAGCTGGTTGACGGTGGCCGGATTGGCCTTGCCGCCGGTCTCCTTCATCACCTGACCGACGAACCAGCCGATCGCCTGCGGCTTGGCCTTCACGGCCTCGGCCTGGCCCGGATTGCCCGCGATCAGCTTGTCGATGATCGCTTCCAGCGCGCCGGTGTCGGAGACCTGCCTCAGACCCTGCTTCTCGACGATGGCCCCGGGCCGGCCGTCGCCCGCCCACATACGCTCGAAGACGTCCTTGGCGATCTTGGAGGAGATCACCCCCTCCTCGATCAACTGGACGAGCTCGGCGATGGCGTCGGGCGGGATCGGGCTCGCCTCGATGGCGTGGCCGTCGGCCGACAGCTTGGCGGCCAGGTCGTTGGTCACCCAGTTGGCGACCAGCTTGGCGTCGCGGCCCTTGGCGGCCTGTTCGTAGAAATCGGCCCGCGCCTGCTCGGAGATCAGCACGCCGGCGTCATAGGGCGACAGGCCGTACTGCGCCTGCAGGCGGGCCTTCTTCTCATCCGGCAGTTCGGGCAGCGAGGCCTCGATCGCCTTCACCCAGGCCGGATCGAGCTCCACCGGCAGCAGGTCGGGCTCTGGGAAGTAGCGGTAGTCGTGGGCTTCCTCCTTCGAGCGCATCGAGCGGGTCTCGCCCTTGCCGGGGTCGAACAGGCGGGTCTCCTGGTCGATCGAGCCGCCGTCCTCGAGGATCTCGATCTGGCGGCGCGCCTCGTACTCGATCGCCTGCTGCATGAAGCGGAACGAGTTGACGTTCTTGATCTCGCAGCGGGTGCCGAGCCCGGCGCCGGGCTTGCGCACCGAGACGTTCACGTCGGCCCGCAGGTTGCCCTTGTCCATGTCGCCGTCGCAGGAGCCGAGATAGATCAGGATGGTGCGCAGCTTCTTCACATAGGCCACCGCCTCGTCCGACGAGCGCATGTCCGGCTTCGAGACGATCTCCATCAGCGCGGTGCCGGCGCGGTTCAGGTCGACGAAGGTGGCGTTCGGATCCTGGTCGTGCAGGCTCTTGCCGGCGTCCTGCTCGAGGTGCAGGCGCTCGACGCCCACGGTGAAGGTCGAGCCGTCGTCGCGCTCGACGATCACCTCGCCCTCGCCAACGATCGGGTGCTGGTACTGGCTGATCTGATAGCCCTGCGGCAGGTCCGGGTAGAAATAGTTCTTCCGGTCGAAGCGGCTCTTCAGGTTGATCTGCGCCTTGAGGCCGAGGCCGGTCTTCACTGCCTGCTCGACGCAGTAGCGGTTGATCACGGGCAGCATGCCCGGCATGGCGGCGTCGACCAGCGCGACCTGCTCGTTGGGCCCCGCGCCGAAGCCTACGGCCGCGCCGGAGAACAGCTTGGCGTTGGAGGCGACCTGGGCGTGCACTTCCAGGCCCAGCACGATTTCCCACGGGCCGGTCCGGCCCTCGATCAGCTTGCTCGTCTCGCTCATGCGCCCTCACTAGCGCCGCGCGCGCGAAGCTCCAAGATGGAACCGCGCCTTGCGCGCGATCGAAAAACCGGTGTCTTCTCCCGTCGCGAATCCCGTTCTGGGAAAAGGGAACCACCATGAAGAGCAAGATCGCGGCGAGCCTCGTCGCCCTTACCACCTTGGCCGCCGCCGCGCCGGCCCTCGCCCAGGCCCCGGCGGCCGCGCCGGCCAAGGCCGACGCCTCGGCCTCCGCCGCGGGCGGCCTGTCGGTCGACAAGACCCCGATCAGCGAGATCATCAAGAACGAGAAGGCCAAGGCGGCGCTGGAAGCGGCCCTCCCGCCGATCACCCAGTACTACGACCAGATCGGCGGCATGACGCTGGCCCAGGTCGCCCCGATGAGCCAAGGCGCCCTCGACGACGCCAAGTTGAAGTCGATCCAGGCCGAGTTCGACAAGATCAGCGCCGGCAAGTAGCCGATGGCTCGCCCTCCCCGCGCGGGGAGGGCGACACGCCGCGGCCGTTTCGGCCCGGCGCCTATTTCGCCGAGGCGGCCGCCGCCTCGCCCGGCGCCGGCTCGGCGAGCAGCGGCCCGACCAGGGCCGCAAAGCTCTGCGAGTCGAATGCGCCCGCCTCGGCGTGGCGGACGATTCCGGCCCGGTCGATCACATAGCTGGTCGGCACCCCGGCCAGAACCCCATAGCCGCGTCCGCTCAGCCGCAGGGCCAGCGGGAAAGACAGCGCCCCGGCCAGCGGCTTGAGCTTGCTGGCTGGGACCGAGCTCTCCGTGGCGATGGAATAGATCTTCAGGTCGGTGCCGGGGTGGCGCCGGATGTAGTCATCGAAGACCACCATCTCCGCCTTGCAGGGCGCGCACCAGGTCGCCCAGTAGTTCAGCACCACGACCTTGCCGCGCAGGTCCGCGGAGCTGACCTGCTGCTTGTCGTAGGTCAGGAGCGTGTACTCGCGCGCCGGCTTGCCGACGTCCGCCGCCTGTGCCCCCGAGGCGGCGAGCGCCGCCGCCAGGCCCGTGACGCAAAGAATCCGACGCAGCATGGCGGCCCTCCCCCGCCACGCTCTCGCGGCGGCGCCCCAAGGTCAAGCTAATGGGCGGCGGCTACCACCACTTCGCGGGCTTGGCCTTGAAGTCGGCCGCCTTCTCGATCGCGCCGGCCAGCGAGAACACCGTGCCTTCGTCCAGCGCCTTGCCGATCAGCTGCAGGCCGAGCGGCAGGCCGTTGGCGTCGGTCCCGGCCGGCACGCTGATCCCCGGCAGGCCGGCGAGGTTCACCGTCACCGTGAAGATGTCGTTGAGGTACATGGCCACCGGATCGTCCGACTTGTCGCCGAGGCCAAAGGCGGCCGACGGGGCGGTGGGCGTCAACAGCGCGTCGACCTTCTCAAAGGCCTGGTCGAAGTCGTCGGCGATGCGCCGGCGGACCTTCAGCGCCTTCAGGTAGTAGGCGTCGTAGTAGCCGGCCGACAGCACATAGGTGCCGATCAGGATGCGGCGCTTCACCTCCGCGCCGAAGCCGGTGGCGCGGGTCGCCTCGTACATCTCGGTGAGGTTCGAGCCCTCGACCCGGGAGCCGTAACGCACGCCGTCGTAGCGGGCGAGGTTCGACGACGCCTCGGCCGGGGCGACGATGTAGTAGGCCGGCAGCGCGTACTTGGTGTGCGGCAGGCTGACCTCGACGATCTCGCAGCCGGCCTCCTTCAGCCAGGCGATCCCCTGCTCCCAGATGGCGTCGACCTCGGGCGGCATGCCGTCGACGCGGTACTCCTTGGGCACGCCGACGCGCAGGCCCTTCACCGACTTGCCGACGAACGAGGCGAAGTCCGGCGTCTCGACGTCGAGGCTGGTGGAATCCTTCGGGTCGTGCCCGGCCATGGAGCTGAGCAGGATCGCCGCATCCTCGACCGTGCGGGCGATCGGGCCGGCCTGATCGAGCGACGAGGCGAAGGCGACGATGCCCCAGCGCGACACGCGGCCATAGGTCGGCTTGATGCCGACCGTGCCGGTGAACGCCGCCGGCTGGCGGATGGAGCCGCCGGTGTCGGTGGCCGTGGCGCCCAGGCAGAGCTCGGCGGCGACCGCCGCGGCCGAGCCGCCGGAAGACCCGCCCGGGGTCAGCGGGGCGTTGCCGCCGCTCGCCCGCCACGGGTTCACCACCGGCCCGAAGGCCGAGGTCTCGTTCGACGAGCCCATGGCGAACTCGTCCATGTTGAGCTTGCCGAGCATCACCGCGCCGTCGCGCCACAGGTTGGTGGTGACGGTGGACTCGTAGGTCGGCTTGAACTCGCCGAGGATCTTCGAGCAGGCGGTGGAGCGCACGCCCTCGGTGCAGAACAGGTCCTTGATGCCGAGCGGCGCGCCATCGAGGCGGCCGGCCTCGCCGCGGGCGCGGCGGGCGTCGGAGGCCCGGGCCATGTCGAGCGCCTTCTCCGGCGTCTCGAGGATGTAGGCGTTGAGCGGCCGGGCGGCGGCCACGGCGTCCACGTGCGCCTGGGTCAGCTCAGCGGAGGAGAAGCGCTTTCCGGCGAGGCCGTCGAGGGCGGCCTTCAGGGTCAGAGAGGTGAGTTCGGACATCCTATTCGACCACCTTCGGCACGACGAAAAAGGCGCCGGCGCGCTTCGGCGCATTGGCCAGCACGCGCTCCGGATCGCCGCCTTCCGTGACGACGTCGTCGCGCATCGGCAGCTTGGCGTGCACGGCGGTGGTCATCGGCTCGACGCCGTCGGTGTCGACCTCGTTGAGCTGCTCGATCCAGTTGAGGATGCCGGACAGCTCCTTCGAGAGGGCCTCCAGCTTGTCCTCCGGCTCGGCGATCCGCGCGAGCTTGGCGACCTTGCGGACGGTCGCAGCGTCGATGGCCATCGGGCCCTCCTAATCTCAGGCGCGTGGGTTAGCCGGGCCCGGCCTGCTTTTGCAAGCTCCGCCCGCGATCCTGTGCGCCCGGGCCGGACGGCGCGACTCAAGCCGGGTGCGGCTCCGGCTGGCTCTGGGCGACGCGTCCGGTCGCCAGCCACTCGGCGCAGGCCGGGCCGAGCTCAGCGACCGCCTTGCGCTCGTAGGCCTGGCGCTCGTCTTCCGAGAGCACGTCGCGCCAGCGGCCGTTGACGCCCTTGTGGATGAACGTCCCGGCGCCGCCCTCGAAGATCGCCCCGCCGAGCGGCGCCACGTCGGCGGCGTGCGCCTTCATGTACTCAAAGGAGCAGTGCTCGATGACGACGGGCCAGCGATCCTCGGGGATGTCGCAGCCGAGGAACTCGGCGATGGCCCGCATCTCGCCCTCGGGATCGGCCTTCAGGGCGTTGAAATGCACGAGCCGGATGTTCGGTGTGGCGCGGGCCGCCCACCAGGTGGCGACGTTCTCCCAGAACGGCCAGAACGGGTGGCCGTCGTCCTCCAGCCAGCGGCGGAAGTAGGCGCGGATGTCGGGATCGGGACGCTCGATCGGCGGGCCGACGCGGCCCGGCGTGTTGTTGAGCAAGTCGTACCAGAGGTCGTTGGCGTTGACGTGGTGGTTGTACATGCTCCAGACCACGTCACGCCCGTCGCGCGCCACGTAGATGTACTTGGCCCTCGGCGAGAAGGTCAGCGCATCCAGCGGCAAGTGAGTCTTGATGATCCTGCGATGCCGCTGGGCCTCCAGCTTCGCCAAGGTGTCCGGCGGCATGATCCGCAGGTCGAGCCACGGGCTGATCTCGTGGATCGGCACGTCCTCGGCGCCGGCGAACACCAGCTGGCCGACGATCTGCTGCATCCAGGTGGTGCCGGCCTTGGCGTAGGTGGCGACGATGACGTCGTCGTCGCGGAAGACGAACCGGTCCCAGATGGTCGAATTCATGTGGTGGTTGTGGAAGTCACGGGTCTTCCGAGGCCACGCCGGTTCCATGGCCGCCCTCCATCGACATGTCCGCGCAGGGTGCGCGATGCGGCGGATGGCGACAATTCACAAAACGCGGTTCTCTAATCTGGGGCGGGAAGCACACGGACCGCAGTGTGGCCAACTGTGCTAGGAGGCCGCCATGCCCGTCCTCGACCTCACCGAACTGCCCCTGGCGCTGGCCACCGGCCCCGCCCTCCTCGGCCTTGATCTCGGCGAGAAAACCATCGGGGTGGCCATCTCCGACACGACGCGGAGCATCGCGTCGCCGCTGGAGCTGATCCGCAAGACCAAATTCACCGCCGAGGCCGAGCGGCTGTTCAAGCTGATGCAGGGGCGCCAGGCCGGCGGCATCGTCATCGGCCTGCCGGTCAACATGGACGGCACAGAGGGCGCGCGCTGCCAGTCCAACCGGGCCTTCGGCCGCAATCTCCTGCGCCTGAAGGACATCCCCATCGCCTTCTGGGACGAGCGGATGAGCTCCATGGCCGTCAATCGCATGCTGATCGACGAAGCGGACGTCACCCGTGCGCGCCGCGCCGACCTGGTCGACAAGGCCGCCGCCGCCTGGATCCTGCAGGGCGCGCTGGACCGGCTGCGGAACGCCTGACCATCCGTGTCATCCCGGTTTTCGCGCAGCGAAAGACCGCGACCCATAAGCGTCGGCGACGCGGACCGAGCACAACGGCGCCGCCGCGGATTTATCTGAGCCTTCGACGTTTTCGGCCGAAACCGGGATGACAGCCGCGTTCAAAGCCCGCCGGCGAAGAGGTCGCGCTTGCCGAGGTCCGCGCCGCGCTGGCGCAGGATCGCGTAGGCCATCGACAGGTGGAAATAGAAGTTGGTCGTGGCGAAGCCGCTCAGCCAGCCAGCCAGCGGCAAGGTCGGCTCGATCTCGCCTAGCTTGAGCGCAAAGGGGACCTCGTCGCGGCCTTCGAACTGCTTGGGGTCGAGGGCGGCGAGATAGGCCTTCGCATCCTCGATCGCCGCCTTCAGCCCAGCCAGGTCGAGGTCCGCCGGGATGTCCGCCGGGACAGGCAGGCCGGCGACGCGCGCCGGCCATTGCTTGGCGAAATTGACGACCACATAGGCCTGGAACCGCAGGGGGTTCATGTCGTCGACCAGGCGCCACTCGAGCATGTCCGCCTCGGAGACGCCCTCCGCCTTGGCGAGCTCGGCGCCCTTTTCCAGGACGTGCGCCAAGGTGGTCAGGCCGCGGGCGTAGAGGCCGACGAAGGTGAAAAGATTGGTGCTCATGGAACTCCCCCTGATGAACCGAGCCGCTCATATGGCCCCAGGGCGCCGCGCTGCAAAGCCTGATCGGATGGCGCTTGGCTTGGCCCGCGACGTCGCCTAAGACCCGCCTTTGATGAGCGCCGCGCCCCCCGGTCTGAACGAGGTCCTGCAGCGGACCTTCTCCTTCCCCAAGCGGCATTTCCTTTCCGTGACGGACCTGAACGAGGTGGAGGTGACGAACCTCCTCGACCTCGCCGACGGCTTCGTCGCCCTCAACCGCCAGACCTCGAAGAAGCTCGACCTTTTGAAGGGTCGCACGCTGATGAACCTGTTCTTCGAGAACTCGACGCGCACGCAGAGCTCCTTCGAGCTGGCCGGGAAGCGGCTGGGCGCCGACGTCGTCAACATGAGCCCGCGCTCCTCCTCGATCGCCAAGGGCGAGACCCTGATCGATACGGCGGTGACGCTGAACGCCATGCAGCCGGACCTGCTGGTGGTGCGCCACGCCTCGTCGGGCGCGGCGTCCCTGCTCTCGCAGAAGGTCAGCTGCTCGGTGGTCAACGCCGGCGACGGCCAGCACGAGCACCCGACGCAGGCGCTGCTGGACGCGCTCTCCATGCGCCGCGCCTTCGGCCGGATCGCCGGGCTGAAGGTCGCCATCTGCGGCGACATCCTGCACTCCCGCGTGGCGCGCTCGAACATCAGCCTGCTGCAGATGCTGGGCGCCGAGGTGCGGCTGGTCGGGCCGCCGACCCTGATGCCGAGCCAGGCTTCGCGCTGGAACGTCGCCATCCACCACGACATGCGCCAAGGCGTCGCCGGCGCCGACGTCGTCATGATGCTGCGCCTGCAGCTGGAGCGCATGGACGGCGTCATGGCCCCCTCGCAACGGGAGTACTTCCGCTTCTATGGCCTCGACCGCGAGAAGCTGGCCCACGCCTCGCCGGAGGTGCGGGTCATGCATCCCGGGCCGATGAACCGGGGCGTCGAGATCGACTCCGAGGTCGCCGATGACCTCGCCGTCAGCCTGATCCAGGATCAGGTGGAGATGGGCGTCGCCGCGCGCATGGCGGTGCTGACCTCGCTCGCCGCGCGTCTGGAGAACGAGCGGTGAGCCGCCCCCTCGCCTTCGTCAACGTCCGCCTTCTGGACCCGGTATCCGGCTACGACGGCCCGGGCGCGGTGATCGTGGCCGACGGCGTCATCGCCGAGGTCGTGAAGGGCGCCGATCCGGGCGCGCTGTCTCCGGACGTCGAGGTGATCGACGGCGCGGGCGCCCTGCTCCTGCCCGGCCTCGTCGACATCCGCGTGAAGACCGGCGAGCCGGGCTCCGAGACCAAGGAGACGCTGAAGTCGGCCGCGCTCGCCGCGGCGGCCGGCGGGGTCACCACCATGGTCGTGCAACCGGACACCAACCCGGTGATCGACGACCCGTCGGTGGTCGACTTCATCCTGCGCCGGACGCGCGACATCGGCCTGGTGAAGGTCTATCCGGCCGGTGCCGCCACCAAGGGCTGCCAGGGCGAGCGGATGGCGGAGATCGGCCTGATGGCCGAGGCCGGCTGCGTCTACATCACCGACGCCGACCGGCCGATCGTCAACTCCAAGGTCCTCCAGCGGGTGATGGCCTACGCCAAGGCCTTCGACGTGCTGGTGGCGCACCGGCCGGCCGATCCGTGGCTCTCCGCCGGCGCGGCGGCGACGTCCGGCGAGTTCGCTTCGCGCATGGGGCTACCGAGCGTGCCGCCGGTCGCCGAAACGATCATGCTGGAGCGCGACCTGGCGCTCGCCGAGCTCACCGGCGCGCGCCTGCTGGTCGACCAGGTCACCACCGCCGGGGCGCTGGAAGCCCTCAAGCGCGGCCGGGCCAAGGGCCTGCCGGCGGTCGCCACCACCTCGATCAACCACCTGTCGTTCAACGAGATCGACATCGGCGACTACCGCACCTTCTGCAAGCTCGACCCGCCGCTGCGCTCCGAGGACGACCGGCAGGCGGTGATCGAGGCGGTCGCTTCGGGCCTGATCCCGATCGTCGTCTCAGGACACGCCCCCGCTCCGCCGGAGGACAAGCGCCTGCCCTATGACGAGGCGGCGCCCGGCGCGGTCGGGCTCGAGACCCTGCTGCCCGCCCTGCTCGCCTTCCACCACGAGGGCCGCATCCCGCTGATGACCCTGCTGCGGACGGTGACCTGCGCGCCCGCCGACCTGCTGGGCCTGCCGCAGGGCCGGCTGGCGAAGGGCGCGCCGGCCGACCTCGTGCTCTGCAACCTCAATACCCCGATCGTCATCGACGCCGACAAGCTGACCTCGAAATCGAAGAACTCGCCGTTCGACGGCCGGCGCCTGCAGGGCAAGGTGCTGATGACAGTGGCCGACGGGCGCGTCATCTACCGCGCCTAGCCCCACCGCGGCCCGCGCGGTACTTAGCCGGCCGACTATGAGCATCGTCCCGCCCCTCAAGGCGCTCGGCAACGAGCGCCGGCTGCAGATCCTCGAGTGGCTCAAGGAGCCCCGCGCCCATTTCCGGCCGCAGGTCGACGGCGATCTCGTGACGGACGGCGTCTGCGGCGTGCTGATCGCCGAGAAGCTCGGAGTCTCGCAGCCGACGCTGTCCGAGCACATGCGGATCCTGGTGACGGCCGGGCTGGTCACGCCCAAGCGGATCAAGCAGTGGACCTTCTATCGCCGCGACGAAGCCGCCATCGCCGCCCTGAAGGACGCCCTCGCCCAGGACCTCTAGGGACGCTTCGCGCGTGACGCCCGGCGGCGCTGCCGCTAGAACCTAAGGCGAACGGGGGAAGCGCTATGTTCGAAGGCCTGAGTCTCGCCCAGATCGCCGTGGCCCTGGTGGGCGGCTACCTGCTGGGTTCCATCCCCTTCGGCGTGATCGCCACCAAGCTCGGCGGCGCGCCGGACGTCCGCTCGATCGGCTCGGGCAACATCGGCGCGACCAACGTGCTGCGGACCGGGCGCAAGGACCTCGCCGCGATCACCTTGCTGGGCGACGGCGGCAAGGGCGCGGTGGCGGTGCTGCTGGCCTGGCTGGCGACCCGCGACTCGGCCCTTCCCGTCCAGTCGACGCTCACCGCCATCGCCGCCGGCGCCGCCTTCCTCGGCCACCTGTTCCCGGTCTGGCTGGGCTTCAAGGGCGGTAAGGGCGTGGCGACCTTCTTCGGCACCCTGCTGGCCGCCGCCTGGCCGGTGGGCC
>Ga0310811_10015285_pt1 | contig 10035 bp, 10 predicted proteins | sample YCmetagenome_FD_207642 | JGI IMG/M metagenome (GOLD analysis project Ga0310811, IMG submission 207642) | Soil microbial communities from experimental microcosm in Duke University, North Carolina, United States - YC | ecosystem: Engineered > Artificial ecosystem > Soil microcosm > Unclassified ...
GAGCGCACGCAGGCGCAGCTGCGCGATCACGCCCGCGAGCTCGAGAGCGCCCGCGCCCAGCTGCAGACGCTGCGCGCCGAGCTCGAGCACACGCGTGGGGAGCTCGCCACGACGCTGGCCGCCGCCGAGAGCGCGCGCGCCGACCGCGAACGCGAACGCGAGCGCGCGGGCGAGCTGCGCAGCGCGGCCGAGGCCGCGCGCGCCGCGGCCGACGCGATCCGCGCCGAGTTCAGCTTCGACGCGCCGGCCGCGGCCATGCGGCCTGCCAACGGCGCCGCCCCGCCGGCCGCCGCCGCCGAGGCGCTGGCGCTGCCGCCCGCCGGACCCGGCGAGGGGCTCGCGCTGATCGGCCTCGACGGCGCCTTCAAGCGCCTCGACGACGCCTTCTGCTCCCTGCTCGGTCACCGCGAGTCCGAGCTGCGTTCGGCGCGCTGGCCGTCGGTCATCGACCGCGAGAACCTCGCCGACCACACCGAGATCGCGCGCGCGCTGCGCGCGGGGGAGATCGACAGCGCGACGGTCGAGACCGTCTACATGCACGCGCACGGTCTGCTCATCCCGATCGCCGGGACGGTGTCGATGCACCGCGCCGACCCCGCCGGCCCCCCGACGCACTACCTCTTCCGCGCCGACGTGCGGCGGACATCGGGCGGCTAGCGTGCTCGCACGCGCGGCCGTGAGGTCCCTGCTGTGGATCACGGTCGCGTTGCCTGCGACATGGGCCGCCCTGTGGGTCTTCGAGCGGCTGCTGTTCACCGGCGTGTTCAGCTTCGAGGTCGAGGGATCCCCCTGGCTGTACATCGCGTTCACCGTCGTGGCGCTCGCCGCCGGGAACGCCGCGGCATACGCCTGCGATCGGGTCTTCGTGCGCCTCCGCGCCCGGTCACGGACGGTCGGCCGCGCCGCCGGCCGCGCGGCCGAGTCCTGACCGGCGGCCTGCGACGCACGTTGCACGACGGGCGGCGCGGTGGTTCTCGCTCAGGCCCGCAGGGACGAAGCGACGCCATCGCCGTCGCAACGTGGACGACCCACATGCCGAAGCGATCGCAGCCGTCGCGCGCAGCGCCGCGGTGTCGCCGCGCTAGTACCAGGCGCCGGAGTCGCCGGGGCGCCCGACCTGCAACCGCCCGGCCCAGCGGTCAAGCCGCCAGGAGCCCAGGGCGATGTCGACGAGGAAGATCGCGTAGCCCGCGACGCCGTCGACCTGGGCGGCGACCACGAGCAGCCCGGCGAACCCCGCGGGCCAGGCGAACGCGCGCCACGGCGCACGCCGCAGCAGGCCGGGCGCGCTCGGCCCGGCGCCCGGTTCCTCGCCCTCGTCCTCGGGGTCCGGCTTCCAGTCGCGGGTGTCGATGAGCATCGCGCTCGACGGTAGCGCCGGCCGGGCCGTCTGTCAGGAGGCCGGCGTCGCCTTCGCGCCGGTGCCGATCGGGCACGACACGCCGGTACCCCCGAGGCCGCAGTAGCCGCCCGGGTTCTTGGCGAGGTACTGCTGGTGGTAGTCCTCGGCGTAGTAGAACTCCGGCGCCGCCAGGATCTCGGTCGTGATCTCGCGGTCGCGGCCGGCGTCCTTGAGCGCCTGCTGGTAGCGCTCGCGCGAGGCCTCGGCGGCCGCCTGCTGCTCGTCGGAGGTCGTGTAGATGCCCGAGCGGTACTGGGTGCCGACGTCGTTGCCCTGGCGCATGCCCTGCGTCGGGTCGTGGCCCTCCCAGAAGCGCGCGAGCAGGTCCTCGTAGCCGACCTCGGCCGGGCGGTAGACGACGAGCACGACCTCGTTGTGGCCGGTGCGCGCGCTGCAGACCTCGTTGTACGTCGGGTTGGGCGTCATGCCGCCGGCGTAGCCGACGGCGGTCGTGTAGACGCCCGGCGTCTCCCAGAACAGGCGCTCGGCGCCCCAGAAGCAGCCCAGCCCGAAGATCGCCTGCTCGGTGTCGGCCGGGAACGGCCCGCGCAGCGGCGCGTCGAGCACGAAGTGGCGCTCGGGGACGGCCATCGGCGTGTCGCGGCCCGGCAGGGCGTCGGCGGGGTCGGGCATCGCGGTCTTGTTCTTCGAGAGGAAGTTGAGCATCAGGGCTCCGTGGTTCGCTGGGTGCGACGTCCACGGTAGCGAGCACCCGTTACAGGAACCTCACGTCCCGGCGCGCACTACCCTGCGCGCATGGACGACGCCTCGGCGGCCGCGACGGACCGCAGGCCAGACGTCGGGATCCGAACGCTCATCGGCGGCGACGGCATCCGCGGCGTCGGCATGCTGCTGGTGTTCTTCACGCACCTGTTCCTGCTCGCCGACCCGGCCCCGAACAACAACATGCAGTCCTACGGCTGGGCGGCGCCCGTGCTCGGCCACATCGACCTCGGCCTGGCGGCGTTCTTCGTCCTGTCGGGCTACCTCATCTCGCGGCCGTTCGCGCGCGCGTACGTCGCCCGCACGCGCCGCCCGCCGCTGGGCGACTACGTCCGCAACCGCGTGCTGCGCGTCGTCCCGGCGTTCTACGTCTTCACGATCGCCGTCCTGCTGATCTTCGGCCTCGACGGGACGCTCAACAGCGGCTCGCAGAACTCCAGCGACTGGTGGCAGGTCCTCGGGCAGTTCCTCTTCGTGCAGGGCCAGACCGCGGGCCCCGCGGCGGTGCCGATCGGCCCCGCCTGGTCGATCGGCGCGGAGGTCGGCTTCTACGTCCTCATCCCGCTCGCGGCCGCGGTCTTCTACCCGATCGGCGAGCGCATCGAGAGCATGAACAGGCGCGCCGCGCTGGCGATCGCCGGGGTCGCGCTGCTGACGTTCGTGAGCATCTCCGCGCGCGCCGTGCACAAGTTCGAGTTCTCCTGGCTCACCGCCCCGCCGGCGATCATGTACGTCTTCATGCCGGGCGTCGCGGTCGCGATCGTCGAGCCGCTGATCGCGCCGCACCTGCGCGGCAGGGCGCGCCCGGCGGTCCCGATCGCCTGGGCGTCGTTCGCGGCCGCCGCGCTGGCCGCGGTCGTCTACGCCAAGACCGACTACGACCCGCACCAGACGCCGATCCACCACGCGCTCGGCCAGCGCGCGCTCGTCGCCGCGATGTGCACCGGCGCGCTGATCTTCGGCATGGTCGTGCTGCAGCTCGGCACCGACCGCGCGCCGCGCCTGTTCGCCAACCGGCTCATGCTCTGGATGGGCGCGCGCTCGTACTCGTTCTACCTCGCGCACATCGCGGTGCTGCTGTCGATCGAGCGCGCGATCGGCGCCGGCGAGAGCATCGCGACGCGCGTGGTGATCATGACGGCGGTCGGGCTGCCGGTCACGACCGCGATCGCGGCGCTGTCCTACCGCTACGTCGAGCGGCCGTTTCTGGAGCGCAAGCGCCGCCCGGTCACGCGCGGGACCGACGGCGGCGCGCCCGGCCCGCCCGTCGGCGCCGACCCCGTGCCCGCTGGGGCGAGCTGACTGCGCTGGCCCCGGGGCACGAAAGGTAGGCTGCGCGCCCATGGTCCGGATCACGCGACGGTTCGCGCTGACCGCCGCGGCGGTCCTCGCCGCCGTGGCGCTCGTCGGCTGCGGTGGCGGCACGTCGACGAAGGACAAGAACGCCTACGCCGAGAAGGTCAACGCCGCGCAGACGAAGTTCGCCTCGACCGTCACGACGGTCGACCAGCAGTCCGGATCGCAGCAGTCGCTCAGCCACCAGCGCGCGACGCTCGCGCGCTTCAAGAGCGCCATCGACGCCGTCGTCAAGGACCTGCGCGGGATCGATCCGCCGCCGGAGGTCGCCAAGGAGCACGCCCGGCTCGTCGCCGTCATGACGGACTTCGGCAGCCGGATCAGGCAGGCCGACAGCGCGCTGCGCGACCCGACGCCAGCCGGGATCACGCGGGCCAAGCAGCAGCTGACGTCGGTCACGCAGACGGTGAACGCGCGTGTCGCGGCGGCGATCGCGGCGATCAACGTCAAGCTCAAGGGCAAGTAGGCGGGCCGCCGTGTCGCCGACGTGGATCTGGATGCAGATCGGGGTCGTGATCTTCGTCGTGGCCGGAATGGTCATCGCGATCGTCAAGCTCCTGTGAGATGTTCACCTCGATCGTCGTCGGCACGGACGGGTCCGACACCGCCAGCGAGGCGGTCCGGCAGGCGATCGCGCTGGCCTGTGCGGTCGGCGCGCGGATCGAGCTCGTCAGCGCCTACGAGCCCGTGACCGACGCGCGCCTGCGCGAGACGATCGAGGTCCCGCAGGACCTGCACTGGATGCTCAACCCGCGCGAGGACGTCGAGGCGACGCTCGAGCAGGCCGCCGCCGAGATCCGCGCGGCCGGGGTCGAGGTCGAGGTCTACGCGCGCCAGGGCGATCCGGCCGACGCCATCCTCGACGTCGCCGAGGAGCGCGACAGCGACCTCATCGTCGTCGGCAACAAGGGGATGACGGGCGCCAAGCGCTTCCTGCTGGGCTCGGTGCCCAACAAGATCTCCCACCACGCGCCCTGCTCGGTGCTGATCATCCGGACGGTGTAGGCGCCGGCAGCGGTGCCGTCGCGGCCGTCGCGTCGACCATCCCGAAGCCGTAGAAGCGGTCGCGGCCGGGCGCCCCGAGGTCGCGCGCGGTCTGCTCGAGGTGCTCCTCGACGGCCTGCGGCTTGGGGTGCGGTCCGAGGATCCCGGACGCGATGACGAGCGCGGCGACGCCGCTGACGTGCGGGGCCGCCGTCGAGGTCCCGCGGAAGCGCGGGAGGATCTCGAAGTGGCGCGGCTCGCCGGCCGGGAAGCTCACGCCGGAGATGTCGCGGCCGCTCGGCAGCGCGGGCATGCAGTCCGGATCGTCGGCGATGTCCGCGTCCGCGCCGCCGCCGGGCGCGACGACGTCGACGCCGGGGCCGTGGTTGGAGTAGCTGCCCAGGCAGCCGTGCTCGGTGGTCCCGCCGACGTTGAGCGCGAGCGTGTCGTAGCGGCTGCTGGGGACGCGGGCGTCGAAGCTGTTGCCGGCCGCCGCGACGACGAGCACGCCCTTGCTGCGCGCGTCGGCGAGCGCCGAGCGCACGCTGCGCGACGCCGTGACGCTGCGCGGGACCGGCGGCGCCGGCGGCGCGTCGTAGAGCTCGAGCGAGAGGTTGATGATGTCGGCGCCGTGGGAGGCCGCGTAGCGGATCGCGCGCGCGATCGTGCCGGGGTAGCCGCGGCCCTCGAAGTCGAGCACGCGCAGCGGCATGATGCGCGCGCGGTAGGCCACGCCGACGGTGCCGTAGGCGTTGTTCGCGCTGGCCGCGATCGTGCTCGCGACGAACGTGCCGTGGCCGAACTCGTCGTTGGGATAGGGGTCGTCGTCGACGAAGTCATAGCCCTTGACGAAGCGCGCGCTGGCGAGGTCCGGTGAACGGCGGTAGGGGCCGCGGTCGGCGTACGCGACGCCGCTGTCGAGCACGGCCACGGTCACGCCTTCGCCGCCGTTGGCCCCGAGGCTGGCGACCTGCGACCAGGCCTGCGGCGCGTTGATCCCGAACGGGCCGTTGAGCTCCCACTGCACGTCCGCCCAGCCGCCGAGCTGGCCGCCGGCGGCCGTGACGCCGGTGTCGTTGGGGACGAATGCCGCGCGCGCGAGCAGGCGCGCGTCAGCGGTCGGCGCGATCGCCAGCGCGATCGCGGCGGCGGCGCCGACGACGGCGCTGAAGCTGAGCAGGGAGCGGAGGGGCAGCAAGCGGAGGGGACGGCGTCTGGCGGGGCGAGGGCGCGCGGGCGCCGTGCACGTCACAAACGATACGGACGGCGCAAGTTGCGCGGGCGTCAAGATCGTGCCGAATGTCCACGCTCGATCGGCCCGCCGCGCGGACGAACGGACGATTGCGGGCTGCGCCCGCGGGTCACTAGCCTCGCTGCGACACGTGGCGCTGCACAGCACCGATACCCCGGCCGCGGCGCTGCGCACCGGCCGCGAGGCGGACGCCGTCGCGCCATCGCACGCGGTCCGCTACGGCGACGCACTGCGCGCGGCGGACGGAGCGGCGGCCGAGCGGGTCATCGACGACGCGCTCGCCGCCGGCATGTCGCCCGAGGCGATCCACGTCCGCGTCATCGAGCCCGCGATGGTCGCGGTCGGCGAGCTGTGCGCGGCGGGCACGCTGACGATCGCCGACGAACATCTGGCGACGGCGATCAGCCAGCGGGTGCTCGTCAAGCTCTTCGACGGGCTCTGCGTCGCGCCCGCCCGGTCGCGCGAGCGCGTGCTGCTCGCCGCGGTCGAGGGCCAGCACCACGTCCTCGGCCTGCGGATGGTCGCCGACGTCCTGGAGGGCGCGGGCTTCGACGTCCTGTATCTCGGCGCCGACGTGCCCGTCGCCGCGCTGAGCCGCTTCGCGGCCGACCACCAGCCGGCGGTCGCCGGGCTCGGGGCCGGCTTCGGCGGCGTCGACGCGCTGCGGGAGTCGATCGCCGCCGTCCACGACGCGAGCCCCGCGACGCGCATCATGCTCGGGGGACGTGCGGTGCCGCCGTCGCTGGCCGGGGCGGGCTACCCGATCGTCGCTGGCAGCACCGACGCGCTGGCAACCGTCGAGCAGCTGCTGCGCCTGCCGAGCCAGAGCGCCTACGCGACGCTGTGCCCGCCGGCGCCGCGGCTGCGCGAGGTCTCCGCGCGCCGCGAGGTTGCGCTCGTCGCCGAGCCGGCGGTGGAGCGCATGGCGCTCGTCGCGCAGGACGCCAGCGACACCGCGCGCGAATACGTGCGCCGCGCGCGGCTCTTCAAGGACCTCGCCTTCCGCGATCCCGTGACGGACCTCGGCAACCGCCGCGCCTTCGACGACCGCCTGTACGCGGCCGCCCGCAGCGGCGTCGCCGACTGCGCGCTGCTCATGATCGACGTCGATCGCTTCAAGGCCGTCAACGACACGCACGGCCACGAGGAGGGCGACCGTCTCCTGCGGCTCGTCGGGTCGGCGATCATGCGCGCGATCCGCGGCAACGACTTCGCGGCGCGCGTGGGCGGCGACGAGTTCGCGGTGCTGCTCGGCCAGGCCGGCGCGGAGGACGCCCTGCGCGTCGCCGAGCGCATCGCCGACGCCGTCACGCAGGACACCGACCGCGCGCTGACCGTCAGCATCGGCATCGCCGCGCTCCGCGACGACCCGCGCGGCACGGTGCTCGCCGCCGACGTCGCGCTGTACGACGCCAAGGCGGCGGGCCGCAACCGGGTCGCCGCGGCGGGGGAGGTGTCGCCCGACGCGCTGCGATAGTGCGCTCGAGCGATGCCGGCCTTCTTTCCCCGCGACGAGTACTTCATGCGGCTGGCGCTGCGCGAGGCGCACGCGGCGCTCGATCACGACGACGTCCCGATCGGGGCGGTCGTGGTGCGCGAGGGCGAGGTCATCGGCCTCGGACACAACGAGCGCGAGCTGCGCCAGGACCCGACCGCGCACGCCGAGCTCATCGCGCTGCGCGAGGCCAGCCGCGCGCTGGGCTCCTGGCGCGTGCTCGACGCCGTGCTGTACGTGACGCTCGAGCCCTGCGCGATGTGCGCCGGGGCGATCGTGCTCGCGCGCGTGCCGCGCGTCGTCTACGGCACGACCGATCCGAAGGCGGGCGCCGCCGGGTCGGTGCTCGACGTCCTCGGCGAAGCGCGCCTGAACCACCGCCCCGCGGTCGCGGGCGGCCTGCTGGCCGACGAGTGCGCGCTGCTGCTGACGGACTTCTTCGGGTCGCGCCGCTGATCCCATCCGGCCGCAGGCACGCACCGACGACAGCTCGTTGCTCAGGACCGAGCTGGGCGCAGCATCTGGACCTGGCTGGGTGGTCCGGCCTGCGCTCCGCTGCTCGTCTGCCATGTGACGCGCAGCATCGCCGCTCGCGGGGTCGCCACATGCAGGATCAGCCGGCCGTGATCGTCGGTCGTGCCGCTCGCCCCGGGAAGCGCGACCCACTCGCCGCCGGCGACCTGCTGCTCGAGCTGCACGACCGTCGCCGTTCGGACGCTGCGCAGGTGGATCCATACCGTCGCGCTCGCCGCGCCGGCGGCGCGAGCTGACCGCGACCCGCTGCCGCGCGCCGGCGAGGATTGGGCCCACAACGTCGAGCGGAAGCTCTCGGCGGCGAGCTTGGGGGTCCCGTCCTGCTCCAGCAGGCCGCTCTGCCAGCTGCCGAACGCCCGCCTGCCGGGCGTCGCGATCGCGTCGTCGGTGAGCGTGTCGCGCAGCAAGAACTGCGCAAAGCTGCGCACGTGCGGGGTGCTCGCGGCGATGTACTCCGACCAGGCCAGAAAACGCGCCTGCTCGGCGGGACTGAACGGCTTGGACGTCACGCGATCGTTGGACTCGTAGCCGAACTCCGTCAGCCAAACGTCGCGCAGCGCCGGGCTCAGGCGGTGGCGGTCGACGAGGCGGGCGAGCAGGCGGGTGAGGCGCGGCAGCTCGGAGATCGTCGCCCAGTCGGGGTTCGCGCTCACGCTTCCCGGCGACTTCGTCAGCGAGTAGGGATGGTGCGCGAACCCGTCGCCCGGGATCATCTGGAAATCGGCGCACTCCGCGCGCCGCAGCGGGCGCAGCCGGGCGTCGACGCAGGCCAGTTCGCGGATGAAGCGCAGCGGCGCGACGCTCGAGGAGCCGGGCCCCGCGCCGGTCGAGGACGTTGCGCCGATGAGCACCGTGGCATCTGGGACGACGGCCTTGATCGCCGGGTACGCCGCGCTGACAAGCCGCCGGTAGATGTGCGGCGACTCGGGCTGCCAGCGCCCTGCGACGCGCGTCCACTGCGGCTTGAGGAAGCCGCCGAGGTTGGGCTCGTTCCAGATCGTGAACATGTCGACGCCGGGCAGCGGCGCGGGAGCGGGCGGCGGCGCCGTCGCGGCCGCCGGCCGAGGCGCGCGCCCGAGGATGCCGGCGAGGCCGTCGAGCAACGAGCTGTCGTGTGACGGCGGCGCGACCGGGAGCGCGCTCTGGTCGGACGGGCGATAGGACCCGGAGTAGCGGCGGGCCACGGCGCTCGCGAACGCGCCGAAGCGGCCGGCGTCGACGTCGACCCGGGCGCGGCCGGGTGCCGTGTCACCCGTCGCCCACAGCGGCGCCCAGAACGCGATGTCGATGTCGACCTTCATGCCCTGGGCCGCGGCGTCGCGCACCGCGCGGTCGAGGTTGTCCCAGGCATGCGCGGGATACGCGGCCGGGTCTGTCGCGTCGAAGTCCGGCGCTGTGGCCGAGTCCGCCTCTGGCGCGATGACAGACCATCCGGCGGTCAGGCGGACGCGGTCGACGCCCATCTGCGCGAGCTGCGCCATCGCATCTGCGACCTCGCTGTCCGAGCGGTGCAGAAGCTGGGTGTCGTCCTGAACGATCGTCTCCATGCTCGTGTCGGCAGCGGCGGGGGCGGCCGTACAGAGGAGCAGCAGAAGGCTTGCGGCGAGCACTGCTCGAAGCCCGGCGAGTAGCGGGTACATGGGTTGTCCGTTCGGTGACTGGGCTGCCTCGCGCATGACGAGGCCCCTGGTTTTGCGTCCCCGCCTCGCGACGGGTTTGCCGTTGTCGTGGATGCGTCCCTGCGCCGGGCGCCCGGCCGACGGGCATTCCCAGCCGCTTGTTCATCGGGTCGCTGCGGCGGCGGCCACACGGGGCAAACCACGGATCGCAGCGCGGTGAACACCGACCGCGCACCGGAGCTTTATCCTCGGAGGGCGCAGGCCAGCGCCTCGGAGGGGTGCGAGAGTGGTTGAATCGGGCGGTCTCGAAAACCGTTGTACGGGCAACCGTACCGAGGGTTCGAATCCCTCCCCCTCCGCTTCAGCGAGATAGCCCGCCAAACCCCCAGACGCCTCGCGCGAGATCGATGATCCAGTCCGCCTGACGGATCACCGGCATCCCGAGGATGAGGTCGAAGTCGGGATCGCCCGCTCGCTGGATGCCGCGGATCGGCAGGATGACCGCAAGCGACGCGCCAAAGCGCCGCCCGCCGACATCGCACGCCGCCAGCCGCGCCATCGGCGTCTCGGCGCGGTTGCCGGTCGCGTCGATGCCGGTCGACGGGGGCAGCGGCTCGAGCAGCTGCGGATGCTCGGCGGCGAACGCGGCGTCGAGGACGGTCACGCTCGC
>Ga0310811_10015286_pt1 | contig 10035 bp, 12 predicted proteins | sample YCmetagenome_FD_207642 | JGI IMG/M metagenome (GOLD analysis project Ga0310811, IMG submission 207642) | Soil microbial communities from experimental microcosm in Duke University, North Carolina, United States - YC | ecosystem: Engineered > Artificial ecosystem > Soil microcosm > Unclassified ...
TTTGTGCCCTGCATGCTAGACAGGCGACCATCAAGTCGAATCTATTGAAGTGTTAAGCTCAGCTCGTTCATTTTCAAGCCTCCTCACTTGTACTATGCACTAATCCTTCCTCCTAGCCCACGACATGGATTTAAACACTTGTGATAAAAAGGTTAATAACATCGCTCCTGCCCAACAACTATCAACTCAAATTGTCAAGCTTGTCTTTGGCTATACCTCTCAACTCCTTCACAGCAACGGCGACCCCCTCGCTCTCTTCTAATAAACCTTGCTTTTCTAGCTTTTCGATAAGAGCATCCACATTGTTGATGAGCTGCTCGAGGTGATATTTTGAAGCGATGGACATGTGCCTCTTTGTTCCTTCCACAAGAACGGGAAGTAATTCGATACAATGTGTATTGCCGATCGTGCGGTGGGCTAAATACCATGCCTTTCGCATCATGTCCCACCACTGCCGCTCTGTGATAGAAGTGAGTGATGCAGCGGACACCTGTTCAGATGTCATTCGGAGGAAGATGCCAACGAGGTAAAAGGCATGCGGTTCGTGTGATTCGCAGCACACTGCGATCATCCTAATGGCATGATCAATCTGGCAATATAAGTGGGGGCGCCAGGAGAAATTCCTCGCCAGGGCAAAGATCAGTTCGAGATAGCATAAGTCGCGGTCAGGATGGAAGGGGCGGTCAGGACCATTATCGGTGGGCGTTGCACCTGGTTGCGGACAAACCGCAGTAAGGATAGCAGGGGAGAAATTGGTCAAAACCATGTCCGTGTCCTCCACGACATCGATGGAGGCCAAGACTTCTCGGAAACTGTGAGCAGCGCGAAGGGCTGCATGGCGTAAACGGGGAGGCATGCCACTGCCCATGCAGATGATGAGCTTCTCAATGTATAGACGTCTTTTAACGGGGCTACATCTCACTCTCATACTACTCAATAGTACAATGATGTCACCTGCTGTCTCGTGATCATCGGAACAAACATCGCCGAGATAGTCCACTAGCCAGTCGAAGTCTTCTGGTGAGTGGGACTTGTCTTGCCACGAGATCTGATGTTGCCACAACCAGGCAGGGTCTGAAGGGCATACGGAGTGTGAGGATAGAGGGCGCAAGAATACGAGGAGCAAGGATGCGGGGCGCAAGGATATTACATTGAACCTGAAGGGCTGTACTCTTCGCAGTGCCGTCAATGAATCATGTTCATTGTGTGATGACCTCGCTCGTGAAAAAATCTTCCACCACACGCCCAGGTTCCACATCTTCGGACGTGGAAGTAGGTCATGGTCAAATACCCGACAGATGACGTCGAAGTACCATGCTCGGTGGAGAGTACTGTCAAAATCGCCTCCATCTGCTGCCCAGAGTACTTTGTGGAACTGCGTCCAAAGAGACTCAGCAAGTTGAGGCAGAGCAGAACTACACAATCTTTTTGTTAAGCATGGACGAAGAAGCATCAAATGAATCAACATCACCTTTTATCAACCCGAATGATATCCTTCTTGTCAAACTGGACCCCAATCATGACGCAAGCAAGAAGAGTACAATTAGCTATTATTTGAGGCGACGGAGAGGAAGAAGAGCATAGGAAATTTGATATCACTGTCACGGCGAGTTTTTCTACATCTTTACCCACTCGCCCTATGACAAAGTGGAAAGGAAGAGTGTGAGATAGCCACTCGAGGACAGGGTCAGGACAGGCCCCAAACTTCGGCGAAGACCACCTGAAAGGTGATCCATATTTGGTAACAAACAGCTTGGTTGTCGCAACAAGCATATTGTCGTTGGCTTTCGTCCTCTCCAACATCTGTCCAAACACGTCGTAGAGTGTTCTCCCCTGGCCAAATAACCCATAGGTAGGATGTCCCATGATAATATGGCCACAGAGTAGGTGACAAAGAGCCATTGTACATGTCGATGCCTTCTCCTCCAACGACGGTATGATTCTCTCCTGGACGTCCAAGCAGGTTGTATAAACAACATACAGCTGACGCAGCGTGTCTGAGACGTCAAGATCCAGAGGCCAGTCTACATGAGGGACAAGGCTAGCAGCAGCGTAAAATACTTCAGGATCCGTGGATGTCTCAAGCAGCCATTTGATGCTAGGTGCTTCGAGAGAGCTAGTGGGTGTGTCTGGTAACTTGAGCTTAGTGAGGTATTGATTCACGGCTACAACATCCAGGTTCTGGTCAGGGTGTGCTTCAGGGTCCACGACCCTTGTCGGAAGGCTCCACCAAAGAAAGGCAAAGAATAAGTAAAGAAAGTCCCATGCGAATGAGGCACCGGGTATGCCAGGCATTGTTGGTATCCTTGATAATACGGATCGGATGTGTAGAAATTGATAGAGCAGGTAATCTCTCCATTGCAGCACGCCTAGCAAGAAAACGTCAAAATTATGCATGCTTGAGAAAACAGAACTTACCGTGCACCTTCTGCTGAAGATACCGGAAGGCCCGGATAACAATTGGACGTAGGAGCTCTGCAATTTTGACTCAGATCGGGAATGGGCAAAACTTTGAAAAGACCTTACCGTCAATGTGCAACATGCGTAAAATCGTCGATGTTGGCGTCTGAAATGGACAGGTAGGAGATACCAAGGCCGCCATCACCGTCAGGGAATAAAACAAAAACCCAAAGACTGTGGTTGCAATGATGACCCAGGCGATCGTGTACTGTTGAGACCACATATTGGTGCCAAGGGCGATCCCGAACAGAAGAAGAGAGATCTGGAGTAAAATCGGAAACGACTGTACGACGGCGTCAAAATACCATGTGACGATACCGTCGAACCTCTCTTGTCTACGCTTCGCTCGTTCATCCTCTGAGCCGCGGCCGTATCTGTGAGATTTGTAGTACCCGAGCCACTGCTTGCCCAACACAGCCCCGAAAGCAGCGAGTAAACTGAAGGATAAGCTTGCGTAGGCGATGCACTGGATCCTTACAATGGCTGTGGACGGTGACCAGGTAGATGCTGACGCTGCTGGCGTAGACCCCGCTGCAGTGAAGTTGCCAAGTCCGATTTGAACGAGCTGCGTGAGAAGCGCATGCGTAGTGTCGTTGGGGTCTGGACTGAGATTCGACTCCATGGACACAATAAAAGCCGCGTTGACGGCCGAGAACAAACCAGACTGACAGAACGTCAACCAAACAAAAGGCAAAGACGAGCATGCAAAACTTACGAAGACCAACACAATGTCCATCTCATTGTAGTATCGGTCAAGGAACTCGTCGTCGTGTTCCTCGGCGACTCTTTTGTATGCCGCCCAGAAACGAGAGCGCGGGTCCTTGCCGGTCTTCGAGGCGATTGTTGAGTCCTTGAGAACCTCCAACACTTCTTTCATGATTTTCACTCTGCAGGAATAGTATCGTCAGTTGTGATCGTTTGGCTCACTTGGCTACTCACATTTCACTTGGATTTGGCTGATCCTCCTGCCCTACGACCTGTTGCGCTTCACTGAGACAATATGAGCATGTTCAAGATTGCGACTGAGTGGAACTCACGCAGCGGAGACGCCTTTTGGTAAATCATTCGAAATACTTTCCTGTATGCGAGATTCTGGTGGCTGGTGATGCTTAGAGTCCGAGCTGCAGTTCGTGTAAAGGAGGGCGCAAAATCATCCGGGTAGAAATGCTCACATTCCCGGTGAAGCCATCATCGAGGCTGCACAACTTTCCCTCTCGCTGTTTCGTTGTCAAATTGGGAACTAAAATTCCAAGAAAGTCGCGACTCACTCATCAGCGGGTCGTACTGTATCCTGTTCCTGAGGAGGCTGCTCGTGAAGGTGGGCGCTTTGTGCAGAGGCACTGTCTGTGCTACCATCTTTTGATAGCCTTCGGCTACGACGTTTTGAAGCGATTGATGCTCTCGACATGAGTATGGTGAAGGGTTTCAGGGATGAAGCAAAGGATTGGGGAGAGTCTGAGGTGAGAGGACAGAAATGAGTGGTAGTACCCAGTCTGGCGGCTATAGAACATCATGGGTCCTCCTCGGCTCGGCCCAAGGCCTGAAACCGGGCTTTGCAAATTACTACATGTGTTGAAACTGAAGGTATTCGTGAGGCTCCCTGGGCTGTAGCAGACATGAATAGCCGCACTTATGTCCCGATATAGTCTGCGTGGCCTGGCACTCATGATAATCGCTGGAGCTCAACGTGTCGCAGGCCCACTGGCGGCTGCGGGGCACAAATACATAGTACATGTCGATAAAATCCTGCGGGTGACTACTAGTTGAGCTATATGGCCACTGGCGATGCACCACTACAATCAGTCGGAAACGTCCAAGATTCTACAAGGGCATCGTCGGTGTAAATGGTGAAATGAATAACGGATGCGCTGGCATCGGGGGGCATTAGTGCTTGTATGTATGGCGGTACAATAAGCCTTTGTGATGGTGTGCATAGGGATGGAGGCAGCCGCGGCAATATGACTCTATTGGTTGAAGAACATGGTGATAGGCCGGAGTAACAGGAGCAGAGACGGACCTACAATAGGGAGTAGTCTAGATGGGGTGTTGTGCATGAGGCTCCCAGTGAAAATCGGACATGGCTATTTCCACGCAGGTTATGGGCGTACCTGCAGTCCTCAGGCTGCCGCGCCTGCCACGGTCGTGACGCGCATGTGACGCGGTGTGACGCGACACTGACGAGGCCACTAGCTAGACACACTAATGCATGCAGCAAGCGTTCCTATGGAAGTTAACGTTCTACCGTATTCGACTCCCACATCAACTTGTACGGGTTCAACCATTCCTTTGTCAGTTTTATTCACCATAGGGACACATACTACTAGCTGCATCAGCTGCCGACTATTTTCTTCGCACTCACGAACCTTGATGCGGCCACTCATGATGCGCCAGTATTCTACATCGAGAACCCATACTAGCTACTCCAGCCAATGACTAGTTTCTTTTCCTCCCTCTCTGGACCCTTTCGACGCACGTTGACATTTAACTGGCGCACATTCTTCAGCTAGCAGCGAAGGGTGACATTTCACGGCAGGATAGCTTATCATAAGATCACCCAAGCCATCTTCAACAGCTCGCTGTTGTTTTATTCCTCGTTCTGAGCTTGGATGCGTTTTTTGTTACACTGACATTTAAAAGTGCTGACGCTCAGGGTGGCGTTCAACACAGCATGTGTAGTGTGACGCGGCATGGATGAGGCCTGAGGCCTGAGATATCGATGCTGGTGAATAAACTTCTGAAGGGCCCAGACGGCACTTGGCGATTTTGATTGGTGGACACGGATCTTACTGACTAATTGCTTATCTGGGTCTACAAGTGACCTATGGCCTTTGTGGCGGTGCATGCTCTGCAATACTTGCTTTACGTGGTCAGAGGTGGGTGGTCAACAAGAGTTCGAACGACGTTTGAACGTTCGCTCGACAGTAACCCAACGTTCAAGGCATCGTTTCACGTTCATGAACTGGGGTTAGTGAGTGACTGTCTCGCGAATCCTAGTCCGGGATGAGCTGTTATCTCCGTGCGTCAATCGTAAATGCACGTTCGTCGACGAGCGCTAATGGTGCCCTGCATAACTAAAGCACGAATTTCAAACAAGACACCCCATTGGCTCATCTCTCTCGAGAAACATGGTTCTTTCCATTTCATCTTGTAGACAATCCCACATTCGTCCTACATGGTAGCAGATAGTGGCACCCACTTCAGCACGCGTGCCATTAAAAGGGAGAATAAGAAGATGAATCAAATCTTTAGGGACGATCATCAATGGCCACGGTCTCTCGTGCTTTCCTGTTGATCGGTAGCGCCTTTGTAGTCTATATTGAACGAAGGTCAGTGATTGGCACGTATTCTATACATCAAGCTGCAGCTGACGATGTGCCAGATATGTCAGCGAAGCGATAACACAGTGGACCGGATCTTCAGCCATCGCCGCCTTCATCTTACTGGGTTGCTCGTTGACAGTATTTGTTCTTGCCCTTGGTAGCGCCCTTCGCCCACAGCTCAAATTCATATGGCATTGTTTTATCCGGCCTCTTCACGCAAGCGATCAACGAACAAGATTGGACAATGTCCGTAAAATTGTGTTAATACATGCCTTGGCATAGATCACCCATCACATCCCCAGTTTTACAAAGGCCAGGCCGATGTTTATGATGCAACCCGAAGTGGTCTTCTACGAGGCCGGAACACCATGCTCAACCTTTCAGCCAGCCATATCCGGACTATGCGCGCCAAAGCCCCCAAGCAGAAATTGATTTGGATTGATATAGGCGGAGGAACAGGTACGTGCCTACTTGCTGGCCTCATTGTTTTCTCCTGAACGCAAATCAGGTCACAATATCGAACTCATGGATAGGCACTTTCCGGTGTCCTCATTCGATGCCATTTATCTCATCGATCTTTGTGAACCCCTCCTCCAGGTTGCCAGGGAGCGATTTGCCAAGCGGGGATGGACAAACATTACAGTCCTGTGTCAAGATGCAACCGAGTTTGCACTTCCAGAATGGGCGCGGAGTGACCCGAAAGGGAGCGTAAACTTCGTAACGCTCAGTTATTCCCTCTCAATGGTAAGTTTGAGATCATCGGTTTCTGGAAGAATGAACTAACAATCTAAATTTAGATACCCAACTTCTATGCTCTTTTAGATCGTATCGACTACGTTCTTTCCCCAGAGAACGGTCTTTTATCTGTCGTCGATTTTTACACTTCTGGAAAGCAGCCGTCATTGCACGAGAAGGCCATCGGAGGCACGAGCAAGGAATGCGGTTGGCTCAGTAGGTGGTTCTGGCAGATCTGGTTTGACTTCGACCATGTTTCATTGTCACCGCATCGTCGAGACTATCTGGAATACAAGTTTGGCACGGTACGCTTGTCAAATAGATCTAGTACCAACTTCATTAATTATATATGCAGGTCAAGACTTACAACGGCAGAAATCGCTTCGTTGTCCCATTCATTGTCCGCATGTCAGTATTATCGCACTCTTATCTGCGATTGTCCTTACTGATGTTTTATAGTCCCTACTACATATGGCTCGGTCGCTCACGTTCGTGTGATGTATCTCGTTTTTGCCATGCCTTCGAAGTCGAAGGGGGCAACATGCTTGGCAATTGTTCGCCGGCATCTTTTACGACTATCAAGGATTCAGAAACTATTCCACCGATTGAGATTGGAGAACCTGCTCTGAAGACGCAGGCTTCTCACGCAGATGCACTTATCACTGTGAAACCACCTTTGAGTTCCTTTCACTATCATTTGGGAAAGGTGAGTCAACGCATTATGACATTCACGATAAGACTGACTATGGACTAGCCTTGGAGGCTTCCATATTATGAACAGGCTATACATCAAGCATTCAGAACATTCATATATTCTTTCACATGGGTCTGTTCTTTTCTCTTCATATTACCCGTCCCCGGACACTGAACAGTATTTTAGGAGGATCCTGAGGTAGATATGAAGTATCTCGATCTTGGTCCCGAAGACTCGATGCTGGTAATCACATCAGCAGGTGACAATGCTTTGCATTACGCCATAGCAGCGCAGCCTAAGAGAGTACGTGGATCGATGAAACATCGACATCTGTTTGCTAATGTCTATCTTGAAGATTCATTGCGTGGATATGAACCCTTGGTATGACCAACTACCTTCTATCATGCAGCTCGACTGACTTTTTACCACAGTCAAGGTCATTTGCTAGAGTTGAAGCTTGCAGCCGTGCAAGCCCTTGAGTATGAAGACTTCTTTTCCATGTTCGGTGATGGGCACCATCCCAAATTCCGTGCGCTCCTCGACTCCAAGATCGCTCCCTTTCTCTCTTCTATCGCCTATCAATTTTGGCACATCAACGACAATGCTTTCTCCAAAGCCTTCTACTTGAAAGGATACAGCGGCTGGGCATTGCGCCTCGCCAGAGTCATCTTTTCGATCGCTAGAGTAGCGAAAGATGTGGAAGCTTTGTGCAGTGCGGGCAGTATAGCTCAACAGGAGCAGATCTGGCGCGAGAAGCTGAAACCTGTCCTCTTGAACCCCGTCGTCATTGCCTTACTCAAGAGCCCGATATTTTGCTGGAACGCACTGGGAGTGCCCCTCAACCAGCGCCGCATGGTCCTGGACGAAGGGTCTATGTATGAGTTTGTAAGAGATACGCTGAACCCTTTACCATCAACGTATTCCTTCAAGGATGGCGCGTATTTCTACCCATTGGTAAGTTGAGTATTTTCAAGTTTTCCTTGCGCTTACAGGACACTATCAGACGCTTCTTGGGCACTACACACCATCCTCCTGCCCAGAATATCTGACGCGCGCCGGATTTCAGGCTCTTAAAGCTAATACCGGCGAAGCTACCGATGCGTTCAGACTGCACACGGATTCGATATATAAGTAAGCACTGTCAGTACCATGAAGCGCAACTTGTCTGATGAAAATCCCCAGCGTCCTACGAGGATTGACTTCTTGGTCTCTAACTCGAGCCGTTATTATGGATCACCTCGACTGGTTTTCACCAGATTCCAAGGAAGTCGATGATGAGGTTGACCAGTTTTATCGCGTGCTCTCACCTGGTGGCTTCGTTCTCTGGCGTTCTGCAGCTAGGAAACCTTGGTATTGCGATGTGTACGTTTTTTCAGAATCTACTGGGCCCTGTGAATGCTGACGTAGTGTTGCGTCAGATTTGAGCGCAAAGGTTTTACCGTCACTGCTTTGGGAGTCAGGAAGGGGCCGGAGCTTCCCCTAGACCGTGTTAACATGTATGTTTTTGATTTCGGATTTCGCTGCGAAGGATTGCTGATCACGCGTGCATATTTATGCAGGTATGCGTCATTCTGGCGGGCGGTGAAGACGGCCTAGTTCTGTATAAATACATCCTTGAAACTTTCCCTCATGATACCAGTACGATATACCCCAATGTTCTGTTTCTGCTTTATTGATAACCTACATGATCTTGGAACGAGGGAACGTCAACTTGCAATTCTCCAGCCCAATTGTCAATTTCTATTGATCCAACTTTGAAAATCGTCAGCCGTGCGCCGAAAATTCCTGCCTTCCATCAGACCGCTAGCGTTGCTCGAATCCTCCTGGGTTTGGAGCACATTTGGAGTATCCTTGCATGTATGTTTGTCTGGCGAGGATTTTTACTCAAGTAGTATTGTCGATTGCGGCGAGCCACTCTAACCCACCCCGTTTTGCCAAGCTCTTTTTGAGAGTGCGTGGTATCATTTAATCAGCAGTCACTACGCCGCAGATGAAAGAGGCACACACCGTGATATTGTCTTACAGGTCTTCAATCCCACGCTGGGGGCTCCCTTTGTCAGCCCTCGATTGAGGATCATCACAGTAAGGCTTTCCGGCCCTCTCATTGGCTGTCTTTCCGTCAACTCAGCTGGATGCTTGGTCCGTGATGACATGGTATAATGCTATGCATATGCCTCACACTGCGCCTGTCTGTGTCATTCTAGTACGTATCAATATCATAGGCGACACATTCCTCCGCTACTCCGATTGGAGGATGCATTGATGAGTGCCTTCCGAAATAATAAAACTCCCGAACGCGTACGTGCAGCATAACGTAAGTTCGTAATGACAAGACCCTCTTAACTGCGGACAGGGCAAGTTCTGGTGCTCGCCAACGCCAACGTTGAAACAGACGAGCTTTAAACATAGAGACACCTCCTTCATTTTGTTGCCCGGAAATAAAGTGTTTTTATGTCTGCTGATCGTGTGTGCTGTCTTCCTTAGAGAATGATCAATTTGCTCGTGTTCCCTCGATTACGTCCATCTTATGCAAGGGCCTCAGAAGATCACGCTCTGACGCAGGGGTTGGAGGCTCGAGGCAGCATCAGAGGGCCTAGCGCGCAACGCGGGAGGGGGCATTTTGGAGGTGTGGTAGGCGGTGGGAAACTGCAGGTCAGGCGTGGTTGTGCTCAGCGCTCAGCGCTCAACCCTATGCCATATACGAACCTCACCGAGCGGTGCTCGGCTGTAAGTGAGGTAACGATGGCACCGGTATTTACATTGTCTTCGGGAGCTTTGGGAGCCGAAGTACTTCGGAAGGGTAACACGGATCCTACAACTCCTCCG
>Ga0310811_10015287_pt1 | contig 10035 bp, 8 predicted proteins | sample YCmetagenome_FD_207642 | JGI IMG/M metagenome (GOLD analysis project Ga0310811, IMG submission 207642) | Soil microbial communities from experimental microcosm in Duke University, North Carolina, United States - YC | ecosystem: Engineered > Artificial ecosystem > Soil microcosm > Unclassified ...
CATTGGGTCTCGCGCGAGACCCTGAGGGGCTCAAGACTTCGGAGCGCGGCAGGAGAACTCGCGCGAGGACGTAGTTCCGGTTCATGGACGATCACGGCAGATGACGGCGATGTCCATCACCCAAAAAGGGTAGAAAGCCTTCCCGTTGCCCCCCGGCGTGATCGAGTGTTGCGTGGCTAACACGGTTTAGGTAGTATCCCTGTAGAACACTCCATCGGCAGCCGAGCAAGCACGACACCAGATGCTCGCCTGATCCTCCCCGCGCTACTGGCGACGCCCCTCATTTCGGCAACGCCATCCTAACAAAGCCGCGACCCCCGTCAGATCCGTTAAGTACGAACCCTCTCACGACATTACCTCGCGTGGATGTCGAGCGCTTCCGCGCGGAGCTGAGCGAAGCTGGTGTGGAGGAGATGCTTGGGCCATTGCTCGCCACGTTCGTTGAAGATGCCCCGGTGCGTTTCGCGGCCCTCGAACGCGGAGTGGCGAGTGGGGATGCCAGGGCGATCGAGACCGCCGCGCACGCGTTCAAGTCGGGTGCCGGGACAATTCACGCTACAGCTCTCGCCACCAAACTTGCTGCCGCTGAAATTGCCGCTCGCAGCGGTCACCTTGAAACAATGACGGGCCTGCTCGTGGAGATTCGCAGCGAGCACCTTGCGGTCCTGCTCGAGCTCGAAGCCACGCCCGCGACGAAATGACAATCGCAACGGCGGCGGCAGTCGCGAAACTTCAACGGGCTCCTGATGCATCCCGCCCGCATTGGCTCGTCGACGTGGCGCGGCGAGCAACGCTCGCAAACAGCGATCACCTGACACTCGCCGCGAGCACTCCGACCGAGGAGGCCTGGGCGAAGGCGACCCAATTCTGCAAAGTCACCGACGACCAATTGGCTCAGCATGTAGCGACTCATTTCAGAGTTGCGGTCGCACAGCTGTCGACCGCCGACAGCCACGCTTTGAAGCTCGTTCCCGAGGGGGTGGCGCGCCGGCACAAAGTGCTGCCGCTGAGGCAGAGCGACCGCCAGCTCGTTGTCGCCACAGCCAACCCCGGCGACTACGAAGCCGAGCAGGCGATCGGATTCGTATCGAGTCGCACGCCGGTCTTCGAGGTGGCAGCTCCAAAAGCACTGAACGCGGCCGTGGACAGCAGATATTCGCCCGACCGCGCGTTCGAGTCGCTCATCGACACGCTCGCCGCGGGCGCGATCGAAGACGTCCGCGTGCTTGAAGAAAAAACCCCGGAAGCACTCAACGCCGCCGAATTCGACTCGGCCCCAGTCGTCAAGCTGACCAATCTCATTCTGCAGAGCGCGATCGGCGAGCGTGCGAGCGATGTCCATATGGAGCCAGGCACGGGCGGATCCGTGGTGCGATTCCGCGTCGATGGCGTGTTACGGACTCACATGCAGCTGCCGAATCAGGCGATGGTGCGCGTCGTATCGCGAATGAAGATCCTCTCGAAGCTCGACATTGCTGACCGACACCGCCCTCAGGATGGGCGGACTCGAATCGAAGTAAAGGGCAAGTACTACGATCTGCGAGTCTCCACCGTCCCAACGAGGGATGCGGAAAAGCTGGTCATCCGTATTCTCGACCCGAGCGGCGCACCGCTCCTCGCCGAGCTCGACATGCTGGAGCTCGAGCTACGTCGTTTCCGGCAGATGCTGAGTTTCCGCGAAGGGATAGTCATCGTGACGGGCCCAACCGGATCTGGAAAAACGACAACGCTCTACGCGGCAGTCCGCGAGCTTGCGACCGGTGAAATCAATATCATGACGGTGGAAGATCCGGTCGAATACGAGCTGACCGGCATCACGCAGATACAGGTCGAGCCCAAGCGAGGAGTCACCTTCCCTTCCGCGCTGCGCGCGATTCTACGCCAGGATCCCGACGTGGTTTTCGTCGGCGAGATTCGCGACCTGGAGACCGCGCAGGTTGCGGTACAGGCTGCAATGACGGGACACTTGGTCCTCGCAACACTGCACACGAACGACGCGCTCGGCGTCATCCCGCGACTGGTGGATTTGGGATTGGACCGGGCGAGCGTCGCCGGCTCCCTTCGCGGCATCGTCGCACAGCGTCTGATACGTCGGATCTGCCCGAAGTGCGTCGATACAATCCATGGCCAGCTGACAGAGGCCGAACGACGCCTGGCGGGTGTCTACGGAGCTCAGCCGACGGTTCGAGCTGCCGGATGCGAGCATTGCGGAATGACCGGGTATCGCGGCAGAACGCCAGTGAACGAAGTCTTCGTTCCGAATCCGCAGATTCTCGAATCGATTGTCAAAGGAGCCACTGTTCAGGAGCTCCAGCGCGCTGCCCTGGCCGCCGGCATGCGTCCAATGCGAGAGGTGGCGCTCGAGAAGGTTCGTGGAGGGACGTCGACTCTCCAGGAAGTCGAGCGAGTGCTGGGCGAAGGAATCTCGGAAGCCTCGGCGCCGAACGATCAGCCAAGTATCCTGCTCGTCGACGACGACCCGACGATTCGCACGCTCGCACGCGTGTTACTCGAGAAGAACGGATACCATGTAACGGAAGTGGGCGATGGTCCAGCAGCAATCGAGCATTTCGCAGACGGGAAGGAGTGCGCGCTCGTCGTGCTCGATCTTGCGTTGCCGACTTTGAGTGGCCTCGAGGTGCTTTCCAGGATTCGGAGCACTGCATCCACAGCCGGTGTTCCGGTTGTCGTGCTGACGGGCTCAGAGGGCGACGAAGCCGAAATCGAAGCAATGGACGCCGGCGCCGACGACTACATTCGCAAACCGCTGGAGCCAGCACGATTCGTCGCGCGAGTCAAAGCTGCGTTGAGGCGCGCCGGAAGTTGAAAGAGCACCCAACGCCAACGAGAGCTCGGGGAGAGTTGAAGGCGGATCGCCTCGCCACTGAGGACGCATGCCGGATACAATGAACTACTGGCTGGTGACTCTCTCCCTGCTGACCGCAGTATGCGCTTCGTATACCGCGCTGGATGTGGCGGGGCGTGCGACAGCGACCATCGGCCGGATGCGCAAAGTCTGGCTCGTCGGAGGGGCCGCCAGCATGGGGCTCGGCATTTGGTCGATGCACTATATAGGAATGCTGGCCTTCGGCCTTCCCGTGGCAGTGTACTACCATTTCCCGACTGTGCTGTTGTCCATGCTCGCCGCAATATTCGCATCAGGTGTGGCTCTCGTCGTGGCCAGCCGGCCCAAATGGAGCTGGCCGGGTACGGTCGCAGCGAGTGTCGTGATGGGAAGTGGCATCGCTTCCATGCACTACATCGGCATGGCAGCAATGCGCCTGGCTGCGATGATGGTTTGGAATTACGCCGTCGTCGCGCTGTCAGTAGTAATCGCGATGGTCGTGTCTCTGGTGGCGATCTGGCTGGCTTTTCGATTCCGTGGGGAGACGCGGGAAGTCGCGCCCCTCAAGATCGCCAGCGCGGGCGTGATGGGAGTTGCCGTCGTCGCGATGCATTTCACCGGAATGGCGGCCGCAACCTTTGTACCCTCCAGCGCCGCCGTCGACCTGTCGAACTCCGTTAAAATATCCTCGCTCGGCATCTCTGGAATATTCCTCATCACGTTGAGCGTGCTCGTATTTTCATCGGTGACGTCCGTGCTCGCCCGGCGCATGTCGGCGCAATCAATCAGGCTTCGCGCGAGCGACGAGCGGTATCGGCGATTCTTCGAGCGCAGTCTATCCGGCATCTACGAATCCTCCCCCGATGGCCGGCTGCTGAATTGCAACACGGCGTTCGCGAGGATTCTCGGTTTCGCGTCCCGGGAGGAATGCATGGCGACCCCGCTCGCGGACTCCTACCAGGCGGCCGAGGAGCGGCGCGTTTTCGTGTCACGCCTGATAGACGAGGAGAGGCTGTCGAATTTCGAGAGCAAGATGAACACACGGGACGGCAGAACCGTGTGGATCCTGGAGACGGCAACCCTCTTGGCGGATGGGGACGGTGGAGAAAGCGTCATCGAAGGCACTATTGTCGACATCACCTTGCGAAAGGAAGCGGAAGAGGCGTTGAAGATGGCGAAGCAGTCCGCCGAAGAGGCCAACCGGGCGAAGAGCGAGTTTCTTGCGAACATGAGTCACGAGATCCGTACTCCCATGAACGGCATCGTTGGCATGACCGAGCTCGCGCTGGCTACGGATCTGACGGCGGATCAACGAGAGTACCTCGAGACCGTTCGCTCCTCAGCCGATTCGCTGCTGGATATCATCAACGACATCCTTGACTTCTCCAAGATCGAGGCGCGCAAGCTCGACATCGACGCGGTTGATTTCGATTTACGAAGCACGCTCGATGACACGCTTCGGTCCCTGGCGCCACGCGCACATGCGAAGGGGCTCGAGCTGGCGTGCCAGGTTGCGGATGATGTCGTGCCCGCGCTGCGCGGCGATCCTTCGCGGCTGCGGCAGATTCTGGTCAATCTGATTGGCAACGCGGTGAAGTTCACGGAAGCGGGCGAAGTCGTGGTGCACGCAGCCAGTCGCTATGTTGACGCGGAACACGTCTTCGTGACATTCACCGTCACCGACACCGGCATTGGTATTCCGCACGAGAAGCACGCGACGATCTTCGATCCGTTCACGCAGGCCGACGCATCGACGACCCGCAAGTTCGGTGGAACCGGGCTCGGACTCACAATCTCCGCCCGGCTCGCCGCCTTGATGGGCGGCGGCATCAGCGTCGAGAGCGAGATCGGCCGCGGAACGCAATTCCGACTCGACCTCCCGTTCGAGATCGGGACCGAAGCCGCCCTTCCAGGGGGGCGTCGCGAGCTCAAAGATCTGCGTGGGCTCGACGTGCTGGTGGTTGACGACAACGCGACGAATCGGCGGATCCTGGAGGGCATCCTTTCGGGCTGGGGAATGCTACCAACGGTGGTCGATGGCGGTCTCGCGGCGATCGAAGCACTCGACAGGGCGCTCGCGACGGGTAAACCATTTCCGCTTGCGCTCATCGACTTTCAGATGCCGGACATTGATGGGTTCGGATTGGCCGTGCGCATCAAGGCGCGGCCGGAGCTCGCGACTACGATGATCATGATGTTGTCATCGGTCGGACATCGGGGCGATACCGCCCGCTTCCGTGAGATGGGTGTGGCCTCATATCTCACGAAGCCTGTTCGTCAATCGATCCTGCTGGACGCAATCCTCGGTGTGCTGAGGGGGCCGAATACCGCCGACGATCACGGAGTGCAGTTAACCCTCGATGTCGTCGGCGAAGCTCAGCGATCACTGCGCGTGTTGCTAGCGGAGGACAACGCCGTCAACAGAGAGCTTGTGAAGGCGCTGCTGGGAAAGCGTGGTCATACCGTTGTCACCGTCGGGAATGGACGCGACGCTATTGCCGCGCTGGCAGATGGCTCAATCGATCTCGTACTCATGGATGTGCAGATGCCTGAGATGGATGGATTGGAGGCGACGGCCGTCATTCGTACGCTCGAGAAAGTGACCGGCGCCCATGTACCTATCATCGCGTTGACTGCGCATGCGATGAAAGGCGACCGTGAAGCCTGCCTCGCCGCCGGGATGGATGGCTACCTCTCGAAGCCCGTCAACGCCAAGGATCTCTTTGCGCTCATTGATGCCCTTACCGGAACAAAAACGGTCACAGAGATCACGGAAGCTCCGGCCATCCCTCCGACGCGAGCAGCGTAGGACGGCCACCGAGACGATCGGCGGCGATTGTATCGACCTGGAAGTCGACTTCAAGGTTTGGTACCGCATCCTGCGACCGGCGCTGGGATTGCTTCATCTGGAGCCCGCGGACTATCGGAGCCTCGTCAGCGTTCAGGTTGTACGCGCCCCAATAGTGAGTGAAGCGCAATTTCGCGTAGAGCTGAGTCGCAGTGAGCCCAGAGTGATATCCCACGTATAATCCCGGGACGTAACCGGCGCCGCTCACCGCGCTGTGCCAACGGTTGCAGTAGTCGATCACCTGCTGGCGCGGAGTTCCTGTCGCCACGCCCTCGAGGTCGCACCAGATCGTCACGCCCCACGGTACGCCGATCCTCTCCGCCTCCGACGCGGCGACCCCGCCATTGGTAGCTCCTTTCTTCGCCGTCGGGGTCCATGCCGATTCGGATTCCACATACTGCACGAGCATGAGGCCGAGCCCCGAATCGAGAATGGCCGAGGCTTCGCTCGTGCTCAAGGCTGATGCGTGCGGCTTGTCTCTTCTCACATAGCGAACGCAAAATCGATAGCCGCTTGAGTGAAGACCCGAAACGCCTGCCCGCGATATACTTTCCGTGGTATCGATGCCGCGGACGCCATCTGGCGCGGAGAAAATGTGACCCGGGAGTGTCATGATTGTTCGTGCTGCGACTAGTGTGCCGCAAACCAAAAAGAAAAACGACCGAAGACTACCTGCCGGGGGCAGTGAGCGGAGCCGCAACGAGCTGCGGGCTTGGCCGAACGCCGATCTGTTTCAGGAGCGGCCCGCAGCACCTCGCCGCTCCGCACACAGCTCCTGGCAGGTAGTCTTCAGTTCCAATTCAGTTTCATCGACGCCCCACAATTCCGGAGAATGGAAAGCATGACAAAGCGTCCGTTTGCGGTTCGAAGCGTTGTTGTCAGCGCACTGCTAATGCTCAGCGCCTCGACAACACGAGCGCAGGGGTACCCGTTCAGTCAACGCGGCAGCGTGACGCAGATGGTCGCGTTCACCGAGATATCCGTCGTGTATGGACGTCCCGTGGCGCGCGGTCGCGCGCTGTTTGGCGCGCTCGTCCCCTGGGACAGCATCTGGCACCCCGGCGCGGATTCGGCGACGCGCATCACGTTCAGCAAGAACGTCCTGATCGAAGGCAAGCCGCTCGGCGCCGGCGAATACACCCTCTGGCTCATACCGCGTGAGACGGCACCATGGACGGTCATTTTCAGCAAAGCCGCGCATGTGTTTCACAAACCGTATCCCGGCGCGCGATTCGATGTCCTTCGGGTGGATGTCACTCCGGAGCAGGCATCGCAAATGGAATCATTCGCGATTTACTTCCCGATGGTGCTTCGCGACGAGGCGATCATGCGCCTGCACTGGGGCACGACCGCCGTTCCGCTACGCATAAAGGCTCCGTTCGCGCCGAGCCCCTAAGCCTTTTTCACCGCCGCTCGTAACCGCGCGAGATGGTGATAGCTGTGCCGAACCGCGTGATCCTCGAGCATGAACTGACACGTGACCGGGGCATCAAAATAGAGCGACACCAGCGTTGCACGATCGAGCTCCTCATCGCTTAGCGCCCGGATTGCAGCGGCGGCCGCGGCGCTGTTGCGGCGAAGCAGATCCAAGGCTGCCTCCTTGGTAACCGCATCGTTCTCCTTCGCGTGGCCGGCATTCATTTTGTCGATGACATCTGCCGTGACACCCGTCACCGGTTTGCCCCCGGCAATGGTCTGCGCCAACTGGATCTCGATCGGGTAGACGCTCGCGACGTGATGCACGGTCACGCCGATCTTCCGGCCGTCTCTTGGGGAGACGCGAGTCTTCCACTGGGCGTCGGTGAGTGATTCCGCGAAACTGGCGAGTGCGCGGGCGCCGTCCTCGAGACGTTTGGCAAGGGCATTAGCACGATTGCTCATTGTCGATCTCTGTTTGATTGGTGGGCAATATTTTGCTCGAAAGTCAGTTCGAGCGGAAGTCCAAGCCCTCGCCACCGGGCGCTGTATGATCGCGCGCCTCACTTCCTGCCCGCCAGTCCGAAACGGATGGGCGTCTACGTCATTTGGCGACTTCTACGTCATTTGACGCATAGAGCCTTTCGGAAGGCAAAGCGATCGTGGAGCCTGGAAATAATGCTCTTTCAATCGCCCTTCTGGAGGCCCGATGCAACTCAATCCACGGACACGACCGAATCTGCGGAGCTCGATCTGCGCGCTCGCGGTGATGATGTGCCTTCTCACGTCGCCGAATTCCGCGGGAGCGCAGTCCGCGAGCGATGTTCGCTCGAGGATGACGGTCCCGGATAGCGCGCACATCCAGATCGTTACACTCACGGACGGCTCGACGATATTCGGCCGCATTGTCGCCGTGAGCGCCGACACGGTCTCCTTTCAGACGGGGGCCGGCACGATGCAGCTCTCGGTCAAGGCGATACGCGACGTCAGGCAGATAGATGCCGAGGATCTGCGGGAGGGGGAGTACTGGTTTCCCAATCCCAATTCCACGCGACTCTTCTTCGCGCCAACCGGCCAGCAGCTCAAGCAGGGAGAAGGTTATTTCTCGGATTACGAGCTGTTCTTTCCCGGCGTGGCCATTGGCGTCACCGACAACATTTCGATCGGCGGAGGCATATCGCTCTTCCCCGGTTCGGCCTCAGATCAGATCTACTACGTCACGCCGAAAATCGGTTTTAGCCTGTCAGAGAAAGTGCATCTGGCTGGCGGTGTCCTCTTCGCCGGCAGGAGTGGTGGAACCGGCGGCATCTATTACGGGGTGGGAACGTTCGGCGACGGAAATGCGAGCGTCACTCTCGGCGGCGGGTACGGCTTCGCCGGTGGCGAGATCCAGTCGAAGCCGGTGGCAATGCTCGGCGGCGAACTCAGGATCGCTCGCAGACTCGGTTTCGTAACCGAGAATTATTTGCTGCCCATTGCGGAAAATAACGTGCTCTATTCATTCGGATTCCGCTTCATGGGCGAGAAGCTCACGACGGACCTCGCGCTCGCGAACGCATCCGGCAGCGGTAGCGGCATCGGCATTCCGTACGTCGATTTCGTGTTCCGTTTCTAAGAACCCGGTGTACCTGCGCTCAATGCCTCGAGGATTACTTGAGCAGATCGTGCACTACGACGTACCGCACCAGGTCGGCCTTTGATTTGAGCCCCATCTTCTCGAGCAACCGCGCTCTGTAAGTGCTGACGGTCTTGGCGCTCAGACGAAGCTGCTGCGCCACATCCTTGACCATCATGCCGCTGCCAAGCGCCCGCAACACTTCGAATTCGCGATCGCTGAGCCGCTCGTGCGGCGCGCGGGTCCTGCCTTTGTCCACCATGCCGGCCAGCCGCTCCGCCATCGTCTCGCTAACGTACTTGCCGCCACGCGCCACGCGACGGATAGCCTCGACGAGCTGCTCTGGCGAATGGTCCTTCGTGAGATAGCCGGCAGCTCCGGATTGCAGCGCGCGCAGCGCCCATTGATCCTCCGGGTGAGCACTCAACACCAGCACCTTGATGCTGGGGTGGCGCTCTCGCACATCGCGCAGGGTCTCGACGAAAGTTGCGCCAGGCATGCTAACGTCGAGTAGCACCACGTCCACGGCGGCCGCATGCAGCAGGCGTAACAACTCCGCGCCGTTCGACGCTTCTCCGGTGACGGTTATCCCCGCGTCATCGGATGCGATTCGCCGCAGGCCCTCGCGCACGATCGGATGATCATCGGCTATCGCGATTCGAATCATGACGTAGCTCCGCTTCCGAGTGGAACCCGCAGCAGCACTGTGGTGCCGCTACCCGGAGTGCCGGAAATCTTGAACTGACCACCGCATGCAAGTGCCCTCTCCCGCATTCCGACCAATCCCAGCGACCTTGTTCCATCGAGACAGCCCGCCGCGCAGCCGACGCCATTGTCGGAGACCTCGAGTGTGAGGTGTGTGGGGGACCGGGTGAGCTTGATCGTGACCCTGGTTGCGTTGGCGTGGCGGGCGACGTTGGTCAGCGACTCCTGAAAAATTCGGAACACGGGGCTGGCAATATCATCGGGAACGTCGTCTCCGTCGTCGGCCAGCTCCATCAGGATTTCCAGACCGGTCCGCGCGCCAAATTCCTGTCCCTGCCACTCGATTGCCGCCGCGAGGCCCAACTGATCGAGCACACTCGGTCGCAGCTCCGTCGCAATGCGTCGCACTGCGTTCGCCGTTTGATCGATTCGCTCGATGATGGATGTGCACTGCGCCATCATCTCGTGCTCGCGCGGAAGGCGGCGTTTCATCCACGCAATGTCGAGCTTGAGGCCCGTCAACGCCTGTCCGAGCTCGTCATGAATTTCGCGCGCGATGTTCTTGCGCTCCTCTTCTCTCACTTTCTGCAGTCGGGAGGCGAGCGC
>Ga0310811_10015288_pt1 | contig 10034 bp, 10 predicted proteins | sample YCmetagenome_FD_207642 | JGI IMG/M metagenome (GOLD analysis project Ga0310811, IMG submission 207642) | Soil microbial communities from experimental microcosm in Duke University, North Carolina, United States - YC | ecosystem: Engineered > Artificial ecosystem > Soil microcosm > Unclassified ...
AGTGGATCGGCGACAGCATGAATCCGTCGCCGCCGACGAAGTCGAAATAGGCCTCGAGCTGGTCGGCGATGTCGGTCGGCGTGCCGACCATCTGCGGCAGCCCGACGCTCTGGCCGTGGTTCTGCGCCACCTGGCGGAGCGTGAGCAGCTCACCGGTCATGGTGCGATAGCGCGTCTGCATGCGTTGCAGCTTGGCCTCGGTGCGATGCGCCATGATCGTGTCGAGCGGCAGCTGGGAGAGGTCGAAGTCGAGATGGCCCGACAGGATGGCGAGCCCGCCCTCGAGCGGCACGAGCGCATTGTGCTCGGCCTGCCTGTCCTTGGCCTCGCTGCGCGTGGCGCCGATGATCGGCTGGACGCCGAACAGGACCTTGCAGGCCTCGGTCGGGCGGCCCGCCTCGTCGACGCCGCGCTTGATGTCGTCGTAGTAGGCCTTGGCGCCGGCCAGGTTGGGCTGGATGGCGAAGATCGCGTCGGCGTGACGGGCGGCAAAGGAGCGCCCCTTGCCCGATGTGCCGGCCTGCAGAATGGCCGGCCCGCGTTGCGGCGACGGCACGACGTTGAGCGGCCCGCGCGACTTGAAGAAGCGGCCGACATGCTCGATGCGGTGGACCTTCTCGGGATCGGTGAAGACGCCCTTGGCGCGATCCATGACCAGCGCATCCGCGTCCCAGCTGTCCCACAGCTTGCGACAGACCTCGACGAACTCCTCGGCGCGGTCGTAGCGCTCGTCGACCGGTCGCAGCTCCTCGCCGAAATTGGCGGATTGATTGTGGTTGAGCGTGGTCACCACGTTCCACGCCGCGCGCCCGCGCGTCAGATGGTCGAGCGTCGCCCATAGCCGCGCCGCATGGAACGGCTGCTGATGGCTGACGGAGTAGGTGGCGCCGAGACCGATCCGCGTCGTGACCGCTGCCATGAACGACAGCAGCGGGATCGGATCGTGCTCGGGCGCCTGTGTGGCGTTGCGCAGGGCGGGAGCGAGCGAGCCGCGGTAGGTGTCCGATATGTAATTGAGATCGGCAAAGAACAGCATGTCGAACTTGCCGCGCTCGCAAACCCGGGCGATGTGCTGGTAGAGGTCGGGCTGAGTCCAATCGTAGCCGGTGGCTTGCGTGCGCGGATGCCGCCACATCGCCAGGCTGTGATAGGTCGGCCCGTGCACCAGGAACTGCGCCAGGTGCATCATCGGCTTCTTCAAGGCGGCGCCCTCCCGGTGGGAACAATATCACGCGCTGCTGTCTTGTCGTCCTGAGCCGACGCTTGCGGAGCAAGCGTCGTAAGCGAAGGACCTCATCGCCGCTGGGTATGAGCGTACTTTGGAATTTCTGGCGATGAGATCCTTCGCTGCGCTCAGGATGACAAGAGAGGGATGCTTTCCGAAGTCACACCCCCTCAGCATGGCAGGGAGATGCGAGGACGTTCGCCTTCCGCGACGAACCGCCCCTGACGCTTGATCCAGATCAACACCGACCGGGTCGCGATTTGCCAATCTTCCCCGATCTAGGGCGGAGTGGCAGATGACGACTGAACAAGGCTACTTTGTGGTGCTGGTTTGCGGATCGTTCTTGGTGTTCGCCGTAAGCATGGCGATCGCCTATGCAAGGTACCGGCGCTGGCTCAAGCAGCAGCCGGGAGTCGCTGACTAGAGCGATTGTCGATTTGAGGGGACTGCGTGCGGTTCCCCCAAATCGAAAATGCGCCAACCGGCGTTCGTTGTTGCAGCAGGCACATCCCGTTCAGGTAGGGATGAGCGCCGGCGCAACATTGACGACGCGGAAAGGCCGGGCGACGCCATCGTGCTCGGTCACGGAGACATACTCGCCGACAATGAAGTTGTGCTTGTCGAAGCGGAAGATCGGCTCGTCGTCGTCCTCGCCGGGTTCGTAGGAAAATGCCCAGCTGCCATTGCGCCGCTGGATGAGCAGCCCGTGCTCGTCGGGCGAGCGGCTCCAGAAGCGCCGGACGGTACAGGACCCTTTGACCTGGGGCCAGGCAGCGGAATCGAGGTGCCCCTTGGCATCGAGCGGCGCGATGAATTCATAGCCGTGATCCGAGCTGCCATGTGGATGGTCCGGCGTGCGGGCGAGTTCCAGTCGAATACGCTTCAGGCTCATGAGGTTGCTCCGCTGTCGAGGATGAATCGCATGGCGGCGATCGTGCCGGCATCGCGTCCTGTTTCGCGTTGATGCAAGTCAAGAAAGCATTCGATCTGCCCTGCACTATACAGCAGCCGGCGGGTCGAGGCAGGCCCGACGGCCGGCAAGGTCCAGGACCGCAGCACCTATCTGTGCTCCTCGGCCTCGTCATAGGCGGTCTTGATCATCCACCAGCAGAACAGGACGGCAAACAACGCCAGCGCCAGGCCGAAGCTCAGGATCCCGAAATCGCGGGCGCCGCCGGCCATGAACAAGCCCACCAGGCCGAATAGCGCAGCCAGGATCCCCATGACCCAATGAGACATTTGCTCCTCCTCAATCATCGTCGAACAAGATGCGTCCCGCCGCCCCGGCCGGATCGTCGTACTGGCCGTTGCGCAGCGCCCACAGGAAGGCGGCGAGGGCCGTGAGACCGAGCAGTAGCGCCGCCGGAACCAGTATCAACAGGCTGTCCATCACGTCACCGGCGCGCGTGGCCTGCCCGGGCTGAGCCGCAGGGCATTGCCAATCACCAGAAGTGACGACGAGGACATGGCGATGGCGGCGATCAGGGGCGTCACCTCGCCGGCGATCGCCAGCGGTACCGCACAGAGATTGTAGAGCAGGGCCAGGATCAGATTCTGACCAGCGAGCCGGGCGGCTTGGCGGGCCACGACCAGCGTCTCGGTCAGTGCGTGAAGCGCATCGCCCTGGAATACCGCGTCGGCCGCATTCTGGGTGGCCTCGGCGGCGCTGCTGGGCGAGATGGAGGCATGTGCGGCCGCCAGCGCCGGCGCATCGTTGAGACCGTCGCCCACCATCAGGACGCGTCGGCCTTCGGCCTCCAGGTCGGCGAGGCGGGTCACCTTGCCCGTTGGCGTCGCTTCGGCCTGGCACTGGGCGACGCCGCAGTCGCGGGCGGCCTGAGCGACCGCCGTGGCTCGATCACCCGAAAGCACCTCGATCGTCAGCCCGAAATCGCGCAGCGCGGAAACCGTCGCAGCGGCGTCGGGGCGCAGGCGATCGGTGAAGACGAAACGTACGGGGCTTTGCCCCGGCTCGGCGAACCACAGCTCGGAATAGCCGTCCTCCGCTGTCGCCTCGACGTCGCAGAAGGCGGCCGATCCCAATCGCGCGGTACCGCATTCGAGGCCTCGACCGGCATGCTCGACGACGCCGGCGGCCGGTGCTGCGCCGCCCGCGGCGCGCACCAACGCCCGCGCCAGCGGATGGCGGGAATTGGCGGCGATCGCTGCCGCCCGCTGCAGGGTCTCGGCCGGGACGACCCCGACCAGGTCCGGTCGACCGAGGGTCAGGGTTCCGGTCTTGTCGAGCACCACGTAGTCGATCTCGGCGAAGCGCTCGAGCGCCGTCGGCGACAGCAGCAGGACCCCGGAGCGCAGGAGGCGCGTGCTGGCGACGACCTGGACCACTGGCACCGCGAGCGCCAGGGCGCATGGACAGGTGATGATCAGCACCGACGTGGCGATCAGCAGGGCGCGATCCCAGGCGAGATCGCCCAACAGCGTCCAGCCGATGAAGGTCAGAAGGGCGGTGATGTGCACCACCGGCGCATAGGCGCGCGCCACCCGGTCGGCGAGGGCGACGAAGCGCGAGCGGCCGTGCTCGGCCGCCTCGACCAGGCGGACGATTTGCGCTAGCAAGGTGCGATCGCCGCAGGCGGTGACGCGAACCCGGATCGGCGCACCGAGATTGACCATGCCGGCGAACACCGGCGTGCCCGGTTCGACCGATTGCGGCAGGCTTTCGCCGCTGACCAGGGCGGCGTCGAGGGCGGAACGGCCCTCGCTCACCACGCCGTCGGCGGCCAGCCGTTCTCCTGCCGCGACCAGCAGGAGGTCGCCCGGTGCGAGGGTTTCGGTGCGCCGGGACGCGATCGTGCCATCGGCGTCGATCACTCGGGCGCTCGACTTGGTGAGCGCCAGCAGCGACCGGACCGCGTCGCGCGCTCGTCCGCGGGCCCGGCGGTCGAGCGTCCGCCCGATCAGCAGGAAGAAGAGCAGCGTGATCGCCGAATCGAAATAGGCGTGGCGGCCGCCGATCCACGCCTCGTGCAGGCTGACGACGCAGGCCAGCGTCACGCCGATCGAGATCGGCACGTCCATATTGGTCCGGCCGGCTTTGAGCGCCGACACCGCGGAAGCGAAGAACGGCCGGCCGGCATAGGCGACGGCCGGCAGGGCGATCGCCGCCGACAGCCAGTGGAACAAGGTGCGGGTGGCGTCACCCATCGAGCCGTCGTGACCCGACCAGATGGCAACCGACAGCAGCATGACATTGGCTGCGGCGAACCCTGCCACGGCAACGCAGCGCAGCAGCGCGCGCACCTCGCGATCCTCGCCGGCCGCGGCGGCGGTGGCGTCGTAGGGCACCGGGCGGAAGCCCAGGGCGGCGACGAGCCCGACATGGGCATTGGCGTCGGACGCCGGGCCGCGCCAGCGCAATGCCAGGCGGCGCGTCGACAGGTTTACCCGCGCCTTGATGATCGCCTGGTTGCGGGCGAGCAGGCTCTCGATCAGCCAGACGCAGGCGGCACAATCGAGGCCGTCGACCAGCAGGTCGAGCTCGCACTCGTCGCGGCCGCGCGACCGGACGTGGCCGGCGTAGTCGGTCTCGATCGGCTCGGGACGATGGGCGCGGCTCTGCTCGAGCCGATGGTAGAACGATCCCAGGCCAGCGGCGCCGATGATCGCGTAGGCGCTGGCGCAGCCGCTGCAACAGAAGCGGGTCTGCGATGCGCCGCGCAAGGTCTCGCCGCAATGCGCGCAGACGCTGTTTGCCGGCGCGCTCAGGACGGGTGCGATGAGCGTAGAGCCCTTCATCTCAGGAACATCCGGCGGGTTTGCGCGAAGCGCTGGCCGCCCTGCTCGACCACGACGTCGAGATCCCAGTTGCCGCGCGCCGGCAGCGCCACGGTCGCGGCATAGCGCCCGCCGTCCACGGCGGCCATGTCGACGACAATCGGCGGGCGCTTCTCGGCCGGTCGAACGAGCTCGGCGTGCAGGCGCGCATTGCCGAGCGGCTGGCCCTGCGCATCGACGATCGCGATCTCGAGGCGGCTATCCTGCGGCCGCCAGGTCGCCTGGAGCTGCCAGCCCAACGCATCGCGGTCTGTCTGCCGGGCGATGATGTCGTTGTAGTGCAGGCTGCGCTCGCGCGGCTGCGGCGTGTAGAGGCCGGAGAACGTACCGATAGCCAGCCACACCATGATCCCGTTGACCGCGATCACGACGGCGAAGCCGGCGACGAAGATCCACGGAACGTGACGGTCGCGGACAAGGGAAGTCGTGGTCATGACATCCTCCTGGTGATCGGGGCCTAGCGATCCGGTCCGACGAAGACGGCATCGTGTGACGCGCGGCGACGGCCATCGGGGCCGAGAACCGAGAATTCGACTGCCCGGGAACCGGCCGGCGCTGCGGCCGGCGGTACCGTGACGAAGATCCGGAACGTGCCGACGCTGTCGGCATGAACGAGCAGGCGCGGCGCCGACGCATCGCCCTCGATCTCCGCGCCGATGAAGCCCAGCCGTGCGGCGGGCAGGCCGCCGAGCGCCAGGGTGAAGCGCTGCTCGTCCTGGCGTTTGTTCAGGATCTTGACCGTGTAGGAATTGCGGATGTCGCCGTTCGAGAGGCGTACGAAGTTGGGGCTGCGATCGCGCTGGACGGTGAGCTCGGTGTCGGTGCGCAGGAAGAAGGCGCCCAGCATGACGGCCGCCACGACGGCGAGCAGCAGGGCATAGAGCAGAGTGCGCGCCCGCACAGGCTTCCACGGCACACCCGAGCCTCCCTTCTCCTTTTCCTTGGCCTGCTGGCTGGCAAGCGTATCCCAGCGGATCAGGCCCGTCGGACGTCCGACCCTGGCCATGGTCTGGGTGCAGGCGTCGACGCACAGGCTGCAGCCGATGCACTCGATCTGCTGGCCGTCGCGGATGTCGATGCCGGTCGGGCAGACGGCCACGCACAGGCTGCAATCGACGCAGTCGCCGCGATCATTCCAGCTCTGGCCGGCCTTGTGCTTGCCTCGCTGCTCGCCGCGCCACTTCTGATACGTGACGATCAAGCTGTGCTCATCGAGCATTGCCGCCTGGAAGCGTGGCCACGGGCACATGTAGGTGCAGACCTGTTCGCGCGCCCAGCCGGCCAGGGTGTAGGTCGTCGCCGTCAGCAGGCCGACGCAGAAATAGACTTCGAGCGAGGCGGTGCCGCTGAAGAGTTTTGCAAGGGTGCTCGGCGCGTCGACGAAGTAGAACACCCAGGCGCCGCCCGTTGCCGCGGCGATGACCAGCCAGGCGGCGTGCTTGAGAGTCTTGCGGACGGCCTTGCCAGCGGTCAGCGGTGCTCGATCGAGCCGCATGCGCTGGTTGCGGTCGCCCTCGATCAGCCGCTCGACCAGCATGAAGAGATCGGTCCACACGGTCTGCGGACAGGTGAAACCGCACCACACGCGGCCGAACAGCGACGTTGCCAGGAACAGGCCGAACGCCGCGAGGATCAGGATACCGGTGACGAAATAGACTTCCTGCGGCCAGATCACGATGTCGAAGAACCAGCCGCGCCGTCCGTCGAGGTCGATCAGGATCGCCTGGCTGGGCGCACCTGGACCGCGATCCCAGTGCAGCCAGGGCACGGCGTAGTAGAGCCCGAGCAATACCACGAGAACGGTCCATTTGATGCGCCGCCACTTGCCGCTGACGGCGCGCGGATAGACCTTTATGCGCGACACATAGAGCGGCAGCTCCGCCTTCTGCTGGCGGAGCGAGGCCGCATCGTCATCGTGCAGGCGGACATCCATGATGACCCACTATGTGCCTAGCGTCCGCCGCCCAGCGCGTGGACGTAGATGGCGAGCATCTTCAGCGTCGCCTCGTCGAGACGTCCGGTCCACGCCGGCATGCTGCCGTTGCGGGCATAGAAGATCGAGCGATAGATCGACTCGCGATCGCCGCCGTAGAGCCACAGGCTGTCGGTCAGGTTGGGCGCGCCCAGTTCCTGGTTGCCCTTGCCGTCGGCCTGATGGCAGGCCGCGCACTGGTCCTTGAAGACCGCCGCACCCTCGGGCGTGGCCTTGGCCTTGCCCGACAGGCTCAGCACGTAGTCGGTCACGGTCGCGATCTGCGTGCCGGTCAGCAGGCCGTCGGCGCCGAAACGGGGCATCATCGATTGCCGCGACTTGTCGTCGGCACTGCGGATGCCATGTTCGATGGTGGCGTAGATCTGCTGCAGGTTGCCGCCCCACAGCCAGTCGTCGTCGACCAGGTTGGGGAAGCCGGTGCTGCCGGCGCCGCCCGCGCCGTGGCACGGCGTGCAGTTGTTCTGGAAGGCCGAGCGTCCGCCGGCCAGCGCGAACTTGAACAGCTCGGGATCCTTGGCGATGTCGGAGAGCGGCGTCGTGCGAATGCGATCGACGAACACCGCGCGCGCCTTGGCCTGGGCCGCGAGTTCCTGCGTGAGCTCGGTGCGGCTGTTGTAGCCCAGCCATCCGCTGGTATGGCTGTTGACCCACGGCCAGGACGGATAGAGGGCGCAGTAGACCACGGCGAACACGATGGTCGCGTAGAAGGTGTAGACCCACCAGGTCGGCAGGGGCGTGTTGAGCTCCTTGACACCGTCCCATTCGTGGCCGGTCGTGTTGCGGCCCGACAGCGAGTCCTTCTCGATCTTCGTCGGCATGCTGGGCTCCTCACTCGTCATCGAGCGGGATGCGGGAATCCTGCTCGAAGCGGCGGCGATTGGCGGGGCGCAAGGCCCACGACACGATTCCAGTGAAGACCAGCACCGCCCACACGGTCCAGACCGACGTGGCGATGTGATTGAACGACTCGATGGTCATCGTGGTCTCTCCTATTGCCGCAGCCGCTCGGGCGGCAGATCGGTAAAGCGCACCAGGGTGCCCAGCATCTGCAGGTAGGCGATCAGGGCATCCATCTCGGTGATCGCTTCCGATTGGCTGTCGAACTTGCCGACCACGGCGCGCGGATAGCGCGTCAGCAGCGCCGTCGGATCGGCATCGGGGTTGGCCTGCGTCACCAGGTCGGCGCGCGCATTGGCGATCATGGCGTCGCTGTAGGGTACGCCGACGGCGCGCAGCGCTTCGAGATGGCGGGCGATGTCGACATAGTCGAGCGGTCGCGCAGCCAGCGCGGGATAGGCCGGCATGATGCTCTCCGGTACGACGGCGCGCGGCGAGACGAGATGGGCGACATGCCAGTCGTTGGAGTAGCGGCCGCCGACCCGCGACAGGTCGGGCCCGGTGCGCTTGGAGCCCCATTGGAACGGCTTGTCGAACATGCTCTCGGCAGCCAGGCTGTAGGGGCCGTAGCGCTCGACCTCGTCCTTGAACGGTCGGATCTGCTGGCTGTGACAGGTGTAGCAGCCTTCGCGGATGTAGATGTTGCGGCCCAGCACCTCGAGCGGCGAGTAGGGCCGCACGCCGTCGACCCGTTCGATCGTCGATTCGATGGTGAACAAGGGGATGATCTGCACGATGCCGCCGATCGACACGGTGATCAGGGTCAGGACCACCATGAGGATGGCGTTCTTCTCGATCGTCTCGTGACGCAGGAACACGGGTGCCTCCTAGGCCGCCAGGGCGGTTGCCGGTTGGGCGGCGGAGATGGCCGCGGGATTGCCGCGGATCGTGCGCCACATGTTGTAGGCCATGATCAGGCCGCCGCTCAGGAAGAACACGCCGCCCAGCAGACGGATCGCGTAGAACGGCTTCATGGCGGCGACCGTCTCGACGAACGAGTACTGCAGGAAGCCCAGCTCGTCGTAGGCGCGCCACATCAGGCCCTGCATGATGCCGCTCACCCACATCGCGGTGATGTAGAGGACGATGCCGATGGTGGCGATCCAGTAGTGCCAGCCCATCAGGCGGACCGACCACATGCCGGGCCGGTTCCACAGGCGCGGCACGAGGTAGTACATGGTGCCGAAGACGATGAAGGCGACCCAGCCCAGTGCGCCGGAATGGACATGGCCGATCGTCCAGTCGGTGTAGTGGCTGAGCGAGTTCACCGCCTTGATCGACATGACCGGACCCTCGAAGGTCGCCATGCCGTAGAAGCCGACCGCGGTTACCGAAAAGCGCAGGCCGGGGTCGGTACGCAACTTGTCCCACGCGCCTGACAACGTCATCAGGCCGTTGATCATGCCGCCCCAGCTCGGCATCCACAGCATCACTGAGAACACCATGCCGAGCGTCTGCGCCCAGTCTGGCAGGGAGGTGTAGTGCAGGTGATGCGGGCCGGCCCAGATGTAGAGGAAGACCAGCGACCAGAAGTGGACGATCGACAGCCGGTAGGAATAGATCGGCCGGTTCGCCGCTTTGGGGATGTAGTAGTACATCATGCCGAGAAAGGCGGCGGTCAGGAAGAAGCCGACCGCGTTGTGGCCGTACCACCACTGGATCATGGCGTCTTGCACGCCCGCCCAGGCGACGTAGCTCTTGCTGCCGACGATCGACACCGGCATCGCCAGATTGTTGACGATGTGCAGCATGGCGATGGTGATGATGAAGGCCAGATAGAACCAGTTGGCGACGTAGATGTGCGGTTCTTCGCGCTTCAGCACGGTGCCGAGATAGGCGATCAGATAGGCTACCCAGACCACCGTTAGCCACAGATCGGCGAACCATTCGGGCTCGGCGTATTCCTTGCTCTGGGTGATGCCGATCAGATAGCCGGCGGCGGCGACGATGATGAAGAACTGGTAACCCAGCAACACGAACCAGCCGAGCGGCGCGCCGCCGAACAGGCGGGCGCGGCAGGTGCGCTGCACGACGTGGAACGCGGTGCCGATCAGCGCCGTGCCGCCGAAGGCGAAGATCGCGGCCGAGGTGTGCAGGGGGCGCAGCCGGCCGAAGGTGAGATGC
>Ga0310811_10015290_pt1 | contig 10034 bp, 10 predicted proteins | sample YCmetagenome_FD_207642 | JGI IMG/M metagenome (GOLD analysis project Ga0310811, IMG submission 207642) | Soil microbial communities from experimental microcosm in Duke University, North Carolina, United States - YC | ecosystem: Engineered > Artificial ecosystem > Soil microcosm > Unclassified ...
TTCATCGGCGAGGTCCACGTCGGCGGTTCCGACGACCTGCATGCGCTGGAGCGCGCCGGCAAGCTCGATCCGCTGCTCACGGGCGAAGGACAAAGCGCATGACTTCGGGCGAAACGCCCGCGGCCTTCAAGGCTGCGATGATCCAGATGCGTTCGGGCGTGACGCCAAGCGCCAATATCGATACCGCTATGCGTCTCATTTCCGAGGCGAAGGGCGCCGGCGCCGATTACGCGCAGACGCCGGAAATGACGAACATCATCGAGACCAATCGCGAGCGCCTGTTTGCCGCGATCGCCGACGAGGAGCGCGACCCCACGCTCGCCGCCTTGCGCGACTTGGCGCGCAAGCTCGGCATCACGATCCATGTCGGCTCGCTGGCGATCAAACTCTCGGGCGATCGCGCCGCCAACCGCTCCTTCCTGATCGATGCCAAAGGCGACATCGTCGCGCGCTACGACAAGATCCATATGTTCGACGTCGATCTTGCCAATGGCGAGAGCTACCGCGAGTCGAACAGGTACCGCCCGGGCGAGTGCGCGGTGCTGGCCGATCTGCCTTGGGGCCGCATCGGATTGACCGTCTGCTACGATCTGCGATTCCCAGCGCTCTACCGCGCCCTGGCGGAGGCCGGTGCGACGATGTTGGCGATCCCCGCCGTTTTCACCCAACAGACCGGCGAGGCGCATTGGCATGTGCTCAACCGCGCGCGCGCCATCGAGAACGGCAGTTTCGTCTTCGCTGCGGCACAAGGTGGCAAGCACGAGAGCGGACGCGAGAGCTTTGGCCATTCGCTGATCGTCGATCCGTGGGGCAAGATCCTCGCGGAAGGCGGCACAGAGCCCGGCATCATCATGGCGGAGATCGATCCGGCTGCGGTTTCGACGGCGCGGGCGCGCATTCCCTCGCTGCAACATGGCCGACGCTTTGAGATCGTCGAGCCGATGGCCGAGCCCACGCATCTGCACGTGCTGCGGGGTGCGCAATGATCAAATACGCACTGGTCTGCGACAAGGGCCATCAGTTCGAGAGCTGGTTCGCAGACAGCGCGGCCTTCGACAAGCAGGCCAAGCGCAAGCTGGTCAACTGCCCGGCCTGCAATTCGTCCAAGGTCGAGAAGGCGATCATGGCGCCAAGGCTCGCCGCGACGAAGAAGCGCAAGACGCAGGTGCCGGCACAGCCGATGGCTCCCAGTGCAGACGCCCCGGTGCCGGCCGCTCCTGTGGCGATGATGTCGCCGCAAGAGCACGAATTGCGCACCAAGCTGAAGGAATTGCGCGACCACCTCACCAAGAACGCCGACAATGTCGGCAAGAAGTTTCCGGATGAGGCGCGCAAGATGCATTACGGCGAGATCGAGCACCGCTCGATCTACGGCGAGGCGACGCCCGAGGACGCCAAGGAACTGGCCGAGGAAGGCATCGAATTCCATCCGCTGCCGATCTTGCCGGACGAGCGGAATTAACCTCCGTCATCCGGCCCGGTTCGGAAACGCATCCCAGCATCGGCACATTGGCAGACGCGGCCGGTTGCGGCGACGCGTGGCCGCCGGCCCCGGCAGCGCAGTCGCGCGGGCCTCAGAGCTTGCGGTGGCTTAATCCAGCCTGCTCGTAAAGCTCGTTGATGTGTTTTTTGACGTCCGGATGTGTCGTGTCGTTCTCCGGCGCGTGAGCCCAGCCGATCTTTTCGCGCGCGAAGACGGCAATCTCTTCATCCTGCTGCGACGTGGCGCCGCTGACGCCATAAGCGCCGACCATCTCGTCCTCTTTGAACACTGGCGCGCAACCGCCCGACACGGCGACGCGGCCGTTTGTGAGAACGGAAAGGTTGGTCAAAAGCTGCGGGTTTCGCTCGCGGCACCATTGCTGGATGAGCAGGCCGTCCTGAAATCGCGGGCTCATCGAGCGAAATGCCGCGGCAGTATAAGCCTTGGCCCATGCGATTTCCGGAGTAACAAAGCCGGCGTCGTCCATCCGTTCGAGGGCGATCAAGTTGCCCTCCGGGCCGACGACAGCAATGGACACTGGGACTCCCATCTCGGTGGCCTTTTCGACGACTGCCTTGATGAACTCTCGGCACTCCACGGCCCGCAACTTCGCCATCACCACTCCTCTTTGAAGATACGCTTTATTTGCTCAGGCCCGCCGCCTTCACCACAGCATCCCATTTTTTGGTCTCGCTCGCGATGAATGTCGCGAATTCACTTGGAGAGCTTGCGTCGATTTCGAGACCGGTCTTACGCAGGGCGTCAGCCGTGGCCGGATCGTGCAGGGCCTGGATCATACCGTTCGACAACTTATCGACGACTGCGGACGGCGTGCCGCTCGGAGCGACAATGCCCAGCCAAAGGCTGGTGTTGAAATCCGGTATCCCGGCCTCCGCGACGGTCGGCAGATCGGGGAGCTGCGTCGAACGCTTGAGTTCGGTGGTGGCCAATGCCTGAAGCTTGCCGGACTTGATGAAGGGCAACACCGTGGACACGGGCGCGAACATCACCTGTGTTCGGCCGGCGAGAAGATCGGTGCCTGCCTGCGCGCTGCCTTGATAGGGAACATGCACCATCTTGACGTCAGCCATCATATTGAACAGCTCGCCGGAGAGATGCGGCGCCGTTCCCACTCCTGACGAACCGAAAAACACTGCTCCCGGCTTGGACTTCGCCAGGGCGACGAGGCCCTTCACGGTCGTGACACCCGTCGAAGGGTGGACGACCAATACCAACGGAGATGAGGTCGCCAACGTCACCGGCGCGAAATCCCTCGCAAAATTCAACGGCAGATCGGGCTGCAAGGCGCCGTTGATCACGTTCGCGACCGTACCAAGGTACAGGGTGTATCCATCCTTGGGCGCGCTTGCGACGAACTGAGCGGCGATCGTGCTGCCGCCGCCGGGACGGTTCTCGACGATGAAGCGTTGCCCCATCGTATCGGAAAGACGCTGCGCGAGAATGCGCGCGGTGATATCGGCAGCAGCGCCGGGACCGAAGCCGACGATGATGCGGACGGGATGTGATGGATAATCGCTCTGGGCGTGAGCCATACCGGCGATGGCGAACACAGAGGCAATCGCGCCTATGATCAGCTTCCTGAATCGCATTGCATGTCTCTTCGCTGGATTGGCAACTAACAAGCGCGATGGATAGTCTTGCGAGGCAAGACCACCACGCAACCGATCCGAAGTGCCGTATCGGTGATGGCTGTCATGGCCTACTTTGGATTGTAGCCCCTCGCAAGGCTTGGATACAAAACGCGTTTCCGATAACCGCTTTGCGTTAACGGCTCTACAACATAAACGCAGCCGGGCGTGGTGATTTAGGGTTTGACTAGCCGGCCCACACCAACAGCGCCACGCCGACCACCACCAGCACGACGCCCATAATTTCGCGCTGTGTCGTCGGCTGCTTGAAGACGAAACGCGTGACGACCTGCGCGAACAGCACTTCGACAAGCGCCAAAGTGCGCACATTGGCGGCCGTAGCGATGGCGAAAGCGAGAAACCAGAATTCCGACGCGAAGGCGCCCATGAAGCCGGCGACCAGCGACGGACGCCAAGCACCCGCAATCGCGGTCAGCACCTTGCGGTCGCGTAGCAGCAGATAGAGCGACAACAACGCCGCCTGCATCGCCAGGCCGACAACGACCGTGAACGTTGCGGCCATGACGAAACTCGGCAGATTGAGCGAGAGAATCGCGCCGCGATAGCCGATCGCCGACAACGCGAACATCGTACCCGAAAGCAGGCCGATGATTGTCGAACGGACGGTGCTGGCGCGCTCGACGCCGGGCTTGAGCGAAACAACGATCACACCGGCGGTGGCGATGAGAATCGCGGCGGCGCCAAGCGGCGTCACATGATCGCCGAGGAAAATGAGGCCGAAGAGCGCGACCTGCACCGGCTCGGTCTTGATGTAGGCATAGGCGACGACGAAGGACCGCTCGCCCATGACCCAAAGCATCAGCGCGGTGGCCGCGATCTGCGTGAGCGCGCCGGCGATCACCCACGGCCAAAAGTGCGAAGGAGTTTGCGGCAGGCTCGCGCCGGTCACGAGCATCAACACGGCGAGGAAAATCACGGCAAAGGGAAAGCCGAACAGGAAGCGCACATGCGTGGCGCCGACCGTGCCGAGCGTGGCGGTCAGTTCGCGCTGCATCGCATTGCGCGCGGTCTGTGCCGCTGCGGCGATCAGTGTGAACAGGGCCCAGAGCATGGGGAGATTGGATGCTACCGGCGTGGGTTAATGCGAAGCGAGTTCAGACTCGATCCGTCATCCTGAGGTGCGAGCGCACCGAGCCTCGAAGGATGACGTCTCGGCCGTCGCCCTTCGGGCCTCGGCGCTGCGCGCCTCGCACCTCAGGGTGACGGCTCAACGGCCTAAGCGGCCGGCTTGATCTCCGCGCCTTCCGAGAATTCGGTGATTGCGCCCTTCTCGTTGTCCACGAGAAGCAGCAGATCGAAATAGCGGATGGTCGGCGCGGCCCCTGTGCGCTTGATGATCGACTGCCGCCATTCCTCATTGTGCGCCTTTTGCGCCGCCGCGAGCGAGGGCCAGATATAGACGCCACCGCCGGTCTTGCCGTTCAACTCGCGCACGAAATGCTTGCGCACCAGGTCTTCATTGGCGCGCCATTTCGGCGCAACCTTCCTGGCCTCTTCAAGGACCTGCTCGCGTGTCCAGCCTTTCGGCGAAATGAACTCGACCAGTTCGAGAATCATGAAGCGCTTCCTTCCTGTTCTCTTTTTTCTCCCACCAGCATGTAATTGACGTCCATGTCGGACGCCAACTGCCAGCGGTCGGCGAACGGATTGTACACGACGCCGCGTTCGCCGATCACATCCAAGCCGCCCCGTTCGAAAGCGTGCTCCAGCTCATCGGGCGTGACGAACTTGTCCCATTGATGCGTCCCGCGCGGCACCCAGCGCAGCACATATTCGGCGCCGACGATGGCGAGGGCGAAGCTCTTCAAAGTTCGGTTAAGTGTGGCGGCGATCATCAGGCCGCCCGGCTTCACCAGCGCGCCGCAAGTGGCGACAAAGGCATTCACGTCGGTGACGTGCTCGACAACTTCCATGGCCAGCACGACATCGAACTGCTCGCCGGCGCCAGCAAGGTCCTCGGCAGTGGTCGCGCGATAATCGATGGCGAGGCCGCCGTCCTCGGCATGGGCGCGCGCGGCCTCGATGTTTTCCTCGGCGGGGTCCGCGCCGACCATGTCGGCACCAAGCCGCGCCAAGGGTTCGGACAGGATACCGGCGCCGCAGCCGATATCGAGCATGCGCAGTCCTTTGAGGCAGCCGAGTTTCTTGGAGTCGCGGCCGAAATGCGCGGCGGCCTGATCGCGGATATAGCCGACACGAACCGGATTGAACTTGTGCAGCGCCGCCATCGGACCGTGCGGATCCCACCACCGCGCGGCCAGCCGCGAGAACCGCTCGACCTCGCGTGGATCGACGGACGCCTGATCAACGGCGCTCACCGCATGGCTCCATCACGCGCTTGGGAACTCAGGTACGAGTTCCACATTGACACTTTGGGAGATTTAGAACAAATAGAGAACATGACGTCCTTGGCCTTGCAGTCGAAGCTCGAAATTCTCGCCGACGCCGCCAAATACGACGCGTCCTGTGCATCGTCCGGTGCGCCCAAGCGCGACTCCCGTGGCGGCAAGGGGATCGGCTCGACCACCGGCGCCGGCATTTGCCACTCCTATACGCCCGATGGGCGTTGCGTGTCGCTGCTAAAAATCCTGCTGACCAATTCCTGCATCTTTGACTGCGCCTATTGCGTCAACCGGCGCTCGAGCAATGTGCGCCGCGCGCGCTTCACGGTCGACGAGGTCGTGACGCTGACGCTGGAATTCTACAAGCGCAACTACATCGAGGGGTTGTTCCTGTCGTCCGGCATCATCCGCGACGCCGACTACACCATGGAGCAACTGGTCGAGGTGGCGCGCCGCCTGCGCGAGGTGCACGGCTTCCGCGGCTACATCCATCTCAAGGCAATCCCCGAAGCAAGCCAGGAGCTGATCGCGCAGGCGGGACGTCACGCCGACCGGCTGTCGATCAATATCGAGCTGCCGACGGAGAGCGGGCTCAAGCGCTATGCGCCAGAAAAGCGCACGACCACGATCCGCAGCACGATGGCCGGTCTGAAGCTGAAGATCGACGAGGTCCAGGCGGAGCGCAAAGCGCCGCGCTTCTCACCATCGGGCCAGAGCACGCAGATGATCGTGGGCGCCGATGGCGCGACCGATGCCGCCATCCTGTCGACCAGCGCGACCCTTTACGCGAGCTACGGGCTGCGGCGAATTTATTATTCCGCCTTCAGCCCCATTCCCGACGCAAGCAATGCCTTGCCTTCGGCCGCGCCGCCGCTCGCGCGCGAGCACCGGCTTTATCAGGCGGACTGGCTGATGCGTTACTACGGCTTTGAAGCAAACGAGATCACGCAAGGCGACGCGGACGGGATGCTTGATCTCGCGGTCGACCCCAAGCTCGCCTGGGCCTTGCGCAATCGCGCACGCTTTCCCGTCGATGTGAATAGCGCCGCGCGCGAGATGCTGCTGCGTGTGCCCGGACTGGGCGCGCGCACAGTCGATCGCCTGTTGGAGGCGCGGCGGCATCGGACGCTGCGGCTCGACGACGTGGCGCGGCTGTCGGGCGCGATCCGCCGCGCGCGGCCATTCATCATCACGCCGGATCATCGGCCGGTGCAGGATCCCGACAGTGCGGCGCTGCGGGCGCGCCTCGCGCCGAAGCCGGTGCAGATGAGCCTGTTCGGGTGAGCGCGACCATGTACCGCGTGCTGATGAAAGACGAAACATCGCTCGACGAATTCCGCGAGCACGTGCGCGCCTTGATCGCCGCAAAAGCGAAGCCGCGCGATGTCGCGTGGACGACGTCGGCCGACGATCTTTTCGGCGAAGCGCCGCCGCCCGACGTGAAGATTCCGAAATTCACCGTGCCGGGCGCCTATGTCGAGCTGGCACGTGATGTGCTCTTGCACCGCGACCCGCAGCGCTTCGCGCTGCTTTATGAGATGCTGTGGCGCCTGCTCAACGAAGACCGCATGCTGCTGGCAATTTTCTCCGATCCGCTGGTCTATCGGCTGCGGCAGATGCAGAAGGCGGTCGGGCGCGATCTGCACAAAATGACGGCTTTCCTGCGCTTCCGCAAAGTCGAAGAGGGCGGCGGCGAACGATTCATCGCTTGGTTCGAACCGCAGCATCTCATCCTAAAACGCGCCGCTGACTTCTTCGTCAAGCGGTTCACCAACATGAACTGGTCTGTGCTCACACCGGACGGTGCCATGCATTGGAACGGTCGCGAGGTGACCTTCGGCCCGGGCGTCCCAAAATCGCACGCACCGGCGGACGATGCGCTGGAGGAATGGTGGCGCAGCTATTATCGCGCGACCTTCAATCCCGCGCGCGCCAATCCGACGATGCTGCGCACCGAGATGCCGGTGCGTTACTGGAAGAACCTTCCGGAGGCGTCGCTCATTCCGGACCTGCTGGCGGAGGCTCGCCATCGCACCGAAACGATGATCGACACCGCGCCGACCTTGCCACGCAAGGTCCGTGTGCCCGAAGCAGCTTCTTACGCCTCCAGCAGCGAGGCAGAAACTTTGGTTGCGTTGAAGCAGCAAGCGAGCGGCTGTCAGCGCTGTCCGCTGTTCTCGAACGCCACGCAGACGGTGTTCGGCGAAGGCCCGGGCGATGCGCCCGTCGTTTTCGTGGGCGAGCAGCCGGGCGATCAGGAGGATCTCGCCGGCCTCCCCTTCGTCGGTCCCGCCGGGCAGTTGTTCGACCGCGCGCTCGGCGAGGCCGGCATCGAGCGTGCCCGCGTCTACGTCACCAACGCGGTGAAGCATTTCAAATTCACGCCGCGCGGCAAGAAACGCATCCACCAGAAGCCCAACACCGGCGAGGTCGAGCACTGCCGCTGGTGGTTGGACCGCGAGCTGGCGCTGATCCAGCCCAAGCTGGTGGTTGCACTCGGCGGCACCGCGGCGCGTGCGCTCACGGGCAAGGACGTCAAGATCACGCAGATGCGTGGCCGCACCGTCACGCTGCGGGACGGCATGAGCATACTTTTCACCGTCCACCCGTCCTACCTGCTGCGGCTGCCGGATGCCGCGGCGCAGGCGGCAGAATACCGCCATTTCGTCGAGGATCTGGCGTTGGTGGCGCGGGCGCTGCCAGCGATCGCCAAAGCCGCCTGACCGGTTCGCACCCAGCGCCGACCATGTTGCAGGGCAGCGACCTCGCCGTTATGAATACGCGCCTTTTCGGGCCGGCGCCTGGGAGAAGCCCCGCGCCGGCCGCTTGTTTACGTCCGGGAACGCTATGCCTCGCCTGGTAATGAAATTCGGCGGCACGTCGGTCGCCGACCTCGACCGCATCCGCAACGTCGCGCGCCACGTCAAGCGCGAGGTGGATGCCGGTTATGACGTGGCCGTCGTGGTCTCGGCCATGTCCGGCGTGACCAACCAGCTCGTCGCCTGGTGCAAGGATGCCGCCGTGCTGCACGATGCCCGCGAGTACGACGCGGTGGTCGCCACCGGCGAGCAGGTCACCTCCGGGCTCCTGGCCATCGTCCTGGAGGGCATGGGCATCAATGCGCGCTCCTGGCAGGGCTGGCAATTGCCGATCCTGACCGACAATGCCCACGGCTCCGCGCGTATTCTCGATGTGAACGGCGCCGAGCTGATCAAGCGCTTCACCGAGCAGCAGCAGGTCGCGGTGATCTCCGGGTTCCAGGGCATGCACAAGGAGACCGGCCGCATCACCACGCTCGGCCGCGGCGGCTCGGATACTTCGGCCGTGGCGATCGCCGCTGCCATCAAGGCGGAACGCTGCGACATCTACACCGACGTCGACGGCGTCTACACCACCGACCCGCGCGTGGTGCCGAAGGCGCACCGGATGGACAAGATCGCCTTCGAGGAGATGCTGGAGCTGGCCTCGCTCGGCGCCAAGGTCATGCAGGTGCGCTCGGTCGAACTGGGAATGGTGCATAATGTGCGCATCTTCGTGCGCTCCAGCTTCGTGAAGCCGGAAGACATCGACCCGCGCCAGACGCCGCCGGGTACCCTCATTTGCGACGAGAGCGAAATCATGGAACAGCAAGTCGTCACCGGCATCGCCTTCTCCAAGGACGAGGCGCAGATCTCGATCCGCCGCGTGCAGGACAAGCCGGGGATCGCCGCCGCGATCTTTGGCCCGCTCGCCGATTCGAGCATCAATGTCGATATGATCGTCCAGAACGTCTCGGCCGACGGGGCCACCACCGATCTGACCTTCACGGTGCCCTCGGCCGATTTCGAGCGGGCCAAGGCGACGATCGAGAAGGCCAAGAAACAGATCGGCTTCGAGCGCCTGGACGGCGCCACCGACGTCGCCAAGGTCTCGGTCATCGGCATCGGCATGCGCAGCCATGCGGGCGTCGCTGCCCGGGCCTTCAAGGCACTGTCCGACCGCAACATCAACATCCGCGCGATCACGACATCTGAAATAAAATTCTCCGTACTGATTGATGCGGCGTATACGGAGCTCGCCGTGCGGACGCTCCATAGCCTGTACGGGCTGGATAAGGCCTGACCGTCATTCCGGGCGCCCGCCGCAGGCGGGCGAACCCGGAATCCAGAAGCAAGGTATGAGCCTATATCCGAATTCCGGGTCCGCGCCTCCGGCGCGCCCCGGAATGACCGGCGTGGCTTGCCCCTTGCATAGACCTTTGGCTATAGCCAGACCTGATAACGGCTGCCGGTGATTGGTTTCGGCAGTCGCCATTCGTACATGATTGGGCCATAGAGGAGCCGGGGCTTTTGGCCCCCCGGCTCAAAGGGACCTGACTGATGCGTGGTGCGCTCGGCGGTCCACGCGTGCTGCTGCGCCGCCTTCGCGAGGTGATGGCGGAGCCGGTCAGCGCGCAGGATCGCCTCGACAAGGTGGTGGTGCTGATCGCCGCCAACATGGTCGCGGAGGTGTGCTCTGTCTACGTGTTGCGCGTAGACGGAACGCTCGAGCTATACGCCA